>JAEEGL014558369.1_pt1 | contig 32646 bp, 30 predicted proteins | sample 9134231 | NCBI WGS metagenome assembly JAEEGL01 (sample SAMN16246548, study PRJNA631951) | gut metagenome | biome: gut microbiome; feature: rumen; material: fiber-attached | host: Bos | place: Iran: Karaj | collected 2018-10
AAAAAACCACCATGCGGAGTGTGTGATCTTTGTTTTTCCACTCGGAGAGTGGGGTTTTTTCTTTTTGAAAGTTGTGACATCCATAGATGTGTCATGGTGTTGGTAAGAATATGATGTAAGCTCGCTTACAATCAGATTCTTGACTACAGCAGGACAAGGCACACAGTGCCAAACTTTCAAAAAGGGTTATTCTTGTTTTTGTTCAAATTCCAAACACAGGAAGATCCAAGTGAGCCGTTTTTTTCTTCAAAAAGTTACTAAAAAACTTGCACACATGAGAATAAATGTGTAATTTTGCACATAGAAAACTAATGTGCAATAAATATGTCGATAAGCAAAACAAGACAAGTATTGGTAGATGTTGCCCGTCAGCTATTCGCTAAAAGCGGCATGGAAAATACTACGATGAATGACATTGCCCAGGCATCAGGCAAGGGTCGTCGTACATTATACACATATTTCAGCAGTAAGGAGGAAATATATGCTGCTGTGATAGAGTCAGAGCTGGAGAGACTCTCTGACAAACTGGATGAGGTAGTTGCCATGAAGATGAGTCCACAGGAGAAAATCATCGAACTGATATACACACATCTGCGCTCAATACGTGAGTCAGTGGTGAGAAACGGTAATCTGCGTGCCGAGTTCTTCAGAAACATCTGGATGGTGGAGAAATGCAGAAAAAAGTTTGATGCAGACGAGATAGACATATTCCGCAAAGTGTATGCAGAGGGCAAGGCTGATGGCGAGTTTGACATAGACAATGTGGATATGGTGGCTGACATAACACACTACTGCATAAAGGGATTGGAAGTACCTTATATATATGGTAGGATAGGTCATGGAATGACTGACGACAGTTCACGTCCGCTGGTGGCAAAGTTTGTGTATGGAGCTCTGCGTAAGAATGGACTGTAAGCACAGAAAGTAAAGGGTTAAACAAATAATATTATAAACTTAACATTCAATTACTTAAATGGGACTTTTAACAGGTAAGACAGCATTGGTAACAGGTGCTGCTCGTGGCATCGGCAAGGCCGTAGCAATGAAGTTTGCTCAGGAAGGCGCTAACATAGCTTTCACTGACCTCGTACTTAATGACGATATGGCTAAAGGCCTTGAAGAGACTCGTAAAGAGATAGAGGCTCTGGGCGTTACATGTAAGGCGTATGCTGGTAATGCTGCTGACTTTGAAGAGACTGAGAAGGTGGTAAACCAGATTAAGGCTGACTTTGGCACCATCGACGTGCTGGTTAACAATGCTGGTATCACTAAGGACGGACTGATGCTGAGAATGAGCGAGGCTCAGTGGGATGCTGTGTTGAACGTAAACCTGAAGTCTGCATTCAACTTCATACATGCATGTGCACCTATAATGTTGCGCCAGCGTGGTGGTTCTATAATCAACATGTCAAGTGTGGTTGGTGTGCATGGTAATGCAGGACAGTGTAACTACTCAGCTTCTAAGGCTGGAATGATAGGACTGGCTAAGTCAATAGCTCAGGAACTGGGACCTAAGGGTGTGCGTGCTAATGCTGTGGCTCCTGGATTTATTGAGACCGCTATGACTGCTCAGCTGCCTGAAGAGATTCGTGCTGACTGGATGAAGAAGATTCCGCTTCGTCGTGGTGGTCAGGTTGAGGATATCGCTAATGTGTGTCTGTTCCTGGCATCAGATATGTCAAGCTATGTATCTGGACAGGTGATACAGATAGATGGCGGTATGAACATGTAATATGCTAAAAAACAGCTAATTATATACGCGATGACTGTTCTTTACGAAGATAATCACGTTATAATAGTAAATAAACAGAGTGGGGAAATCGTTCAGGGTGATAAGACTGGCGATATTCCCCTTTCTGATATTGTAAAACAATGGATTAAGGAAAAACACAACAAGCCTGGAAATGTGTTCTTGGGGGTGGTTCACAGGCTTGACAGACCAGTGGCTGGTGTGGTGGTTTTTGCCAAGACATCTAAGGCTCTGGCTCGTCTGAATGCCATGTTTGCTAAGCATGACAAGGTAAAGAAGACTTATTGGGCAATTACAAAGAATTGTCCTAAGGAAACTGAGGGAACTTTGACTCACTGGTTGGTGAGAAATGAAAAACAGAATAAATCGTATGCTTACGACAAAGAAGTTCCTGGATCAAAAAAAGCTGTGCTGGATTACAAGGTTATAAAATCTTTGGACAGATATCATGTTTTGGAAATTCATCTGCACACAGGCAGACATCACCAGATAAGATGTCAGCTTGCAAAAATCGGTTGTCCAATAAAAGGCGATTTGAAATACGGAGCTGAAAGAAGCAATAAAGACGGAAGCATTTCTCTGGTTTCAAGACAGGTGGAATTTACTCATCCAGTTTCTAAGGATTTTATCAACATTACAGCACCTTTGCCAAAAAACGACATCTGGAGTCATTTTGATATGTGAATCAGCATTATGATAAATAGTGTATTTTAGAATCTAATTTATCCTCTCCTCCTAAATTATCAGAAAGGCAATCCTACTGCAAAGTGCAGAGCATAGTCTCTTGAGAAATTGTGATGAGCGATTGGGAAATGTTCTTCGTTGTTGGTGTATGCAGGATTGATGGCTTTCATTCCAAGATCAAGTCTTACAATGAAATAATCGAAATTAAGTCTTAATCCCACACCATAACTTACAGCCATTTCGTCATAAATACTTTTAAGTTTGAAATTTCCGCCTGGCTGGTCGTCATATTGTCTGATTGTCCAGATATTTCCTGCATCAATAAATAAGGCTCCCTGAAATTTCCAGAACAAATCTGTTCTAAGTTCGGCATTAAGGTCTATCTTGATATCACCAGTCTGGTTGATGAAGTCTATTCGTCCGTCAGTACCAATAAATCTGCCAGGTCCTAAAGTGCGCACATTCCATCCCCTAACGCTGTTGGCACCACCTCCGAAATAGCGCTTCTCGAAAGGTATCATCGAACTGTTGCCGTATGGCACTGCTACACCTATTCTGCTGTGCAAAGCCAGTGTGTTGCGATAATCAAGTTTGAAAAGATGTGTGTAATCAGCATCAATTTTAACATATTGGGCAAAGGCTACATTAGCAACCTTATACTGCCCTAAGTCATTCTTCTGGAAATTTAAGCTACTGGCAAATCCATAGAGAATGTTACCTGCTGTTTCTATGTTGGTTCTCAGGATGTTACTACCATCATTATAATTAAAACCAAAGCCTATCTTCATGATGAACAAATCCTCGTAGTTATACCTAAGAATGGCATTTCTGCGAGTTTCAGAGTCCAGATAATCCCTCTTGAAAGTCTCTGAAATCCAAGGCATTCTGATATAGTTAAGGTCTAACAAATCGAAGACATACCCTACCCTGCCATTGTAGGAATTCCAACGGTAGCGCCATGATGTGGTCAAGACATTACGATGAAACTCAGGACGGCTCTGAATGTTGTAAGTGATTGGAAATTCGGTAGTTGCGTCATGACTGCGTTGGAATTTCTTTGACAGCCAAGGCATAATAAACTTAGGGAATGTGAGTTTGGTTTCCACACCTAACTCAAGGTAATTGCTGTTCTCATAGCCCTCCAGACCCCTGATTGCCTCGAAGGCTCCACGAAGCTGAACAGACAACTGTTCGCTACCATGAAAGATATTCCTGTTTTCATAGGTTACGGAGAGAGCTGCTCCGAAGTCACCAGCAGTATTGGTGCCCTCAGGCTGAATCTGGATGGAATGCGGTTTGCGACGAGCCACCTGAATGTTTACATCCAACTCATTGCTGTCAGGAACCTCAGTAAAATGGATGTTGGTGGAACGGATAGCCTTTAGTCTCGCATATTTATTGTAGGTCTGCTGAACCTTCTTTGAGCTATACAGGTCGCCACTCTCTATAAGGTTACTGTTTTCGAGCGTTGAGGGTCGGATATTCAACTCCTGACCAGGTATGGCATTATAGGAAACATTACGGATGGTGTAATATGGATGCTGGGCAAGTGAATCACGTGAACTTCTGCGATAAAGTCCAAGAAGCATGGTGATATCGACTGTCTTATCCACCTCAGAACTGTCAGCAATAAACGAGATATTCTCCTTATTAAAATAATAGTAGCCATGATTGTTGAGCCAGGTAGTAATTCTGTTTCTGGCAGAATAGAGCTCATTGATAGAGAAGCTCTCGCCCACCTTGAAGTCATTATCCAAAGGATAACTGCTTCTGAGCAAGGAGTCAATCCTTGTGTCACGAATATCGTATTTTACACTACGAAGAGTGTATTGCTGGTGGGGAGTGACATAATATGTTACGGTGGCTCTCTTCTTCTTGGTACTGATGATAGGTGTCACCTCAGCATCGAGGTAACCCTTGTTTTGCATCACCACCTTGAGATTATTACAACTGGCATCGACCAGTGAAGAGTCTAACACTACTGGTGGCTCACCCCACTTCTTCAGTCGGCGATTGATAGCCTTGGTGGTGTCTCGTCCTGCCATAGAGTATATGCCCAATGGCACTTTAAGGGTAGAAAACCACTTGGTGTTGGTCTTCTGGCGAATGTAGGATGACAGACCGTTGACACTGACGTTTTTGTCTGCTGAAACAACGTTATTCTGAGACAAAAGCAAGTCGTTGCCTTCAACGAATTTGGTACCATCACACGATGTCATTGCCACAAGAGACAGAGTGAGAAAGAATATGCCAAGTATGTGTTTTAGTGAATTCACGACACAAAGGTACGAAAAAAATAGCAATCTGCCAAGACGATAGAAATAAATGTATAATAAAAGGCTGACTTCACAGCCAGCCCTATACTATACAAAAACATTATGAACTTTATCTTATTAACAAAAATATCTTACTGATTTCGAATGCAAAGGTACGACGATTCTACAAAATACACAATACCTAATATTTGGTATTTTACCTTATCCCCATATTTAGGTATATCAAAAAAACAGTATGATACATAACAAAAAAAGTCAGTACACTCGCTGAGAAATGTACTGACCTACCTTATTATATTATTAAAAAGGTGTTGGCTTAAATCTTGTCTATGCGCAACTGATGGCGACCAGCCTCAAATGGAGTCTTGAGGAATTCGTCAATCATTACGCCACACTCACGATTAGTGATGAAACGACCTGGGAAAACAATACAGTTAGCATTGTTATGCTGACGCATGAGATGAGCTATCTCGACATTCCATGCAAGTCCTGCACGCACACCATGATGCTTGTTGAGAGTGATAGCCATGCCCTGACCAGAGCCACAAATGGCGATACCACAACTTACAACACCAGACTCGATGTCCTCAGCAAGAGGATGAGCAAAATCAGGATAGTCACAAGAGCGGTCGCTATATGTGCCATAATCCTTATACTCGATACCCTTTTCCTCTAAATACTGAAGTACATACTGCTTGAGAGGGAAACCTGCATGGTCGCAAGCGACACCAATAATTTTAATTTCCATAGCTTTTTGAATTGTTTAAATTAATAGTTATGATAGAATTGATTTTACTTGTTTATATACATTCTCGGCTGTGTAGCCCAGTTTCTCGTCGAGAACCTTATAAGGTGCAGAGAAACCGAAACTGTCGAGACCCCAAACCTTAGACTTAGGGTCGGCACCAATGAGGAATGACTGGAGGTTGACAGGTAGTCCTGCTGTAAGACCAAACACCTTAGCTCCGACAGGTATGACAGACTGCTGATAATCAAGAGGTTGCTCGCGGAACAAGCCCTCAGAAGGAACACTTACGATGCGAACCTTGATGCCCTCCTTACGAAGCAGCTCTGCCCCACTCTGCAATGTTGACACCTCAGAACCTGAGGCTACACAGACGATATCAGGATTAGCATCTGACTCACCTATTATATATGCACCCTTACGAGCCTGAGCATAGTCAGTTGTTGCAGGCAGATTCTCTATGTTTTGACGGGAGAGTATCAAGGCTGTTGGTGTAGCCATATTCTCCATTGCCATAGCCCATGCCACTGTGGTTTCCTCTGCATCAGCAGGACGAAGTACAAGGGTTGATGGTTTGCCAGCATGGTTACGGAGTTTCTCCATAAGCCTTATCTGAGCCTCCTGCTCCACAGGCTGGTGAGTAGGTCCGTCTTCACCAACGCGGAAGGCATCATGTGTCCATATAAACTTAATAGGTACCTGCATGAGAGCAGCCATGCGGATGGCAGGCTTCATATAGTCGGAGAAGACGAAGAAGGTGCCACAGGCAGGAATAACGCCACCATGAAGAGCCATACCTATGCAGCAGCATGCCATAGTGAGCTCAGACACACCAGCCTGGAAGAATGCACCACCAAAGTCGTCCTTGGTTAGGGCACGAGTCTTCTTGAGGAATCCGTCTGTCTTATCTGAGTTAGAAAGGTCTGCTGAAGCACATATCATATTAGGAACCTGCTCAGCAAGGAGTCCGAGACAAGCAGAGCCAGCAGCACGAGTAGCTGCACCAGCCTTCTGCTGGAGGGATGACCAGTCAACCTTTGGTGCCTTGCCAGCAAACCAGTCTTTAACCTGGGCAGCTTTCTCTGGGTTAGCCTTAGCCCAAGCCTCTTCTTCCTTATAACGCTCAGCACAAATCGCAGAGAGTTCTGCATCACGCTTAGCATACATTTCCTTTACATCGTCAAAAATCTGGAATGGATTGTCTATGTCACCACCAAGATTCTTTATGGTATTAACGTATGCATCGCCTCCAAGAGGTGCACCATGTGTCTTGCAGTTTGCCTCGTAAGAGGTGCCATCTTCCTTCAGGGCACCCTTACCCATGATACACTTACCAATGATGAGTGTAGGCTGTCCCTTTACCTTCTGAGCCTCTTCTATGGCAGAACGAATCTGGTTGACGTCATTACCGTTGATTTCGATAACATACCATCCAAGAGCACGATACTTGGCAGCAGTATCTTCGTTCATGACCTCCTTGGTCTCAGTGGAGAGCTGGATGTCGTTGGAATCATAGAACATGATGAGATTATCAAGACCCAACATAGAGGCTATGCGAGCACTACCCTGAGAAATCTCTTCCTGAATGCCACCATCAGAAATATAGGTGTAAATGGTTTCCTTAGCAAAGGTAGGGTTGCCAGTGTGAGCAGCAAGGAACTTAGCAGCTATAGCAGCACCAACAGCATAGGTGTGTCCCTGTCCCAAAGGACCAGAGGTATTCTCAATGCCACGAGCTATCTCAAACTCAGGATGACCAGTAGTAGGACTACCCCACTGACGCAAGTTTGCTATCTCGTCGAGAGAGAACAGTCCGCAAAGGCACAACTCGCCATAGAGCATAGGAGCCATGTGACCAGGATCAAGGAAGAAACGGTCTCTGCCCATCCATGACGGATTCTTTGGGTCGCGAATAAGATATTCGGAATATAAAACATTGATAAAATCAGCTCCGCCCATAGCTCCACCAGGGTGTCCTGACTTTGCTTTCTCTACAGATGCAACAGACAGAATGCGGATGTTATCTGCTGCATGGTTCATTGTCTTTATGTCGTTTTTCATTATGATAAAGAAAACTGTTTTTAGTTAGTCGGAAAACTATTTGAGTTCAAAGTTAATACATTTTTTTTACTTAACAACAATTTGTCGTGAGTTTTTTTGTCATAAAATATTTTTTATACACATTATTAACTTATTTTATTCCTCAGCTTTGCAAAATAGAAGAAATTTTATTAACTTTGCATTCATATTCCCAAAAGAAAACGAAAAACTAAAATGGCGCAGAAAAAAGCAACCAAACCCAAAAATAAAGTATCATTCAAAGAAGCAATAGGATTTAATGCCGTATTTGCGAATGAAAAGACCAACTTCACCGTAGGCATTACATTATTCGTAATGGCGGTGCTGATGATTATCAGTTTTATATCTTATTTCACCACATGTGACGCAGACCAGAGTCTGGTGCTAAATCCTATGCCTGGCGATTTGGCTAATACGGGCAGAGAGTTTCAGAATGCCTGTGGTTCATGGGGAGCATACACCTCACACTTCTTTATCAATATCTGTTTTGGCTTTTCTGCATTCCTTATACCATTATTTATTATAGCGAGTGCCACAAACATGATGGGAATATACAAACTGAACCTATGGAAGTGGTTCTTCTCTCTCATGTGTATCATGATATGGAGCAGTGTGACATGTGCTAAATTCGTAAATCCGCTGCTTACTGACCAGATTTATAATGCAGGAGGCGGACACGGACAGTTTATCGCTGACTCGCTGGAGAACATCGTTGGAACACCAGGACTGACGGCTATACTTGCGCTGACGGCAATATTCTTCCTAACCTATATATCAAGCGAGACAATCGTTATAATAAGGAAGATAATGAATCCGTTTGAGCACATCAAGAAGATTCCTCTGGTATTCTCAAATGTCAATGACAAGGGTGAGTTGGTAGTGCCAGAGACAAGCGAATTAGCGTCACAAGAGGATGACCTGGTGTATGACGACCCAACAGAGCAGTCTGTGGAGTTTGACCTCAAGACCGATAAGGCTGTCATAAATGATGCTGGCTATAACGATGACACTACAGAAACTCAGCCAAGAGTGGTTGCACCAGAAACAAGCTATGGAAGTTCAGAAACAGGCTTTGAAATAGAAGAAGGATTCAAGGAAGAGGCTGCAGGTGATAAGATATTGGCAGACGATATGAGCATGGGTGCTTATGACCCTAAGGCTACACTGTCAAGATATAAGTACCCTACCCTCGACCTGCTGAAGAAGTATGATACTGACGGACGTTCATTCATAGATATGGATGAGCAGCAGGCTAACAAGAACCGTATCGTTCAGGTGTTGGGTAACTTTGGCGTAATCGTTGAGAGCATCAAGGCTACCGTTGGTCCTACCATCACACTGTATGAGATAACCCTTAAGCCTGGTATCAAGATCAGTAAGGTGCGCTCGCTGGAGGATGATATAGCCCTCTCTCTCGCTGCTGACGGAATACGTATCATAGCTCCTATACCTGGTCGTGGTACTATAGGTATTGAGGTGCCAAATGCCAACCCACAGGTGGTGTCAATGGAGTCAATACTTAATTCTAAGAAGTTCAAGGAGTCAAAGATGGCTCTGCCACTGGCATTGGGTAAGACTATCAGTAACGAGATATACATGGTGGACCTTGCCAAGATTCCTCACCTGCTGGTAGCTGGTGCTACAGGTCAGGGTAAGTCTGTAGGTCTGAATGCCATTATCACCTCTTTATTATATAAGAAGCACCCAGCAGAACTGAAGTTTGTGCTTGTTGACCCAAAGATGGTGGAATTCTCAATCTACAAGCCTTTGACAAATCACTTCTTAGCGCAAATTCCACCAGAGAGCGAAGCTGACGAACCAATCATTACAGACGTAACCAAGGTGGTGAAGACCTTGAATTCTGTTTGTCAGGAGATGGATGACCGTTACAACCTGCTGAAACAGGCTAACGTGAGAAAACTGGAAGAGTATAACGAGAAGTTCACCAACAGAGAACTGAATCCAGAACTCGGTCACAGATACTTGCCATATATCGTAGTAATCATCGACGAGTATGGTGACCTGATTATGACAGCAGGAAAGGAAATAGAATTGCCTATAGCACGTATTGCACAGAAGGCTCGTGCCGTTGGTATTCACATGATTATTGCTACTCAGCGTCCTACAACAAACATTATCACAGGTACTATCAAGGCTAACTTCCCTGGTCGTATGGCATTTAAGGTGATGTCGCAGATAGACTCCCGAACAATCCTTGACGGTGGTGGCGCTAACCAGTTGATAGGTCGTGGTGATATGCTTATTCTGGATAAGGGAACACCAGTGCGTGTTCAGTGTGCATTTGTTGACACTCCAGAGGTGATTGCTATCAACGAGTTTATTGCTGAACAGCCAGGCTATGACGGTCCATTCGAATTGCCAGAGCCAATCGTTAATGATGAAGGCGGTGGTGGCAACTCAGAAGACCTCTCTAACCTCGACCAGTTGTTTGGCGAGGCTGCAAGGGTTATCGTTTCTACCCAGCAGGGTTCTACATCACTCATTCAGCGTAAGTTCTCTATCGGCTACAACCGTGCTGGACGACTGATGGATCAGTTGGAGAAAGCTGGTGTGGTAGGTGCTGCTCATGGTTCAAAGCCACGTGAGGTTCTGATACAGGATGAGAACACCCTGCAGTCGCTTTTGAATACTCTGGGTACAAACTAACTTGCTACATATATATCTAAAGCAAGAAGAATATGGTGATAAGAAAACTGATTATATATATTGTCGCAATTTTGACAATATTCCCCCTCGTGGCTGATGCAGCCAAGAAGCAGGATGGTAAGGCTATACTTGATCGTGTGGCTTCGAAGATAAACATCAGTAAGGGAGCATCTATGGGCTTTACTGTTACGAGTGCCAAAATCAGTCAGAGTGGAACAATAACTGTGAAAGGTAATAAGTTCTGCGCCCGTACTGGTATGGCTACGATATGGTATGACGGCAAGACCCAGTGGACTTACAACAAGAAAACCGATGAAGTAAATATAGCTTCGCCATCAGCCTCTCAGCAGCAGAGCATGAACCCCTACACCTTTCTTAATTTATATAAGCAGGGATATTCCAATACTGTAGAGACTAAGAATAACGATTATATAGTTCATCTGGTTGGTAAGGGCAAGGGCATCAGCGAGATGTACGTTACAGTAGATAAACGATATAATCTGAAACAGATAAAGTTGAAACAGGGAAACAACTGGATAACTATCTCTGTTTCAAATGTTAAGCATGTGAGCGTTTCTGATTCTGCTTTCCGATTTAACTCAAAAGAGTATCCGAAAGCTGAGATTATTGATTTAAGATAAAAGGGATTCTTGCAACCGTTTAAAGTTCACATATTAGGGTGTGGCTCAGCCTTGCCAACCAGTCATCATAATCCATCATCGCAAATTGTTGAGATTAGGGGTAAATATTTTATGATTGACTGTGGCGAGGGAACCCAGACTCAGGTCAGACGATCACATACCAGTTTCTCCAAACTATATGCCATCTTTATTTCTCACATACATGGTGACCATGTATTGGGGCTTATAGGTATGCTCTCTACGTTCGGACTGCAAGGTCGCACTACCCCACTCCATGTATATGCTCCCAAGGAGTATGAAACACTTTTCAATATGGAGATAGAGACTTTCTGTTCCACACTTGATTATGACATAGTATTCCACCCGATAGATACGACAAAGGAGGAAATTATATACGAAGACCGCTCGCTGACGATTGAGACGATTCACCTGCATCATCGTATGCCTTGTTCAGGTTTCATATTCAGGGAAAAGGAAGGTCTTCGTCACATAAATCCTAAAGCGGTAGCTTTTTATAATGTTCCAACATCCCAATTGAATAATCTGCGTGCTGGCAAAGACTGGGTGAATGAAGACGGAGAAGTCATAGCAAATGAGAAACTCACTACTCCAGCAGACCCAGTAAGAGCTTATGCCTATTGTTCAGATACAAGATATATGCCTTCCCTTCATAAAAAACTGAAAGGTGTCACCACTCTCTATCATGAATCCACCTATTGTGAGGATATGAAGGATAAGGCTGTGAAATATCTGCACTCTACGGCTCGAGAAGCTGCCATGACAGCTCGTGATGCTGGAGTAAATAAGTTGTTGCTTGGACATTACAGCAAACGTTATCAGGATGAACGTCCTCTGTTAGAAGAAGCAAAAGCAGTGTTTAAAGAGTCTTATCTAACAGATGAAGGTAAGGTTTTTGAAGTATAGATTTTGTGCGGCTTAGATTCTGTGAACGCACACAAAAAAAGGGCTCCGCTGAGCCCCAATCTTTGTTAACCTTAAATCTAATACTATGAAAAACACATTGCAAATTTACGCAGTTTTTCAAAAAGTTGCAAGTATTTTTTCTTTTTTCTTATTCGTAATGACATTTTCTTGACCAAAATCAAGAAAAGCGGCGCATTATACTCTCTAATATATGTATATTATTGCTTGCTGCGGTTACTTAGCATCCATCTCTGGTTACTAAGCAACCACATGTGGTTACTTAGCACCCACGTCTCCTTGCTTAGTTACTTCGCAGAACTATCTTGTAGTATGCTTTTTGCCATAAGTTGATAGATTTCCTTGGTCAAGGGAGAGTCTATCAGTTCCATCTGGCGCCTCATGACTTCCTGATCATTTCTTACCATTGGACCAGTCTGCGCCAAACGAGGAGAAATATGTGTGGCTTTTTTGGCAGTCTCCATTATCAACGGACCAAAGAGTGAGAAATCTAAATGTTCGGCTTCTGTTATTCTCTCAGCCAGACGATAACAGTGGTTAGTAAGATTAGATGCGAAAACCGCAGCCAGATGCATCTTTTTGCGCTGGTCAGAATTTATCTCTACCACCCTGTCTGAAATGCTGTTTGCTATCCTTGTTACAACATCTTTGGTATATTGGTTAACAGCTTCTATAAAACATGGTATCTCTTTGAAATTCACTGCTATACCCTTCGTAAAAGATTGCATTGGATACAGCACTCCAGCGTTATTCGTATATTTTTTTATAACATCGATGGAAACACTACCTGCAGTATGTAGGAAAACAGCCTCTTCCCTACCCTTTGCTAATGATTCTACGACACCTTCTATGGCATCATCTTTCACAGATATGAGAAAAACATCAGCATCAGTTATAACATCCTCTGTTTTATACGTAAACTGACACCCCAATTTATCAGCCAATTCCTTAGCATGTTCTAAGGTTTTACTGAACACCTGACATGGTACGATACCTGCATTTTTTAGTGCAAGTGAAATGTTTGTTGCAAGATTACCTGAGCCTATTATTACGATTTTCATATTGCGAAGGTACGAGTATTTTTCTTCTCCACACCTTTATGATATGTGAAAAAAGATTAAAAGTCAGTACATTTATTTGTTTTAGTCAACTAAAAGTCATTATTAAATAGGTATAGTTGGAAAAATCTTTGTAATTTTGCACCCGAAAAAAATAAAAAGGACTTTTAAGAGTTTTACAAAGATTTTATTGTAAAGAACTGGCGATGAAGAAATCGATAAATGATTTTATTTCTCGTAAAGGAGTATTACCTATCAGCATGTTGACAGCATACGACTATCACACAGCCTGCACTATGGACGAGGCTGGCATTGATATGATACTGGTGGGTGACTCTCTTGGTAACGTGATGTTAGGATATGAAAATACCCTTGCTGTCACTGTTGAAGATATGATACATCATGGCAAAGCTGTTTGTCGTGGTGCAAAGAATGCTTTTGTAGTTATTGATATGCCTTTTATGTCATATCAAACCTCTGTGAGTGATGCTGTTGCTAATGCGGGCAGAATAATGAAAGAAACCAACTGCCAGGCTGTAAAGATGGAAGGTGGTGCAGAATATGCTGACCGTATCAAGGCAATAGTTCAGGCTGGTATTCCTGTGGTGGCTCATATCGGATTGACACCACAGTCAGTAAACGCTTTAGGTGGATACAAGGTTCAGGGCAAGACATATGAAGCAGCCCAGAAACTGATTCAGGATGCAAAGGCAGTAGAAGAAGCTGGCGCCTTCGCTATCACTCTGGAATGTGTTCCTGCAGCTTTGGCAAAACTTATTACTGAGCAGGTTGATGCACTGACTATCGGCATAGGTGCAGGTAACGGTTGTGACGGACAGGTGTTGGTGTATCAGGACATGCTGGGCTACGCCAATGACTTCACACCTAAGTTTGTCAAGAAGTATGCCGACCTTCACAGCATAATGCTTGAGGCATTTAAGCAGTATAAATCAGATTGCGAGCAGCGTGTCTTCCCCTCTGATGACAAATCGTTTGACATCAGCGATGATGTGCTGCAGAAACTCTATTAGAAACAATAAAAATAAAGATAATGCAAGTAGTAAAAACCGTTAACGAGGTTAGAGAGATTGTAAAGGAGTGGAGAAAGCAAGGCTACAGCGTGGGTCTTGTTCCAACTATGGGATACCTGCATGAAGGCCACCAGAGCCTTATTCGCAAGTCGGCAAGCCAGAATGACCGTACCGTAGTTTCTGTTTTTGTTAATCCAATACAGTTTGGTCCTACAGAGGATCTTGAGACATACCCACGCGACCTTGAGCGTGACAAGAAGAAAGTGGAAGAAGCTGGTGGAAACCTGATTTTTAATCCAGAACCAAGTGAGATGTACCCAGATCACTTCACCTCTTTTATTGATACCACAGAAACTACCGAACTGCTTTGTGGCGCACGTCGTCCAATACACTTCCGTGGAGTATGTACCGTTGTGGGCAAACTATTTAATATAGTAATGCCAGATAGTGCTTACTTTGGTCAGAAGGATGCACAGCAGCTTGCAACCATCAAGAGGTTTGCTCGTGACTTGAACTTTAATGTGAATATTGTTCCCTGCCCTATCATCAGAGAGGACGATGGTCTTGCTAAGTCAAGTCGTAACACATACCTTTCACCAGCTGAACGTAAGGCTGCACTCATTCTGTCACAAAGTCTTGCCAAGGGTAAGGCAGCCATAGAGAATGGTGAGAAGAATGCAAACAAGATAATAAACATAATAAAAGAGAACCTTGAGACAGAACCTTTGGCTCGCGTCGACTACGTGGAGGTTGTTGACTTTGACAACATTCAGCGTGTTGACACCATAACAGGCAATACCCTCGTTGCTATTGCTGTGTATATAGGTAAGACTCGTCTCATAGATAACTTCATTGTATGAACATAACACTCCTGAAATCCAAGATACACCGTGCTGTAGTAACACAGGCTGACCTTGATTATGTTGGTAGTGTTACCATAGATACCAACCTACTTCGCGAGGCTGGCATTATGGAGTATGAAAAAGTGCAGATAGTTGACATTAACAACGGCAACCGCTTTGAAACCTACACCATAGCTGGTGAAGAAGGGTCAGGTATCATCTGTCTTAACGGTGCTGCTGCCAAATGCGTGAACGTTGGTGATAAGGTTATTATCATGGCTTATGCTGATATGTCAACTGAAGAGGCAGCTACACATAAGCCTACCGTACTTTTTGTAAACGACAAGAACCAGATAGTTCGTAAGGCAAATTACGAAAAGCATGGACTGTTGAACGACCAGTAAAACTGTAGAATGACCCTTAACAAACGGATATTATGTTGAATGGCAAAACAATAGTATTGGGAGTTACAGGCTCTATAGCTGCATATAAGATTGCAGGACTGGCATCTATGCTGGTGAAGCAACATGCTGATGTGCATGTTATTATGACCAAGAATGCCTGCAATTTTATCAATCCCATAACATTTGAGACACTTACCAAGCATAAGTGCCTTGTTGACACATTTGACAGAAACTTCGAGTTTAGTGTCAAACATGTTTCCCTTGCTCAGGCTGCTGATGTCTTCCTTATAGCTCCTGCTTCAGCAAATGTTATAGGTAAGATAGCAAATGGAATATGTGATGACATGCTTACAACCACCGTTTGTGCAACACGTAAACCTGTTCTCATCTCGCCAGCCATGAACACTGGCATGTTTGAGAATCCTATTGTTCAAGATAATCTGAAGAAACTTGCCCGTTTTGGCTATCATATCATCCAGCCTGCTGTTGGCAGATTAGCATGTGGTGATGTGGGAGCAGGTAAGATGCCGTCAGAAGAGGAACTTTTTAATAACATCCTCCTTGCAATAGCTAAAGAAAAGGATTTGAAAGGAAAGCGTGTGCTTATCTCCGCTGGTCCCACTCAGGAGGCTATTGATCCTGTTCGCTATATAACAAACCATTCATCAGGCAAGATGGGGTATGCTTTGGCAAAGATGGCAAAACTTCGTGGTGCTGATGTTACACTCGTTTCTGGTCCTGTCAGCATTACAGCCTTTCCTGGTATTGAGGTAGTTGATGTTACAAGTGCTGCTGATATGTACGATGCTATTACCACTCGCAGTTCTCAGGCGGATATAGTCGTAATGTGTAGTGCTGTTGCAGATTACACCCCTACCCTATACTCTGAACAGAAGTTGAAGAAGAGTGAAGGTGACATGTCTATTGCCCTTTCACGAACCAAGGATATATTGAAGAATCTTGGAGAAAATAAGCGTGAAGGTCAGATTGTAGTAGGTTTTTCAATGGAGACAGAGAATCTTATTGAGAATTCACATGCTAAACTCCAAAAGAAAAATGTTGACATGATATGCGCCAATTCTATATCTACAGATAAAACAGGTTTTGGCGTAGATACTAATAAAGTGACGTTGATATTTAAGAATCATGTAGAGGAACTTCCTCTTTGCTCTAAAGAAGAAACTGCCGACATGATACTTGACCATATAATCAAGCTATGAAACTAATTATTGACATAGGCAACTCTACCATCGTTGTTGCAACAATAACTCCCACAGGAGAGGTTGACAAGACATGGCGTTTTAAGACCCTGAAGGATGAGACGGTTCGTTTCTTCCGTCATGAGTTATGGGCAGGATTCAAGAAACACAGCATGCTTGTAACAGATATTGATGATGTTGTGATAAGTTCTGTAGTGCCAGAGGTTAATGATGATGTAGCACAGGCTATATCGGATCTTACGGGCGTTATACCTCATTTCTTCTGCACTGCCGATGCTCTTAAATCATTAAAGGTAGATGTAGAATCTCCTTCTCAGTTGGGCAAAGACCGCATAGCCGATGCTATTGGTGCCATAGAGTTGTATGGTGCCCCAGCGCTTGTGTTCGATTTTGGAACTGCCACCACTGTTGGTATAATTGACGAACACAAAACCTTTATTGGGGGTATGATAATACCTGGTGTCAAGACTTCACTCAACGCCCTTAGCAACAGAGCTTCCCAACTTCCTGCTATTGATCTTGACAAACCTCGTCATATAGTTGGCAAAAACACTCTGGAATGTATGCAGAGTGGCATTCTTTATGGTACGGCAGCCATGATTGACGGTATCATAGAGCGCCTTTTGCCACTTATAAATTCTAACAACGTAAAACTCATAGCAACAGGAGGTATGGCACGTTATATAATACCATATTGCCAGCACGATATTATAATTGAGGAATTCCTGCAATTCAAGGGCATCCTTGTTGCTACAAGACAACAGAAATATAATCTTCACATAGTATGACGATAACAGCTGATAGTGGAAGTACCAAGACTACTTGGCTCTTCACAGACGATTTAAGGTCTGTAAGACTGACTACGCAAGGCATCAATCCCTTTCATCAGTCAGAGGATGTGATGCGCCATATTATATGTGACGAACTGCTTAAACATCCCGAATTCCCTACTGATGCGTCTATTGAGGCAATATACTTTTATGGCGCAGGATGCACTAAGGAGAAATCACCTATTCTAAAGGCTATAATCAAAGAGTCATTTCCTGCCGCAAAGGTTGAAGTTGATAGCGATATGTTAGGTGCAGCCAAGGCTTTGTTTGGTAATAGTGAAGGAATAGCATGTATTTTGGGCACGGGTTCCAACTCTTGTCTTTATGACGGCAACAATATTGTCAGTAATGTTTCCCCTATGGGCTATATCCTTGGAGACGAAGGCAGCGGAGCCGTACTTGGCAAGACCTTCATAAACCTATTATATAAAGGTGGACATGCTGAAGACATCAAGGCTTTTGAATCAACAACCCATCTTACTCAGGCAGACATAATACAAAGAGTTTATCGTGAGAAGATGCCTAACCGTTTCCTCGCATCTTTAGCTCCTTATATAGAGAGCGTGAAAGACACCCCTTGGGTGAATGATATGATAATAGACTGTTTCCGTCTGTTCTTCCGTCGCAATATAACGCATTATAATCGTCCAGACCTTTGTTGCTCATTTGTTGGCAGCATAGCATTCTATTTCGAATCTGAACTTCGCATGGCAGCAAAAAAAGAAGGTTCTCTCATTGGAAAAATAATGAAAGAACCTCTTATATAGTCTCTTGACTCTAGTTTGCTAAGTTTGTAATCTTCTCTGCGCTTGTCACAGCCATATTGCTGATTTTCAGTCTTGCGTAGTAGAATTCCTCGTTTGTTTCATCTGGAGAACCTACGCTGACTACAAACATCAGATAATTTCCTTCTGCCTTTTCGAAACTGATACCCAGTAACACACCATTCTCCTTGAATTCCTTAGGCAGAGCTGGAGCAAAGTTGGTCTTGGAAAATTTCTTCTCAAAGAACTTTGAACCATCTGCCCTTGTAATAACCACGTCAACAGAATTGTCATAGTATTCCTTATCGTGATTCTTCACTATGGGCAGTTCTTTGTCAGCCTTTCTGGTTATAGCATAGCTGTACTCAGAGTTCGAAATCCAAGATACTGACCCCGTCTGCTTGTCTTCAGGCATACTTTCTGGTCCTTCCTGTGGTTTTTCTATTACCTTTTCAACTATAATGTCCTCCTCCTGCTCCTTCTTTTTACAAGAAACGATGCAGACGAGTGCAAGTAATGCTATTATAATTGTTCTGAGCATGCTGTATTGGTTATCAGTGATTGCTATCTGTTAATTATTCACCTATTCTCTCGATATATTTGTCTATATCCTGAGCGGCAACACTATTGATATATTTAACCTTGATGTCCTTATATATCTTGAGGGCTTCATCTTTCTTTCCCTGACTCTCCAGCAAGCGTGCTGCCTGAATGAGATATGTAGGAGAAAGAGAATTGTTCACACCATCCTCAACTTCGTCGTCAGCCATTTCTGCAGCCTTCTTCAGTGTGCTGATAGCCTTATCTATATTGCCAGTGTTTGCATAAGCATTTCCTAATGCTGCTGTTACAGCAGGACTAATCATAGCATCACCTTTAGTGGAAAACTCTTCCAAATACTTTACGGCATCCTGCCACTTACCCAACTGTGCGTATGCCAGTCCTGCATAAGCATTAGCAAGGTTTGCTGCATCAGTGCCACCATAGTTTTCTGTTACAGCAATCAGTCCCTCAGTCTGTTTGTCACCTGTGAGTGCTTTCTGATACTCACCCTGAGCAAACAGATCCTGCGCCTTAGCCAGCGCGGTAGAAGCTTTCTCCTCGCGAGGACCAGCGATGAATGTGTTATAAACGATACAACCTGCAATCACAACGATTACAGCAACAACAGCAGCGATTATCTGCTTGCGATACTTCAGGAAGAATGCCTCCTGACTGTTCAATTCTGGCTGCTCTGGTGCAGCGCCCATTTTATTTGATTTAGCCATTATAAATTATGTTGATTTTCAATTTTAGGTGCAAAGATACAAAAAAAACTTTATCCTAGCAAATTATATAGCCAAAATTATTCCGTAGTGTTGTTGTACGTCTGTTCAAACCCACGAAGCAGGTTCACGTCTTTCTTTATCACAAAAACCTGACCGTCTGCTCCCTTAGCCTTCACCTGAACGTAATACACACCGTCTTTTACGTCTTTTCCGTTATACTTGCCGTCCCATCCGTCATTAACATCACTCCATTCGTATAGTTTCTGTCCCCAGCGGTTGTATATGGCAGCATGAAATTCCACTATACTCTGTACTTCCTTAGCCTTGTATTTTTCGTTGTACTCATCACCATTAGGAGAAAAAGCATTGGGGAACACCAGTTTGCTGTCATAGGTTTTGATAGAGAATATATGCTGGTAGGTTCTGTTAAACTCAGGAGTAATATCTATTCTTTTTATATAGTCATCATATCCAACTTCCACGTATCCTACGTAGGCTATGCTGTCTGTGCCTGACGTGCGGAAAGTGAAATCAACTGGGTTGGTAGGATTCACCACATCGGGAATCTCCATCTGTCCACCCTGTTTCCATCTTCTCCATCCTCCATAGAATGTGGCATCGTCATAGTCTCTTGTCTCGCCCGTAGCATCTTGATACACCATTTTGACAGTCATCTTTGCCGTTATAGGTGCCGACCCCTCATAGTGCTGGTCTTTGGATGCTACTGGTTCGCCTGTTCCATCTGTTACTTCCCAGGTGAAAGAAAGGTATGGCTCTGAATCAGCCAATAAAGTAACTGGTGTGCTGATGAGCAAAAATATAAATATGAGTTTGCGCATAAGAAACTAATTATTTTGTGGCAAAATTAGTAATAAATTTTGATTAACCTTCGCTTTTTTGAGAAAAAAGTTGTATTTTTGCACTTTGAAAACAAGATTTAATCTATGGTAAAGAATTTTTTAATCTTTCTTACAACATTTTTGGTTGTAGCATCAGCAGCAATGGCACAAGGGGTACAACCCTCAGCCGCTACAGCCAAGAACTCCATAAACGTGGGTGTGATGCTGCCACTGCACGATATTGATGGTGACGGCCGCAGAATGACGGAATACTATCAGGGAATGCTACTCGCAGTAAAAGAACTGAAGAAAGAGGGTATGAACATTAACGTACGCGCATGGAATCTGCCTATTGACGCAGACCCTCGTGCCACACTGCTGCAGGATGGTACCACCACATGCGACATTATCTTCACTCCACTCTACACTAAGCAGGTGAAGGTGTTGGGCGATTTCTGTCGTGCCTATAAGATAAAGATGGTTATTCCATTCTCTATAAATGGTAATGAAGTGGATAAGAACCCTCAGATTTATCAGGTATATCAGTCGCCAGACGAGATGTACACTACTTCTATACAGAGAGTGGCTGAAGATTTCACTCAGTATCATCCTGTTTTCATAGATTGTAATGATACCACATCAAGGAAGGGTCCTTTTACCTTCGGACTGAGGAAAGTGTTGGAGGATAAGGGTGTACAGTATAACATTACAAACCTCCGTTCTTCAGAGGAAATGTTTGCCCGCTCTTTCTCTCTTACCCAACCTAATCTCGTGATACTCAACACTGGGCGCTCACCCGAGATGCGCATAGCACTTGAGAAACTTGATGCTCTTGTGAATGCCAATCGTAATGTTAGTATCACCCTTTTTGGCTATACCGAATGGCTTTTGTATGCAAAATTTAATAAAGAAAAATTTGCCAAGTATAACACCTACATCCCAACTAATTTCTATTACAACGAGATGTCAGGCAATACACAGCGTTTCGCTCAGAACTATCGTAATGCCTTCCATCATGACATGATGAATGCCCTACCCCATTTTGCTGCTACAGGCTATGACCATGCTATGTATTTTATCGGAGGCAAGACACAGTGGATGCAGACTCCGTTGAAATTTATCAAGACCCCTAATGGTGGTTATCGTAACAAGGCATTTATGCTTATTCACTACAAACAAGATGGAGGTATAGATGCGTTACAATATTAAATATCTCCTTTCCGCACTTTTTGTTTTCCTTGCTTTCTCAGTACAGAGCGCAAGAGGTCAGGTGGGTGACTATCGTCACGTGTGGGCTATAGGCGTTAGCGGCGGTGTGGCTCTTAACAGTATAGGCTTCACCCCAGAGGTGTCGCAGAATATGCATAATGGCTACTCATTTGGTATTACTGCACGATATACCAGCGAGAAATACTTCTCTACTATCTGCTCCATCCAGACCGAAGTGAATATTTCACAATTGGGTTGGAAAGAAGATATCAAAACACTCAGTGGTGGTGATGTTATAAACCCTGAGACTGGAGTTGCTGAACAATATAAGCGTGACATTACCTACTTCCAGATTCCTATTATGGCTCACCTTGCCTGGGGCAAGGAAAAAAATGGCATCAATGCCTTCATCAATGCTGGTCCGCAGTTGGGCTTTTTCCTTAGTGAAAAAACAACTAAGAATTACAACAAACCATACACCAAGGATAATTTCCCTGATTATGTAGGCGGAGAAGAGCGTGTGAGCGTCGAGGTGGCACAGGAGGATATGCCCATAGAGCGTAAGTTTGACTACGGCATCGCTGTGGGCGGTGGCATAGAATGGGATATACGTCGCATCGGAAGATTCTCTCTTGAAGGACGCTATTACATAGGATTGGGTAATATCTATGATGATTCTAAGAAAGACGAGTTTGGCAAATCCAATCATGGTACCATATTCGTCAAACTGGCATACCTGAAAGACCTCTGAATACCTTAACTTAATTTTGGACGAACTTGAATTCATAAATGTATGGGGGGCAAGAACGCACAACCTCAAGAATGTTGATGTGCAAATCCCTCGCAACAGCCTGACTGTCATCACTGGACTATCAGGCTCTGGCAAGTCGTCGCTGGCTTTCGACACCATACTGGCTGAGGGTCAACGTAGGTATATTGAGACCTTCTCTGCCTACGCCAGGAATTTTCTTGGGGGTATGGAGCGTCCTGATGTTGACAAGATAACAGGACTTTCGCCAGTCATCTCCATCGAACAGAAGACCACCAACAAGAATCCCCGTTCTACTGTGGGCACCACCACAGAGGTGTACGACTACCTTCGTCTTCTCTTTGCCCGTGCAGGAACAGCCTACAGCTGGGCTACAGGTGAGAAGATGGTGAAATATACTGAGGAACAGCTGGCTGACATGATTGAGGAGAAGTATGCAGGCAAGGGCATATACATCCTCGCCCCCTTGGTCAGAAACAGAAAAGGTCACTATAGGGAACTCTTTGAACAGATGATAAAAAAAGGTTTCCTTCAGGTGCGTATTGATGAAGAACTGCAAGACCTTGTCTCAGGCATGAAGCTCGACAGGTACAAGAACCACAATATCGAGGTTGTGATAGACAAGTTCAAGGTGCAGAATAACGAAGACGACAAGAGTAAGGCTAACCGTTTGAGAAAGAGCATAGAAGTTGCTATGCGCCAGGGTGACGGACTCATTATGATAATGGAAAAGGACTCTAAGGAAGCCAAGTATTTCTCTAAACGCCTTATGTGTCCTACAACGGGAATGGCTTACAAAGACCCAGCCCCAAACATCTTCTCTTTCAATTCTCCTGAGGGTGCCTGTCCTTACTGCAAAGGACTTGGTGTAGTGGATATTAATGATCCATTGGCAACTATAGATTATCAAGAGGATATCTCTCCTGCTAAGGCAAAGGATGATGAAGACAGTGACACCACATACACTCTTTGTCCAGCTTGTAACGGTGCCCGTCTGAGTCAGGAGTCGCTATCCTACAAGATTTGGGATAAGAATATCTCCGAACTCTCTAATATGGATATCGACGAACTGAACGACTGGCTCTACGAGGTTCCTAAGCACATGGAGAATAAGGAGAAAAAGATATCAGAAGAAATCCTCAAGGAGATACATACACGCTTGCAGTTTATGCTTGATGTGGGACTGCATTACATTTCTCTTAGTCGCCCTTCTGTTTCACTCTCTGGTGGCGAAAACCAGCGCATTCGTCTTGCCACACAGATAGGTTCTCAACTGGTCAACGTGCTATATATCCTTGACGAGCCTTCTATAGGTTTGCATCAGCGTGATAATGAACGTCTTATCAACTCCCTCAAACAGTTACGCGACCTTGGCAACACCATCATCGTTGTTGAGCATGATGAGGATATGATGCGTAATGCCGACTACGTGGTTGACATCGGTCCTGGAGCAGGCAGAAAGGGTGGTTATGTGGTGTTTCAGGGTACTCCCGCCACATTGTTAAAATCTGATACCCTCACTGCATCCTATCTTAATAAGAAAAAGAGCATAGAACTGCCTCCAGAGCGTCGCAAAGGTAATGGCAAAAGTATAAGCATTCATGGGGCAAGCGGCAATAATCTGAAGCATGTCGATGTTACCTTCCCTTTAGGCAAACTAATCGTGGTGACAGGTGTCAGTGGTTCTGGCAAATCTACTCTCATAAATGAAACTCTCCACCCTATCCTCGCTCAGCAGCTGTATAAGTCGCTCAAGCAGCCTATGCCATACGATAGTGTTGAGGGTATAGAGAATATTGATAAAGTGGTGTGTGTGGATCAGAGTCCTATAGGCAGAACTCCACGCTCTAATCCTGCCACCTACACTGGTGTATTCTCTGATATCAGGTCGCTCTTTGTCAACCTGCCAGAGGCAAAGATAAGAGGTTATAAACCTGGACGTTTCTCCTTTAATGTGAAGGGAGGCAGATGTGAAACCTGCGGAGGCAACGGCTATCGCACTCTTGAGATGAATTTCCTGCCCGATGTGTATGTGCCTTGTGAGGTGTGTCAGGGCAGGCGCTATAATCGTGAAACTCTCGAAGTGAGGTATAAGGGAAAGAGCATTTCAGATGTGCTCGATATGACCATCAATCAGGCTGTAGAATTCTTTGAAGCGATACCTAAGATTCGTCAGAAACTCAAGACGTTACAAGATGTAGGTTTAGGCTATATTAAGGTGGGTCAGTCATGTACTACACTCTCTGGTGGTGAGAGTCAGCGAGTGAAGCTTGCCACCGAACTGTCTAAACGTGATACAGGCAAGACATTCTACATTCTCGACGAACCCACCACGGGTTTGCATTTTGAAGATATTAGGGTGCTAATGCTTATTCTTCAACGACTCGTAGATAAGGGCAATACCGTATTGATTATTGAACACAACCTTGATGTAATAAAACTTGCCGACCATATAATTGATATGGGACCAGAAGGCGGTCGTGGTGGCGGAAAGGTTGTTGTGACAGGCACTCCAGAGGAGGTGGCACGATGCAAAGCCAGTAAGACATCAAGATTTCTCAAACCACTTCTTTGAATCTTACAACCGTTCCACGTGCGTAAATAAATTAGGTGCAAAATTTGTCTGTTTAACAATTTATTATTACCTTTGTCCGTGAATTTCTATTGAATCAGCATTCCATGGAGGGTGATCATATAACTATCAATCGCTGGCTAATCCCTTTCTCTTGGCTCTATGGCTTAGGTGTTGGGATAAGAAATCTTCTTTTCGATACAGAGGTGTTGAAAAGCAGAAAATTCTCTGTACCAGTAATTTCGGTTGGCAACATCACCGTAGGCGGTTCAGGCAAGACACCACACGTGGAATACCTTGTGAAGTTGTTACATAATAGAGTGCAAACGGCAGTTCTCTCCAGAGGTTACAAACGTAAGTCTAAAGGTTTTTTTTTAGCTGACGACAATACCAAGATGGAACAGATAGGTGACGAGCCTTATCAGATTCATAAGAAATTTCCCAATGTCTTTGTGGCTGTTGACCCCAACCGTTGTCATGGTATCGACACCTTGCTTGCCACCCCTCAGACGAGTGGTCTTGATGTAGTGTTGCTCGATGATGCCTTTCAGCATCGTTACGTGAAGCCTGGCATAAACATCCTGCTGACTGATTATCACCGCATAATTACAGATGACATCCTTTTACCTGCTGGCAGACTGCGTGAACCTGTAAATGGCAAGGACAGGGCCGACATAGTGATAGTCACTAAGTGTCCTACCGAGATGAAGCCTATGACCTATCGTGTGCTTCAGCGCAATATGAATCTCTTTCCTTACCAGCATCTCTTCTTCACTACACTCAACTATTGTCCTCTGCAGCCTGTATTCCCTGAGGCAAACTACATACCTGCTATCGACTTTAATGTCAAGCCTTCTGAGGATGACGAACAACCCCTACCCCATGCCTTGCTTATTACTGGCATAGCATCACCTCGTCAGATGCTTGAAGACGTCAAACCCTATTGCAAATCCATAACCCACATATCCTTTGCTGACCATCATAACTTCACGCCTTCTGATGCAGAGTCTATCAACTTTGCATACAAGATGATGCCCAAGCCTGGTATCATTATCACAACAGAGAAGGATGCTGTGAGAATGACAGACCTCAAAGGACTTTCAACCAAAGTGAGAGAAAACCTCTATTACCTGCCTATAGAAATTAATTTCTTGCAGGATGATGGAGAGAAGTTTAACCAATTGATTCTAGACTATGTACAGAAAAATTCAAGAAACAACATCCTGGCTCAAGCAACAAATACAGTCGCAAGCCCCAACAGCCTCCCTACCTCAAATAGCAATAATACTGGGAACGGGTTTGGGAACACTGGCAGAGCAAATAGAGACCTCTTTGGAAATCCCGTATAAGGATATCCCTAATTTTCCTGTCTCTACCGTTGAGGGACACGATGGCAAACTCATCGTCGGACGTTTGGGGGGTAAGGAAATCCTTGCCATGAAGGGACGCTTTCATTATTACGAAGGCTACTCTATGAAGGAGGTCACCTTCCCTGTCCGTGTTATGTATGAGTTGGGCATCAAGGTACTCTTCGTCAGCAACGCAGCAGGCGGAGCCAATCTTTCATTCAGGGTTGGCGACCTTATGATTATTACCGACCACATCAATGGTTTCCCTGACAATCCGCTCAGAGGTGCCAATATCCCTACTGGTCCGCGCTTCCCCGATATGCATGATGCATATAACCCAGAGTATGTTGCCCTAGCTGATTCTATAGCCGAGGAACATAACATGCGTCTGGTTCATGGCACTTATTATGGCACTCAAGGTCCGTCTTACGAGACTCCAGCCGAATACAAGGCTTTCCACCTGTTGGGAGCCGATGCTGTGGGTATGAGTACCGTTCCTGAGGTTATCGTTGCCCGCCATTGTGGCATTAAGGTCTTTGGCGTGTCTGTAATAACCAATATGGGCATATCTGATGAAGCCGAGATAGCCACCCACGAAGAAGTGCAGGAAGTGGGTAATAGCGTACAGCCTCGCATGACTCTCCTCATAACACAGATGTTGGAAAAAATAGAATTATAATGCATTCTTCACTCTTTATTCTTCATTATAAAATCACATGGAAATAGCCAAGTTAGGAGAATTCGGTCTGATAGACCACCTTACAAAAGACATACAACCCAAGAACCCATCAACCATCAAGGGCGTTGGTGACGATTGTGCCGTATTGCATTTTGCCGATACCGAGACCCTTGTAACCTCTGACATGCTGATGGAGGGCATACACTTCGACCTTACCTATGTTGACATGAAGCACTTAGGCTATAAGTCGGCAATGGTGAACATCAGCGACATATTCGCTATGGGCGGTTCGCCAAAGCAGATTGTGGTCTCTCTTGCCATATCCAAGCGCTTTCAGGTTGAGGATATACAGGACTTTTACGACGGACTGAAGATGGCTTGCGACAAGTGGCAAGTTGACATCGTTGGAGGCGATACCACCTCATCAAAGACAGGTCTTGCTATCTCTATCACCTGCGTAGGTGAGGCTAAGAAGAAAGATATCATATATCGTAATGGCGCCAAGGACACCGATTTGATTTGCGTCTCGGGCGACCTTGGAGCAGCTTATATGGGACTGCAGTTGCTCGAACGCGAGAAGAATGTTTATTACCAGCAGTTGCAGGAAGGCAAACTGAGCAAGGATGAGCCTTGGAATCCAGACTTTGCAGGCAAGGAATACCTTATCCAGCGCCAGTTGCAGACTGAGGCTCGTGGCGATATTATCAAGAAACTGCGTGAGGCAGGTATCCGTCCTACCTCTATGATGGATATCTCTGACGGCTTGTCTTCTGAGCTTCACCACATCTGCAAGCAGTCGGGCACAGGATGCCGAGTGTATGAAAACACCCTACCTATAGACTATCAGACGGCTCTGATGGCTGAGGAACTCAATATGAATGTCACCACATGCGCCCTTAATGGAGGTGAAGACTACGAATTGCTCTTTACCTGTCCTATCGGCGATAATGACAAACTCCAGAGTATGGAGGGCATAAAGGTGATAGGCTATATGACCAAACCCGACTTCGGACTCAAACTCATAGCTCGTGACGGAGGCGAGTTTGACCTCCTTGCTCAGGGATGGAATCATGCGAGAGATTAATAAGAAATTAGTAATTAAAGTTCAGTATTTGAATTATTCAAAAATATAATACATTATGAAACCAACACTTTTTCTCCTTGCTGCAGGAATGGGAAGCCGCTACGGTGGCTTAAAGCAGCTTGATGGCGTAGGTCCTAATGGTGAGACCATCATGGACTATAGTATTTATGATGCAATACAGGCTGGCTTCGGCAAGGTTGTATGGGTTATCCGTAAGGATTTCGAACAGCAGTTCCGTGAGCAGATACTGTCTAAATACGAAGGCAAGATACAGTGCGAACTGTGTTTTCAGGAGCTCGATGCCCTGCCAGCAGGTTTCAGCGTGCCAGAAGGCAGACAGAAGCCTTGGGGCACCAACCACGCCATCCTCATGGGTAAGGACGTGATAAAGGAGCCTTTCTGCGTCATCAACTGCGACGATTTCTATAATCGTGACTGCTTCATGGTGATAGGCAAATACCTCTCTTCTCTGCCTGCAGATGCCAAGGGCAAGTATGCTATGGTAGGTTTTCGCATCGGCAATACCCTCTCTGAGAATGGTACCGTTTCACGTGGCTTGTGTTCTAAGGATGCTGAGGGCAACCTCACCACCTGCGTTGAGCGCACCAAGATAGCACGTCAGGCTGACGGTTCTGTGGCTTATCGTAAGGACAACAAGGAAGACGGCGACTGGGTAAACGTAGATGAGAACAGTCCTGTGAGCATGAATGTGTGGGGTTTCACTCCTGACTACTTTGAGTATTCAGAGCAGATGTTCAAGGAGTTCCTCTCTGATCCAGCCAACATGTCTAATCCTAAGTCGGAGTTCTTCATCCCTATGGTAGTCAACAAGATGATAAACGACGGCACAGCTACATGTAAGGTGCTCGACACTACCTCTAAGTGGTTTGGAGTAACATATTCCGAGGATCGTCCTGACACCGTTGCTCGTATAGCAAAACTCGTGGCTGACGGTGTTTATCCACAAAAACTCTTTTAAATGAATATTGACTTACTGACAAATGGCGAGGTTGCGAGTCTGCGCAGCCTCGTCAATAACTCTACAAACATAGTAAACATCTGTCACACCAATGCCGATGGCGATGCTCTCGGCTCAGTCCTTGCGTGGGCAGAATACCTCAAGCAGCAAGGTAAGAACGTCACAGTCATAGTGCCTGATATGTATCCTGACTTCCTTCAGTGGTTGCCAGGCACACAGAGCATCGTGCGCTTCGACAAGAAGAAAGATGAGGCAACCCAACTGTTGAAGGATGCCGACCTCGTTTGCTGTATGGACTTCAATACCCTTTCACGCTCTTCTGAAGAGATAGAGCGGGTATTGCTCGAAGCCCATAAACCCCTTCTGCTCATAGACCATCACCTCTCCCCCAGCAACAATTATGAACTGTCACTCTCCTATCCTACTTTGAGCAGTACGGCAGAGGTGGCATTCCGTTTGATATGGCAACTTGGGGGCTATGAGAGTATGACCAGGAATATGGCTGTCAATATATATTGTGGCATGATGACCGACACAGGTGGTTTCACCTTCAATTCCTCTCGTCCTGAGATATTCTTCATCATCTCTCAGCTCATAGCCAAAGGTATAGACAAGGATAAAATCTACAGGAATATCTATCATGTGTTTAGTGTTGACAGACTGCGACTTACAGGCTATATCCTCTACCAGAAGATGAAGGTGCTCACCCCTCTTCGTGCGTCCTATTACACTATCTCGCGCGAAGAGCAGAAACGCTTCCATTTCATAAAGGGCGATGCAGAGGGATTGGTCAATCTCCCACTACAGATTAAGGGTCACCGACTCTCTATCTCTATGCGTGAAGATACGGAGAAAGACAACCTCATCTGGATAAGTCTCAGGTCAGTTGACGATTTCCCCTGCAACAAGATGGCTGAGGAGTTCTTCAATGGCGGAGGACATAAGAATGCCTCTGGTGGCAAACTCTACTGTTCACTCGACGAAGCCGAGAAAATAGCTCGCAAGGCAATACAGGCATACGCAAAAATGCTCTAAAAAAGAATAGTGGTTGGCTTCTTATCGGTCAACCACTATTGTTTTCTCATAAAGTCCTTTTCGCATTATGAAAATACCATAATGGTAAATCCATAATGTTGTAGATAGATTTTTTACTTCACCACTTTCCTTGTGGTTCCGTCACTCATCTTGAGGATATTTAGTCCCTTCTGAGGTTGAGAGAGTTGTCTGCCTTCAAGAGAGAAGAACTTGGTCTCGCTATTGTCTGTAGTATATATAGAGTTAACTTCTGTTTCTTTAGAATACGTACCATATACATCAACATTCTGCGCAGGCATAGTTTCAGGAATCTCGCTCCAACCAGAAAATGTGTAGCCTTCCTTTGAGGGTTCCGTTTCTGGTGTTATCGTAGAACCAAACTCTACATCATAAGACTTGTATTCTTCGTTATCTACAAAATACGTAAGTTTGTATTTGTTTACAGAGAAAGTACCTGTTACTATTACATCATTAGCAGGCATAGTTTCAGGAATCTCACTCCAACCAGAGAATGTGTAACCTTCCTTTGAAGGTTCATCTATAGGTATTAATGTCGAGCCGTATTTTATGTTGTAAGATTTATATTCAGTACCATCTACATAGTATGTAAGTTTGTATTTGTTTAGCGAGAATGTTCCATTTATTTCTACATCGTGAGCAGGCATAGTCTCTGGTATTTCGCTCCAACCAGAGAAAGTATAAAGTTCCTTTGTAGGTTCTGTTTCAGGAGTAATATTAGAACCATACTCTACCTCGTATGTTTTGTATTCTTCTCCATCAACTTTGTATGTAAGTTTATATTTGTTTATCGAAAATGTACCTTTTGTTTGTATATCATATCCAGGCATGGTTTCTGGGATATCACTCCATCCGGAAAAGGTGTAACCTTCTTTTATAGGGACCGTTTCTAGAATTATAGTTGCCCCAACTTCTTCTTCTTTTGTTTTATACTCTTCCCCATCAACTAAATAAGTTATGGTATATTTAGAGTTTAGTTCTACAATGTTATTGAACTTCTTCCAACCTGCTGCATTACTGTATGTACTCGATTTTCCGTGTAATACATATAGTGTTCCTAAAACGAATGGAGAAGCTCCAGTATCGTACTCGAAACCAGAATATGATATAGGAGATTCAATATAACAATAAATAGATCTCACGTCTCTACACCATCCAAAGGCTGAATAACCAATATTTGCCACATTTTTACCAATTGAAACTTTTTCAAGTTTATAGCAACTATTAAAAGCGGATTTTCCTATAGATGTAACACTATTGGGAATTTCTATTGATATAAGGCTTTCGCAACTTGCAAAGGATTGTTCTCCAATACTTGTTACTTTGTTTGGAATTTTTATAGATTCTAATTTTGAACAACCACTAAATGTTCCGTTATTTATTAGCTTCAAGTTATTAGATAGTGTAACAGAAAGAAGTTCTGTACAGCCTCCGAAAGCAGACTCTCCAATAGATGTTACGCAATTGGGAATTTTGATAGAAGTCAAATTCGTACATTTGAAAAAAGCATAATTACCTATTTTAGTCACCTTGTCACCAATAGTTACATTAGTCAATCCTGAGCACACATAGAATGCCCCGTTTCCTATGCTAGTAATGCTATTAGGGATGGATATAGAGGATAATCCATAGCAATATTCAAAAGCTCTATTACCTATGTCCGTAACACTATTCGGTATAGTTATTGAGGTTAGATTTGAACAATTTGAGAAGGAACTTTCTCCTATGCTCGTCACGTTATATGTCTTCCCGCTATAAGTTACAGATTCGGGAATAACAACATCACCAGTGTATTCATTTGAATAAGAGGAAGAGGATGAACCTCGGTAGGTTACTGCGAGTTCTGTACTGTTATTAATGTAATTGTAATAAATTGTTTTTCCATCTGCATTCTTCACTTCTATATCATGTGCAGAAGCATTAAGTCCAACCATACTCATGAGCATAGTAAGGAAAAAGTAAACGTACTTGTGTTTCATAAAATAGATAAAAATAAAAAAAAGGCGGAACTGCTCTACTGCTTTTCCGTCTCAAAGGTACCGCCAAGCACCACACACGAAGAAAAACGAAAGCAATCCACGCCCTGCACAGGTACGTGAACCTTTTTAATCGCTTGTTCTTTCGTGTTGAAATTGGCGGTTTCTTGAGACAAGAACAAGGACTATTAGTCCAAGTATAATATGTTAGTGAGCAGCATCGCCAGGGTTAATAATGTGATTACTAAATTCGGCGTGCTATCAGCACCATTGTTAAGTTTTCGTCATAGGCAATCAGTTTGGTTATTGGTTGAAATATTGACCTTCGTATTGGTTATTTGTTATGTACTTTACAACATATTCTGTTGGATAACACTCAAATAATATGAACCATGTGACATTATGGTTTCTATTGTAGGTGATATATTGTAAGTTCGTACCATATTTATCAAAGAAAGCTGGTGCTTCTTTGTGTGGACGAGTATCTATATGTGCTACGATATAGTCGATTAGGTCATCAACATATTTCACAGCATAGGGATAAGATGAAATGTAGTCTTTTGCTACGAGTATATCAACTAATCCTATAATATCAGAATAGACCTGCGGAGAGAAAGCAACCTTCATGCGAATAAAGATTTTAAGCCCTCATGGAGTCTCGCCTTCAACTCGTCACCTGATATGGCTTGGCTGATGTCACTACGTGAATCCATCATTACAGAAATAGCAGGTGGTTCACTGACCATTCCTCGTTCTTCCTCAAGTATGTCGTATTCCTTGTTATTCATAAATAACTATTTTCTCATTGCAAAGTTAAATAATTATTTTTATTTCTCCAAACAAAGGGGAGAAAAAATGGAATGATAGGGCTTCATAGGGGAGAAGATCACTAAACTTTTTCTAAGGAAGCACACAGAGCGTTCTGCGTTTCAGTTT
>JAEEGL011036100.1_pt1 | contig 32645 bp, 39 predicted proteins | sample 9134231 | NCBI WGS metagenome assembly JAEEGL01 (sample SAMN16246548, study PRJNA631951) | gut metagenome | biome: gut microbiome; feature: rumen; material: fiber-attached | host: Bos | place: Iran: Karaj | collected 2018-10
CGGGACGGATACGCGGAGATCATCGTGGAGGACAGCGGTCCCGGGTACAAGCCGTCCGATGACGATGAGCCGCACATCGCCCTGGCGAATATCAGCAAGCGGCTGAAGATGATGTGCGGGGGAGAACTGACGATCAGCAACGCTGACTGCGGCGGAACGATCGTTGCCATCCGGATTCCCGTACGGTGTGAAACATGATCCACCGAATGATCAGGCCAAACCAATCCCAAACGGTTTCAGTTTTTACTTGACGAAAAGACGTATACAGGGTATACTCACCCCAATCTTTCCGAAAAGGAGCTCTTCCCATGGCACGGATGTACGGTTATGAGATGCGGATGGCCGAAGCGTATGCTTACGGTTATACTTTCGCGTACAGCCATGAGAAGGGCAGATAAGAAGCAGATCCCGGAAACCAGAGCGCAAAGAGGATCACTTACCCGCCCGGCGGGCAAGTGATCTTTTTTATTTCAACATTGAAAGGAACGGTGATCCCCATGAACAAGACAGGAACGCAGCGCCTCGAGACCCACAGACTGATCCTGCGGCGATACCGCTTGGAGGACGCGGAGGACATGTTCAGCAACTGGGCGTCGGATCCGGAGGTCACCCGTTTCCTGACCTGGCCGCCCCACAAAAGCATTGATGTTACAAGATTCGTCCTGAACGACTGGATCGCGAAATACGACGACGGCCGATTCTTCCACTGGGCCATTGAACTGAAAGAGACCGGAAGCGTGATCGGCGATATCGCGGTGACGATCCTGCATGAGGAAACGGACGCCGCGGAGCTCGGATACTGCATGGGCCGCGCTTTCTGGGGCCGGGGGATCATGCCCGAAGCCATCCGCGCCGTCACGGATTACCTGTTTGACGTCGCGGGCCTTAACCGGGTTGAAGCCTCCCACGACGTGAACAATCCCAAATCCGGCCGGGCTATGGAGAAGGCCGGTCTGAAGCTGGAAGGCGTCCATCGCGCCTACGGGAGGAACAACCTGGGGATCTGCGACGTGGTGATTCGCGCGCTGACGAAAAGCGACCGGGAACAGCAGCCTGCCCGGGAGAAGGCGCCGGTCACGGCCCGCTTTGCCCGGGAGGAGGACCTGGAGCGCGTCAACGAACTGCGCAGGCAGGTGAACGACCTGCATGTGGAAGGCCGGCCCGAGACTTTCAAACCCGGCTTCTGTGACGAGCTGAGGGATTACCTGTTTGCCATCCGGGAAGATCCGAACAAGCGGATCGTCGTCGCGGAGCAGGAAGGGAAGATCTGCGGGTTCGCGGTGCTGAACCATATCACCAGGCCGGAGAATCCCTTCATGTATGAGCGGGATTTCCTGGATATCGATGAGTTCGGCGTGGACGAAAAAAGCCGGCGGCAGGGCGCCGCCAGCGAAATGGTCCGTTTCATCCGGGAGTGGGCGAAGGAAGAGGGTTTCAAACGGATCGAGCTGAACATGTGGAGCTTCAACCGGGGCGCCCTGGCCTTCTATGAAGCGGCCGGGTTTGAAACCTACCGGAGATACATGGAAATCCGGCTGTAAACCGGTTTCTGTTGACATTCCTTTCCGCGTCCGATATGATAACTGTGTCAGCATAAGCTGTCGAAGGCCTGCATAAGCAGACTGCCCGCATAAACAGAACGACTTCGGATGATACGGCTTCAAAAGATGCCGATAGCTGTCTGACGGCAGCTTCCGGCGTCTTTTTGTTTCATGCGGCACGCGGAATCACGCAGTTCCGCCCGGACAGGAGTGCTGAACAATATGCTGCGGGAGGAATGAGCGTGAACATACTGATCATTGACGGTCAGGGAGGACGGATGGGGAAGTCGCTTGCGGAGGAGATCCGGAAGATCTGCCCGGAAGCGGCCATTACCGCGGTCGGAACGAACAGTATCGCTACGGGCAACATGATAAAGGCAAACGCTGCCGATTATTTTGCCACAGGGGAGAACGCGGTCATCACAGCCTGCAGGAAAGCGCAGATTATTGTGGGGCCGATCGGTATCGCGATGGCGGACGCCATGATGGGGGAGATCTCGCCCGCAATGGCAAACGCCGTGGCTTCCAGCCCGGCATACCGGGTGCTGATCCCGATGAATCTGTGCGACACCTATGTCGCCGGAACAGTCAGGGGTTCTTCCGCGATCCTGGCTGACGCGATGGAGCACATCCGCCAACTGACGGAAAGGAAAACAAATGAGTAATACTTCTTCCGGTTCCATGCAGATCCGCAGGATGGTTTTCGCGGCGCTTTGTCTCGCCCTTGCGCTGGTCCTGCCTTTTCTGACCGGACAGATCCCGCAGGTTGGGTCCGCGCTGTGCCCGATGCATATCCCGGTCCTGCTGTGCGGCTTCCTGTGCGGCTGGCCCTGGGGCCTGGCGGTCGGCTTTATCGCGCCGCTGCTCCGCTCCGTGATCTTCGGTATGCCGCCCATGGTTCCCGCCGCGGTCGCAATGGCTTTTGAACTGGCGACATACGGCGCCGTTGCCGGGTTCCTTTACCGGAAGTTCCCGAAGAAACTTCCCTGGATCTATGTATCCTTGCTGATTGCTATGATCGCCGGCCGTGCGGTTTGGGGCATTGCCCGTCTGATTCTGGCCGGCATACAGGGGAATGGATTCACCTTTGCCATGTTTATCTCCGGCGCAATCACAACCGCCATTCCCGGCATCATCGTCCAGCTGATCCTGATCCCGGTGCTTGTCAACGCGATGGAGGAAGCCAACCTGAGCCTGAACAAACAGTGAACGGAGAAACCGATGCCTTTTGAACGGGAAACCCTCCGGGAAATCCTGCTGCGGATCCGGATGCACAAACATCCGCTCGTTACGATCGACGGCCCCTGCGCTTCCGGCAAAACAACGCTTGCGGCCCTGCTGGCAGAGATGATTTCCGCCGCGGTCGTGCATACGGACGACTATGTTGTTCCCCATGCGCAAAAAACAGCGGACCGCCTGGCGGTTCCCGGCGGAAACTGCGACGCGGACCGCCTGCTCCGGGAAGTTATCCTGCCCTGGAAACAGCATTTGCCTGTCCGGATGCACAGGTATGACTGCAAAGCAGACCTGTTCCTTCCGGAAGAAACCCTTCCGCAAGGAGAGATCCTGATCCTGGAAGGCAGTTACAGCAATCTGCCGGAGATCCGGCAACAGGCAGACATGCGGATCTTCCTGGACATCACCCGGGAAACCCGGGAGGCGCGCCTTCAGCAGCGGGAAACGCCGGAGAGCCTGAAACGGTTCCGTGACCGGTGGATCCCCCTGGAAGACGCCTATTTTACGGCATACCGGCTGCCGGATGAGGGCTGTATCGTGATCAGCGGAGAGACTGGATGGGAATAAACAAAGATAAAAAACGGGAGCGGACGATTTGTCCGCTCCCTGTAATATAGTCGCTTTTCAGGCTTTCCCTTCGCCGGAAACCAGCGTTTTCGCCCAGGCGGCGGCGGCCGCAAGGTCGTCGCCGTTGGGGCGGCCTTTGTGCGCGCCTTTGAATTCACCCTTGCAGTGGAATTCACTGCCGGCCATAGGAATACCGAGCTTATCGGCTTCCGATTTCACCTTTTTCCAGGTGGAGTTCATCATGGCGGCGGTGCCGAAATTGGCGATGCAGCCGACAGCGCTTTTATCCAGGGACCGGATGAAGGTACGGACCTCCGGATCGATACTGAAAGCGTAGTAGGAATTGCCGAGGAACAGGATATCCACGGGATCGGTGACCGGCACGGTGATCGGGAGCGCCTCAACGCCCAGGGCCTCCGCGACGGCTTCCGCCAGCCGCTTGGTGTTTCCGGTTTTTGTATAGTACCTGACGGCGGTTTTCATTAGCTATTTCTCCCTTCGGTTGTTTGCTGCCATCTTACAGCGCGGCTTTGACGGCGTCAAGAACCGCCTTCATGTCTGCGGTGGGCTCGAAGCGGGCGATGACTTTGCCTTCACGGTCCACCAGGAACTTGGTGAAGTTCCATCTGATATAGGCCTTTTCGCCGTACTTTTTGTTGTTCATGTCCGCGAATTTGTTCAGCGCCGCGTTTTTAATCCCTTTTCCGAATCCTTCGAAGGGCTTTTCAGCCGCCAGGAAGGCAAACAGCGGATCGGCGGTATCCCCGTTGACATCGATCTTTGCGAACTGCGGGAAATCCGCGCCGAATTTCAGCGTGCAGAATTCATGGATCTCATCCGCGCTGCCGGGCGCCTGGCCGGCGAACTGGTTGCAGGGGAAATCCAGGATCTCCAGTCCCTGGTCCTTCAGTTCCCTGTACATGGCTTCCAGTGGCTCATAGTGCGGGGTGAATCCGCAGCCGGTGGCGGTGTTGACGATCAGCAGGACTTTGCCCCGGTACGCGGACAGGCTGACCTCCTGTCCCTGACGGTCTTTTACTGTAAAATCATAAACTGTTTTCATTGCTGTTTCAGAGCCTGAGTGAACGGCTCGCCCCCTCTTATCTGTGGTGCGATATTATTTTATCAAATATAAATGATTTGTCAAGTCCTTTTTTCCAGTTTTTCCTGTTGTTGACGAAGCGGCTGAAATCTGATAGATTGTCATCAGTTAGGGACAATTAACCGCCTTTCGGGGAGTAACAGAGCCTGTTTCCCCGTTTGGACAAGGAGGTTTTTTAATGAATATCTACGAATCGGCGGAAGATTACCTGGAACAGATCCTGATGTTGCTGGAGCAGAAGGGGCATGCCCGCTCCGTGGATATCGCCGCGGGACTGAATGTTTCCAAACCCTCCGTCAGCGTGGCCATGAAGAAGCTGAAGGAGAACGGATATATCAAAATGAGCACCGATAATCTGATCTCCCTGACGGACAAAGGCTACGCGATCGCCCGGAAGATCTATGACCGCCACCAGGCGCTGACGAAGTACCTGATGCAGCTGGGTGTATCCGAGGAGACTGCCCGGGAGGACGCGTGCAAGATCGAACACGACCTCTCCGAAGAATCCTACGCGGCGATCTGCGCGCAGATCAGGTAAGCGGGGAGAGGGACAGGGGAATCCCATGAGAAAAGACGCGCTGACAGAGCGGATCCGGGAGGAGCTGCACAGCCTGCAGGACCCGGAATACCGGGACCTGCAGGTAAAGATTATCCCGTCGGTGAAGCCGGAGAGCATCATCGGCGTACGCACGCCGGAGCTGCGGAAGATGGCGAAGGAACTGGCCGGTGAGGAAGGGACAGCCGCTTTCCTGGCGGACCTTCCGCACCGGTATTTTGAGGAGAACCAGCTGCACGCCTTCATCCTCTCCGGGATGAAGGACTTCGCGGCCTGCCTCGGGGAACTGGAACGCTTCCTGCCGTATGTGGACAACTGGGCCACCTGCGACCAGATGTCGCCACGCGTGTTCCGGAAGCACCGGACAGAACTGACGGAATATATTGACAGATGGATCACTTCGGGGAAAACCTATACGGTGCGCTTCGGCATCGGAATGCTGATGGAGCATTACCTGGACACGGATTTTGACCCGGCGTATCCGGAAAAGGCCGCCGCCGTCCGGTCCGGGGAATATTATGTCAATATGATGACCGCCTGGTATTTTGCCACCGCGCTGGCAAAGCAGTATGACGCGGTCCTGCCGTATATTGAACAGCGCCGGCTGGATCCCTGGACGCATAACAAGGCGATCCAGAAAGCGATTGAGAGTTACCGGATCACCCCGGAGCAGAAGGAGTACCTGAGATCCCTGAAGATCAGCAGGACAAAGGAAAAATGATATCCGCAAACGACGTGGTCCTCCGGCATCTGCTGGACCTGTGCCGGAAAAGTGAGAAGACCGGGACCTGGCAGTATTCCGGTTTCCTGTCCCCCGCGGAACAGGACGACCTGCTGCGGGACGGGGAAGCGGCCGGCTTTTCCTTTCACCTGACCGGCGGATATGAGCAGGCTGAACGGAAGATCCTCGCCGCCGGAAACGAGGAAGAGATGGGGCCGCCGGAACCGCCGATCAGCGTGATCGCTGTTTCGCCGAAATCTGAAAAGTACGCCGAGGAACTGACCCACCGGGATTACCTGGGCGCCGTCCTCGGACTGGGCATTGACCGCAGCCTGATCGGGGATATCCTGGTGCGGGATCACCGGGCCTGGTTCTTCTGCCTGTCATCCGCGGCGGAAGTGATCACATCCTCCCTGGCACAGGTCCGCCGGACGACGGTGACCGCGGAGACAGCAGGCACGGATATTCCGGAGCTCCGGCCGCGGTATGAACCGCTCCGGGTGAATGTGGCGTCGGAACGGCTGGACGCGGTGATCTCCGCCTTTACGAATCTTTCACGCGGGCAGGCGGACAAGCTGTTCGCGGCCGGGAAGGTCTTTGTGAACGGCCGGATGGCTACGGACAGGAGCAGCCGCCTGAAGGAAGGCGACACTTTCTCCGTGCGCGGGTTCGGCAAGGCGGTTTATGACGGGATCGAACACGAAACACGGAAAAACAGGTACCAGGTCAGGCTGCGGAAACTGGTCTGAAGGACCGATGAAGATCCGGATTGACAGGAGAGGTCCGGAAAACTATAATCAGATGTGAAGAGAGACCTGACCAGAGCAGGAATGACTCTCGGAGGTAGTGTTTGGAGACGGTTCAGTAACGGGGAACATGGTTGAACAAAGAAAGCTGTGACATGACAGCTTGTTTGCTGACGCCATGACGCGGTACGGACTGCAGCCGGGCACTTTTTTCTATGCCTTTTTTACCTGTGTCGATATCGCATTCTCCGGTTTTTCTGTTCATGTCAATTATATAATGAACAGAGGGATAACATGACACAGGATATGATCACACTCGGGTTTGACCGGATCGTTGAACAACTTCAGGAACAGGCGGTTTCGCAGGCGGCAAAACGGAAACTGGCGGAGACGGAGCCGATCCTGAACGAAGGGCTCTGCAAAGCCCGCATGGAGGAAACAACCGCCGCGCGGCGGGTGATGGAAAACGCCGGCACGCCGCCGCTGGCCGAGACAGAAGGGCCGGACACCGGCCTGATCCAGGCCGCGCAGGGCGGGATGCTCCTGCCGGGCCAGCTGACGTCCATCGCACGGTTTTGTTCGACCATCCAGCGGCTGCGCCGCTACCTGCAGGGCGCGCAGATCTGGAACGCGGGCATCGCTTCCTGGCATACGGAACTGCCGGACCTGACGGAACTGGAAAATGAGATCGAACGGTCTGTCCGTGAGGACATTGCGCTGGACGACGCTTCCCCAGCCCTGCGGAACCTGCGCAGGCAGCGGGAACATACGGAGCAGGGGATCCGGGAAAAACTGGGCCAGATCCTGCTCCATCACAGAAAGGAACTGGCGGACAGCTATATCACCCAGCGGAACGGGATCTTTGTCATTCCCGTACAGAAACGCTTCCAGAGCACGTTCCCCGGCCGCGTGATCGATACCTCCGGCAAGGGCGGCACGGTCTTCATGGAACCGTCCGCGGTGCAGGCGCTCCGGCTGGACCTGGAAGCCCTGCTGATCGACATTGATACGGAAGAACGGCGGATCCTCTGGGAACTGAGCGACCGCGTGGCATCCGAAGAAGCCTCCGTGCGCAGGGCGATCCGGGTGATGACGGACCTGGACGTGCTTTATGCCCGGGCAAAGCTGAGCATGGAGATGGACGCGCGGCCCGCGGAGCTGACCGCGGAACGCAGGATCCGCCTGGCGGACGCCCGGCATCCGCTGCTGGACCGGGAAACCTGCGTGCCGCTGAACCTGGAACTTTCCCTGCCGGATGCCGGCATTGCCGTGACCGGGCCGAACACCGGCGGCAAGACGGTCTGCCTGAAGACCGTGGGACTCCTGACCCTGATGGCGCAGAGCGGGCTGCACATTCCCTGCGGGGAGGGCACCGTGATCAGCCTGATGGACCGGGTGCTGTGCGATATCGGCGACAGCCAGAGCATCAGCCAGAACCTGTCCACTTTTTCCGGCCACATGACCAACGTGATCCGCATCCTGGGGGAATGCAGCCGGGACAGCCTGGTGCTGCTGGACGAGCTGGGCAGCGGAACGGACCCGGCGGAAGGTTCCGGCCTGGCCGCGGCGATCCTGGAGGAGCTGCTCCGCCGCCGCTGCTTCTTTATGGTGACGACCCACGATCCTCAGATCAAGCAGTGGGCGGAACAGACGGAGCATGTGATCTCCGCGCGGATGGCCTTTGACCAGACAACGCTCAGGCCGCTGTATCACCTGGAACTGGGGATGAGCGGGGAAAGCTGCGCGATCGAGATTGCCCGGCGGCTCGGCATGGATGAAGGACTGCTCACCCGGGCCAGGCAGGTGGCCGACCACGGGCCGAACGCCCGGCCGGAACCGGCGCGGAAACCGATGCGCATTCCGGCAGGCCGCCTGCAGCGGCTTTCCGCGAAAACCGAAGGGACCTTTGAGCGGTTCACGATGGGCGACAGCGTGATGCTGCTGCCGGATAAAAAGAGCGCGATCGTCTATCAGCCCGCGGACGACGAGGGCAATGTGGTCGTCCAGTTCCAGGGAAGAAAGCTGACCGTGAAGCACAACCGGCTGAAGCTGCTGGTGCCGGCAGCCGAACTGTATCCGCCGGACTATGATTTCTCGATCATCTTCGACACGGTGGCCAACCGGAAGGCGGCGCACACCATGGCCCGCAAGTTTGACCGGGACGCGGTGATCGTGCTGAAGGAAGAAAACAGGGGGGAGTGACACATATGGACAGATGTGAGAAATACAGGAAATACTTTACCAAAGAATGCCTGATGGGGCCGAACTCGTTCCGGCTGCTGGATGAGCTGCTCCGCAGGAGCCCTGGCGGCGTCAGTTTTGACCGGACGCTGGACCTGGGCTGCGGGATGGCGCTGACCTCCGTTTTCCTGGCGAACGAAACGCCGGCGAAACAGGTCTACGCGTTTGACCTGTGGGTGTCAGCGTCGGACAACCTGCGGCGGATCCGCAGCCTCCGGCTGGAGGACCGGATCATCCCGATCCACGGGGACGCGATGGATATGCCGTTCGCACATGACTGGTTTGACACGGTCGTCAGCGTGGATTCCTATCATTATTTCGGCGCGAAGAAGGGCGTGTTTGCTGAAAAGATCCTGCCCTTTGTCCGTAAAGGCGGCCAGGTGATGATCGCGGTCCCGGGACTGAAAGAGGAGCCGCAGGGCGAAATGAAGGAATTGTTTAAAACCTGGGCGGAGGGAGACGACGCCCTGACGTTCAAAACGGTCCGGTGGTGGAAGGAACTGCTGGAAGAGGAATGCGGGAACCGGTGCGATATTGAGGTCACGGAAGGCGAATGCTTTGACGCAGCGTGGGAGGACTGGTTCAGCACGGGACATGAATACGGCCTGCGGGACCGGGAATTCCTGAACAGGGGCCTGGACCGGATCCTGAACTTTGTGATGATGTATATCCGGAAGAGATAAGGAGATGGGTGATTGAACAATATAATTAAACAAGCGGAAGCGCTGTACGCGCTGGACGGGTATGAGTATCTGCAGGTTCCCGGACACGAGGGCGGAAGGAACGAAATCCGCCTCTGCAGGAAGGACGGGGAGAACCGGTACGTACTCCGCTTTTCCGCGCTGGAGGACAGAACGGAAGAAGACTATCTCGCGGAGACGGAGTTTATCCGCTGGCTGGCTGATAACGGGGCGCCCGTGGCAGACGTGATCCCGTCCGTAAACGGACGGCTGGTCGAACGCGCGGAGGAAGAAGGGAAGCGGATCTTTGTCAGCCTGTTTGAATACGCCGGAGGCATGCTGTTGGCTGACAACGGATACCATTACCGGGAAGGCACGCCGCTGGAGGAGTATTTCTACAACACCGGCAAGGCGCTGGGTGCCATCCATCGGCTTTCGAAGCAATACAAACCGGTTCACCGCCGGGCGGACTTCTTCGATAAATACAATATGGACTATATCGGCCGCCTGATCCCGGACGATTACGCGGAACTGAAGCAGGCGATCGCCCGCCGGCTGGAACAGTACCGGGCGCTTCCGACGGACGGGGAGGCCTACGGCCTGGTCCACTTCGACTTTTGCGACGGGAACTACCATGTGGATATGAACACCGGGAACATCACGGTATTCGACTTCGACAACTGCATTTACTGCTGGTACATGTTCGACCTGGCCCATGTCTGGACCCACGGCGTCGGCTGGTACCGGCATATCCAGGATCCGGCGAAGCGCATGGAAGGGATGAAGCACTACTTCGATACGGTGCTGGAAGGCTACCGGAGCGAAACGGATGTGCCGGATGAACTGCTGGCAAAACTGACGCTGTTCATTGACATGACGATCATCGAATACATTGTGGACGAGTTTGAGTGCGGCGCCCGGGAGGGCGGTCTGCCGGACGAAGAGGACATTGAGGAAGAGGCGGCCTGCCTGATCCGGGACATCCCCTGGGGCGGTTTCGGGGAAGCATGAAAAAACGCCCTGCAAAAGCGCGGGGCGCACCCGGGAAAACCGGGGAATGTTAAGGCAGCATGGCGCGGATGATGTCACACGCGTTCATGGTTTCGGCATTGCTGCCGCCGATATCGAAAATATACACGGCGAGCACGACCAGGAACAGGACATATCCGATCCTCTTCAGAACAGTCGCTTCATAGGATTCCATTGATTCATCCCTCCTTACAGTGACAAGGATAACAGATGAACCTTACTTCAGCCTTACTTTCAGCTTACAGTTTTGTAAGCCTTTGCGGTTTCCAATCCGACGGATTCCCGATATAATGGGCGACACCGGAGCCCGGTCCGCGGTAAACGGAACAAGGAGAGACAGACATATGGATTACAGCAGGAAGATCTCGGAACGGCAGTGGAATCTCCCGGACAAGGGAGAACTGGAAAGCCGCCGGGAAGAAACCTATATCGACGATATCATCCAGAAGGACCATATCCAGCGGAAACTGCTGGAAAACCTGGACGGGATCCGTACCGTGTTTGACGGCGGGGCCGGCAGCGGGCGGTTCTCGATCCTGCTGGCGAAGCAGGGATGCCGGGTGACGCACTTCGACATCTCCCAGCCGATGATCGACAAGGCCCGGGAGCTGGCGGAGAAGGAGGGCGTATCCGACCGGATCACCTTTGTAAAAGGCGCCCTGGAGGACCTGGGCGCTTACCCGGACCGGGCGTTTGACCTGGTCATGTCCTTTGATGCGCCGGTGTCCTATACGTATCCAAACCAGGAGAAGGTGATCGGCGAACTGGTGCGGATCGCCGGAAAGCGGATCGCGATCAGTGTTTCCAGCCGGCTGGGCTCGCTGCCGTACCTGGCCAATCCGATCCAGAAGAACCAGTTCGTCCTGGATGAGCAGGCTGACGATCCCTTTGTGCAGTGGATCGTCGCGAACCGGGAACAGATGATCAGCGGGTTCCGCTTCAATAAAGAGAACGCGGACAAAGTGTTTTCCGGCGGCCTGATGGGCGGCGAGGAAGAGATTGCGCAGTATGAGCAGGGCGGTACGCCCTGGTGCATCACCTATACCTTCATGCCGGACGAGCTGGAATCGATCCTGAAGGGATACGGCGTCCGGAACATCCGGCTGTCCGGGCCGGGCGCGTACGGCCGGACGATCCCCCGGGAGATCCTGGTCCGGATGATGAACGATCCGGAGCAGAAGAAAGACTTCCTGGATTTCTGTTACCGGTTTGATTCAAATCCCTATGTCTGCGGGATGGGCAAGGACAACCTGCTGGCAATCGGTGAGATCTGACAGCTTATTCGCTGACAGGAAAGGAGGATGCGGCGATGGCCGGAATCTATTTTATCTCCGGCGCGTGCGGAAGCGGGAAAAGCACCTTTGCCGACGCGTACGCAAGGCACATGGTCCGGGAGACGCACAGGCCGGTGTATGTGATCCACGGGGATGATTTTCACCAGGGGTTTGTTGAGCCGGAAGACAAAGGCGCGTTTTTTGTGGACGGGCAGGCTTCCGATCCGATCCGCTGGGAGGATATCCTGCGGTTCAACTGGGACTGTATCATTGCAACAGCGGACCGGGTTCTCCGGGAGAACCTGGACGTGGTGATCGACTATGTCATAGAGGACGAGCTTCCCCGGGTCAGGGAACTGGCGGAAGCCCGCCGGGCGGATCTGTATTACATTGTGCTGACGGCGGAGGAGGAAGAGATCGCACGGCGGATCCGCAGGCGCGGCGACCTGGACCTGGTCGAGCGGGGGAAATTCCTGAAACGGAAACTGGATGCCATGCAGGAAAACCGGGGACACCTGTATGACAACACCCGGAAAACCCCGGAGGAAGCCATCCGCGAGATCGACCCGGAACAGTTCCGGGTACAGTAAAAGCAAGGGACAGCCATTTGTCCCTTGCTTTTCTGTCAGCCGCAAGTGCCCGGAATGCCGGTTACGGTTCGCTTTCCTGCTGCCGGTACGTAATGACCTGCATATTGTTTTCCGGTTCCCGGATCTTACCGGGGAGATAGCTCATGTTGAAATGCTTGCCATCCGCGCGCTCATATCCGTCTTTTACCTTCTCAGCGGCGTAACAGACCGGGTATCCCAGAATGCCGGTCCTTTCAACATGGTCATCTGTCCCCGCGATGACCCTGCCGACGGTCTCGATCGCCTCATCCACGATGGAAGCGTCAAAAACCTCATGGCCGCCGTACATTTTATCAAACCGGCCCTGGCAGGCTTTCAGACGGAGCAGGGCTTTCATATAGGAGATGATCGGCAGGGAGTTTTCAAACTCCAGCAGGGTATTGCCGTTGCAGGCGTCCCCGGAATACGCGATCCGGGTCAGCGGATCGATGAGGACGACCGAACCGGCGGTATGCCCGCCGACTTCAACCACCTTGATCCGGCGGTCGCCCAGGTCAAAAACATCGCCGTCATAAAGGGGGAAGACCTTCATCGGGTTCCAGTCCGCGAAATCATCATCCGGTTCGATCCGGTCCCGGTATTCCTCCAGGGCCATCCCTTTCGCCATGTCCGCGATCTGCTGCTTCCTGACTTTGCCGACGCTGTCCTGGAAGAAAGCGATATCCCGGTGATGCATATAGCAGGCATCGAAGAAGAAATTCCCGCCGAAATGATCCGAATGGGCGTGGGTGTTGACCAGCAGGACGGGTTTTTCCGTCAGGGTTTCGCAGAACGCCTTCAGGTTTCCCATGCCCAGGATGGAATCGATCAGGAGCGCGTAATCCCTGCCTTCTACAAGATAGCACAGGGCATAGGAATGATCGACGAACGCGTTGCTGATCATCCAGCTCTTTTCCGCGATGGGTTCTGCCTTATAATAGGAAATGCCTGTTTTCATCTCCGTACCTCCGGGATCATCCGTTATTCTTCAGAAATCCTTTCTGTAAACCAGCATGCCGTTGCCGTAAGGGTCGTCTTCCGCGCCGAATTCTTCCCTCACGAATTTATATCCGCTCTTTTCCAGCACTTTCGCGGACGCTTCGTTTCCGTACACCACATGGCCCCAGATCGTCCGGACTCCGAACCGGGAAGCCACGAAACCGGAGACCGCGTCCAGTAACTCAGAGGCATAGCCTTTGCCGCGGTATTGCTGCCCGATGCAGTATCCGATCTCCGTCTCATCCGGCTTTCCTTCCACTTCGCTGATGCCGGTATCGCCGATCAGTTCTTTTGTTTCCTTCAGCTCCACCCCGAGCACAAAAGGCAGGTGCCCGTTGTCGATGCAGTCGGCGTAAAAGCGGATCGCACCCTGCGCCTCCTCCAGGTCGGCGTAGCACTCGTTCGGGAACCACTTCCGGACTTCGTCGTCCAGGTGGTTTTCATACAGTTGTTCCGCGTCGGCATCCCTGAGTTTGCGGACGGCCAGGCGCGCTGTTTCAAACATGATCTCCATTGGCTGTTCCTCACAGAAACTTTTGTTTCTCTTCCCGATCAGCTATAATACATCCGGCGGTATTGTGTCAAGAACGAATACAGGCAAACACGGTATATCTTTCCCTTCCGGAAGGGGATAAACTTCTTCCCGTAGGAGAGAGGAGGTATGGACCATGGGATACCGGAACGCGCAGGAGATCTTTCCGGAGGGTCTCCTGAAACAGATCCAGCGTTACGTGTCCGGCGAGACCATTTATGTGCCGGCGCGGGACGAGCGGAAAGCTTGGGGTGAAACCTCCGGATATCAGCAGTATATCCGGGAAAGGAACGAAAAGATCCGCGCGGACTTTTCAGCCGGGCAGGGCATTGAGGAACTCATGGACAAATACGCGCTCTCCTATGATTCCATCAAGCGGATCGTGTATAACAGGAGGGAGACCGCCATGCTGAAATACAGCGCGACTTTATCATCCGCGAAGGCCTATGCCGAAGCGGGCAAGCTGGACGCCTGGATCCATCTGTATCTGAACGAGGAAGGACGGAACATTCCGTTCTCAGAAGGCCTGAAACTGTTCGACCGGTACTATATCAGCCCGGCGCAGTTCCCGGTCAGCCTGTTTCACCGGTGTGCGGGGCCGGAGGAGGAAATGAAATACCGGATCGACAAGGACTGGTGGGAACACAAGGTGAGGGAACTGGAAAAGGTGATCCCGGAAAACGACGACATGCCGCCGTTCATGGTGCATTATGCGGACGGGGAGTTCGAGCTGAACGACGGGAACCACCGCCACAAAGCGTATGAAAACCTCGGGATCGACAAGGCCTGGGTGATCATCTGGATCACGGAGGACGCCGAACTGGACGATTTCATGAGCAAATACGGCGGGTATGTGAAAGACTGCAAAATCATCAGGAGATAAGGAACATGAGACTGTTTGTGATCACCGGAACCTGCGGTGCGGGCAAATCCACCATGCGGGACAGCCTGCCGGACTTGCTTGACCCGGAACGGTACGCCTGCGTGGACAGCGACGAGGCCGGGCTGAACTGGTGGGATTACGCCGGGACCGACCATGAAGAGAAATACGCGGAAGACACCCTGAAAGGCGCTGCCGGCATGGCGGCGGGCAGGGACCTGGTCTTCGTCACCTGTATGAATCCCCAGACCTATTTTGAAAAGGTGTCCGCCCCGGAAGAAATCGAAGCGACCTATTTCATCGCCCTGTGCCCTCCGGACGACGAGATCCGGAAACGGCTGCGGGCCAGACCGGCGGAACGGCTGTTCACTTCCGATGAGATCATCCGGCCGCATATTGAATACAACCAGTGGTTCCGCAGGAACAGGGGGAAGTTTTCCCTCTTTATTGACAACGGAACGGAAAGCGTTGATGAAACTGCGCGGAGAATTGCCTTGTTCATCCAAAGCCTGCCGGAATGATCATTCCTTCGCGAGCTTTGCCATGGGTTCGCCCCAGGTGCCGAGCGCTGTTCCGCTCCAGCTGAAATAAGTCTGGCAGGTGGTATGGACCGGCGCGATGGCCGCCAGCTTTTCCGCGGCGCTGCCGGTGCCTTTTGCCAGCGCATCGTCCTGCAGGATGTTGCGGATCTTGCAGAGCATCACTTCGCCGTCGTGGAGGGGGATGAACTGCATCACTTCAAGTTCATAGTTCACAGGGGAAGCCGTGAGGACCGGAACCGGGAGCACACGGCCTTCCTCTGTTTTAATGTCCAGCCTTGCCTTTTCCGGACTGTGGCCGGCGGTGTTGCCCAGGAAATCCGCCAGGGGCAGGAGGTCCTCCGTGACCAGGTTGGCGGAGAAGACTTTCCGCTTATGGATGTTTTCCCTGGTCAGTTTGCTGCCGCCGATGCAGGCCATGACGCCCAGTTCGCCGTTCCAGGTGTAGCTGAACCAGCAGAAAAGGCCGAAGTTGGGTTTGCCTTCATCGTCATAGGTGCCGTAGAGGAACAGCGTCTGGGGGCAGAAGTCGTTGGTGGGGGCCAGGCTGGTTTTGCTCATAACGGTTTTCCTTTCTGAATCGTTGATTCACTGATTGCAGCGGGCGATGAACATGCCGTATTCCTTGGGGACGCGCAGGACGCCGTCCGTCATATGCGACGCCAGTACGGAGCGGACGGTCTCCCGCGGAAGCTTCCGCAGGTCGGACATGCCGGTGAGGGAGAAGATGTAGTCGACCAGGTCTTCCACGTCGGTCACGGCCAGCGCGTCCTCATACAGGACGGTTTCCACCTCCGGAAAATAAGGGAGGAGTTTTTCTTTTCCGTTCTGCAGGGTGAAGGCGGCGTTCACCTGTGTTTCGATGCCGTAATCGCCGAACAGGCTGCCGATGTATTCCATCATGCCGTTCTCACCGAAGGTGGCGCAAAAGAAGGTGCCGCTGTTTTTCAGGACGCGCCGGACTTCACTGAGCCCTTTGGAAAGGTTTGGCACATGGTAAAGCATCATGTTGGCGATCACCGCGTCGAAACTGTGATCCTGATACGGGATATCCTGGATATCGATGACCTGATAATCAAGGCCTTTTTCATCGCGCAGGGTCTCCTTCGCCTGTTCCAGCATGCCGGCGGAATAGTCCGAAAGGATCAGCCGGCCGCAGCGGGCAATGAGGTTCCCCTTGCCCTTCCACATGTCGCCGGTGCCGCAGCCCAGTTCCAGCACGTCTGCCCGGTCCGGGAACCGGTAGTGTTCCGTGATCCAGTTGCCGAAGCCCTGCTTGTTGACGGAGTATTTGGCATGGATGGAGATCCGGGTGTTCAGCCTGTCCGCCGTCCCGTACTGTTTCTCCATCACTTTTGAATCGGTCAGCTGTCCCATTGCCTGTTTCCTTTCATCGGGATCATTCGTATACGCAGCCGTTGAATTTCGCCAGACGCTCCGCGGCGCGGCCGATCTGCCCGGAGAGTTTTTTCGTCTGCCGGACGCCGGGCTCCAGCCAGACGTTCTGAACGGTGAGCGTTTTTGTTTTCCGGTCCGCCTTCGGTTCGATCCGGCCGATGAGCCGGTCCCCGCAGAGCACCGGAAGCACATAATAGCCGTATTTCCGTTTGACGGCCGGCGTATAGATCTCCCAGGAATACCGGTATCCCCAGAGGGCTTCGATCAGGTTCCTGTCCCACATCATCGGATCCAGCGGCGCGAGGAATTCCAGCCGGGGCTTCAGGTCCACCTGTCCGGCAATAACAGATTCCAGGAGGGGAAGGTCTTCGCTGAGCATATACAGCGGGAAGCGCAGGCCTTCTGCCTGCACCGCGGTGATGCTGCCCTCTTTTTCCATGCGTCCGAAGGCGGCGTTCCGTTCCTCTGTGGTCATGCTGATGCCCAGCCAGGCGTCGGAACGGCGGTTCCAGAGCAGGCCGATCGCCCCGATGCGGCGACGGATCCGCCAGCAAAGCCAGGACATGTCATCCGGGCAGGGGTTCGGCGCCGACAGCAGGCCGGCGGGGAGATATTTCTCCGCCAGGTCGTAATACTTCCGGGAACCGGATTTGTGGTGGATCAGCAGGACGCCGTCGGTGTAGAGCTGTTCCAGCACGGAACGGGCGGCCAGGGAATCCTTATGCCAGTGGCCGCTCCAGTGCATGGAAGAATGCCAGTAGACGGTCCCTTCGATCGGCAGGGTATCGCTGCTGACGGGGCCGTGTTTCCGGATCCAGGCAACGGCCTGTTCTTCCAGTTCCGGGATGCCGGCAAACCGGCGGCCATGCTCGATGCTCCGCTCCCGGTAGGAGGAAAAGTATGGCCAGTCCTCGCTGGGCCAGATGGACAGTTCCTTGTCCGAATAGTCCACCAGCAGGCGGTCCCGGTAGAGCAGGTCCTCCAGCGTTTTCTTTTTGAATCCCTTCACGCGGGACTGGAGTGTCAGTTCGGCGTTCCGGCCGCAGACGTCCACCGGGTCGAACTGGATGCACCCGGCCTGGCGGACATACCGATAAGCACCGTCTTTTCCGACAAAACGGTGTTCACCGAGCAGCCCCTGCCGGTACAGGACAAACTGCCGCGCCTGGTCCGGTGTGACGTTCAGCATTGTGATTTCTCCCCCTGATGATCTCCGGCCCTATTCTATCATGCGCAGGGAGAGAAAGAAAGGCGAACAAACGTTATTTTACAGTTATTCGATCCCCCTGATGCTGTCGAAGGGCCAGAGCACCGTACGCACGTGGCCGATGATCATGTCCCGGCTGATTGGACCGACGCTGCGGCTGTCGTTGGAGTTGTTCCGGTGATCGCCCATGACAAAGTACTCGCCGTCGGACACGACAAACGGGCCCGTCTCATTCAGAAAGCCGCCCCGGTACACGGCGCTGACATACGGTTCTTCGTATCTTTCGCCGTTCACATACAGGTATCCGTTCCGGAGTTCAACCGTATCCCCCGGCAGGCCGACCACCCGTTTCACAAAATTGGTGTCCCCGCGCCCGGGATACCGGCAGATGACGACGTCAAACCGCTCAGGGTTTCCGCCTGTCGTGATCCGCGGAGCTTTCTCCTTTGTTTCAGCGTCCTGCCAGGGCAGGGTGAGCCAGGCCGTGCCGTAATCAAATTTGGTGACGAACATGATCTCTCCGTCCGCCAGCGTATCATCCATGGATGTGCCGTCAACCCGGACGGGCTCAAAGACAAAGGACCGGACCGCAAGAGCGACCGCAACCGCGGCAAGGATCGTCAGGACCCATTCAAGGATCTCCCGCGCGGGTGATTTTTTCCTTTTTTCCATATGCTGTTTTTTCACAGGACTGTACCGCCTCTCAGATGATCTGGAAGAAGGCCTGTGCGGTGCAGACGGAGGGGAACAGGGCGACCAGCGCGCCAAAGACGGCCGCCACGATCCAGCGGACAGGAGAAGCTTTTTCCGGCATGGACAGCGCGGCCTGTTCCAGCACGGAGAGCTCGTTTCCGCGGCGGATAATGTCATTCATATACTGATCACGCATCGTTATCCACCCCTTTCTTCAGTCTCCTGCGGATCCGGTGCAGCCGGACCCGTACCTGGCCGTCCGACAGGTTCATTTCCCGGGCAATCTGTTTTGTCGGCTTTCCTTCCAGTGAGAACGCCAGCAGGAGATTCCTGTCCGTTTCATCCAGCGCTGCCAGCAGGTGGATCCTGTTCAGCCGGTCCCAGTTCCTGATGCATTCCGACTCGGCGGATTCAACAGGCGGTTCCGGCAGCTCCCCCGGAAGATCCGGGAATTTCTTTTGCTTCCGCAGGGTGTCGATGCAGATCCGCCGGACGATCGTGAACAGGTAAGCGGAGAAGGAACACTTTTCATCCAGGCCACTCCGCAGAGCGTAGATCCGGGAAAAGGCTTCCTGCACGGCGTCCTCGGCGGCCTGGGGATCATGGAGGACGCTGTTCGCGTACGCTTCCGCTCCGGAACGCCAGCGCATGATCAGCTGCTCAAGCGCTTCGGTGTTTCCGGCTTTCAGCTGCGCAGCCAGATCCCGGTCCTCTGCCATCCCTTTCACCTGCCTTCTTCACAGGACTATACGTTCCGGAACGGGAAATGTTACAGGTTTTCCGTTTCCGGAACGTTTTCCTTTGTGTCTATCCGGATCAGGACCCGTTCGTCTGTCCTGTCCGTGACGACGCCTCCGTTGGCGAACGCCACGGCCTGGGACGCCGTATTGCTCAGGCGGATGGTCACCAGGACTTTCTCTATTCCCATCTCATTTGCTTCCCGAAGCAGGAGCCGAAGAAGCTCTTTCCCGTATCCTTTTCCTCGGTACGCCGGGGCAATGGCATATCCGATATGCCCGCCGGCCTTTCGCAGCGCGTCAGTCAGGCAGTGCCTCAGCTTGCCGAAGCCAACCGGCACGCCGTCCGCGTACAGCCAGTAGGTCGTCGCGGGCACTTTCCAGCCGTCGGTGATCCCTTCCAGCAGGGATTCCCGGTGCTTGGCTGCCAGCCATTCCCGGAATGCTTCGTATGTCATCCCGTGGGCGTTGTTTTCGAATCCGTTTTCTTCTTTCGGGATCTCCTGGAGCATTTGAAAGATCTCCGGTCCGTCGTCCACGGACAGTCTTCTTAATTCCAGCATGGTTATACCTCCGTATACTCAAACCGGGGATCGCCGTTGTCCTCGGATCCGCACTGCGTCATGCCCGCTTTTTCCATCGCCCGGGCGGACGCGATGTTATCCTTGTAGCATCCGCCGTGCACAGTGCGGAGCCCGAATTCTTTCACCGCGATCCGGAGCAGTTCCTTCATGCACTGCGTGCCGTATCCCCGGTTCCGGAAGCCCTCGTCCAGGAGGACGAAGATCTCCGGTTCGGAGGGATTCCGGCTGCCGTCCAGGCCGCACCATCCCCGGATTGTCCCGGGATCCGCCTGCCCGCAGACGGCCAGGCAGAGATGATACAGTTTTCCGGCCGTATTCTTTGCGTGGGTTTTCTGCATCCGGGTGACCTGCGCCTGCGCTTCCGCGTCGGAAAGCGGGTGGTCGGACGGCCATGTCCGGGTCACTTCGGCGAGATCGGCTTCCGTCACTTCACGGAGGGCCAGGCTTTCGGTTCTGTATTCCATGGCCTCGCGGCATTGCCCGTTGAAATTCAGCGTCGGAACGAATGTCATCGTACCGCCTCCTTTGTCATGCTATCCGGATCCCGTTTACGGCCTGTACCACAGCTGGACCTCAACATAACGGTATTTGCCCGGCGATTGCTGCAGGAAGGCGTCCACCGATCCGCCGCAGGCACCGATTTTTTCCATGATCATCTTTTTCGTCAGGACGACCGGTTCAGTTCCATGCGTGATCAGCGCGCAGCTGTCGCCGGGCGTAAAGCTCACCAGGTCGTCGGGAATATCGGCAAGATCCAGCGTAATCCTGTCGCTGGCGTCAAACCATTCCCTCAGGTATTCACACTCCGCCAGCACAAAAGAGAAAGGATGATCCAGCCTGGGTTTTCCTCCGAGCCGTATAAACTGATCCCGCACATATTCATCGGCCATTTTCCGGTTGGGGTAGTAGTTCCTGAAATCAGCAAACCGGTAAAAACTGGTTGTGCCGGGATGTGAAGCGGCCAGCTCCGCGGCCACCCGGAATGCTTCCTGCTCCGGCAGGTTCATGATATTCTTCCACGGATCGGTTCCGGGAAAAAAATAATGTGTGAGAAAGAGTTTATCCATATTATCCGTCCTTGTATCAATCCGGGGAGCAGATCATGTTTTCAAATTCCGGATGTTCTTCCAGGGCCTTTCGGACGTCGATTTCATAGTCGACCACGGTGCAGTGCGCATAGAGGTCATCGTCGTATTCCCGGATCCGTACGCCACCCAGCGCCTCCATGGTTTTCCAGGAAGCCGGGTTGTCCAGGTCAGCGTCCATAAACACCCTTTCGATCCCGTGCTCATTGCAGACCTTCAGCCCCAGGTAAAGATTGATCTTGTTGTATCCTTTTCCCCGTTCGGTTGGCCTGATGCTGTATCCCATATGGCCGCCGTAATGGCTCAGCCGCTCATTCAGGCAGAGGCGAATATTGATCATTCCGACAATCCGCCGGTCCGCTTCGCGGACAAGGAAGAATGTCCGGGCCGGTACTTTTTCCTCGTTGGGCTCCCGCGTATAATCCAGCTCCAGCTTTTCCAGCCAGCCTTCATAGTCGTCCAGATATCGCTGCAGTCCGCCGGTGCCGTTGATATCGGACTGATGCGCATAAAACTCCCGGATATAATCGATGGCGTCTTCCTTTCTTTCCGGGCCGGGCGTTTCAAAGTACAGTCTGTCCATCGCCATTTCTCCGTTTTCATTCGTTCTGTCATGGAGTATACCATCTCTTCCGCGAAAAAGACAGACGCAACCGCCGGGGATCCGCCGACAAATAGCTTGACGGACATTTTCCTTCGGGGTATACTCATTCCGAACCTTACAGGAAAGGGGGCTCTTCGTATGCGGACAGTGATGAATGAAAAACGGGTTGCAGCGACCGTGAACACTGCAGCATATATCCGCACAGGCTTTGTGTCCGATCATCCGAAGAGCAGACCGGAATAACCCCGGTATCTTTTTCGGCATCACCGGCCGCTTGTCCGTGACGGACAAGCGGCTTTTTTGTGTCCCGAAAGGAGGCGGCTGACAATGAGAGAACAGGATAACGGGAACACTCTGCAAAACCTTACCGAACAGAAACAGGAGGAAACAATGGGTATTTTAGGATGGATGAACCCGGAAGATTATGCTTTTGACGCCATGCTGCGCATGGAACGCTTCCAGATCCGGCTGATGCTGGAATACCTGGAAGGGAAGACCGAAACCGCCATGGCGGTCGCGCTGAAGGCGAACCCGAAGGTGGCGTGGGTGTTTGAACACAAATGCCCGGAAATGGCTGAAAAAGTCAGGGCGCTGATCGCCGGCGCGCCGGAAGGGCAGTCGCCGGAGCAGGTCCGCGCGGCGGAGGTGTATGTGCTCGGCGCGTTTGAGGACTTTGTGATCTACACGACACCGGAGGTCATGGAAGAGAAGTGCGACTTCATCTACGGCTGGAAGAAGGAACGGCTGTTTGAACTGTGCGGCCTGGAAGGGAAAACCGTACTGGATGTCGGCAGCGGAACCGGAAGGCTGGCGTTTGCCGCCGCGGAACAGGCCGCGTTCACCGTGGCCAGCGAACCGGTGGATTCCCTGCGGGAGTTCATGCGGGATGAGATCGCCCGGAAAGGCATCCGCAACATGCGGGTATGCGACGGGCTGTGCGACTGCCTGCCTTTCCCGGACAACAGTTTTGACGTTACGATGAGCGGGCATGTGGTCGGCGACCGCTTCCGGGAGGAAGTGGACGAACTGACCCGGGTCACGAAGGACGGCGGATGGCTGCTGGACGTACCCGGAGACCAGCGCCGGGAAACCGGACGCAATGAACAGCTCCTGGCTGACGGCTGGGAGGAGCTGGCCTATACGGGCACCTTCGGCGAGACGACATTCCGTTACCGCAAACGGGTGCGGAAATGAGAGGGGAGGAACCGGCTGATTTGAATGATACTTACCGTGTTGTACAGGTCCACAGGGACCGTTATCTTGTCCGGAACGAAAAGGGAGAATACTACTGCGTGCTGACCGGCAGCCTGCGCTACCGGGATGAATACCCTGTCGTGGGCGACTGGGTGGAGATCACGGTGAATCCCTACGGGGACAGTCTGATCCAGTCCATCCGGCCGCGCAGGAGCGCGTTTTACCGTCCGGACCGCAGGGGCCACGCGGACAGCTTTGTCAAGACCATGCAGGTCCAGCCCCTGATCGCCAATATCGACTATGTTTTCATCATCACGTCCCTGAATTACAACTTCAGCGTGAACCGGATCGCCCGTTACGCGGCCATGGCGGCCGCGGGCGGCGCGACGCCCGTCGCCGTGCTGACGAAGGCGGATCTCTGCCCGGACGTTGAAAATGCGGAAAAGGAAGTCACTTCCCTGAACAAGGGCCTTGAGGTGGTTTCGATCAGTGCCTGGACGGGTTACGGCCTGGAACGCCTGCGGGCGTTCTTCCGGCCGGGCGTGACAATCGCCCTGCTCGGTTCTTCCGGCGCGGGGAAATCCACCCTGGTCAACACGCTGGCGGGAAGGGAGATCATGCGCACCGGCGGGATCCGCGAAGAGGATTCCAAAGGCAGGCATACGACCACCCACCGGGAACTGATCGAACTGGACGGGATATCCTTTATCGATACGCCCGGCCTGCGGGAACTGGGCATGATCGATGCGGAGGAAGGAATCGACAGCACGTTCTCCGACATCGCGGAGCTGATCACCCGATGCGCCTTCTCTGACTGCACCCACGGGAACGAACCGGGGTGCGCGGTCCGGCAGGCGCTGGAAAACGGCACGCTGACGCCCGAACGCTGGAAAATGTTCAGCAGGCTGGAAAAAGAGAACAGCTGGAGCAAAATCCGGAAGAACGAAAAGATGATGAACATTGCCATGGAACGGCGCAAGCTGAGCAACGCGCAGAAGAAACGGTAACGGGCATCTTGCCCGTTTTCCGGTCCTGCTTTATACTGATTCCACAGGATCGATGCAGACAGACAATTCAAGACGAGGAACGATGATATATGGACAAAAAAACACTGATGGAGAACCTTGCCCGGAAAGCGTATGAGCGGGGCAGCTTCAACGGGACCTGGCTGTATGCCGAGCATGGGGAGATCATCTCAAAAGGCGCTTACGGCTTCCGCGATCCGGAGAATAAGCTTCCGATGCGGGAAGACAGCATCTTTGAGATGGCCTCGATTACCAAACAGTTTACCGCGGCGGCGGTTATGCTGCTGGTCAGGGCCGGCAAACTGGGCCTGGACGACGAATATACGAAATACTTTCCGGAATTCCCGTATCCGGGCGTCAGGATCCGGCATCTGCTGACCCACATGAGCGGCATTCCCGATTACGACGTTGAGGATTGGGTCGCGCCGATCCTGGAAAAAGAAAAAAGGATCCCGCCATGCAGCGAAGTGCTCCGTTTCATCTGTGAAAGCGACGAGGATCCGGTCGGCGTTCCGGGAGAGAAATTCTGCTATTCCGATATCGGGTACACGCTGCTTGCCAACGCGGTGGAGAAGGTCTCCGGCACAGGGTTCGAGGACTTCCTGAAGAAAAACATCTTTGAGCCCGCCGGCATGAAGGATACCGGCATTTACCACACCCGCAGGGACGGGATTCCGTCCGACCGCTTTGTCCGCAATATGGTGCTGGAAGAAGGCGGCTATGTTCCATCTGACCGCTCAAAACGTACCGCGGGATATGTGGTCGGATCGGACGGCCTGAACGGCTGTGACTATGCCTACACTACCGTCTTTGATATGCTTGCCTGGGACAAAGCCCTGCGGGAAGGAAAGATCCTGACCCCCGAAGAACAGCAGATCATGTATACCCCGGGCCGGCTCAACAGCGGGGAAGCCTTCGCTGACGAGGACGGAGACGGTTACGGATTTGGTTGGGGGATCTCAAACGACGAGGAGCTCGGGCTGATCGTCAGCCACAGCGGCGGCATGCCCGGACTGAACACCTGGTTTGAGCGCTTTATTAACGCGGACAGAGTGCTCCTGATCTTCATGTCCCGTGATCCGGAAGACGCCAGGGCATCCGAAGGCTGCTGGGACGGCCTGAGGGCGGTTGCCCGCGGCGGGGAGCCGGAGGAAATCGTTTCGATCGAGGATATCGCGGTGAAGGATCCCGACAAATCGGGCTGGGAATCCTTCTGCGGGAAGTATGAGCACGCGGATGATGATTTCATCATCGACGAGGTCTTCCTGAAGGACGGCGACCTGTACGCGAACGTGGAGATCGACGGCGATCCGGAAACCGTCAGGCTCTATTCCATCGGGGAAAACGAGTTCGGGCGGAAGCGCGGCTTCCTTAAAGTGAAATTCGCGGACGGCAGCCTGAACTATGACGACCATACCTGCAAGAAACTGTAATTCAATATCCGGAGACAACGGACAGGCAGGCCGGACCGAAAGGTCAGCCGGTCTGTTTCATATCTTATTCCGGTATCCTGACCATCGTCCTGCCGCCTGCGGATTCAAATGAACGGCCGTTCACCCGGTACAGGACATTTATTGGACATGGCGTGATAACATACCATATACAGTCATCTGTTATGAGACGAGCGGCATGATTCAATGAAAACGCCGGTATACCGGATTGCTGCCGCTCCGGGGTTACAAAATGAAAGGGAAAAAGACAGAATGAAAAAAGAACTGATACGCCGGATCGTGTGTACCGCGGCCGCCTGTGTGTTCATGCTGACGCTGCTGTCCGGTCACGTCGCGGCAGAGACGACGGCGGAGGCTGCCGCGTCAGCGAAAACCGGGCCGGAAACCATCCGGGAACGCGGCGTGCTCCGGGTCGGAACCGCCGGAGACTACAAACCCATGTCCTTCCTGGATCCGGAAACCGGAACCTACTGGGGATTTGACACGGAACTGGCGGAAGACCTGGCGGCGTCCCTGGGGGTGGAGATCGAGTATGTTCCGACCTCCTGGCCGACCCTGATGGAGGATACGCTGGCGGGCAAATTCGACCTGGCCATCTGCGGGATCACCGTTACGGATGCCCGGAAGGAACAGGCGCTGATGTCCGAAGGCTATCTGGAAAACGGCAAGACGGTCCTGTGCCGGGCGGAGGACGCGGACAGGTATACTTCCCTGGAGGCCATCAACCGGCCCGAAGTCCGGGTCATGGAAAATCCGGGCGGACTGAACGAGAAGTTCGCGCAGGAGAACCTGCCGGATGCTACCCTGACCATTCATGACGTCAACCAGGAAATCCCGGGGCTGGTCGCCTCCGGGGAAGCGGATGTCATGATCACGGAGGTCATGGAAGCCGGATATTATGTGGGACAGGACAGCCGCCTTGCCGCGCCGCTGATCTATGAACCCTTTACCAACGGACAGCTGGGCGTCCTGATGCCGAAGGGATCGGAGAACCTGATGGAGTATGTAAACGGATTCCTGGAGGAAGAAAAAGCAAGCGGCAGGCTGGACGAGCTGGCGGAGAAATACATTTACCGCTATATCACGACAGAGGAAGAACTGCAGCCTGCTGCATAAAAACGCGGACAGCGCGAACCCACAGGCTCTGCGGATGAATCAAAAGGAAGGCTGAAAATGAACAATACACGGACGGGTACGGAAGCTTAATGATGAGCAAATAATCAGGGCTTATTCTGATGACAATCCCAACACAAACGGAATCAGAAGAGGTGAGCGCAGATGACATTATCAGACAAGCTGAATAAAATCCTGATCCAGGGCGGCTCCTGGAAAACCATCCTGGGCGGCCTGTGGGTTACGATTCAGATCTCTGCCCTGGCCCTGCTGATCGGCACGCTGCTGGGTGCGTTGGTCTGCCTGCTGCGCACCCGGAAAAATCCCATTGCCAGGGGAATCGCGTCCGTCTATATCGCGATTCTCCGGGGGACTCCCGTACTGATGCTGCTTCTCCTGCTCTATTACGGTATTCTTGCCCGGACGGGACTGACGCCGGTCATGGTGGCGGTGATTACCTTCGCGCTGAACGTATCCGCCCATGTGGCGGAACTGCTGCGCGCCGCCCTGGAAGCCGCCGATCACGGGCAGGCGGAGGCCTCCCGGACGCTGGGCTTTTCGGCATGGGATACCTTCCGGCTGATTACCCTGCCGCAGGTGGCGCGCATCGCGAAACCGGTATACCAGTCCACCATCGTGAATCTGGTCCAGTGGACCAGTGTGGTGGGCTATGTGACGATTACCGACCTGACCCGGGTGATCAACAATACGGCCTCCCGTACGATGCAGCCGCTGCTGACGATCATCATCGGCATGCTGATCTACCTGGCGCTGTCCTATATCATCTTCGGTATCTTTGCCCTGTCAGACAGGATCAAAGCGAAGAGAAGGGAGGCAGCCGCATGAGCCTGATCGAAGTCAAAGGCCTGAAGAAATCCTTCGGCTCCCTGGAAGTGCTCAAAGGGATTGACCTGACCGTTGAGCAGGGTGAACGGATCGCTATCATCGGCGGATCCGGCTGCGGGAAGAGTGTATTCCTGCGCTCCCTCTGCCTACTGGAAAGACCGGATGCGGGGCAGGTGTTCATTGACGGACAGGAGATCACCGCTAAAGGCGCAAAGGTGGATCAGATCCGCCGCAGCATGGGGATGGTGTTCCAGAAGTTCCACCTGTTTTCCGAGATGGATGTGATGGACAATCTGTGCCTTGCCCCGACACGCCTGAAAGGCATGAGCCGGGAGGAAGCGGAGAAGAAAGCGATGAAACTTCTGGGAATGGTCGGCCTTTCTTCCCGGGCTCATTCCTGGCCGACGGTACTTTCCGGCGGACAGCAGCAGCGTATCGCGATATGCCGTTGCCTGATGATGGAGCCGAAAGTGCTGCTTTTTGACGAGCCTACCAGCGCCCTTGATCCCACGATGGTCGGTGAAGTGCTGGCAGTGATCCGGATGCTGGCGAAGCGGGATATGAGCATGATGATTGTCACGCATGAGATGAGCTTTGCCCGGGAGGTTGCCAACCGGGTGCTGTTCTTCGCGGACGGCGGGATTTATGAACAGGGGACCCCGGCGGAGATCTTCGATCATCCGAAACAGGAAAAAACGGTTTCTTTTATCAACAAAATCAAGTATTTCAGTTTTGAGATCAAGACGCGGGCTTTCGACCTAATGCAGCTGCAGGGCGGAATCCAGGCATTCGGGGAAAAGTATGGACTGGACAACCGGAGGATCAGCCGGCTGCAGATTTGCTGCGAGGAGCTGATCATGGAACTGCTGGAACATGCTTATTCTCCCGGGAACGAGACGGTGTACCTGCATCTGGACGTATCCTACGCCGAAGCAGACAGAACAACCAGGATTACCCTGAGCAGTGCCGGAGAAGCCTATAATCCTTTTGATCAGCCGGATGACGGCCTGGGCGTAACCATCCTGAAAAAGATGGCCGGGAAAATTGAATACGCCTTTGAGAACGGAATGAATTGCATCACCATTTCCCTGTAAACCTGATGAATACACCCGCAACAGGGTGAAGAAAGGAAGTATCTGCAATGAAGAAACTTGTTTCAATGGCCATGGCACTCGTGATTGCCCTTTCCCTTTGCCTGCCTGTATGCGCCGAGGACGGGGCAGTTCAGAAATACGGCAACATCGGCCGGCTGTCCAAACTGAGGATCACCGAAGACAAACTGAATGAAGTGCTCAAGGACATCATGGTCAACAGTATCTGCAACCGGTATGTGTTCTACAATACGATGACCGATATGCTGATGGCGCTGTACAGGGGCGATATCGTCGTGCTCGAAACCGACCAGAATACCGTGCGGTATATAGCATCCAGAAATGACGGCATCGCAGACCGTCCGCCGTACCTCAACCCGAATACCCTGATGTTCGCCCTGCTCCTTCGGGAAGAGGATGCTGAGCTGCGGGATCAGCTTTCCGATACCATTGCCGGGATGAAGGAAGACGGCACCCTTGAGGAGCTGAGGCAGCATTACATCGAGGACGTCATTAACGGCGATGACCCCGAAGCGGTTACGCCCCAGGTCTTTCCGGACGCCAGGGCCATCAGGGTCGCTGTGACGGGAGACCGCCCTCCCATGGACTACGTTTCCGCCGGAGGTGATCCCCTGGGCTTTAATACGGCGCTGATTGCCGAAATCGCAAAGCGGCTGGAGATCAACATTGAATTCAAATCCGTGGACTGCGGAGCCAGGGGTATGGCGCTTGGATCCGGTGATTGCGACATCGTCTTCTGGATGGAAATCGGGGATTTTGAAAACTGGGAAGAAGCAGACAAAGAGGATCAGCCCGACCATACAGTCGTGACAGAGCCTTATCTGACCGTTCCCCTGTGGTGGGCAGTTCTTTCAACATCCCCTGTGGTGAACGTGTACCGGGACCAGTGACCGCAGCGGCATGCCCCGCAACGGGCGAACAGGAAATTGTATTTATGGAGGCATGATAAAAAGTAACAGCAGGTGATGCTGAGCTATCTCATTTCGCTGCTTCCAGGCTGCCGATCATCGCCTGCACGCAGCGGGCACAGGCCTGCGCGCCTTTTTCGTTCGGGTACCTTTTCATGACGGCTGATCTCCGGTATCGGCCTTACTGTTCATGAGGAGTCTTTTCGGCTACGGGAAGCTCAGATACCGGCTCATCATATAGCCGGTTTCCCCCTTATATTTCACCAGGGTCCAGATCTCCCCGCGGAGCAGGACTTCGACCTTGCTCTTCGCCTTGACCTGGTGGAGCACATCCGCGTTCGGGTCAGGTGCTTTCCGCATTCTCACCGCCGAGCGGACGGTGGCCTGGACGCCGCTGTCCTGTATCGGCTCCAGCACGCCCGAGTTCTCAATCTGGATATACTTTCCGTCCTCCGTCTCGCACAGGAATCTGTCCTCCTGGTCTGACCTGCTGTTGCCCTGGTGGTCATACACCCCGATTACTTTCAGCAAAGTGCCTTCCGGCAGGACATTTCCCTTCGCGTTCTCATAGAAACGGGTCATTTCCCTGGTTCCCGGCAAGTCCTTTGTCAGCCGGACCGGGGTGCAGCCGTCCCTGACGCTGTCCCCGCCGGTGAAGTCCAGGTACTCCGTCATCACGCAGCCGGTGTGGCTGATCCCGCCGTTCGGAGCGGCAATGAAGACCGCCGCCCACTTCTCCGTACGGGATATGATATGCACCGGCACCCCGGCACAAAGCTTCACCTCGGACATCGAGTCGGTGCTGGCCGAGGACCGGACATTCAGCCGGCCCAGCATCCCGTCCGGTTTCACATAGGCCACCGGATAGGAATGGTCCCCGTCCGGATCCAGGAACCGTTTCTCCACAAAATTCCCCTGGGTCAGCTGCACCCAGTCTCCCAGGTCCTTCAGAACCACGGCCTGTACGTTTTTCGTATATCCGCCGAAGTGGAAATCTTCGCTGTATCCGGTGGCGGATGTGGCGGTATACACCGGGTTTGCCACGGACGCGCAGATCGTACAGGTTTCCGGATTATCCCAGATATAGGTTTCCGAATGCGCCTGGGTATAGGTCATGTCGGAGATCTTCCGGACATTCTCCTTCTGAACAAAACCGTACACCAGGCCATGCAGATAATAATCCTTGCCGAACTCCCCGCACACGACGCACAGCGTGCCGGCCGCGTGCCGCATGGTGATCTTCCTGTTCGCCGGGGAGGTATAGACGGGTGTGTTGTCGTTCACAATCTCCGCCATGAAGATATTGCATGGCATCTTTGCTTCCCAATCATCCGAGCCGTGACGCGCCGAGGGGTCCCGGTTCGTCGCCTTTTCCAGGTTCAGCCAGACGGTACAGTCCGTTGACAGAAAGCAGTCATATCTTCCGTTCGTCGGCTCAAGCGAGATCTCACTCTTGAATCCGTTGTACAGGATTCCCGCCTTTTTGCTCCCGGATGAGCCGGTATATACCGTGACGCCGTTCCCGTCCGTGGCGACAATCACTTCGTTGTAGCCCGCGAAAGCAGGGACCGCAGGCAGCATAAACAGACCTGAAAGCAGCGCCCATGCGCAGACCGTTGCGAACAGGCGGATCAGCCGGCTGTGTTTCATTTTTTCCACCTCCGAATACTTAACGTTCCGGACGCTCAAATTCTTCTTGCTCATTTTACATTCCGGGTATATTTCCCGTCAACTGCCGGCGGGACGCGGACAAAAAAGCCCGGAGTCCGCCGCAAAACGGGCTCCGGGCTTTGTGCCGCCAGTGTCGTTCCCGGTGGTCGTCGCCGCCCCGGGATGACGCGGTTTATCCGATGTTGCACAGACGCAGCGGTTCGCTGCGGAGCAGTACATACTGTATTCCCGCCGACGCCAGTTCCGCCAGGAAACACCGGAAGTAGTCCGGCGAGGAGAACGGCTGCATAAACGCGAGGAAAAAGCTGTGGCCGACGCAGGTAATCTCGCACAGGACATCTGTGATCTTTGACAGGGATGTCATGATATAAAACTCATCGACCCAGGGGTCCAGCGGCCCGAAACTCCTGCCGCCGGGATAGGATACGCAGACGCTGGCCTGCGCAATGTCCGGGGAAGGGGGCGGAAGCCCCTGCTTCATTTGCCTGATTTCCCAGAGGGCGTTTTCAGGCTGCGCCTGCAGCAGCAATTGCCCGCGGGCAATGGTACAGGCCTGCTGAATATTGTCCAGGTTTCTGTCCCGGGGGAAATCCAGGAAGGCGGATCCCACGAAACAACGGTAGTTGTCAGGGTTTCCCAGGAGCGCCTTGTGACTGGTGCAGACCATCACGGTGACCGGCTTTTCGCAGGACGGGTCCAGACGCCGGGCGGCTTTTGCCAGCATCACGGAAACAATGACATTCGGAGTGCCGTCGAACGCCCTGCAGTACTGCATGACCTGCGATTCGTGGAGCTTCAGGCAGAACACGGTTTTGTCGCGGTCCGCTCCGCAGTCCAGGCGGAAAAAATCGGGAATCGGTTTCTTCTGATACAGCGGCGACGCGCCATCGACGTCCAGATCCCTGAACGGATTCCCGGTCTCGGATTCCGGGATCGGCTGTCCCGGCAGCCGGAATCCTGCGGAATCGAAGGAGCGGCCGGTGGCCTCTGACAGGTACAGGTACAGGACGCTCCGGATATAGGGCAGCACGCCTGTTCCATCTGTCAGGACATGGGAGATTTCGAACGCCAGCCGGCGGCCCTCATATTTCCAGGCCGCCAGGTGGAAATTTGCCGCTTCCGTGTTGAAGCTGACCGGATCCCAGGTGTTCCGGACCGTCATGGGAAGATCATTCGGTGCGATTGTTCCGTCCGTTTCCCCGCACGCTGCCCTGACGTAAAAATACGGAAAGCGTACCCGCAGCGTTTCCACGGCGGAGCGGAGGATTTTCCCGTCCACGGGATCCTTCAGGGTCAGAAACGCGCCCATGGTACTGTGATGTTTCCGATCAGACAGATGCAGAACCGGTTCGTAGTATTCCCGCATTGTTTTCCCGGCCTTTCCCCGGATGGCTTGTCTCTCCGTGGTTACCGTTTCTTTTTCGCTGAGTGTGCAAGAACACCCACCAGGGTTATACCGGCAAGACCAAACAGAATCAAGAACAGCCACAGCGCAGGGGCGGACCGATCACCGGTCGGCGGAAGCGCCTTTTGGACGGTAAAGGGTGCGGAGGCTTCCCCGTCCTCATAAACAAAGGTAACCTTATGCATTCCTGCGGACAGCGTTTCCATCGCCCAGGGCTTGATATCCGCCACCGTACTGCCGGAGGAGATTTCCACGCCCTTCGTGAAACGCTTTCCGTCAATCCGGAGTTCAACAAAATACCGGATATCCCCGTCGGCGATGAACCGCTGCGTTACGGTGCTCTTTTTGACCCAGACGGAAC
>JAEEGL017125655.1_pt1 | contig 32645 bp, 31 predicted proteins | sample 9134231 | NCBI WGS metagenome assembly JAEEGL01 (sample SAMN16246548, study PRJNA631951) | gut metagenome | biome: gut microbiome; feature: rumen; material: fiber-attached | host: Bos | place: Iran: Karaj | collected 2018-10
CTTGATTTAATTGGAGTCAGTGCACCAGAACATATGTAAAGGCAAAGGAGAAAATATTTATGCCAAAATCATTACTAGATCACGCATTTGATTACGTGAGCAAAAGCAAAGAACCAGTGAATTTCCAAGATATGTGGAATTACATTGTTGAACAAGCTGGTTTAGATGCCGAAACCGCTGCTAATAAAGTCAGCAGATTCTACACTAACTTAATGTTAGATGGTCGTTTTGTTACTTTAGGTGACAATACTTGGGATTTAAGAGAACGTCAAACTTTTGATAAAGTTCATATTGATATGAAAGACGTCTATAGTGAAGTCGACGAAGAAGAAGATTCTACTGATTCTGAAGAAAAAGAAGAAGACAAAGAATATAGAAAAGCCTTCGAAGAAACTTCCGATGAAGAAGACGAGGAAGACGAAGAAGAAAAAGAAGAAGACGAGGAAGACTAATTCTCATGTTCGAAGAGCTCAAAAAGATTATTGAAGCTCATAATTCTATTGTGATTTTTGGGCACCCTAATCCCGATGGTGATTGTTATGGAAGCCAATTAGGACTTCGCGACACCATTCGTTTAAATTACCCAAATAAAGAAGTTTACGCTGTTGGATCTGGTTTAAGAAGGTTCCGTGAAACCATCGGACCGATGGATGAAGTGAAAGATGAATTCATTAAAAAATCATTAGCCATTCTCGTCGATGGTAATGACCTTGGTCGTATGGAAGACCAACGCGTGAGAGAAGCCAAGGCTTGGATTAAAATTGATCACCACGTGGAAAATGGCAAATTTACCGAAGGTCCATTTGTCGTTGACGAAGAGGCTAATTCAACTTGCGAATTAGTCACCATGATGGTGTTAGAATGTGGTTGGAAAATTAACCCTAAAATCGCTGATTTATTGTTATTAGGAATAACCACTGATTCTGGTCGTTTCCAATATATCAATAGATTCCCAGAAGCTTTTAAACAAGCCGCTTGGTTATGCGAACAAGGGGCTAATCCAAAACCTATCAATGATATTTTAAATATCATCAATGAAAATACCTTAAGATTTAGAGGCTATGTTTATTCACATTATAAGAAAACAAAGAACGGCGTTATCTATTTGGCGTTAGACAAAAAAATAATTGCTAAATATGGTTTAACCGCTGCTCGTGCCGGTAATATGGTTAACTTACTTTCTTATATTGATGGATATCCAGTTTGGGTCTTTTTGACCGAGACTGAAGAAGGCATGATGCATGTCGAATTTAGAAGCAATGGTCCTGCTGTGCAACCTATCGCTACTAGCTTAGGTGGTGGTGGTCATAAGATGGCTGCGGGATTAACCGTTCCAACTTTTGACAAAGAAACCATCGATAAAATTATCGGTTTATGTGATGAAGCCGCTAGACGCTATAAAGAAACAGGTGAGGTGGAATAATATGTGGGAAAAAGAATTACAAGCCGCTATTGAAGCGGGTTTAAAAGCACGTATTGATATTATGAAAATCTATGAAGCAGGTTTTGAAGTGGAAATCAAAGATGACAATTCTCCTGTCACCATCGCTGATAAAACCGCTGATAGAATTATTAGAGAATATCTCCACAACGCTTTCCCAAGTCATGCTTTCTTAACTGAAGAAAGTGAAGACAATAAAGATAGATTATCCAACGATTATGTTTGGATTGTTGATCCTGTTGATGGCACTAAAGACTTTGTGGCCCGCGATGGTGGATTTACCACTAATATTGCTCTTGCTTATAAACACCAAGTTGTCGTGGGTGTTGTCGTCGTACCAACCACCGGTGAATATTATTTCGCTAGCAAAGGCGAAGGCGCTTATTATGTCAACGCTAAAGGTGAAAAAGAAAGAATCCATGTCAATGACAAATTAGAAGATTTAACCGTTCTTTGCAGTGTTTTTCACTTTAATGAGAAAGAATCTCAACTCATTGAAAAGCATAAAGATAAGATTAAACACACCGCTAAATTTGGTTCTTCTTTAAAACCATGTCGTATCGCTCAAGGTCTCGCTGAAATCACCTATCGTATGTCTATGGGTACTAAAGAATGGGATACCGCAGCGAGCGATATTATTGTTAAAGAAGCGGGTGGCTTATTCGTGGAACCAGATGGTAAAAATATGGTTTATAACCGCGAAGATGTTTATAACCGCAAAGGATATATCGTGGTTAATAGAAAAGAAAACATCCTTCTCTAATTACAAATGAATAAAAAAGAAACTCCCAAATGGGAGTTTTTTAGTACATGGCTGGGGTGACTGGGATCGAACCAGTGAATGGTGAATTCAGAGTCCACTGCCTTACCGCTTGGCTACACCCCAATAGGAGTTAGTTATTTTCGGCAAGTCTAACTTCTAAAACACCAGGAACTTCTTCCTGCAAGATAATCTGGACTAATTCTTTAATATCGGCTTCTGCATAAGCGCAGCCATCGCATGCTCCAATCATAGAGACATAAACAACACCATCCTCAAATCTTCTATAGATGATGTCGCCACCATCTTTTTGGAGGAAGTGTCTAATTTTATCAAGTGTTTCAATAATAAGCTTTTCTGTGCTGTCCATAATGATTACCGCAAAAGATATTAACACAAATATTATTATTTGTTTATATTTATGCTAAATTATTTTTCTTTCTTTTGAAAATGACCTTATAAAAATCCTTCTTTATATAATATAAAGTGCAATAAGCAATACTAGTAACAATAAAGATAGAAGAAACAATCGTGGTGCCTAAATAAACATTATCTTTATAGACAATTCTTATCTTATGATTTCCATCTTCCACTTTTGATAAATCAATCGCCGTGAAGATATTGAGCTTTTTATATGTTTTTGCTTCTTTATTATCAATATAAACGTGGATGCCTTTTTCATATGGAATAGTGAAAATAAGATCTTTATCTTCTTTATTTAAAGTTAATTCGGTTTCTAATCCATAAGAATGATATGAAGAAATAGTTTTCACATTCGGTGAACCCACACTAATATCGTTTAAATGTTTTTCTAAAACATCGATATCTTCACTATATATTTCTGGTCTTAATTCTCTATTTTTAACAATGTTTTTCAAACGAATTAATAAAGTATGAGGATTATTATCATTGAGTTGAAAACCCTTAATACCTCTATTCCAATAACTATTTTCCCCGAGATAGATGCCATTGATATAGAAACTAGCATTGGCTAAGCATTTTTCACCCACATAGAAATTAATATGGTCATTAATAACCCCGTTGTATTTAAAATTAATCCTAATTGCTTGGTTCTCTTTAGTGGTGGTGTATCTTCTAATACAATATTCATTTTCGGTAAAAGTAATGCCATCATCTAAATCAATGGAAAGTATTTCTAAAGAATTAAAGATGTTTTCATCTCTTCCTGATAATGTTTTAAAAATTTGATTCTGATATTCAAAATCATCATACCAATAGGTTTCTTCGTGTCCATCGGGTCTATATCCTTCTCCAATGTAATGCGAAGTTGTTCTATTTGATTTAAACATAATGGACAAAGCATCGATATTCTCATAACGGCTAATCGTATCAGACAATGCTTCTTTTTGATAAGGGTAATTATTTATAAAATAATTTTTATTGTTTCGATAAACAGATGTATCGTTATAAACATATTTAACTCCTAGTAAAGAGTTAATAGAAACCGTAGAGCCCGCTCCATATTTGGTGAAGTAGCCATTATATAAAAAGCCCAACTTTTGCATATAATTACCAACATCTTTTTTAGAGTTGGAGGAGAAATGTGATAATCCATTAAAGCCATAGAAGAGAGGGTTGTTATCAATTTGATTATAATTGCCTGGGCGGTTGAATAAAGTTTCACTACGATAGAAATATTCATCATCCTTTTTTAAATATTCATCATAAGACAAATCTTTTAAGTAAGTTTCGTATTTTTGATAGACGTTTTCACTCTTATTAACCTTGAGGATGTTATCTCCTCCGCGATAAGCGGAAAGGATAGTCAAACACACTAAGAAGGCGGTGAGAATATATTGTTGTCCTTTAAATTCGGCTTTCTTTTTTCTTAAGAGATAATCTAAAAGCATTAATAAAACGACACATAGATAAATAATTAAAGAAATAACGGAAATTTGCGTAGTTTTTTGTTCTGTTTTGTAATATTCGTTAGGCACTAAAAGAACAATCGGAATAACGATAGATAAAAGAGCGATAGGGGATAAAATTCCCCAAATAGGAGTATCTCCTTTTTTGATGAAATGTAACGCTCCTAAATAGCAGAATAAGAAAGATAACACAAAAGCATATCTTGCCGGGAACCAAGTTGGTTCTCTGCCACCGTGCATCAAAGCATTAGTAGTGGTGATAAGAGAAACCACGAAATAGAAAACAATAATTCCTAAGTATGATAGTCTGGTCTTTAACTTATAGCCTTTGTTAAAGAAGAACATAACCGCTAAAGCGATAACGACGATAGAAATAAATAAAGGCATATAACCAGCATTAATGGTGATATTGGAATGGCTAAAATAGCCATTTTCTAATGCTCCAGAAAAGAACATCGACCAAGATAATAATTTAAATTTAGGTAATACATTCGTAGCCTTTGTGCCGGCAAAATGGCTAAACGCCACTAGCCAGTTCGTGGAAGAGACAATGCCACCTATTAAAGAAAAGACACCAAATCTCAATAAGAAGAATAAGCGTTCTTTCCATTTTTCTTCCATTCCAAAGAAATGAGCAATCACAAAAATCACTAAGAAAATAGCGATTAATGATCCGATATACCAACTGGTGATAAAACCATAAGCTAAGGAGAATATATAAACTGCAGGATTCTTCTTTTCTTCTAACATCTTTATTCCTAAGATGGTCAAAGGCAAAATCATCACACCATCTAACCACATGTAATTTGAGAGATAAATGAAGCTATAGCTTATAAGACCATAAGCAACGCCAAATCCCCAATAAGTCAAATCATCTTTCTTAGAAATGTATCTAATTAATAGATACATAAACGCACTAGAAAGTGCCATTTTAATAATGCTTGTCCAAAGGAAGAATAGTGGCAAATCACCATCTTTAACAAAGACCACCAAATAATTAAATGGGGAAGCTAAATAAAAGGTGTAGATAGATAAGAAATCGCCACCGAAATCCTTGCTAAAGGAATAGACATCTAGTTGTCCATCTTTCAATAGCATCGATTTTAAATATCTTAAATAAGCGATATATTCACTCTGCATATCAAAGGAAATAATGGTGTTTCCTTGATGATTAAATAAAGCAAAACCATTGATGGAAAAAATGACCATCAAAAAAGCTAAACATACGCAGAATACGCCTATGGGAAATAAGATGGTTTTTAAGATTTTCTTAATTTGGCTTTTATTCATATAGTAGTCTTATTTTATGCTTATTAAATATAAAGAAAAAGCAGAACCATAAGATTCTGCTTATTTTCATACTAGAAATAATATTAGAAGAAGACTCCGCGAGCTTTTTCTTTAATTTCTTTTGTAGTTGTGAATGGAATACGAGTGGTGTAACCACGTTTGGCTGCCACATATTGTTTGGCTGGCCATTCATAAACGGCTTTATTCCATTGATTCACGGTGTCGTTATAAACTTCACGAGCAGCGGTGATTTCTCTTTGTAAATAAGAGTTTTGTTGCATAGCATCCGCGATTTCCGCATGGGCTCTTAAATCAGGATAATTTTCCATCGCGATATTGATCTTTGCATTGACATTTTCAATAGCAGAAGCCGCTTCATTTAATCTATTAGCACCATTTCCGGAACGCATTTCAGCGATCTTAACAAAGGTGTCTTTATCTAAATCAATGGCTTTATCAAGAAGTCTAGCGGTATTTTGTAAAATGACCACTCTTTGTTCAAGATAATTATCGATTTGCGAAGCATCGTGTTGAATCTTTTGTTGCAATTGAGATAAATATTTACCTGCTTTAATTTTGGCAACTGTCCAAATAATACCACCGATAATAGGAGGTAATAACCAAATAATAATATTGAAGAATTTGGTACCGCCACCCACAGTGATGGGGATTTGTTTGTCGATAACGTTAATGTCTCTTCCTTCTTCTCTAGGGACTGCCGTTACTTCATCTAATTCATTAGCCATTTAATTTTCCTCCTTATGACTAAATATATTATTTAACTCTTTACTATTCCAGACATTACTGTCTTCTTTTAGAACAGAAGAGATAATACCTCTTTGAGTTATTATACCACTTCCCATGGTAAATGGCGCTATTAAAGCCTTCAATTTATCAAGATTTTCTTGATATGTCTTCTTCGTATAATTGAAGTTTTGAATGCCCATAGGTGTGACTTTATCACATTCAATATATTCAAACCATTCCACAGGAACATCATGCCATCTTCCATCTCCACCTAACTTAGGAACCAAAGTGACATGTCTAATTTTGTCATATCCATAAGCGTGAATATTGACTAAATCCGCTTCCCCTTGTTTTCTCACTAATTCCGCTTTTAAGATGACATCAGTTTTACATTCATCAGGAGCAAAAACTTTCGGATCATATTGATTGGCTAAAACTTCTGTTTCAAAGCTTGTCACGTTGCGAGGGAAGACATCTTTATAGATATAATCTATAGCTTTGTGTTGTTGATATAAAGGAATACATAGAAGCGGTGCTAAATCATAGAAGAAACCCTTAAAGAAATTGTCCATGTAATCTAAGAATAATTTCTTAGCGACACGATGATCGTAATGAATGAAATTGCGAGGATCCCCATCATAATTAGCTACTTGAGAATGCTTACTTTTAATATAGTTAAGACATTTTTTCTTTTGGAAGATGAAATCATCACCATAAGGTTCTTTACTCTTGATTAATTGGAGCATGCTCTTTTGTCCTAAGGGTGTGAATAATAAACGGAATTCTGTTTCGTTATCTCTGTTATATGCATGGAACAAGCCTTCAAATTCCGCATTCGCTAAAGGAGTAAAATTTGATTTGTTGATATTCTTTTCGTGCATATCTTGCAATTCTTTTTCGGTTTTTCTCACGAATTTTTCTAAATCTTTTTCATCCATCTTATTCGCGTTACTCGGTTTTCTTAAGAAAGACAAACGAGGTGCAGCATCATTACCATAAACTAGCCATGTATCATACCAATATTCTGGTTTTGGTTTAGTGACATATGCCGTCAAGGTTTGAGAATGATGTTGCGTATGAACACCGTTCTTATCGCTATAAGTGGTGGTCCAATGAATGACAATACTTCCAGAATAGGTATAATCCCTTAATTCTGTACAATAATTTCTTTCCATTAGGAAAGGATTGCCTAGAATTGTGCCGGATTGTACATAGACACTAGAAATAGAGGTATCATCATTTTCTTTAAAACCATATTTTTCATTTAGATTATAAAATCTATTGGGATTAAAAGTGGGATCCATTTGAATTAAAGGAGTAGTGGCGGTTACTAACTTCGCGGGAATACCCCAATCATATAAACGATTCAAACTTGCCATTTGGCCATAAGCGGTTTGTTTTTCTTGGTTGGCCAAAGCTTCTAATTTAGCGATTTGTTCATCTAAAGATTTGATTTTAGGAAGAATAAAAACGATAGGTAAGATAATACCGCATAAACCTAATACCACAAGGATGATACCAATCAATAAGAAATACCATTCTTTAAGAGTTTGAGAAGCATATAAGATGATAAAAAATAAGCCAACCACAAGGAAGATAGCGCCAAAAACAATAAGGGTGACCATAAGAGCTTTTTTGCTACGTCGTGAACTCTTTAATTTTTCTATTTGTTTAATATATTCATATAACTTATCGCAAGTTAAACGATTGGCTTCGGTGTTAATCGCCGATTCCGTCATTAAACCCGCAAAGTATTTTTCCGCGTTGTCGTGGAATTTGTCTTTGAGCTGAGTTTTATATAGTTTTTCTGGTTCTAATAGTTCGTTATAATCCATAATTCACCTGCAAAAGCCTACTTTTTTAAATGAGCATAAGCTTCTTTAGCATTCTTTAAAAATTCATCCGCTACCTTAATAAAATCGAATTTCATGGCTCTTCCTTCGCCACGATAATCTTTAATCAAAGCCACGTTATGCCATTGCAAAGAAATAAATAATCTCCATAAATAATAGCGGTGGATTTCATCTTCTGTTTCTGTACCACCAAAATAAGCAGACAATAATTGACGTCCTTCTTCGACATTATTATTTCCATAAGCGGCAATATCATAGATAGGATCATTATTGGCGACGAATTCAAAATCAATAATGTAATACCATCCTGATTTTTCTTCTTTGATAATATTGCTCTTTTGGGCATCGTTATGACATAAACATACTGGTTGAGACTCAAGATATTCACGGTTCTCAAATAATAGTTCACGCATCTTGATATAATCATTACTTCTTCTTTTGGTGAACTCATTCACTTCTTTTTCAAAAGAAAGAAGACGTCTAAATGGTAAATAATCTTCCTGACATTGAATTGTACTATTGTGAATATATTTAATAACTCCCGCAACACGATTTATGTCGATTTCTTTGGGGTCTAATTTATCAAGAGAAAAACCTTCAATAAATTCATTAATTTTCACACCTGTATCAGGATCAAAATAGACATTACGACTAGTAATCCCTAAATTATATATAATTCTTTGGTTATCTCTTTCTAAATAACGATTCACCATTTCGTTAGCATGAACAGTGGGAATGTACCATATATAGTGTTTTTTATGAGCTTGCACTAAATAGGCTTCATTCATCATACCGCCGAGAATTTGCTTCACGATATGAGCGTCGTTACCTAAAACACTTTTAATTAATTCTTCGTTTTCCATGGCATTAATATAGCACAATAAAAGAAAAGACTACAATTAATGTAGTCATTTTTTCTTTGTTTCAATAAGTTTAAGTCTTTGTACCATCATGTCTTTGACTAAATCTGATACCTCTTTAGCTGGCATACCAGCTACCTCATCATAAGGTAATGTGGCAACAATATCGAAGCGGACTTTTGTGATTTTCCAAGGCCAGTTTTTATGCACCTTTTGTGTTCCTGATAAAACAGCGACGACGATAGGACAATGAGAATGAAGAGCGACATTGAAGATACCTTCGTGGAATTCACCTAATTCCGTGGTCTTTTGTCTTGTACCTTCAGGGAAGATACAAACACTTGTATAATCATCTTTTAGGTAATCCGTAGCTTTTCTCATCACTTCGAGAGATTGTAATTTATCTTCTCTATTGATGGTCATATAACCTTGTGGATATGAAACACCTTTAGTGAGAGGCACTTTCATATTGCTAGGCTTAGAAATAAAAGCTAATTCATATTTATTTCTTAAGACACGACTGATAACAAAGTTATCAAACATGCTTCTGTGATTACATACCAATAGGAATCTTTGTCTCTTTGGTAATTTATTGATACCTCTAATTTCAGTGACAATCCAAGCGTGGTTAGTGATGTAAGTAACACCTTCCACTAATAGCCATCTCGCATAAGAACTAGGTTTGGTTCTAGGCTTTTTTCTCGCCAACATGATTTTTCCGGAGATGCCAACCCAGTTCCAAACAATACCAAATAAACCAAAAAGGTAACCAGCGATAAATAAGACGAGAGGAATATAAAAGTCCCACCAGGCATGAACTGGCCAGAAAGTTAATGAACCGGTAACGGCTAATCCGATACCAAAAATCAAACAAACAATTTCAAAAATCATGAACTATATTAAATACTAATTATTCAGGAATGACCAGTTTAATAGCTTTTGGACAAACTTCTACTTCAAATTTTTTGCTCTTAATCATTTCGCCATCGACACATAAGTCAATGTCTTTAGGAGCAACGATTTGAATCTTCTTGGCTTTTCTATAAACGATTTTGCTTCTCTTTCTATTTAAGTGTTTACCTTTGGTATATGTACCAATGATCATACCTAAACCTAAGAAAGTCATGGTCTTTAAAACACAGACATCGATTAAACCATCGGTGTTGTCACTCTTAGGAGCACACCAGAAGGAACCACCGACGAATTGACCTTGCGCTAAGGTTGATAAGAGAATTTGTTTTTCGTTCAACTTTTCGCCATCAGCATAAACGATAATGTCATTGAAACGACCATGTTTCATCGCATCATGGTTTAAAGCATAGGTATATGGATCGTTCTTTTCTTTTGGCTTAGCATCAGCGGGGATACCGTGTTCTTTATAGTAGTTACCCATAGCACCGACGATAGCGTCGAAACCAAAGTTAATAACGTTGATGGAATACATTGGTTCTTCTAAAGATTCACTAGTGATTTTAGAAAGGTCGATAGGAGTGGACTTAGCTTCGATTAAACCTTTGAAGTTTTGGAATCTCTTTTCACCCATTCTGCCTTCGACGATAGCTTTGTATTCTTTCACTTTGGAATAGGTTTTGACAAAGTCATTACCAGTACCGAATGGATAAATAGCTAATTCAGCATTATCAAATCCCACTAAGGCATTAGCGACTTCATGGACTGTACCGTCACCACCACACGCATATACACGTACGGTATCTTTATTATCTTTTAAATATTTCTTTAAGAATGGAATAACGGATCTAGGGCCAGTTGTGGTATAGATTTCAAAATCTAAACCTTCAAAAGCGCTATGAACAAGATTTTTAAAAGCAGCGATGTCTTTTTCTTGTCCGGCTTTTTCATTTAAAACGATTAAATGTTTCATATCATGAACCTCTTCATTGCTTATTATATTAAATAATACTTATTATCAAAAGTCAAAAAATAAAACCCCGATAGTAACTACCGAGGTTATTTACCATTTGGTGCCCGGGACCGGAATCGAACCGGTACGGTATCGCTACCGCAGGATTTTAAGTCCTGTGCGTCTACCTGTTCCGCCACCTGGGCAAGATGGTCACTCTCTGGAGATTCGAACGCCAGGCCCCTTGATTAAAAGTCAAGTGCTCTACCGACTGAGCTAGAGAGTGTATTGAATGGCTGGGGTGACTGGGATCGAACCAGTGAGATGACAGAGTCAAAGTCTGTTGCCTTACCGCTTGGCTACACCCCAATACCTTTAATGGTGGGAGGGGGCAGATTCGAACTGCCGAACCCTCAGGAACAGATTTACAGTCTGCCGCGTTTAGCCACTTCGCTACCCTCCCGGGGTTATTGCATGTTATTTTAAATGGTGGATGCTGACGGGCTCGAACCGCCGACCCCCACCTTGTAAGGGTGATGCTCTCCCAGCTGAGCTAAGCATCCGCTTGCTGAAACATGCGCTTAAATAATATATCACTAGATATATAAGCAAGTCAACGAAAAAAACGGCAGATTTTTTGCCGTCTTTTCTGAACCTTTTAAACTAAAGTTTAGTAGCCTTTTTTACCCAATAAATGGAACATATTTTTCTTATAAATTTCCACTCCAGGTTGGTTAAATGGGTTGATATCGAGTAAATAGGCACTCATTGCACAGGCTCTCATGAAGAAATAGAAGAGATGTCCTAATGTTTTAGCATCTAATTTTTCTAAGGTAATAACGTTACATGGAACACCGCCATCTTCGGTATGAGCTTTTAAAGTCCCTTCGAAGGCTTTTTGATTAACAAAAGCTAAGTTTTTGCCTTCTAAATAATTCAAACCATCAAGGTCAGCGTCGTCATGAGGAATGACGATATCATCTTTTGGATTAAGAACATTCAAAATTGTTTCAAATAAAAGTGGTGTGCCATCTTGGACAAATTGACCTAAGGAATGTAAATCGGTTGAAAAGGTTGCGGAAGCAGGGAATAATCCTTTCTTTTCTTTGCCTTCTGATTCACCAAATAGTTGCTTTAACCATTCGCTAATTTGGCTCATTTGTGGCTCATATGTGACATACATTTCCACAGGCTTTCCGCGTCTTAACATAATGTCACGAGAGACAGCGTATCTATAGCATTCGTTTTTAGAAATATCCGCATTGTTATAGGCTTCTCTGGCTTCTTTAGCACCTAAAAGCATAGCTTTCACATCAATACCCGCTGCGGCTAAGGGGAATAAACCAACGGCGGTTAAAACGCTAAATCTGCCACCGATATTGCTTGGCAAAACATATGTGGCGTAACCTTCTTGATTGCATAAAGTCTTTAAGGCACCTTTTTCTTTATCGGTAGTGGCATAGATAGCTTTTCTAGCGGCTTCTTTGCCAACTTGTTTTTCTAACAATTCTTTTAATAAACGGAAGGAAATAGATGTTTCGGTAGTGGTGCCACTTTTAGAAATAACATTAATAGCAAATTTCTTACCTTTTAAATATTCCATCACTTGGGCGACATAGTTGGGGGAGAATGTTTGACCCATAAAGATGATTTCTAATTTGTCTTGGCTCTTTAAGCCATTTAGAGCTTCTAAAGCCGCTCTCGCACCTAAATAACTGCCACCGATACCACAAACAACAAGGATATCAAAATGATCTCTTACATATTGGGCATCTTTGATAATTCTTTCTAATTCTTCTTTATCGTAATCAATTGGCCAATCTGCCCAGCCAAGATAATCATTTCCAGGACCGGTTTGATTATTAATCATGTCGTTGATGCGTTTCACATCATTTGCATAGCCAAGTAAATCTTTTTCACTAATGGTGCTATTGAGTTGTAATTTCATATTAGTTTTCTTCTTTCTTTGCTTCTTCTAAGGTTTTATTAATCCATTCATTTAAATGATCCGCTAATGGCTTAAAATCATTCTTGTCACAATCAGGTAATTTACGGACGTTATTTGAATGAGTGCTATAAGCTTCTTCTGGTGGTACTTTCTTCAAAGAAACGCGCAAAAAGCCATTGGTTTCATCAATGGAAACGATTTTGACTTTGATTTCATCACCTTTTGAACCAAACTTTTCAATATCACGAATATAGGAATCCGAGATTTCACTGATGTGTAAAAGACCTTCCACTCCGCCTTCAAATTCCATAAACAAAGCAAATGGTTTAACTTTTGTGACTTTACCAATAACTAATTGATCAATTTCAAATTTCATAGAATCAACCTATAAATCATTCATTATGTTAGCACTATTATATGAAAAAAGGTAGACATTTCATCTACCTTTATTTTATCGATTGGCTAAGGCTTTTTCTTTCTTTTCGATATCGTCGTAAGTGGCGGCTAAATCGATGATTAATTTCACGACTTTTTCTAAGTCACTTCCCGCCGAATAATCAGCCTTGCAGATGATATTACATCTGCCATCTTCATAAATTTGTTTCACTTTATCACTTTGTTTTTCTGGATAAATAGCAATAGATTTACCGCCATTTTTCTTCACCAACGTCATACAAGCAATATCAGTCATTCCATCGCCCATATAAATGATGTTTCTATATGGAATACGATAACCATGTGTTTTTTCGTTCACAGAATCATCGTTTCTCACATCAGTGGCCCCTTTAGCGATTCTGAAGAAGAATTGTGTTTTTTGTGTATAGTTAATCGCGAGTTTAGGCCAAACTGGTTCGCCTTCTTCGTTGAAATAATATTCGCAACCCCAAGCTTCTTTGAAGTTGGGATAAATGGAACATCCTTCAACGATTTCTTTGGTGCCAGAGCTCACTAAATAGTGTTCTACGATAACACCTTTACTTTCACCATATTCGTTTATTCTTTTAAACCAAGTGCTAACACCGGGATAAAACTTAATGTTCTTGCCACATTCTTTAAGATATTCTTTGGTGATTTTAATACCTTTTTCTTTGGCTTTGGCAATCATGAAATACATATAGGAGAGAATTCTTTCTACACCTGTGGATGCGGAAAATTCCCCTGTACCATTCCAGAATTCATCCGGAGTCATACCGAGGTTAGGAATAAAATCGTAATTTTGCATATCGGTTGTGGATAATGTCTTATCAAAGTCATACATTATACCGATAATAGGTTGTTTGTTTGCCATATTGAGGACCTCGGGTTAATATTATCACAAATAGGATAATATTGGCAAATTATCTAAACCATTTGCAATAATTTGTCCTTATGATAGTATATTGAGAATAAAGAAAACCTATGTTCCCGAATTTACCTCTCGCTCTTAACATTACATTAACAGTTATCATCGCTGTTATCGCGATATGGTTCTTGTTCCTTATCGTAGACCTTCTTTTCATTTTGTTCTTTAGAACGGTCCTTAAAAAACACGCGAAAGCCATGACTGTTATCCTTAACGCTAAGTTTGAAAATACGAAGAAATTATATGATTTATTCGCCACCTATGGTATTTCTGTGGAACCTAAATTATTAGAAACTTTAAATGGCATTAATCCCGCTGATTTTAATAGACAAGATACCAAAGAAGGTACTGAAGCTAGAACGATGCTTTCTTATCTTCGTGATGAAGCCAACTTCATTTCTAATAGAAATAAAGAATTATTAGAAAAACCGGACTTTGTTATCGCTAAAAACAACGTCTTAGAATTAGATACGCAATATCGTAGCAATATCGCTATGTATAACGCTGACGTCTTGGGATATAACTATTGGATAACCTTCCTCCCATGTCGCTTCGTCTTCAAAATATTTAAAGTCAAAAAGAAAGAAATTATCGCCTAGGTCATATTACTTGTCTGGCGATATTTTTTTATCTAAAATAAAAGCATTATTTAAGACACTTAAGAAAGGTGAATATTATGAAACCATTGAAAGAATTAAAATTTGAAGAATTCCCCATCAATGTCCCTGATGAAAAGAAGATAATCAAAAAGGTTACTTCTCTTATGCAACAGTTAAAAGAAGCGGATTCTGCAGAGAAAAGCGCTGCTGTCATAAAGAAATACAACAAACTTTTTGAAGCAGTCAGCACTGATATCGGTGTTATCTCTATTCGTTATTCTTTAGAAACTAATAATGAAGAGATTAAAGCTGCCAAAGATAAATGTGATGAAGTAACTCCATTATTATCAAATGTGGCGACCCAATTCGCTAAGATGCTTGTCGAATCTCCTTTCCGTCCCGAATTAGAAAAGAAATTTGGTGCTTATCTATTTAAGATGTACGAGGCTCAACTTAAATCATTTGATGAAAAGATCATTCCGGAACTTATCCAAGAAAACAAATTATCTAGTGAATACGATTCTATCCTTGGTAGTGCAGAAATCGAATTTAGAGGTGAAAAACTCAATCTTTCACAATTAGGAAAATACACCCAAGACATTGATAGAGAAACCCGTAAAGCCGCGGTGAAAGCCATGGATAAATGGATGGGTGAACATGAAGAAAGAATTGGCCAAATTTATGGTGAATTAGTTTTATTAAGAGACCAAATGGCCCAAAAACTCGGCTATAAGAATGTCATCGAACTCGGTTATCTCCGTTTAGGTAGAACGGACTATAACGCTGAAATGGTGGCAAATTATCGTAAACAAATTGCTGAAATTGTTGTTCCTGTTGCCCAAAAACTATTGAAAAAGCAAATGAAAGAATTAGGTATTAGAAAGCCACAACATTATGACTATGCATTAAAATTCAAATCTGGTAATCCTAAACCCGCAGGTGACGAAGCTTATTTAGTCAAAGCGGGTCACAAGATGTATAGCGATATGGGTGAAGAAACCAAAGAATTCTATGAAATGATGATGGATAGACACCTCATGGATCTTACTGCCAGAAAAGGAAAGACCACCGGTGGTTATATGTCTTATCTATCCGCTTATAAAGCGCCATTCATTTTCTCGAACTTTAACGGCACCGATGGTGATGTTAATGTCTTAACACATGAAGGTGGCCATGCTTTACAAGCATATCTATCACAAAACATCAAAATACCAGAATATCAATCGCCTACTTTAGAAGCTTGTGAAATCCACTCCATGAGCATGGAATTCTTCGCTTGGAAATATGCGGAAGATTTCTTCGGTAAAGATGCTGAGAAATATAAATATTTACATTTAAGTGACGCTATTGAATTCTTACCATATGGTATCTCGATTGATGAATTCCAACACTGGGTTTATGAAAACCCCAAAGCCACGCACCAAGAAAGATGTGCTAAGTGGTTAGAAATCGAATCTCGTTATACTCCTCATAAGAGATATGATGATGCGCCAACATATGCCCATGGTGCTTTCTGGATTAGACAAAGCCACGTCTTTGGCGTTCCATTCTATTACATCGATTACACCTTAGCCCAAGTCGTCGCCTTCCAATTCTTTGTGGAAATGAATAAGAATAGAGAAAAAGCCTTCAAAAAATACATTAAATTATGTAAATTTGGTGGCCAAGCTCCCTTCACTCAATTATTAGCCAAGAACCATCTCCGCAATCCATTTGAAGATGGCAATGTTGCGAAAGTCATTAAACCATTAGTGAAAGTTCTTAAAGGATTTGACACTAGTAAGTTCTAATCTTATATCAAAAGATATAAAAAAGCAGTTCAACCGAACTGCTTTTAATTTTGCTTTTAACTATTTCGCGAAATCTAAGATGAATCCGAGACCGCCAACACCAATGGCTAATCCACCTAAAGATCCACCAATAATTGCACCAGCACCAACGAGAACTTCTTTGCTCATAAAGCCGTTATTATCCATGAATGTTTTTCTAATCAAGAAAATCATGATGATGCCAACGATGAAGCAGACGAGAGCTAGGCCAGTAATGATGTAATTAAGAATATCGTGCTCTTGGAAGAAACGTAAGAAGGCGACAAGGAGAAGTAATAATCCGCCGACACCTAACAAGATGTAACCAACTAAACCGGTATAAACTGGTTTATAGATTTCGGTACCCCAACTATAAGAACCACCAACTAAGGCTGCAATGTTTAATATCTCTTTATTGCCAGAACCAGCGATATCGAGAACGACTTGGGGCAAGAACATCATGAATAAGGCCACAAATCCAAGTGCACCGGCGATAATCTTTAACATTTTTTGCATATTTAATTACCTTCTTTCTTCTAAGGATAGTTAATTCAAGTGGTGCGCGAGATGAGAATCGAACTCACACTGGAATACCAATACGCCCCTCAAACGTACGCGTCTACCAATTCCGCCACTCGCGCAGCAACATAATTGCGTTGTTTATTCTAATCTAAAATCGATTTGAAATACAAGAATATAATTCTTTTTATTCCTTCTTGGGTTCCTTATAGAGGATATATTTCCTTGTGAAATAATTGAAGATCAAGCCCACAAGAGTTTTAATACAGAAACTAATGAAATAAGCCCAGAAGATTCCTTGCGACAAAAATCCCCAACCATTATCTTTGATAAGTTCCATCAAAGACATATCCACAATGCTTGGCATATGAATGCCATACACAACCACTAAATCACATAGTAGCATCGCGCCTATAGATAATAACATTGCGGCTAATGATAAGATGACGAATAAAAAGATAAACAACTTGCTTTTGGTTTTGACGTTTTTATCGACATTTTGATAAACCCAAAAAGTGGATATTAAATAGTTAACTGCCACCCCAAAGATAAAACCGACAGCAGTGGAAAGAACTGTCAACCAATTGCCACTAATCCACCTGCCAAAGATAAAAATAGTCAACTGACAAAACAAATAATCAGTTAATGCAGCAGCTACTCCACAAATCAAAAAACGCAGCAATTCCCAGCTCTTTGAGGTCTTTTTATCCATATTATGCAAGTTGGAATGCACTAGCTAATAAAGTTGCAATTCCTAAATAAGTCAATAGTGAAACAACATCAACGATAGTGGTTAAAAGTGGCTGCGCGACAATCGCAGGATCCTTCTTTAAAGCCGCCACTGTTAATGGCAAAATAACCGCCACAATCTTTGATAATATAGCGGAAATAAATAAAGTTAAGGAAACAATTAAAGATGTGACTAAACTATGTTTAGCAAATTCAACTGTCCAGCATCCACCATTCCAAATGGAAGCAAATTCGCCGCTGGCAAGTTTTAAATTATCATTAGTGACAATACCGGTATATTGTTCGATGGTGAACCAAATAAAGGCAAATAATGATATAGCACCTGCCACAATTAAAGCGGTCAATAATTCTTTAAGGATAATTTTAAAGAAATCACGAGGAGTAAATTCTTTTGTGGCTAAGCCTCTAATCATCAAAGCGATGGTCTGTCCACCAGAATTACCACCGGTATCCATTAAAGCAGGAACAAAGGCAATTAAGACGGGAATTGTAGCGAAAACAGGAGCTTTTTCAATTCTATCTAAGGCCATTGTAGTAAACGTACCTAAGATTAATAAAACAACAATCCAAGGAATACATTTCAAAGCCATTTTGCCGATAGGAGTATCTAAATAAGAATCTTCTAAAGGTGCCACGTGTGATAAGGCGGCGATATCTTCATTAGCTTCTTCTTCCATAACATCGACGACGTCATCGATGGTGATAATACCAACGATTTTGCCTTCGTTATTAAGAACTGCCATAGAAGTTAAGTCATAACGTTTAAATGAGTTAGCCACTTCTTCTTGGTCGTCATTAACGGAACAAGTGACAAAGTCACGATCCATAATTTCAGATAATTCATCATCTTCTTTAGCAAAAATCAAATCATCCAAACCAACTGTACCAACAAGATTTCTCATTTTATCTCTTACAAAGATGGTATAAACAGTTTCCGCATCGCGTCCTTTTTTACGAATGTTTCCAATGGCTTCTTTCACAGTAATGGTGTCGAGCATCATTAAAAACTCGGTAGTCATGACGCTACCAGCGGTATTTTCTTTATAATTCAATAATTGATTGACGTCTTTTCTTAAATCAGCAGGAGCGGCTTTTAAAATACGGCTAGCGATATTCGCTGGCATTTCTTCAATGGTATCGGCCACGTCATCCGCAAAGGAGTTTTCTAAAAGTTTAATAAGGTCTTTATCGGAAAAGGCATTAATAATCTTTTCCTGCGTTTCAGGGGATAGTTCCGAAAACACATAGGCGGTGTATTCACTAGAAATAACGCGGAATACCCAAATGATCTGTGTCACATCTTCAATTTCTTCCATCGCTTCAGCGATATCGATGTTAGGCACAGTCTCAAAGAGTTCCTTTAGCAAGGATAGTTTTTTATTCTTAATTGCATCAATAATGAGATCTTTGACTTGTAATTCAGACATATGAAAACCTCCTTCTTTTTTAATTTTGCCTTAATTAATAATAATTTCAATAAAAATTGAAAAAAAGTGCATTATTACTACAATTATTTATGCTGTTTTGTTATTATAAATTAGCACGAAAGAAGGAATCTTTATATGAAAGAAATCTTAGTTGAAACAAGCGCGAGACATGTTCATGTCACGCAAGAAACATTAGAACAATTATTTGGTAAAGGCGCTGAACTCGAAGTCAGAGCCATGCTCTCTCAACCTGGTCAATTCGTTTCTAATCAAAGAGTTGACTTAGTGGGATATAAACTCAATAAAGCCACAGGCGAAAAAGTCGAAACAAGAATTAAAGGTGTATCTATCCTTGGTCCCGTGAGAAAAGCTAACCAAGTCGAATTAGCCGCCACCGATGCTAGAGCGTTAGGTGTGCAAGCTCCTATTAGAGAATCTGGTGATACCGCTGGTTCAGCTGGATGTAAATTAGTGGGTCCTGCTGGTGAAGTAGAAATCCTAGAAGGTGTTATTATTGCTAAACGTCATATTCATATGACACCTGCAGACGCCGAAGAATTCGGTGTTCAAAATGGTCAAATCGTTCAATTAGAAGTCAATACTCCTGGCAGAAGTTTAATATTTGGTGATGTCGTCGTGAGAGTAAGAGACGATTTTGCCCTTGCTTGTCATATCGACACTGATGAAAGCAACGCCGCTAATGCTGGTGGTAAAGTCTTTGGTAAATTAATTAAATAATGGAAAAGATAACAATTTATCCACAAAATGTCTGTTCAAGACAGATAGATGTTGAATATGAAGATGGCATTATTCAACATGTCCGTTTTGTCGGAGGCTGTCAAGGTAATACCCAGGGAGTAGCCGCCTTATTAGTCGGAAGAAAGATAGAGGATATCATCCCTATTTTAGAAGGTATTCAATGTCGTGGCAGTAGAACTGGATTGACATCTTGTCCAGATCAATTAGCCAAAGGACTCAAACAAACAATGCAATAGAGTTGCCATAAGGCAACTTTTTTGTTATCCCAAGGCCAATGGCCTCTTGTGGTTTGAAGAGGCTGTGCTATAATATTAATGGTGTTTGGGAGGTTGACGCACAGCGATCAAGCCTCTCCTTTTTTATTCTCTATCTATTTTTTAGAAGAGATAAAGCCATTAACATTATGATGAATATCAATAGATATTCCATCTTTCCTCCTTTCTCACAAGAGACCAGAGGCCATAAGTTGGACATAGCTGTCCTCCTTTGGGTAGGAAGATAAATATCCTCCTACTTAACCAATAGGCGGACTTTTTTTGTTTTTACTAAAAATATTTTTAGAAATTTTCTATAAAACTTTGTTTTATATATTTTTTGGTTTTTTCATTTTTATTTTCCTTAAAAATAGGTATAATAGTTGTGCTTATCAAGAACTGCGAAAAAGAGAATGAAATATCGCGGTAGCAACTCCTAGAAATAGGTAAGTGCTCTTCTCTAGCGGGGTTCCCACAACCTCGAACGATAAGTAAAGGATGAAGTCTATGCCTTTCCACAATGTGGGAGGCATTTTTTATAGGAAGTATCAATATGGAAAAAGAAAAGATTTTATTCACTTCAGAATCAGTGTCAGAAGGTCATCCTGACAAAGTCTGTGATCAAATTTCAGATTCTATTTTAGACGAGGCATTAAGACAAGATAAAAACGCTCGTGTAGCTTGTGAAGTTTTGGCGACAGGCAACACCATAATTATCGCTGGAGAAATAACCACAACTGCCCATATTGATTACGATAAAATAGTGAGAGATGTATTAAAAAGAGTAGGTTATGATAGAGAAGAATTAGGAACCGACTATCATACAGTCAAAATAATCAATTTAGTACAACATCAATCCCCTGATATTGATATGGGTGTTACCAAAGCCACACCAGAAGAACAAGGTGCAGGAGACCAAGGAATCATGTTTGGATACGCCACAAACGAGACAGAAGGATATATGCCTTTAGCTATCTCAATTGCACATAAACTAGTCAGAACTGCCACGAATTTAAGAAAAAAAGGTTTATTCAAAGGTTCTCGTCCTGATATGAAATCGCAAGTTACTATTGACTATACTGATCCAAAGAATATCCGTGTTGATACAGTATTAATGTCGTGTTCTCATGACCCTGATGTGAATTTAGACGAATTCAAAGAGTATATCCATAAGAATATTATGCAAGACGTTGTTGCGTCATATGGGTTAAATACTGACTTCCAATATTTCATCAATCCCACTGGTAGATTTGTCATCGGTGGTCCCGCTGGAGATACAGGTTTAACGGGTCGCAAAATAATCGTTGATACTTATGGTGGAACCGCTGAACATGGTGGTGGAGCTTTCTCTGGAAAAGATCCCTCTAAAGTCGATAGAAGTGCGGCGTATTATTGCCGCTATATTGCTAAAAATCTCGTAGCCGCAGGTATCGCAGATAGATTACAAGTGCAGGTATCATATGGCATTGGTTTGCCAAATCCTCTATCAGTGGCGATTAAGACCTATCACACCGCTCATTATTCCGATGAAAAGATTCTCGAAATTATTAAAAAGGTCTTTGATTTAAGACCGGGTATGATTATTAAGAATTTCAAACTTAATGAACCAACTTGGAAATATTCCGATGTTGCTAATTATGGTCATCTCGGCCGTCCTGATTTAGACATTCCTTGGGAAAAGTTAGATAAGGTGGAACAAATCAAAAAAGAATTATCCAAATAATAAAAAGGTTTTCAACATTTCTGTAAATCTATAAAATATTGATTACGCGAGGTTTTATTATGAAAAAATATATCGTTACTGCGCTCACAATCATGGTTATTTTAGCCATGTCTGTTTTATCTATTATTTTTAGCGGTTTTCATTTTAGCCAAAACCAAATGGATATTCTCGTTATCCTTTTAATTATTTGTGGATCAAGCATCCTATATTGCTTTGTGGTAGGGGAAATTGCGAGAAACAATTCACAAATGGATAAATTATGGAGTATTCTTCCTATCGCTTATGTTTGGGTGATCGCTATTAAAGGTGGTTTAGATGCAAGATTAATAGTTTATGCCGTATTGGTAACCATCTGGGGCATTAGATTAACTATCAATTTTGGTAGAAAAGGCGCTTATAAACTCAAATTCTGGGAAGGCGAAGAAGATTATCGTTGGGCTATCTTAAGACAACGCAAACCCTTCAATAACAAATTTGTTTGGGCTTTATTTGATTTGTTTTTCATCTCTTTTTATCAAAATATTCTCGTTTTAGCTATTTGTTTACCCGCTTTAGCGTGTGTTGAATCAACCGCTTCTTTTGGCGTTTGGGATTTCATCGCTAGTGGTCTCGCTTTATCGTTCTTAACGTTAGAAACTATTGCTGATGAACAACAATGGAAATTCCAACAAACAAAGAAGGAAATGTTAAAAGAAGGCAAAGCCTTAGAAGAATTACCCGCTCCCTATTATTTAGGTTTTAATACCACTGGATTATGGGGCTTCTTCCGCCATCCTAATTACTTAGGAGAACAAGGTTTTTGGATGTCTTTGTATATCTTTGCTATCGGTGCAGGTGTCACCACCTATGGTGTTTTCCATGTCACCATCATTGGTCCTTTGTTCCTCATTTTGCTCTTCCTAGGTAGTTCTACTTTAGGAGAAGCTATTTCTTCTAAAAAATATCCGAAATATAAAGATTATATTGCCCAAGTCTTTAAATATTTACCATTACGAAGATATAAAGACCGCTAATAGAACAAGTTTTTTATTGTCGTATTTGTAGATATACGAATAACGGATTATAATATTAGTGTAACCAATTTCATACATATTTCATAAATGAAAGGAGTTATATTATGAAGTATCAAATTATCGGAAAAAACATTAAAATTACCGATGGCATTTCGGCTGCGGTAAAAAAGAAATTAGGGAAGATGGAAAAATACTTCCTTATTAATGATGAAGTGGAATGTCGTGTTGTTTGTTCCGCTCACGAAAGAGATCAAAAGATTGAAATTACAATCTTCCTCCCACAAATGCCCATGCGTGCCGAGGTCAAGAATGAAGATTTATATGCGGCCCTTGATTTAGCCGTTGATAAACTCGAAGGCCAAATGAGAAAAATCAAAACTCGTATGGACCGCAGCAATGGCAAATTAGGCTTAGGAGAATCCATTGATTTTGATTTATTAGCTGAAGAAAACCCACCTAAAGAAAAAGATGTCGTTGTGAGAGCCAAATCCTATTATTTGCAATCCATGAAAATCGATGAAGCCATCACTCGTATGGAAGCTTTAGGCCATGATTTCTTCCTCTATTTAGATGAAGAAGATGATCGTATTTCCGTCGTTTATAACCGTCGTGATGGTGGTTTTGGTGTCATCCAAGCGGAGAACCCCATTAAATAATTCATTTTATCGATAACGAGAGTGGGCTATGCTCACTCTTTTTATTTGCAATAATATAAGCGCGTATGTATAATACATAAAGTTATGGGTAAAGTTTTAGCCGTAGATTTAGATGGAACACTGTTCTATCCAAAAAAAGTTTCTCGCTGTATCTCTCGTAAAAATGTGAAGTTTTTACGCAAATGGGTAGATGCTGGCAATCGCTTGGTGCTCGTTACCTCTAGAAGCCACGCTTTTACCGAGAGATTATATGATGAAATTCAAAGACCCTATGATGTCTTAAATTGCACATCTAGTCAAATCTATCATGATGGTAAACTCATATATGAGCAAAAAATGCCGAACGAAGATTTAGAGAGAATTCTTGATGAAATTGAACAAAAATATCATCCAGTGGCGAGCTTCATAACAAGCAAAGACCAACCATGCGTTATTAAGCAACAAAGCAAAGTTAACTTTCTTATCCAGATAATGTATCGGTTATGGTACATATTTCAATTCTCTTATCGTGAGCCCTCCGTTATCAGCGAAGAGCTTTACAAAAAAGAATTGCAAAGCGGCGATGTTTACAAAGTAATGATCTTCTTTGGCCTCGGCAAAAACAAAGGAAAACTCTCAAAAGAAATCAACAAAGAATTAAGAGAAAAATTCCCTGAAATCGAATCTTCTTGGAGCCTTATCGTTAATGAATTAACTCCTAAAGATTGCAATAAAGGTACCGGCCTAGAAAGATATTGTGAATTATTAAACATCGATCCGAATGACTTATTAGTCGTGGGTGACTCCGGAAATGATATTACGATGTTCAATCGTTTCCATGAAAACAGCTACTGTATGGCGCATTCCTATCCGGGTGTGAAGAAATATGCCAAACATGTCATCACACGTGTCTATAAATTAGACAAACTTGTATTGAAAGGAGAAAAATAACTATGTTAAATCAAACAAATCAATACATCTTTAACATCTATCATTATCTCTTAAATTTAAGAGATACTTTGGAGTACACCATCGAAAGAGAACATTCCAAAAACACCTACGAACAAAGAAAAACCATTCTTACCAAAGGTATTGAAGCGGGTTCTGCTTTAGGCAATTTCTTTGAAAACAACAAAGAACAAGGCGACAAAATTAAAGAAAAACTCAATGAATTCCTTAATGATGTCTATGCTGATGATTCCACACTTTTAAAAGTGACTGAAGAAGGTGTTCGTGTTGACCACACTCAACATGTCAAACTCTATGACCAAGTCGTCGGTCTTCAAGAATCTATTAGAGATATCCTTTATGGTTATCTCCAATATGCCAAACAACAAAACCAAGAAGATCCTGATATGGTGGAATTAGTGAGATTAGATGAAATCATGACCAGAAGCGTTCTTGCTATGTTAGTTATGAGAGATTTTGAAAAATCATTCGCTGAATTCCAAAAAGTCATGGGTGAATCACAAGGAAAACCCACTCCTCAATCTAATTTCATCGTCCAAAACGAAATCGTCAAAATGGCGGGATTCCTCCGCTTCAGTAGAGCCCATGCTCACTGCACCGATAACGAAACATTAGATCTTTTAGATGAAGTGAATGCTACTATTGAAATGACCGAAGGTCGTCGTGATAGAAGAGAAAACAAATCATTCAAAGAATTATTTGAAATCATTAATCAAAGATTAAGTGGTCACGTGGCCAAATATGAACCACAATGGAAAGCCGCTTATGATAAATTATTCAAACAAATGGTCGAATTAGCGCAAAATGCTAATCCCCAAAACAAACCCCAAGAAGCCTAATTAAAAGAGGTACGTCATTATGAGAAAAATTAAAGATCCTAGTAAAAAAGTTATTAAAAACAAACTCCCTCTACATCCCGCCGAACTCGTTTGGTATATCATCTGTGGTCTCGTCGGATTATGGGGACTCACCTATATCGTTCTTGGTTTAGTCGCTGAGAACTTACCAACCACCAGTGAAGATCCTGAATTTGTACAAGCCAATGCCAAATTCGCGGAAACTTTCGGTTTAGATTGGTTAGGTTGGGGCTTAATCATCTTAGCTATCGCTGCGGTAGCCGCTGTTGTTGTTTTATTAGTTTTATCTAATAAATCAGATAGAGATTATGAAAAGAACACCAGACGTGCTGCTCGTTTAGCGCAACTTGAAGAAGAAGAGGCAAGAGAAGAAGCCTTAGAAGAAAAACAAGAACAAGTCGTGGAAGCAGAAGTTAATGATATAAAAGAACCTGAACAACCTCAAGAAGAAGCCAAAGAAGAGCCAAAAGAAGAACCTCAACCTGAAGAACAACCTGCCGAAGAAGCAAAAGAACCTGAAGCAGAAGAGCAACCTGTTGAAGAAACAAAAGAGCCCGAACAAGCTTAATTAAACTCATAATGTTGAATAGCCATCTCAAACGGAGGTGGCTTTTTTCTTGCCTACGCGTATATTATTAATAAAGATGAATAAAAGAAAAGAAGCCGTGAAATGGATATTGTTAGGATTAGCCATCGTGGTTAATGTTTTTATCATTTGGAATTCTTGTATGAATGGTAATCAATCTTCGATGGAATCGGGAAGAGTAACAAACATCATCAAAAACGTTATCAATTTCTTTATCCATGATGCTATTAACGATAGCAATTATGGCACTTTTCATGGGGTTATTCGTAAATTGGTGGGCCATTTTGGTTTATTTCTTATTGATGGATTAATCGTCTCTTGGGACATCCATTATTTATTAAAAACCAAGTGGTGGATCAAAATAATTGTGTCTTTATCATTTGGCTTATTCGTTGCTTGTTTAACAGAAGGGATTCAATTATTAGTACCAGGGAGAGCCGGTAGTGGAATAGATATTCTCATCGATTACAGTGGCTATCTCATCGGTAGTGGAATTATCTTTTTAATCTTTTTGTCCATATATCGCCACAAAAAAGAATAGCAAATTGAAAATAATTAGGTGGAATTATATAATGAATTATCTATGGTTATAAAATTCCCCTTGATAAAACACGAGTCCATGGGTCATGGAATCGTCATACATAATGATGGCCATCGCATCGTCGAAGCGGGCTTTTCGCATGATGGAATTAAGAACTTATCTTTAGATAATCCTTTCATCAGTGCTTCTAACATTCCTGTTTTAGAATTTATCAATGAAGAATTATATGAATATATCTTTGATGAAAACACAAAGAAAAAAGCCACTTCCTATATTTCTTCTTTTAATATCAAATCATTAGAAGTTAACGAACATAAAATTTCCGGAAGTGTCTTTGGCACCGAAGAATATCATTTTTCCATTGAAACCAGCAATGGATATGTCTTTTTCGATTGTTCTTGTCCCGTAATAGGGTTGTGCAAGCATTTATACGCTGCGTGTGTTTTTATCAAAAAGAACTTTACTAAAGTAAGTGAAAGAACGCTTGCCCCAAAAGAAAATAAAGCCAAGAGAATTAGACCTCTATTAGATAATTATTTATATTATCCAATTGATTCTACAAATTTCCGTATCCTTTTTAATATCTATAGTTTTATAAAAGAAGAAGATAATTTAGAAGTCTTCCTTATGGAATGTTTTAGTTATTATAACCGCAACCAATATCACAATAAGATTATCGATTCTTTGCTATATCCTATTACATTTGATGAAGAAATCGACGCTTCATTTCAAAAGATTATAAACGAAAATAATAATCCTAATATTGTTAGGATGCTCAACGAAGTTTATCAATACTCTGGTACTTATAATTATCAAAAGAATCAAACTAATAAATCCCATCGTATCAAATATTCTTTGTTAAAAATGGCTTTCAAAGAAGATATGAATATCTTCTTAAATCTAGAACCTGTCACCGATAAAGATTATCAAGCGTTAGCTTATTGCCTTTGTGAATTATTGACCAAAAAAGAATTATCTTTCGATGAAATTACTTCCATCAATGATTCCTCAAATTTCCAAAAAGCCTCTCGCGTTATCTATGGCATTTTTATCACCTATAGAAATATTATCGGCCACAATGGTTTACTATTTGTGGAACAAATCAATGATGCAGAAACTTTATTAAAAACTGCTCCGATTGATTTTGTTATTAGTAAATTAGGAACTACTAACACTCCATCCCCATTCTTAAGTGCTATTAACGATAGATTTAATGAAATTAAAGTTGATGATTATGACAAAGTGGCTGAAGCCATCGTTTATACATGCCTAACCACTAGTGTAGCTAAGAGTTCTTTAAAGGAATCCATCTTCCAACTAGTGGATCGTTTCCCTAACAACAAGTATTTAAAAGAAATAGTGAATTACAATCTCGGCTATAGGCCCTATTGGAGGTATTAATATGGGTCTATTGCAAAACATCAAAAAATACCAACTCAATAGATTAAATAGTGAGCAAGAAACTCTCTTCACTTACTTTAATATACGCTACGAAATCGATAATAAGAACGTTTCTAATCCTTATGTTGTTATTTCGTTAACCACAAAAATCAAAGAAATAGAAGTAGCGAGGTTATATATCGACCATAAAGGTAATGAAGATTCTAAATGTTATTTCTGCTTCCGTAGCCATTGTGAACACTTACAAATAATGGTGACAAAAATATTAGAAAACCCCGCATTTCTCGCGCAAATTGAAGAAGCTGACTATAATTCTGATAACTATATTTACATTGAACAACAAAATGAATTTGACCAAGAAATCAATGAAATATTCGATAGCATCTATAATGAAGAAAGCTCCACTTTAATTCATCTTGCTCATATCACCCCATCTTTAGAAGACGTGAGGAATGCTTATGCTTTAGAACTTAAGGTGGGTATCAATAGATCATATAAAGTTCCAAGTGTCTATCAATTTTTGATGCGTTTTAAGCACAAAGAAACCTTCCAATATGGTAAGGAATTAAAGCTTGTGCATAAACTTAATAATTTTGATGAACCGAGTGCTAATCTCATTAATTATCTAAAAGATAATATTGAGCACATTGACCGCTATGTGACACTAAAAAAGAAAGCATTAGATAGCGTTTGTGAAATCTATATGGGACATTATATAGAAATCGATAACGAAACTTATTTTGTCTCTAATGAAAATCTCAATATCCAATTCCATATCGATAATCAATTCCATATCCATCTTCAATATCTCGATAGTGATTATTCTTCCTTTGGCGAAAACTTCTATATAAACAAAAAAGAAAAGGTGATTAAACAAATCGTTAGTGATAAACGCTTATCCGCTTTAATCGATTCTATTAATAGATATCCTCTCGCCAATATCAAAAACCGCATCTATGAATTTAAGCATGCTTATTTCTTAAAATATCCCGATTTATTCACTTTTGATGAAGAAGTGCAAGGAATTTTACATAATGAGCCACTAAAGATTCAATCTTATTTTGACTATGAAAAGAAAGATGACACTCTCACTGTTGAAACAAAGTATTTAAGAGACAACGAAGAAATTAACCCTGAAGATTTAACAAATATTTATGAGAAGAAATTCATCAATCAATATTTAGACATTCTATCAAAATATGGTTTTAACGAAGGAAAAATTACTAACCACGCTGATGTCTTTAATTTCATCAATGGTTCTTTAGAAGATATCCGTCTCCTTTCTGAAGTATATATATCTGAATCATTATCAAAGATGAATCTTATCACTTTCTCTGCACCAACTATTCGTGTCCAACGCAGTGGTAATATCATTGAAGTCTTCATGGATGATAGTGAATATGATGAAAAAGAATTAAAACAAATTCTCTCGGCTTTAAAGAAAAAGAAGAAATATATTATCTTAAAAGATAATTTTATCGATTTATCTTCATCTTCATGCGAAGTCTTTTACGACGCCATGGAACAATATGAAATGTTCTCTAAAAATGGTGTCATCTCTCATAATAAGCTACCTCTTTATTATGCTTTTAAATCCATCAATGATGACTCGCAAATTGAAACAGACTCATTAATTAATGATGTCTTTACCCAAGTCAAAGAATTCAGCGTTAATAAGTTAAATATCCCAAAAATTAATGGAAAATTAAGAAGTTATCAAAAAGATGGTGTGAAATGGCTACATGTCCTATATCAAAATGGTTTAGGTGGCATCCTCGCTGATGATATGGGTTTAGGCAAAACCATTGAAACAATATCCTTTATTAAATGCGTGCAAAAAGATAGCCCCATTCTTATTGTCTGTCCTAAATCTTTGATTTATAACTGGCAAAGTGAATTTCGTCGTTTTGCACCCGAACTTCCCACTTACGCTATTCATGGAACTGTTTCCGAAAGGAAGAAGATCATTAACAATATCAAAGACAATTCCTTTGGTGTTTATTTCATCTCCTATGATTCTTTAAGAAACGAAGTTGATAATCTTAAAGATATTCATTTTGATATATGCATCTTAGATGAAGCACAATTTATTAAAAACGCGATGGCCAAGAAGACTTCCGCGGTCAAATCCATATCCGCAAGTCATCTCTTTGCCTTAACAGGAACACCTATTGAAAACAATATCTTTGACCTATGGTCAATATTTGATTTCTTAATGCCAGGATATCTATCTGACTTAAAAGAATTCAAAACAAAATATGAAAATATCGAATCATATCCTAACGCTGTCAAAGTAATGACTAGCCCCTTTATCTTAAGGAGAAGAAAAGAAGATGTCTTAAAAGACTTGCCAGATAAATACGAAGTTATTTATACCGTTGATATGACAGACGAACAAAGAAAAATCTATGAAGCCTATCGTATACAGATGAAGAAGTTATTAGAAGAAGACTCTTCACAAGCCATGCAAATATTAGGCGCTATCACAAGATTAAGACAAATATGTGTTGATCCCTCTATGTTCATAGAAAATTACCAAGGTGGTTCTGGCAAAATCGATTATTTGTTAGAAGTATTGACAGAAAAAATCAGCGATGGACATCGTGTTTTAGTATTCTCTCAATTTGTCAAAGTATTAGAAAATATTGAGGTTTTGCTAAGGAAAAACGATATTTCTTATAAAGTAATTACCGGTGATACTCCCGCACAAGAAAGACTAAATATCTGCAATGACTTTAATAATAGTGAAGAAATAAAAGTAGTGCTCATCTCCTTAAAAGCGGGTGGTACAGGTTTAAATCTAGTCGGTGCGGACACTGTTATTCATATCGATCCATGGTGGAATCTTGCCGCCCAAAATCAAGCTAGTGATAGAGCCCATCGTATTGGGCAAACACGCGCTGTCGAAGTTATCAAGATAATCGCGGAGAATAGTATCGAACAAAAAGTTTTAGATATCCAAAATGAAAAGAAAGAGCTCGTGGAACTCATGATCGCGGATAACGACGAATCTATTAAAAAACTCTCCATTGATGAATTGAAGAGTTTGTTATTTACACGTTAATTTATTTCTTTTTATTAGGAATAATATTGGCCCAAAGAATCAATATAACTTCCACAGGTATTCCTACAAGGAATAATGGCCAAGCATTAACATATAAAAATTGTAAATAAAAGGCGGTTATTAATGACCAACTAAATAGAGAATAGCAAATGAAATATACAAGCCTTTTGTGAAAATACATCTTGTTACATAATGCTAAAACTAACGATGTGACAGGAATAGCCCAAATAAACAAAGTCCATATCGATAATTGTGATCTTAACAATACAAAGACATAGACAATAGTGAAAACCATCCAGACAATAGTGACCATCATCGCCGTGGAGATGATGCTATTTTTTGTTTTTCTTTTAAAATCTTCTTTAACAAATTCATTTTTGTCTTCTTTATTACCTTCATGAGTCAAATAATCAAGGGTGACTCCATAGAATTCACAAAGTTTATAAAGGGTTTCAATATCAGGCAAGATATCGCCTTTTTCCCACTTGCTGATAGTCTTATCAGAATAGTTAAAATGCTCCGCTAATTCGAGCTGTGTAAGCTTTCTTTCTTTTCTTAATTCGGATAAATTTTCTCCGATGACTCTTCTCAATTCTTCCATAATCCAACACAAGAATTATATAATAATTCTATTTTTAAGAGAATGCCTCCTAATATTCTATTTTAAAGAATTTAAAGTATAGAATCAATTTTTCTATACATTGGTATATGATACTACCGCCGCTAAAAGCGGTTATTTTATGGAAAAAGAAAATTTAGTGCTTGAACCAAAAAAGAAAAATAAAAAGCCTCTTCCTAAATGGGCTAGTCTCACCATAACCATTGGTGTTTGTTTAACTTGTTGTGGAGCGGGTATTGCGACGGGAATTATTCTCCATAATTTCCTTTCTTATGAATCGGTGGATTACACCGCGTTAAATATCGATGACTATGAAGACGATATTGATAAACTCATCACTAAATATAACAAAACCGATTCCAGTAAATACTATTCCACCTTTGCGCCCTATGAGATGGCGACGATTGGAAGATATAAAGCCGGCCAACACAATTACGTAAAAAGCGTCAGTATCGGTGAGGTACACGCCGCGATGGGTGTAAAACAAAGCGTTCGTGGCTATTACATCAAAGAAGGAAATGAATACTTCTTCGAAAGTATCTCTAAATCTAGAATCGTCGGCATTAATAAAAGGTTCTACCAAGATGAAGAAAAAGTAGTGACCTATTATGGCGAGGGCACGGATATAGAAAAAGCTACTTGGTCAGAAGAAGGCAAAGAAGTGCAAACCATTGCCGAATATGAAGAGAAGTGGGGGAGAAACCTCTCGAGATGTTCCAACTTCATCATCTCTTCTAAAACGACATTAATTGATCAATCTTCCGCGACAAAAGAAGGAAGCGATATCATCTTGTCCTTAGAATTAGACCCTCTCACTTCTGTTCTCCGCTATGTCAAGAACATGAAAGCGATGTCCGATTTAGATGATTATCCGGTCTTCCATAAGATGCATATCGATATGAAACTCGATAGCCAACTTAATATCAAATGGGTCAAAACCGAAGAAACCTATGATGTCAAATCCTTTGGATTCACAAGTAAAAACACCTTTGGTGTCACGGAAGAAACCTTCACTTATGACCAAAAAGAAGAAATACCTGATTTAAATACAGATTGCGTTTATACGAAAGGAGAATAAAACAAATGTTTAATCCAGTGAAAAACAAAAAAGTCCAAAAAGGCCTTCTCTA
>JAEEGL017217789.1_pt1 | contig 32643 bp, 25 predicted proteins | sample 9134231 | NCBI WGS metagenome assembly JAEEGL01 (sample SAMN16246548, study PRJNA631951) | gut metagenome | biome: gut microbiome; feature: rumen; material: fiber-attached | host: Bos | place: Iran: Karaj | collected 2018-10
CGTACCGCTTCCGGACGCGGGATCGACCATCACCCAGTCGGGTGCGACTGAAGTCCAGGTGCCGTCGGCATACACTTTGACTGTCTGGGGCTCAGCGCCGACAGCCTCGAAATTGAGGGTGGACGTACCCACGCGCACGACTGTAGCCGGTTTTGTTTCTTCGCCGCCGTTTCCACCCGGCTTGTCATCCGGATTCTTGGGTTCGCAGGCAAAGATGACTGCAAGCGGCATCAATAAAAGGATAAACTTTTTCATATTCAGCGGTTTTTAGAAATCGAGTCCGTCGTTCCAGCCGGGGTTCTGCAACAGCAGATGGTTGAGAACCCTCTCGTTGGTGGGAACAGGATATAGATAATCCCGCTCCGGATCGAATGCGAAGGAGTACGTATGGAGCGGATGAACGTAACCCTTGGTGCCGTCGGACAGGAAGATGTCGCTTCCGATCTTGTAGATGAAAGTAGCCTTGGAATTGGGCTTGGAGCCCGTGTAGAGGCAGATGTCGGGAGTGCCGTCCTTATTCCAGTCGTACTCGCCGGCTCCGGGGAAATACATGCCCTGCTGGCACTTGGTGATACGTTCTCCACAGGCCCAACGGAGCAAATCGGCATAACGAAGCCCTTCGAAGGCGAGTTCGACGACCCTTTCGCGGCGTATTTCAAGGATGACGCCCTGGTTGGGGCCACTCACGTTAGGATAGCCGGTGGCCTCGGAAGTAAGGTAGGGATCGGGAGACGCGTTGGCCGCCGAAAGGCTCAGTGCTGGCATTCCGGCGCGCTTGCGAAGCAGGTTTACGCTCTTGTCGAGGTCTCCCTGATTGAGGGTACCGAGTTCAGCCTTGGCCTCGGCAAACACCAGATATACCTCGGCGAGACGGATTACGGGAAGATCATTATAGGAAGAACTCCTGATGTTGTTCATAACCAGGTTGTCCGACGCCATGACATATTTATTCAGGGAATAACCCGTCAGCGTGCAGTCCATATCGCAGAACATTGCACGGTTCGTGGAAAGCACGGTGTATTGGTACCCGGGAATGCGGATGGTCTGGTGGAGGCGGGGGTCCCTTCCGGCCACCTGGTCGGCGAAAGTCCTGGTGCTCCAGCCGCTCTTGGAAGAGTATCGGGAGCCGTCGGCACAGAGGTAATGGTCGATGAATCCGCGAGTGGGGCTGTTGCGTCCGCAGACGGGCAGAAGGGCAACTCCGCTCGCGTCGTGGAAGAGCTTGAAGCTGTAATCGTAGTCGATGGCGAGGATGTATTCTCCGGCGTCCGCATCATAATTCGAGAAGAGGTTCTGGTAGTCGTAATCGGGATGTCCGGTGGAATAGAGCTTGTGAGGCCCCAGGTCGATCAGTTGCTCGGCGGCATCTGCGGCAAGCTGCAGATAGTAGGACGCAGGCTGCGCATCTGCCGGGAGCGTCCACAGGGTGATATCTCCTTCGTGGTACTTGCGGTACGTGCCTTCGAACAGGCAGAAACGGGCCTTGAGCGCAAGGGCTGCCCAGCTGGTAGCCCTGAATGTGCGGCCGGATGCGTAAGCGGAAGGCAGGCCTTCAATGGCCTCATCTATATCCTCTATCATCTTGCCGAGCACGTAATCCCTGTTGTCTCGGGCCTTGTAGAGGACGTCGTTTTCGTCTGAAGCGAGTTCATGGTCAATCCAGGGGACATCGCCGAAACGCTGTATCTTGTCGAAATAGAACCAGGCGCGGAAGAATTTGCAGAGCGCTGAATACTCTTTGCGGACCGACTCGTCGCTGCAGCGGTAAAGGTTGCCCAGGCAGGTATTGATTTTGCGCAGGCTGGTCCAGGTCCAGCCGCCTCCGGTGGACGGGACTGTGCGGAAGGTGCCGTTGAGCATCGTGTTGGCGGGGTTGTTGGCAACCATCAGGTCGCTCTGCTCGTCGAAAGGGGCGTCGGGCAGCAGGGACGAATACAGGGAGTTTGTGAAGAGCTGCAACTGGGTGGCGTTCTCGAAATAAGACTCTTCAGTGATATCGTCCAGGGGGAATTTGTTCAGGGCATCTTCACAGGAGACAAAGATGAAGAGCGCCGCGGCGGCTAATGTCAGGTGGAATAACTTTTTCATTTCGTCCCTCAATTAGAATTGGATGTCAATACCGAACATGAATGTCTTCTGCCAGGGGTAGAAGGAACGGCCATAATTCTCGGATTCGTCGTGCATCATGGCCTCCGGGTCAAGGAATTTGCAATGGTCGAAAAGAGGCGACCAGCAGGCGATGTTTTCGCCGGAGAAATAGATACGGACCTTCTCGAGCCCCACCTTCCTGGTGAGATTCGCAGGAACGGTGTATCCGACGGTAAGGTTTTTCAGGCGGAGATAACGGCAGTTCTGCAGGTAACGGGAATTCACACGGTTGAGATACCCGCCCGAGATTTCGGCGATGTATCCTCTCGCCCTGGGGAAATAAGCGTCGGTGTTGTTGTAATCCCAAACGTCTTTCAGGAAGTCCCTTCGCATGAAACTCTGCATAGGGTTGGAGTAGGGTCCCCAGAAGGGGAAACAGAAACGGCCGGGATACCAATAGTGATCTCCCGTACCTTGGAAGAATATGCTCGCGTCGAAGCCCATCCAGTCCACGGACAAAGTGGTTCCGTATGTGAGGCTGGGAAGCCCGTTGCCCAGTATCTTGCGGTCTCCGGGGTCGTCCACGGTATTTGCACCTATACCGATAGCGTCGTCGTCATCGAGGTTTTCGTATTTCAGGTCGCCCGCCTTCCACCCGGAACCCATACCGGAAGTTATGTAACTGAGATCTATGAGGGAGGCATATTCGGCAGCCTCTTCGTCGGTAGCAAAGAGTTCGTTGGCCTCGAAGCCCCAGATTTCGCCAAGCCTCCTGCCGACATAGTAGTCGCTGACAAGCTTGTTGGGATTGTTGTCGTACTTGGTGATGTAGGAGTCATAGTTGCTCACATTGGCGGATATACCGTATCCGAAGGGCTTGCCAGCAAGCAGGAACTGGTCACGCCAGCTGAGTGAGAACTCGTATCCCCTGGTACGCAGGTTTGCAGCATTCTGTTTGGGAGACGAAGCGCCGTAAACGGCCGGCAGCGCCGCACCGGAAACGAGCATCCCGAGGGTGTTGCGGATATATGCCTCACCGGTGAACTGGAGGCGGTCCTGCAGCAAGCCAGCGTCGATACCCACGTTGTACTGCCGGACGGTCTCCCAGGTAAGGTCGCCCGCATTCGGAGACGAAATCGATGCGCTCCTTGCAAGGGCTCCCTCGCCGAACATATAATTCGAATCATCAAGGGAAATCTTACGGATATACGCATAATTGCTGACCACCTGATTGCCAAGCGAACTCAGGGAGGCCCGGAGCTTGAGGTTGTTGACCACTCCCTTGGCCGGAGCGAAGAAAGGTTCTTCGCTGATGCGCCATCCGGCTGACACTGAGGGGAAAAATCCCCAGCGGTGACCGCTTGCAAAGCGGGAAGAGCCGTCGTAGCGGCCGGATACTTCAAGCAGGTAACGGCCCTTGTAGTCGTAATTGAACCTGCCGAAGAAGCCAAGCAGGGCGTATTCGCTCTGCTCCCCGTCTATGTATTGTTTGGATGAGCCGTCGGCGTCGGTTCCCGCAAGCGACAGGTCGTTGAGCTTGTCGGAAATCAGGTAGTACGCTATGGCCTCGAGATACTGGGTGTACTGGGATTCGTAATTGCCGCCGGCCACGGCGGTAAGGTGATGTCCGGCAAAAGTATCCTCATATGTAGCAAAAAGGTTCGCGGACTTATACAGATACGTGCGGGCCTTTTCGTCCAGCTGGTTCTGGCCTACGCCGGTTGTACGGGTAACAAGAGCTTCATCCGGATACTGCTTGTATGTGACGTTGGTCTGGCGGGCGGTGGTGTGGTTCCTGCGGCGGCGTATGGTAAAATTGCCGGTGAGCTTAAGCTGCTTGAACGGCGTTATGTTGAGCTCGGTGGTATTCGTGAAGTCGTTGCGGCGCTCAATGTGCTTGTCCTTGCCCTCGGAGAGTTTTATGTGGACGCCGTTTCCGACAGCATAGCTGCTCGTGAAGTACTGGGAATAATATACCCAGGAGCCGTCGGGATTCTGAAGCGGGAAGCACGGCAGGGCGTGAGCCGTGACCATCGAGAAAAGACGGTCAACGTTGCTTGTGCCTACACCAAGGAAGGAATAGGTCTGGTCGTAATAGGAAGTGTTGTTGGAAATGGTTGCATACTTGTTGATACGGCCCTCGAATCGCGCCCGGAGCTGGTATTTGTCGAGTACGTCCGGGTTGATTTTGAGAATACCCTGCTGATGGTCCCACATTCCGGAGATGAAGTACTTGTAGTTCTTTCCGCCTCCGGTCACGGACACGCTCTGCTGCTGCACCGGGTTCCGGTCGGAGAAAAGGGTGTGATACCAGTCGGTATTGCCGTAGTACTTCCACTGCTTCACTCCGCCGACAATCTCTTCCACCACCCAGGGACGTGCAGGATTCTCTGTCACGTCGTTCACCCTTTCCAGCAGTTCGTTCATATCGTTATCGCTGTACTTGAGGTACTTGTCGCCGGGGTAACGGGCATCCCAGAAAGTGTTGATGGTGTGTACGCTCCAGTAGCCGCGGGTCTCGAAGTCTGTGCTGGTGGTGGGAGACTGCCAGCCCCAGCGGCCGCTGTAGCGGACCGTAGCCTTGCCGTCATTGTCGGAGCCGCTCTTGGTTGTAACCAGGATGACGCCGAACGCCGCCCTGGCGCCATAAACCGCAGCTGCAGCACCGTCCTTGATGACGGAAATACTCTCCACGTCATGGGGGTTGACGCGACTCAGGTCGCCCTCCGCACCGTCTATCAGGACCATCGGGCTGGCTCCGTTGATGGAAGTGTAGCCCCTGATGTTTATGTCGGGACTCTCATTCATTATGCCGGACGAGGTTGTTATGTTAAGGCCTGGCACGGCGCCCTGCAGCATGCTGGTGACGTCATGCGAGCTGCGGTTCTGGATCTCATCCCCCTTGACTGCGGAGACGGCACCTGTCAGGTTGACCTTCTTCTGGGTTCCATAACCTACAACCACCGTTTCCTCGAGCATCAGGTTGTCGTCGGCGAGAGTCACGTCCACCGTTGTCCTGTCGGCAGGTACGTCAACAGTGGCTGAAGTATAGCCAAGACAGGAAATATCGAGCGTGACCGCACCATCCTTCACGGGAAGCGACCAGTTTCCGTCGATGTCGGTGACGGTGCCTCCTGCAGTGCCACGGGCCACGATACCTGCTCCGGGAATACCCGCCCCGGAGGTATCGGTGACCTTTCCTGTCAGGGTTCTCTGCGCTGTCGCCGCAAAGGAGAAAGCAAGAAACAGGACGGTCGCCGAAAGGGCGAATCTTGATATCTTCTTCAGCATAAGGTTCCTATTCAAAACTTTATTGTTCCTTGATTGTCATCAGGCATCTCTTCCATCGGGGTGTCGGAAGCTTCGGGCATCGTCTCCGTCTGCGCACTTATGGCCTGTTCCCGCGGCGGCAGTTTGTCGCAACCGGCAAGTACTGGCACCGAGGCCAGCAGGAGCAATATGACCCTTTTGCGCTTCATTCTACTGATAGTTGAAAACCAGTGTTGCCGTAATGGGCCAGTGGTCGGAGATGTAGGTCACTCCGGCGTAGGCATTGAAGTCAGTACCGAAACTGCCGGCTTTAAGGCCATGCTTGCCGTTCTCGTAGAAGTTCTTGTAAACTATACTGTCCAGGTTGGAGGTACCTCCGGTGCAGGTACCGCTGGAGTAGATGCTGGAGAAGCCTGTGCAGGTTGTGGAGAAATTGTTGTAGCTGGTCGGGTAGCTGGACTTGCCGGTCTTGCCATCCACGTTGCGGGCCCAGTAGTAGTTGCTCCAACGCGTATCTCCCTTTTCTTCGCTATATAATTCAGAGGCGGTAGCATTGAAATCGCCGACTACGATAACGGGGAGATTATCCGTGTTGATGGCGGCAATCTGGTCGTAGAGTATGCGGGCCTCGGCTTTGCGGGCGGCATAAGCCTCGTCGGTGTAATGGGCGGTGAAGTGTGTGTTGAAGAAGTAGAACACGTATCCGTTCTCGTTCCATTGGAATTTGATCCAAGCGCAGTTGTGTCCGTCGTCCGAACCGACGGAAGACGGATTGGCCGATAGCCAGAAGGTGCCTTTGTCAAGCACTGTGAACTTGGAAGTCTTGTAGAAAATCGCGTTGGAGGAGTCGGTGTTGTAGTCTTTCTTGTTCCACAAATAGCCTTCAGATCCGCTGGATTCCTTGCCGTATTCCGTTCCGAGGCCGTAGGCGGAATAACCGGAAGTATTGTCGAGTATGTTTACCCTCTGGCGGTACTCACATTCCTGGGTTCCTATAATGTCTGGATTCTGGGTATTGAAGAATGCATAGACACCCGGTTTGCGAACGTTCCAATAGTGGCTGCTGCCCCAATCAGAGTTGTCGTCATTCTTCTGGCAAGCTATGTTGAAAGACCATACTGAGAGTTCCGGCCTGCTGGACAGCGCGGGGGCAGGCATCGAGCCTTCGAATGTGGTAACCTGGGAACGGGTAATCGTGAAAATACCGCTGACCGCCTTGGTGGCGGAATTGTTGTTCGGCAGGACCGCCTTTATTGAGAAACCGTCATATTCTGCAGGCGGAAGCACGAAGTAGAACTCGGTGAATTCTGCTTCGGAGAGCTGGACAGGGCTGTCAAAAGTCATGGCGACCTTCTTGTCGGCGTCGGAAGATCCGTCCATCGTGAGGGAAGTGCCTCCCCGGGAACAATGGCCGGCGCCGCTGACGCTGGATCCGAAGGTAAGTTCAAGCCTGGAGACCTCGAAAGAGCCCTTGAGCTTGAGGCGCATCACTCCGCAGAGATTTTTCATCGAGAAAGAGCCGTCGAAGGAGCTCTTGGTGCCGGAAAGCATAGGATTTGTCCCCGGAGCGAAAGTTCCGGGAGTATAAGGGACCTCGGCGGGAAGGGTATAATTGAAGGTGCTGGCACCATTGTAGGTGGCAGTGGCGGGATAAGCGGCAAAATAGTTATCTGCAGAAGCGGGAGCAGCACCGATGAAGTTGCCGAGACCGGAGCCGGCACCGCTCAGCAGGCGGAAAGTACTTCCCGTGGTACTGCCGGAAGAAAATACCGTCATGCAGTCCCCTTCGGTCCAGACTACGCTGGTGCCGTCAAGGGCCGTTTTGGTGGCGGATTCCGAGGAAACTGTAATTTCAATGCACTCAGGGACCTGAGGCGCCTCCTTGCTGCAGGACGCAGCAATCGCCAGCACTCCGGCCAGGGTCATAATAATCTTGCCTTTCATAACTTGTAACAATTTGTGTGTGCGCACACACTTCTTGCAAATTTATTGTTTTTTTCTTTTCCTACCAAGTATTTCAGCAAAAAACTTTCATCATTATTCAGATGAGAGGTTCTTCCTGCCCGGATAGAGGTACAGGGCCTGCTCCACCCTGCCGTCCGACAGCCGCACCCAGGTGCGGAAACCGGGACCCCCTGCCGTGAATTCAAACACACGGGCTCCGTTCGGTTTGAGGTCGTTATATACAGTGCTGCATCCGCCGAAACGTCCGTAGATGAAGTAAAACCCCTGCCAGAGCATCACGAAATCATTGTTGTGGTCGTGCCCCGTAACCATTGCCTGCACATCCCCCATCTCCCTCATTGCAGTGTATTCGCCGGAGTTGAAATTCGGGACCGCCGGCTCCTCGCCAAGGTTGCCGACCATAAACCGGGCCTTTTTGCCGGAGTCGTAAAGCGCCTGGCTATACTCCGGCACGGGAATGTGCTGGAATACGATTGCAGGCACAGGCTTACCTCCGTTCTGCTCCGCCAGGGTCCGGCTTGCCTTCCTGTACCATTCAATTTGGTCGGAATGGACGTATCCCCAGCTCTTGATGCCGGCGGGATAGTCACGGTTGCCGCTGTCTATCAGATAGAACACGCGTTCTACACCGGCAGGGCCGGAAAGGGTAAGGATATCGTTGGAGCAGCCGCTGATGCCCAGGTCGTCGGGAGTGTTGACGTTGCCGGGTATGCTGCGTATCAGGGAATAGATTTCTGTCCTGGAGAGGTCGAAATCGCTGTCATGGTTGCCCAGGGCCACTGCAAATGGGATTTTGCGGTCCACAAGGGGCTGCAGCAGTTCTTTTGCAGACTGGCCGGCGGGAGCTCCGAATACTATGTCTCCGGTATGTATCACGAAGTCGGGTTTCTCCTCATCCAGCATCCGGATGACGTTGGCCAGGGCCCGCTCAGAACGGGAGTCTCCGGAAACGTAGTGAGTATCCGTCAGTTGCAGGATCTTGAACTTGCCGTCGGGCCTGTACTGAAGTTCTTGAGCTACACGGATTTGCTGTCCTGATGCAGGGATGCTCATCCCCACAGCCAAAAGAATGGCAAATAACAAAAATCTTACTTTCATTGTCTGCTCTGGATGCACGGTTGTTATAGGTACAAATATAACAAATAATCAGTTCTTAAACCCATCTTTGAAGACCTTTGAAAAACTCCCGGCAGACAAAATACCTGCCGGGAGTTTGAAAAGACACTAAAAATAAGCGTTTGGACTACTCGATACCCGCCTGGGCTGAGGTGCCAACAGACAGATTCAACTCCAGCTTAGTGGCGTCATTAGATCCATCAGTGCTGCTGTACAAGGTATTCTTCTTGCCCATTACATACTTATTGGCAATCGCGACCGTGGTTATGTTGTCCAAGACGGTTTCAGTTGCAGGATTGCCATTGTCTCCGGTGGCGACCTTGGTGGTGTTGACAATCATCAGGGGATTTGCAGAAGAACCGACTGTGACTTTGTATGGCCAACTGTCTTTGGAATAGACTTCTCCTGCCACCAGCCCGCAGTATCCCCACTTGTCGTAGGTCTGAGCGTTAAGGACATCGCAGGCGACGACGCAGCCCTCGCAAATGGTTGCTTCCGCAGTGGCAGGAACAATCTTTCCAATCAAAGCCCCGAGGGATACTTCAATGTTCTGGATATTCCTCTTGGGTGTGTCGGGATAAGAGTTGAGGTTGCCGGTAGTGATAAGTCCGGTATTCGTATTGAATTTGAACACAGTCGAACCGGGTTTCAACTGGGAGATGATACCGCCGGTTGCCGTGCTGCCGTTTGAGCTGTAAACGCTCACCGGGCCGTTGTTTGTACAATACGAAATCTCTTTCGGAGCGTCGGTATCACCGCAGATGCCACCTGAGTAATATTTCACATTCGTACCGCTACCTCCGGTGGTGTTATAAATGATTCCGTCGTTTATGCAGTGGGTTATTGTACCGATAGCACTTCCGCAGATACCACCTCCGCAGAATGTACCTTTGTCGGCAGTGCTTCCTCTGGAATCGACCTTGCCGGTGTTGCGGCAGTATGAAACGACAGCATTCTTGGAATTCAACAAGCCCACTATTCCACCGAAGTAAAGTGCATGATTGTTGTTGACATTGTTCTGGTGGATTTTCGTATTGTTGGTAGTCCATGTGCCGTCATCGGCTTTGGTGATAATCATATCGCTGCTGTTCCCTACAAAACCAATAATGCCTCCGGCAGTAATGTCAGTATTCAAATCACCGAAGGGACGTGTGTCGCCTGCCGAACTGGAGCAGCCCTTTATGGAAGAACCATTTCGTATACAGCCGCCTGCAATGCCGCCGATACATGCCCTGCAATTGCTGGTAGACGTACTCTTGCCATATACTTTCATCGTATTGGTGCACTTGTTTATGGTAACGTTCTTGCCGACGACACCAACTATACCGCCAGTCAGGATACTCCAGTTTATTGAACCGAATTTGTCCGTGTCACGGGTGCTGACGGCTTCGTTGGATATTTCCTTACTGCCGTTTGCAAGATTGTGGCAGTCCTGGATAAGCATACCTTCGCCCATCGTGTAGCCAATGACTCCGGCCACGTAAGGAACACCGGTACAGTAGTTATATACCTGGCCGTGATTTGTACAACCGATAAGTTCTGAATCGGTTCCACCCCAACCTCCGACAACGCCTGCGACGGAGGAACCTTCGCCGGTATCACAAGCCGAGCGGTCATAGATGTCTGCCCAGTTATGACAATCGGAAATCGTGACATCGTTACCGATCATACCGGCAATTCCAGCAATACGATGCTTTACCGTCATTTCGGCAAGGCCAGTAACAGGGACGAAATTGGTGACACCCTGAATGGATGCTTTGTGCCTTACGTAAGCAACAAGTCCGGCATAAGCCCAGCCTGAAGATGTGGTGGATATTTTTATGAAACTGCTTCCGTCCGCAGTCGTACCATCCGAGGATCCGAAAATCACATTCTTGAGGACAGCGGCGGCGCTACCATTACCAAGATCAGCGATGAAGCCGACCTTCTGCGCATCTGAATCAATGGTGAAATTATAAATCTTATGTCCCTGGCCGTCGAAGATGCCAAGGAACTCGGGGACCGGTGTCCAGGCGTAGCCGTTGAGGTTGATGTCGGCGCCGAGCTTGACTTCATCACCCTCCGCGTAAACACCGTAGCTGGCCAGACGGCGCCACATCTTGAGCTGGGCGGCGGTCGTAATCACGGGAGGACAGAAAGTGAAGTCGTCAATCGTGGAAAGGTACTGGCCGCCGTTACGGGCAATGGATTGGGGATTTGAATTGGTCTTTATGGACTTGGCGCCATCCATATCGGTTAGGATAACCGAATAGCCGTCGGAAAAATCCGTGGGCCAGATAGCGATGTAGTACTCACCGGCAGGGAAAGCGGATGGTGATGCCGCGGCCGAGGCCTTGTAAGTCAGTGTCACCTGCTTGCCGCCAGCATTTGTGAGATCCATTCTCGGAGCGCCCTCGCCGCCATAGTAAAAGTGGTTGGTGCCCGAGATTGTCTCATTATTATTGCCCTTCACAGTGACAGCGGCGATGTTGCTGCTCTCCAGTTTGACCTTCAGCAAGGCAAACTGGTTCTCAAAGGCCAGGTCGGTGGTCCCGTTGGCAACTGCTGTGGAAACCAGTGACTCGGAGTCCACGCAGTGGCTTCCAATGATTGTCTGTGAACCGTGAACGGTAATGCTGAAATGCTGCGCTTCGGTTTTGATATTGCCCGCTGCGCTGAAGGGTGCTACAGCAACATACGAACTTGCCGAAGCCGCACTGCCGGAAAATTCCGCTCCCTTGCCAGAGGGAGAAAGTTCTGAAACAGTAAACTCTTTGAACGTATCGGTCCAGTCAAAAATCGCAATCTTGTCCGAAGATTCCCAGAGAATGAAATCGTCGGCTATGTCAGATTTTGTACCCAGATCCTCAAGGCTGGCCTTGAAGGTCATCGGGACGAGATCGGTCTGTGCTCCAGGCCCATCCTGAGGCTCCACGACATCGGTCTGCGTCTCCTTCTCGCAGGAGACAATGGCCAGAAGACCGGCCAGAATGATAAGCAAATACTTTTTCATGGCTGTTCCTCCTTTAGTCTTCTGCTTCCCAACTGCCGGACATGCCGGATACGCTCACCTGGCCGCGGGAATTCTGTCCGTCGCTGACGACGCAGAGGCGGCCGCTCTGCATCAGCGAAATTACTTTGCAAGTCGGCGGGAAATACCCACCTCCATAAGTCAAATAATCTTTCATGATATTGTGTTTTTTAATAATTATCAGCACTGTGTGCGGACACACTGGAGAGCAGGATTAATTTTACTTAATCCCCGCCTGAGCCGGCGTCGCGATTGAGAAGTTGAAGTCCACGATACCGGTGTTGCTGCTGCCGGCAGTGGCGTCGTAGAGTTTGCTCTCCGTACCCATGAGCCATTTCCTGGCGTTGGCTTCATTGTTAATGGCATCTCCGGGAGTGATGGTGGCGGGATTGGCATTGGATCCATATTCAATCCTGGAAGTGTTGACAATCAGCACAGGGTCGGATGCCGTACCGAACACAAGCTTGAAAGCGGTGCTGGCAGTGCTCTTGGTCTGGCCGGTGATGAGTCCGGTCCAGCCGTCCTTGGAAGCACTCAGGTTGCTCAGGACGCAGTTGACGACGCAGCCGGTCACATTATCGGTGACGTCAGCCTTGGGTGCGAGCGTCTCACCGAAAAGACCGCCCTTGTAGTAGTCCTTGCTCTGGAAATATACCGGCTCCCCTGACGTATTGCCCGAGGCGTTTGAGTAAATGTTTCCTGTGGTCACGAGGCAGTTGCTGATGCAGTCACGGACCTCGGTCTTATCCGGCTGGAACACGGCCAGGATGCCTCCCAGCCGCGTGCTGCCGCTTGAATTATAGCCGCTCAAAGCACCATTGTTTACACAACGCAGGACACTTGTCGGATACTTGCTCTTGGAGCCTGCTATTCCGCCGAAATAAGCGATGAGGTCTCCGTCTCGGGCAATCATGAAGCCGTTGTTGACACAGTCGCTTATAGTGCCGGAATCCGCGCAACAGATACCACCGGCATAGAATTCCCTCTTGGAGGAAGTCTGGACGTCCGATCCGATGATGCGGCCCTCATTGACGCAGAACTCGATTACGGAAGAAGCCTGCTTTTCAATCAAGCCTGCAATGCCGCCGATATACATATTCTGAGCATGGTTACGGCGCTGGAAGAACTGTCCGGAATTGGTCGTAAGTGTACCGTCGTCAGCCTTCGTGATGGTGATGGCACCGCGGGAATAGCCCAGGATGCCGCCTGCAGCAAGCCAGGATGCAAATTCAACCTTGTCGGCATACATATATTCGGCCGTGTTGGAACAGCCCTTGATAACGCAGCCGTTCTTGGTTGTACCACCGACAATACCGCCGAAGCACACGTCGTACGCACTGTTGGTCTCGCCGCGGTTGTACAGGACGGCGCTGTTGGAGCATTTGTTGACGGTCGTGGTGTTGCCCATGAAGCCTATGACACCGCCTACGCTTATGTCCCAGTTGCCCTTAGTGCTGCCGACGCATGCAGCATAGTTGCTGATTGCTCCGTCATTGACGCACCCATCTACAAGCATACCGGTACCGGTGGATTTTGCCACGATGCCGCCTATGCAGGAGATGCCGTTGCAGTGGTTGTTTATCTCTCCGTTGTTCGTGCAGGACAGAATCTGCACGTCAACGGAACCGGTTGCGCCAAGGATGCCGCCTACAGCGGAATCTTCAGTGGTTTCGCACGACGCATTGGATGCTATCTCTGCGTTATTGATGCAGGATTCGATAATAGCGTTATCTGCAGCCGCTCCGGCGATACCGGCGACGGCATGCCTGGTGGTAACGTCCGCAGTGGCAGTGACAGGAATGAAATTGGTCACGTTGAGGACATGGCTGTTCTTATGGGCATACCCCACGACTCCGGCGTATGACCAGGAACTGGCCGTAGCATTCGAAAGCAGGATGGAACTTGTACCGTCCGGAGAAACACCGTCAGGCGAGCCGAAAACCACGTTTTTCAGCACTGCCGCCTGCCCGCTGGAAGAGCCCAGGGTGCGGATGAAGCCGATACGGTTGTCGTCGGGATTGCTTACCGTGAAATTGTAAATCTTATGTCCCTGGCCGTCGAAAATGCCAAGGAAGGTCGGGACCGGCGTCCAGGCATAGCCGCCGAGGTTGATGTCGGCGCCGAGCTTGACTTCGTCACCCTCGGCATAAAGGCCTGCGGCTGCGACTCTGCGCCAGGTCTTGAGCTGGGCGGCATTCATGATTACGGGAGGGCAGACGGTGCCGTCGTCGACGGTGGACAGGTTCTGGCCGCCGTTGCGCACCAGGACCTGCTCGGTGGATTTGGTCTTGATGGCCTTGCCGCCGTCGGAAGTGGAAATCACGATGCTGTAGCCGGACTTGAAGGTGTTGGGCCAAAGGGCTATGTAGTACTCACCGGCCGGGAAAGCAGATTCGGAGGCACCTTCAGAGGCCTTATAGACAATCCTTATCTGCTTGCCTGCCGCGTTGGAGTAGTCCATCTTCGGAGCGCCTTCGCCTGCGTAGTAGAAATGATTGGTGCCATTGACACTTTCGTCGGAATTGCCGAAAACGGCTACGGACAAGACGTCGCTGCGGGTGATGTTCACCTTCATCAGCGAGAACTGGTTGGTGAATATGAGAGTGCCGGCACCGTCGTCAACGGCGGTCGATACCAGTGCGCCCGGATCGACGCAATGGCTGCCGACAATGGTCTGGGTGCTGGGAATCTTGATACTCAGGCGATTGTTTTCAATGCTGATATTGGTAGCGGCGGAATATGGAGCCACGGCATAGTATGTGGCAGCGCTTCCGGCCGAACCGGAGAAACTGGCGGTCTTTCCGTCGGAGGAAATGTCGGACGAATCGAACTTGTTGAACTGGGTTCCGTCGAATACAGCTATGGCGTCGCCGGCCTCCCAGACGACGAAGTTGCCGTCGATATCGGCCTTGGTCTGCAGGCCCTCAGGGCTGGCCTTTAACGTCATCGGGACGAGTTCGGCCTCCGGCGCATCGCCGGGAACGGCTGAATCGACAGCAATCTCCTTATTGCAGGAAACAAGGGCAAGAGAGAATGCCACAATACAATAAAGGTACTTATTCATATCCAGTTTCATCTTTTTTATCCAACAAAATCCCAGTCAGTATAGGCATCCGTAAGGTTGTCGATCTCACGGTCCCCGGTAGAATAACTATCGCAGAGCAGGCTCTCCTGCTCTGCCGCCAGATAATCACAAAGAGGCGAATAATACAATCTCCGTGTCATATATTCAATCTATTGGGTCCCAATCACCATAAGCATCATCCAAGGGGTCCAAAGGCCGCTGGCCGTTGAAAAGGCTCTGACACAAGATTGCAAGCAACTCTGTGCCAGTTACTTCACCCTCGGGACGCAAGTATTTTAAACGAACCATAACAGTCTGTGCCCTATATTGTGTGTGCGCACACACCACTTTGCAAAGATATAAACAATTTCAGTAATATCAATAGATTTCACCGAATTTTTAGTCCCCCGTCACCCACGAAGACAGATTCTCCATAAACACGATGTCTATCGGCAGGAATTGCTTCATGTTTTTGTCCGGAGCGCCATACAGCAGATAATGCAGGAGAGACTCCACCGCGCTGAAACCCTGCCGGTCGGGGTGCTGGTTGATAAGGAAGTCGATCGTCCCCTCCCGGACGCAGCGGGCATTGCCGTCGGTAACATCGAAGCCTCCGACCACTACTCCCTCGTGACCGGAGTCATTGAGGGCGTCTGCAACCAGATAGCCCGCGGAAATCACGACTGCGATGCCGCCCACCTCCGGATTGTCTTTCAGGAAAGAATCCACCTCCCGGGTTACCATAGAGGAGTTTTCCGTGGAGAAGAAGCCTTCTTTGAGCGTTCTCCCCGGCATACGTCCCTGGAAGTAGGAACGGAAAGCATCCAGACGGGAGGCGGAGTTGGTGGAAATCTGGGTGCCGATGCGCTTGGGGAGCAGGACCGCAAGTTCTTTCCCAGCGGGAGTGAGACCGTCCATAAGCCTGGCAAGCAGACGGCCGCAGGTCTCCTGGTTCACCATGAATGAGGCGATGGGATTCGTATCGGAAACCATACCGTCAACGAAGATGTATGGAATCTTGCGTTCATCCAGGTGAGCGCAGAGTTCCCTGGTTTCCTGGGCGAACGTAGTGCCCAGGACTACCGCGGAGCACTGCATTGAAGCGATACCTTCAAAAACCTCCCGGCATGACAGCGAATTGAACTGGTCGAAGAAACGGTACTCGCTCCTGATGGAGATGTCTCCGTACTCCTGGAAGGCCTTGTCGAATCCGGACTTGACGAGGTCCCAGTACTCCCCTTTTTCGGACGACGGGATGGAGATGACGATATGCAGCGACTTACGGGTCTTCTTGAAAGCGACCGCGGACGTATGGAGGTTGTACTTATAGGATTGAGTATCCAGCACAGCCTGGATGGCAGCGACGGCTTTTTCCGACACCCGTCCCCTGTTGTGAAGCACGCGGTCGACCGTGCCGGCCGAAACCCCGGCCAGCTCCGCTATTTGTTTGATTGTGAGTTGTTGCTGCATCGGCTGCAAATTTACAAAAAAATATAATTCAGACCCATTCCCTCTTGCTTTTTATCTTTTTTCCATCTACCTTTGTGTGCGGACACACTATATTAATACGATGATGAGATTGACTGGAAAAGTAGCTGTAGTGACCGGCGGTTCCCGTGACATCGGACGTGCCATCGCCCTGAAACTTGCAAAAGAAGGAGCGAAGGTATGCATCAACTATTGTCACGACGAATCAAAAGCGGCAGAGACGCTTGAAATGATTCGCGAGGCAGGAGGAACTGCCATTGCCGTCAAGGCTGACGTTACCAAAGAGCAGGAAGTCCAGGCCCTGTTCAAGGCTGTGGCCGATGCCTGGAGCCGGATTGACATACTGGTCAACAACGCCGGCGGCATAATGGGCCGCAAGGCCATCCAGGACCAGGATGAGAACTGGTATAATTCCCTCATGGACCTCAACTTCAAGAGTTGCTGGCTCTGCACTCGGGAGGTTCTTAAATATATGGGAAAAGGAGGAAGCATAGTCAACATTTCCTCCCAGGCCGCCCGCGACGGCGGCGGCCCCGGTTCGTCCATCTACGCCTGCGGCAAGGCAGCCATGCTGTGCCACACCCGCGCAATGGCCAAGGAACTCGGCCCTCAGGGCATACGCGTCAACGCAATCTGCCCCGGCATGATAAACACTTATTTCCACGACACCTTCACCAAGCCTGAAGGCCGTGAGGCCCTGCACCGCAGCGCTCCCCTGCGCAGGGAGGGCGAGGCACCCGAGGTTGCAGACCTCGCCTGCTACCTGGCAAGCGACGAGTCATCCTACATCACCGGTAACGGCATAGACATCAACGGCGGCTGCCTGTTCTCCTGATGAAGAACCTGTTCAAATCCATATTGCGCTGGATAGCGCTGGTCGGGCCCGGGCTGTTTTGCCTGGGCTTTACCATAGGAACGGGCAGCGTCACCTCCATGGTCAAGTCCGGCAGCGTATATGGCACACAGCTTCTCTGGGTACTTGCCATCAGCGCATTCTTCACCTGGGTGATGACCCAGGCCTACGGACACTTCGGCATAGTGACTTCGGACACCGCAATTCACGGAATCAAGCAGAACCTTCGCGGAGGCAAGGTCTGGGCCATTATACTTATCATCGGCCTTGTCGTCAGCCAGTGGATCAGCCTTTCCAGCATACTCAACATCACGTCCAACGCCGTGAGCGAGGTGCTTTACCTTTGCATCCCGGGGCTCTCCCCCGCCGCTTCCTACTGGATTGTACTGGGAATGGCGGTTCTCATTGCCGGCACAATCTGGCTCGTGCTCAACAAGGGCAATTACAGCGTGTTCGAGAAGATTCTCTCCGCACTTGTTACGCTGATGGGCATTTCCTTCATACTTTCAATGTTCATCGAACTTCCGGAGCCCGGAAGCATCGTACGGGGCTTCGTTCCGTCGATTCCCCAGACCCCGGAAGCCCGCCTGTTCATAGCCGCATTCGTAGGCACCACAATGTCGTCGCCGACCTTCGTCATCCGCCCCATGATACTTAAGAGCAAGGGCTGGGGCAAGGAAGACGGAAGGCTGCAGCGGCGGGACGCTATCGTCAGCGCCGCCCTTACCTTCGTCATCAGCGCATCCATCATGATCTGCGCCGCCGGCGTGCTGCATCCCAGGGGGCTTCAGGTTGAAAAGGTGCTGGATATGATCTACGTCCTCCAGCCCATCGCCGGCAGGTTCGCCGTGGCACTGTTCGTAACCGGCCTGCTCAGCGCTGGGCTTTCATCGCTCTTCCCCATCATGATGCTCGCCCCGGAACTCATAAGCGACTACACCACCGGGAAGATGCAGACCGGCACTCCCCTGTTCAAGATTCTCACGGGAATCGCCGCCCTGGCGGGACTTACGATCCCCATTCTGGGCAAGAGTCCCATCATTACGCAGATTGCCTCGCAGGTCACACTTGTCTTTGTGCTGCCGCTGGTAATCCTGCTTATGATTATCATGCTCAACAAACGTTCCGTAATGGGAGACCGACGGCCGGGCATAGTATTCACATTGCTTATGTGCCTGGCGTTCCTGTTCGCCTGCGTGGTGTCTTACACCGGAATGCTTGCGCTCGGTAAACTGTTGTAATATGGTATTGAATCTCAAACAGGGATGCCGCTGGCAGCTGCTTGTGCCCACCAGTTCCGGCATACGTCTTACTCCGGCTTCAGGACAGTTGTTCCATCAGGGAGGCCTGTTCTCCATGCAGGCAACCAGCGCCGAGACCAACGTAGCCAGTGTCGCTTCGCACCTGGGAATGAGCGTCAAGGTGCTTACGGCCTTCGTGGCCGGCAGTCCCGTCGCCAGGTTCATCCGTCAGGATTTCCTTTCCCGCGGAATGGACGTTGAGGGCACGGAAGTCCCGCAGGGAGGCCCCTGGGGGTACAGGCATCAGATTAATATGGCAGACAGCGGCTTCGGCCCGCGGGGGCCAAGGGTATGGAACGACCGGGCAGGAGAAGTCGGACGCACCCTGGACGCCTCGGAGTTCGACCTGGAACGGATATTCGTCCGTGAAGGCGTAGCTATCATGCATCTGAGCGGACTGATTGCGGCATTGGCTCCCGATTTCTGCCTATCGCTCGCCGAGGTTGCCAGGAAAAACGGCACCCGCATAAGTTTCGACCTCAATTACCGGGCATCGTTCTGGGAAGGACAGGAGCAGCGACTCGGCGACGTGTTCCGCTGCATCGCCTCTGTCTCCGACATCCTCATCGGCAACGAAGAAGACTTCCAGCTGTGCTTCGGTATTGAAGGACCGCAGGCAGGCGGCAAGGACATCGCCTCACACGGTGAAGCCTTCCGCGCCATGATTGGAAATATAAGGGCGCAGTTCCCTTCGGCGGGCGTAGTTGCCACTACCCTCCGCGAGGCGGTGGATGCAAACTCACACCTCTGGGGTGCGCTTGTCTCTGCGGGAGAGGACTCGGAGTCCGGAATTTCACTGTCGGAGATTTCCCCCAGGCCAATCCGCGTGCTTGACAGGATAGGCGGCGGAGACGGATTCGTAGGAGGGCTGCTCTACGGCATGCTGAAGGGCTGGGAGATAGAAAAATGCGCACAGTTCGGCTGGGCCGCAGGTGCATTCGTCGCCGGCCTGCACACCGACTATGCCACACCTGCCGACGAAGAGCAGATCTGGAGTATATGGAAAGGTAATGCGCGCGTACGAAGATGAAAGAGTTATCGGATATCGGCCTGATAGGCCTGGGCGTAATGGGACGGAGCCTGGCGCTCAATATGGAGGGCAAAGGCTTCCGGGTCAGCGTTTACAATTACATACCGGAAGTCACCACTGCATTCATGAAGGCATGCGGAGAAGACAGGACCATCTGTGACACATATAGTTACGCCTCCCTTGCCGCATCCTTGAAAACACCGCGGAAGCTGTTCCTGATGGTCACGGCCGGAGCGGCGGTAGACCAGGTGCTCGATGAATTGCTGCCCGTCCTGCAAAAAGGCGACATCATTATCGACGGAGGGAATTCACACTATCAGGATACAGCCCGCCGTGCGAAAAGAGTGGAAGAAGCAGGGCTTCTGTACGTCGGCACCGGCGTATCCGGAGGAGAAGAAGGGGCGCTGAAAGGCCCGTCGATGATGCCTGGCGGCTCTCCTGCGGCATGGCCGGAGGTCAAGCCCATATTCCAGAAGATATCCGCAAAGGCCGCCGACGGCACACCCTGCTGCGACTGGATCGGGCCCGGCGGTTCCGGACACTTCGTGAAGATGGTGCACAACGGCATCGAATACGGGGACATCCAACTGATCTGCGAATGTTACCAGATGATGCGTGACGGTCTCGGGCTCGGCAATGAGGAAATGCGCGGCATATTCGCAGAATGGAACAAGACGGAACTCGACAGTTATCTTATCGGCATCACCGCCGACATACTGTCCAAAAAGGACGACGACGGACGTTACATACTGGATTTGATACTCGACACCGCCGGGCAGAAAGGCACGGGCAAATGGACTGTGGAAGCCGCCCTCGACCTTGGTGTCCCTCTCCCGCTGATAGGCGAAGCAGTTTTTGCCCGTTGCGTCTCGGCTCTCCGGGAAGAACGTGTTGCAGCAGCTCAAGTCCTTTCCGGACCTTCGCCGGATTCCCCTGGCACACCGGAATCGACAGGGCAGCTGCGGGAGGCTTTGCTCGCGGCAAAAATCATCTCTTACGCCCAGGGTTTTTCGCTGCTCAACTCTGCCGCTGCCGAATATGGATGGCCGCTTGACTACGGCCGTATCGCCGGGCTCTGGCGCGGAGGCTGCATTATCCGCAGCGTCTTCCTGGACAGGATCAAAGAGGCTTACGACCGCAATCCGAAGCTGGACAATATAATGTTGGACAAGTATTTTGCATCGGTACTCAATTCAGCCCAGGCGAGTCTGCGTTCTGTCGTAAGCCAGGCGGCCATCCGAGGCATCCCAGTCCCGGCATTGTCATCAGCCCTGTCATACTACGACAGTTTCCGCTGCCAAAGACTGGGGGCCAATCTCCTGCAGGCTCAGAGAGACCTGTTCGGAGCACATACCTACGAACGAATAGACCGACCCAGGGGAGAGTTTTTCCACTCCATTTGGTAAAATAAAAGCGCCACACTCTCGTGCGGCGCTTTTGATATACGTCTTCGAAAATTACTCTGCAGGTGCAGCGGGATCCTCGGGTGCGGGGGCCGGCTCCGGTGCAGGGGCGGGAGCGGCGCAGCCGCAGGCTTCCTTGGCGGCGATCTTGTCGGCGAAGATCTCGTCGGCCTTGTCGGAGAAGTGGGCGTACATTATGCCTTCTATAGCGACGAGAGCGGCAAACATGATGAGATAGACGGCGACGCCGAGGATGGTGAAGAGCCAGCCGACATACTTGATGCCGGAAAGGCCGAACAGGAGGCCGCCGACAATCGAGAAGAGCATACAGGCAAGCAAAACGACCCAGAAAATGGTCCATTTTTCACCGTCCGTGGACTTGTAGCTGACCTTGAGCGCCTTGGTGGGAGAAAGGCCCTTGTCGAGGAAGAAATACATTGCGAAACCCCAGGCGAGGGAAACGACCAAGCCGGGGATAAACATAAATGCCGTAGCTCCGGCGATACCCATGCTCATAAGGCCCATAAGGAGGAAATAGTCGCCCAGGTTCTGGCGGTTCTCCTTGGCAAAGATGTCCAGAGGATTGATGACCTCGCCGCGGCCGATCTTGATGATAGCCTTCTGCAAGCCGATGGTGGTACCTACGTTGAGGTAGGGAATCCATACGGTGAGAACGTAGAGGATGACCATTCCGAGGAGAGAAGGAATGTTCTTGAGACCATAGATGATGCCGGCCTTGATGGTCGGGATGACTTGGAGTTTCTGTGTTGCCATATCAATAAGATTTAAAGAATAATTTCAGGTCAAAACATTCGCTAATGTAGCCATTATGACTAAAAAATCAAAAAAATTGGCAATATTTGTATAAAAATAATTTATAAGCGATGAAATCTTCCTGGACTAAGCAAGTGTGGGCCGAAGCCCTCCCCGTTTACAACGAAATAATCGACCATCCTTTCATAAAAGAACTCGCCGACGGCAGCCTTGCGGTGGAGCGTTTCGACCGCTACATCGCCCAGGACGAACTCTACGTCGGCAATTACGGCCGTCAGATGTTCGAACTCGCCGAGCTCATCGACGATCCCGCCAGCAAGGCCATGTTCGAAGAGTTCGCCCGCGAGGGCATCGAAGGCGAAAAGGCTATGCACCAGCTGCTTATCGACCGCTTCGGAATCAACACATCCGTAGTCCCCTCCCCCATTACCGCAGACTACAATTCCCACACCCAGGAGGCCATCGGCACCGGCAGCAAGGAAATCGGCCTCGCCGCGATGCTCCCCTGCATGTGGGTGTACAACGAGGTCGGCCTGCACATCCTCCGGAGCGCCTCCCTCGAAGGCAACCCATACAAAGAATGGATACAGGAATACGGCAACGACGCCTTCACCCAGGGGGTAAACGCAGTACTCAAGCTCGCCGACTCCTACGCCGCAGCCGCCGACCCCGCCACCGTTGAGAAGATGACGGCGGCATACCTTGAAGCCACCCGCTTCGAATACTGGTTCTGGGACTACGGCTACTGCGGAAAAGACCGCAGACAACGTATCTGATTTTTTCCTATATTTGTATCCGTTCGGGGTACCGGCCGCAGACGCCGGTTGAGAGAGTCCCGTTGAACTTGATGCGGTCAATACCGCCGTAAGGAAATGTCACACATAGGAGAATTCGAACTTATCGGGCGCATAAGCGCCGCCACCCCCACACCGGAAGGAATAACCGGCATCGGCGACGACTGCGCCGTCATCCCCCAGAAGCAAGGGCTCGATACCCTGGTTACCACCGACCTCCTCATAGAAGGCCGCCACTTCCTGCTGCAGGACGTCTCCCCGCACGACCTGGGCTGGAAAAGCGCCGCCGTCAACATCAGCGACATAGCCGCAATGGGAGGCCGCCCCACATCGGCCTTCCTCTCCATCGCACTGCCGGAAAGACTGACTGAAGGTCCCGCTGCAAACTGGAACAGTCCCTCCGGGAAGCATTGCCGCCCTCGGCTTGGAGAGGGAGGGGCCCACGAAGTGGGAGGGGGCGGGGCCTGGATAGACGCCTTCATTTCCGGATTCAACGAACTCTGCAGCAGCTTCGGCGTATCCCTTCTAGGCGGCGACACATCAGCGTCCGACGACAGACTCTTCATAAACGTCACCCTTCTGGGCGAATGCCCCCACGGGCAGGCCTTAAAGCGCAATACCGCACGTCCCGGCGACATAATCTACGTCTCCGGCCCGCTGGGAGACTCCGGCGCCGGCCTCAGGCTCATCCTCGAAGGGGCGCCCAGGGTGGATTACCTCATCAGGAAGCATTACCTCCCGGTCCCCCGCGTGGAACTCGGCCTGCAGCTTGCCGCCACCCCCGGCGTCCACGCAATGATGGACATATCAGACGGCATCGGCTCCGACCTCCGCCATATCCTCGACGCCTCCGGCACAGGAGCGACCGTAGAAATCAACCGGATCCCCCTTTCCCCGGAACTGAAGGACACCTGCACCGCACACGGCTGGGACCCCATCGAACTGGCCACCTGCGGAGGCGAAGACTACGAACTCCTGTTCACGGCCGCGCCGGGCACGGCGGTTCCGGAAGGCTGCACGCCCATAGGCGCCATCGAGCCGGAGCCCGGCCTCCGCTGGTTAGGCTCCACCCGTGACTATCAAGGATTTACACATTTTTAAAGATATGAAGACTTATCCCCGCGTCCTGACCATCGCAGGCAGCGACTCCGGCGGCGGCGCCGGCATCCAGGCAGACATCAAATCCATCAGCGCCACCGGCAGCTACGCCGCAAGCGCCATCACGGCGGTCACCGTCCAGAACACCCTGGGCGTGGAAGCCGTGCATCCGGTCCCGGCCGGCATCATCGCCGCCCAGATCAGATGCGTGCTGTCCGACATCGGCGCAGACGCCATTAAAATAGGAATGCTCCACAGCGCCGAAGTCGTACTGACAGTACGAAAGGAGCTCAGGGATGCCGTCCGCAAGGGCTGGCTCGAAAGGCCGGTCAACATAGTCCTCGACCCGGTCATGGTCTCGACTTCCGGACACCGCCTGATAGAAAACGACGCCATCCGCGTCCTGTCCCGGGAACTGCTGCCGATGGCACGCGTCATCACGCCCAACATTCCGGAGGCCGAAATCCTCGCAGGCATCAGGATCCATTCGCAGGAGGACCTTCCTGCCATCGCCCGCAAGCTCTCCAACAACGGCACCGTATCCGTCCTCCTGAAAGCCGGCCACCTCACGGAAGACACCCTCACAGACGTCTTCTACAACGCAGAGACCGACCACATACTGGAACTCACGCAGAGACGCCTGCAGACCCCCAACACCCACGGAACCGGCTGCACGCTGTCTTCCGCATTCGCATCGTACCTCGCCCAGGGGCTCAGCCTGGACGACGCCGCACGGGCGGCCACGGGCTACATCCACGGCGCGATCGTCTCCGGCGCAGGATACCAGATAGGCCACGGACACGGCCCCGTCGATCACTTCTACCGAACAAGATAATATGGAAATCATCAGCAAAAAGACCCCGGTGGTGGTAAACATCACCAATTACGTGGCGATGAACTTCAACGCCAATGCGCTCCTCGCTATTGGAGCATCCCCCATCATGTCCTTCTACGACAAGGAAATGGATGACCTGCTGGCCATCGCAAGCTCCCTCGTCATCAATATCGGATGCCTCGACGACAACGAAATCCGCGGGATGCACGCCGCAGCGGCAGCCGCCGGCAAATACGGCAAGCCCTGGGTCCTTGACCCCGTCGGAGTCGGCGCCAGCAAGGCCCGCACGGATACCGCCGTCGAGCTTATCACAAAATACCACCCTACGATCGTACGCTGCAACGCATCCGAGATAATGGTGCTGCACGGCACCGCCTGCGAGACCCGCGGCGTCGACAGCGCAGAGCCGGTGGAAAAGGCCCGCAGCTGCGCACGGGAGTTTGCCGCGCAGCACGGGACAGTCGTCGCCGTGAGCGGCGCGGTCGATTACATCACCGACGGCGTACGCGAGGCCGAATGCCACAAAGGCTCGCCGCTGATGGCGAAAGTTACCACCATGGGATGCTGCGCCAGCGCCGTCTGTGCCGCATTCGCCGCCGTAATGCCCCCGTTCGAGGCCGCAGTCCACGCGATGGATGCAATGGGCACCGCAGGACAGGCCGCAGCGGAGAGTTCCCGCGGCACCGGTTCGCTCGCCGTCAACTTCATCGACGAATTAAGCCTCCTGCCGTAATGAAACCGGAGCAACTCAGACTCTACCTGGTCACCGACAGGCCGCTGTCCCTTGGCAGGGACCTGGACTGGATCGTGGCGGAAGCCGTACGCGGAGGGACGACCATGGTCCAGCTCCGCGAGAAGGAGGCAGACACCCGTGACTTCGTGGCCCTTGGCCTGAAACTCAAGGAGTTGCTGACCCCGCTGGGCGTTCCGCTGCTCATCAATGACCGTATCGACGTAGCCCTTGCGGTAGATGCCGACGGCGTCCATATCGGCCAGTCCGACATGCCCTACGCCACCGCCCGGCGCCTGCTCGGTCCCGACAGGATAATAGGCCTGTCAGTGGAAACGATGGACGAAGTCGCAGAGGCCAACGCCCTCGACGTGGATTACGTCGCAGTCTCCCCCGTTTACGGGACCCCTACCAAAACCGATACGGCGGAGCCCTTCGGGCTGGAGGGCCTGCGCAAGGCCGCGGCGCTGTCCCGGCATCCGGTTGTAGCCATCGGCGGAATGAACGAGCGCACGGCGGCGGACGTCTTCGCCGCGGGCGCCGACGGCATCGCAGTGGTGAGCGCGATATGCAGCGCGCCCGACCCATGCGCAGCCGCCCGGCGGCTTCTCGAAATTGCCTCGGCAATAGATTGCTAATCTCGAAAAAAGTACCTACTTTTGGGGATACGATAAACACTTTACAATTACTGATATGGCCAACAAGTATGCGGGCACCCAGACCGAGAAAAACCTGGAAGCAGCGTTCGCCGGCGAATCACAGGCGAGAAACAAGTACACCTATTTTGCATCCAAAGCCAAGAAAGAAGGCTTCGAGCAGATGGCAGCCATCTTCCTCCAGACCGCAGAAAACGAGAAGGAGCACGCCAAACTGTGGTTCAAAGAGCTTGAGGGCATAGGCTCCACGGCCGAGAACCTCGCAGCCGCAGCCGCCGGCGAGAACTATGAGTGGACCGACATGTACGAAGGCTTCGCCAAGACGGCCGAGGAAGAAGGCTTCAAGGCTCTCGCCGCCAAGTTCCGCATGGTCGCAGCCATCGAAAAGAGGCACGAAGAGCGCTACAGGGCACTCCTCAAGAACATCGAGGCACAGGAAGTCTTCGCCAAGAGCGAGGTCAAGGTATGGGAATGCCGCAATTGCGGACACATCGTGGTCGGCACCAAAGCCCCCGAGATCTGCCCCGTCTGCGCACACCCCCAGGCCTACTTCGAGATCCACGCGGAGAACTATTAGCCAGGGCTTCTACAAAACTGAAAGAGGCTGACCGCGGGGTCAGCCTCTTTTTATTCTGTTTGCAATATAGTGCACCCGGAGGATGCTTGCTCCGTTAGCCACGGCCAGGACATTGGCGATGTCGGTCCCGGAAGGGTCCTCGCCGACCCCGCACTGTTCGATGGCATCCCGGGCGGCATCGCTCCCCAGCCAGCGCTGGATTCCGTGCGGGACGTTCTTCGTAAACCGCTTCTCGGCAGCGCCCACGAGAATCGGCCGCCGGAACAGAGTAAACTTTTTCAGCTTGCGGAGGATTTCCCAATTCTGCTTTTCCGTCTTGGCGAAACCCAGGCCGGGGTCGAGGATCCAGTTCTCTATTCCGTAATCTCTTGCCATGCGGGCGAAAACCCTGAAGTAGCCCACCAGTTCCAGCATTACGCCGCCCGGATAGTCAGTGAGGTCATTCATCGTCTGGGGCGTGCCCTTTTTGTGCATCGCCACATACGTCAGGCCCAGTTCACCGACAGTCTTGAGCATGGAGGAGTCATCTGTTCCGGCAGAAATGTCATTTACGATGAACGGACCGACGGTGTCGTACACACGGCGGACTATTTCCGCGGATGTAGTATCGATGGAAAGGAGGGCGGAATCCAGGCCGAATGAGGAAGGTGATACGGCAATGGCACGCAGCACAGGGGCCAGACGCATCCACTCATCTTCTACCGGCACAGGAGCGGCTCCGGGACGCGTGGAAACGGCGCCAAGGTCGATGATGGACGCCCCGGCGGCAATGAACACGCGTATGCGCTCCCGGATGTCGGTGATATTGGTGGAATCAGCCCTGCTGGGCTCGTAGAACGAGTCCGGAGTGAGGTTTATGACTCCCATCCATTGCACCATAACGGTACAAAGATGACAATTTATTTTCAATTGACGCCAATTATTCGCATCTTTGTAAGGATATGTTACGCGAAGAAACCGTATTCGGGCCCATCCACAGCCGCCGGCTGGGCAGTTCCCTGGGAATCAACCTCCTGCCCACCAAAGGGAAAATATGCAATTTCGACTGCATCTACTGCGAATGCGGCTGGAACGCCGACGGCCGCGGCGACACCGTCCTTCCAACCGCAGCGCAGGTACGGTCAGCCCTCGAAGACAAACTCCAGTCGCTCCTGCTGGACGGCACGCCTGTAGATTCCATCACATTCAGCGGCGACGGCGAGCCCACCCTCAATCCGGAATTCCCCCGCATCATCGAGGATACCATTCGCCTTCGCGACGCATTCTATCCGGCCGCCAAAGTCTCAGTCCTCTCCAACGCCACCAGGGTACACATTCCCGAGGTATTCGAGGCCCTGAGAAAGGTCGACAACCCCTGCATGAAGATCGACGCCCCCACCGACGCCCTTGCGGCTCTCATCAACCGCCCGGCGCCGGGATACAGCGTAGAACGCGTCGTAGAAGCACTCAAGCGCTTCAATGGCGATTTCATCCTTCAGACAATGTTCCTCCGCGCCCGCAAACTCACCCTTGACGGTCTCGCCCCGGCGGAATACTGGTTCGACTCCGCAAGCCCCGAGGTGCTGGTGCCCTGGATGGACATCGTTCGCACGCTCAGGCCCCGTCAGGTCCAGCTGTACTCCATCGACCGTCCCACCCCCATGCAGGACCTGGAGAAGTACAGCACGGCAGAAATGAAAGCCCTCGTGCAGCCGCTGCTGGACGAAGGCTTCAACATTCAGTTCCGGTAGGGACTTACTATTCTTCAGGCAGATACATAGGATCCCACGCCGGCAGCATGACGGGCTCCTGCTTAAGCATTTCCAGCACGTCGGCGGGCACGAAGCGGCGCTCCACCACGAGGCGGAACATGTATTCGTCGAACCACCCGTCGGTCATGATGATGTTGCCCTTGTAGCCGGACTTGGCGCCCCAGCTGTTCTCCACCATCCACTTCTGCGGCTTTCCGTCCTTGAGGTCCACTGCAATGAGGGTCATGGCGTGGCTGGAGCCGCTGGCGTGCGTCTGGATGCGCTGTTTCTTGTCCATGGTGAAATCGACGCCCAGAAGGGAGCCGTAGTCGAAGTTGTTCAGGTCGGCCACCCCCCTCTTGCGGTCCAGGAACTTGCCGACGTCGCAGCTGAAGTACATCGCCACATCGGCCTTGATGGACTCGATGGCCATCTCCTTGATGCGTTCTACAGGCAGGTTGACGTACACCCAGTTCTGGCCGTCGTACATATGCCTGTCGTACTGGATTTCATACACCTTGCCGTATTCGCGGCTGGGGTCGTTCATGAGCATTACGTATCCGCCTTCGAGGTCGTAGCCCAGAAGGTCCTTGTAGAACTGCACCGGGGTGACGGTCTTGCCCTTCCATTCGAATTCTGTCGGAGGCACGCCAAGGCAGAGGGCCAGCACGTGGTATACGTCTTTCAGCATCCCCTCCTTCTCCTTCTGCAGCAGCGCCAGGACGGTATCGCTGTGCTTGCTGAACTTCGCAGTGCCGCGGGGAGCGTTGATCATCCCCTGCTCCCACATGTCGCGGAGCCTGAGACCGTCCTGCCTGAGCAGGGTGCGGAGGTGTCCGGACATCTGGGACGTGCTGTTGGCTGAAAGGGTTTCCGGCATGACGTCGGCTGGCACGAGGCCGTACTTGGTCACAAGGTTGGCGACGCCGGTGAAGGTGCCGCCGTCCCCGATGGGATGCTCGAAGAGCCATTCGACCTCACGGGAATCGATGGGCTGGGTGCGGGTGTCAATGACGGCCTGCAGGAAGAGGTTGGCCTTCTCGAGCTGGTCCCAGAAGAAGCTGTAGTTCTGGCTGAACTGGAAGTCGCCCAGGTCGTGCTTCTGTATGGCCGCGGCCCGCAGTACGTTGAGTCCGGTGAAGAGCCAGCAGCGGCCGCTCTGTTTCTGGTCGGTGATGCCACGGGTCTTTACGCGGTCGCTGAATTCGGTGTCGATCATCGCTGCATTCTCGGCATTGACTGCCAATGTGTTGAGCGGCACCTGGCCGGCAGCGTTGCGGAGGGCCTTGTCGGCGGCGTCTCCCTTCCAGCCCTGGCTGATACGGGAAAGCATTTCGGGGGTGATGCCGCCGGTCTGTGCAGCGGCGCATACGCTCAGCAGAGCGAACGCAATGGTGAGGAGGCGTTTCATTTGCGTACGATTATTCTTTCGATGCGGCGTGGCACCGACGTTAATATTTCATAAGGGATAGTATCCAAAAGGGCGGCGATTTCGCTGACGGTGGGGTCTTCGCCGAAAATGGTGACGGTGTCGCCCGGGGCGCACGGGATGCCGGTGACGTCGAGCATCGTCATATCCATGCAGATGTTGCCGATGGTGGGAGCGCGCCTGCCGCCGATGCTGAACGAGGCCCGGCCGCAGCCGAGATGACGGTTGATGCCGTCGGCGTACCCGACGGGGATGGTAGCTATGCGGGTGCCCCCGGCGGAGACGATGCCGTGCCTGCCGTAGCCTACGGTGCCGTCGTGCAGGTCCTTGATCTGCAGGATCTTGACCTTGAGGCGTGCGACCGGTGCCAGACGTACGCCGGGAAGTGCGCTGACGCCGTAGATGCCGATACCCAGCCGCACCATATCGTGCTGGAACTGAGGGAAACGCTCGATGCCGGCGGAATTGAGGACGTGCCACATCGGACGGTAACCGATTGCGTCCGTAAGGGCCTGTGCGCCCTTTTCGAAAAGATGTATCTGCCCGAGGGTGAATTCGTCCTGCGAGGGGTCTTCCGCAACTGCGAGATGCGAATAGACGGACTTGACGCGCACCTGCGGGTGGGTGTTCAGGAATTCGAACAGCGCCGGAAGTTCCTCCGGCACGAAGCCGAGGCGGTGCATTCCGGTGTCGAGCTTGATGTGTATGGGGAATCCGCTGATGCCGCGGGCGTCAAGCAGTTCGCACAATGCGTTCAGGGTGTACAGGTTGGGGATGCCGGGCTCCAGGCGGTAATCTACGATCTCCGGGAAGAAATCGGTGCCGGCGGTAAGCACGAGTATGGGCAGGGAGACGCCGGCCCTGCGCAGTTCCACGCCCTCGACGGGAAGGGCAACCGCAAGATAATCAGCACCCTCGGCCTGCATCAACGAGGCAAATTCCACCGCTCCGTGTCCGTAGGCGTTGGCCTTTACGAGCACCAGCAGCTTGGTGGACTGGCGCAGCAGGCCGCGGAAATAGCGGTAATTCCTGCGCGCCGCCGGCAGGCTCAGTTCGAGCCGGGAAAAGTCGTTCGCTCCGTTCATCCTTTATTCGGCAAATGCCACTATCTCACCTTTGACCACTTCCCTGCCCTGGGGCGCCGTTACCGCGACGATGCGGCCGGTGCGGGCGGGGATTATTTCTTCGAGTCCGTATTTGGTCTGGACGTATCCGCAGGGGACGCCGGCGGTTACGGCGGTGCCGGGGACGGGGGCCGTCGAATCGTCCTTGACGTCGATTTCCCAGAGCATCTGCCCCTTGGACGGTGCGCAGATGGGAACGGCGCCGGGGAACCGGCTTTCGTATTCCTCAACGCTGAACCGGGGCTCCTCGACTACCGGACGCTTGACCACGATGGGCGCGCCGGCCTTGGCCTTGAGTTCTTCCAGGTCGTGCTCGAAGCGCTCTTTGGCAATACCGGAACGGTAGTCGCGGTACTGGCGCTCGTGCATGGCAAGTTCGAAGAGTTCCTCGTCGTCGGGGCCGCAGTCCCAGCCTTCTTCGGCCATCATCGCACGGAACTTCGGCAGTTCGTCGGGATACTCGTCCTGGGGGTTGCCGTCGTAGAATTCGAGGCCCTTTTCCTTTGCGAGGGCGACGATTTCTGGGGCGAGGGGTCCGGGGAGACGTCCCATCCTGCCGAGTATCATGCCCCAGGTATCCTTGTCGATGGAGGAGAAACGGGGCTTGCCCTGGGCCTGTGCGAAGAGGTTCATCAGGGCGGTATTCTTGACGTACTGGCTGAACGGGGTCACGAGGGGCGGATAGCCGAGACGCGGCCACACATATTCCACCTCGCTGAACAGGCGGACCATCAGGGTGTCGATGTCGCTTTCCGGTTTGCCGGAGGCCTTCTCCGCGGCGTTGATTGCGGACTTGAAGCCCTGCAGGTCGGCCATCATCGAGCCCATCATGCCTCCGGGAAGGCCGCAGCCTACGAGCAGGGAGGTCATCCTGGAGTTGGACGGGTTGATCCAGTAGCCGAGGAAGTCGTCGATGAATTCCTGGGTGAGGGCGCGCACCTGCATATATGCGTCCATATTGATGTCCTTGACGAGGAATCCGTCGGCACGGAGCATCTGCTGGATGGTGATGACGTCCGGGTGGACCTTGCCCCAGGAAAGGGGCTCTACCGCTACGTCGAGGTAATCGGCGCCGGCGCGGGCCACCTCAAGCATGGAGGCGGTGCTGAACCCGGGGCCGCTGTGGCCGTGATACTGGACCTTGATATGGGGGTACTGTTTCTTGATCTCGCTGACAAGCCGGCCAAGAACGGAGGGGCGGCCTACGCCGGCCATATCCTTGAGGCATATCTCGTCGGTGCCATACTCCACCAGGTGGCGGACGACGTCCATATAGTATTCGACGGTGTGGACCGGGGAATGGGTGATGGACAGGGCCGCCTGGCTTATCATTCCGGCCTTTTTGGCATATTCCACGCTGAGACGGAGGTTGCGGTGGTCGTTGAGGCCGCAGAAGGAACGGGCGATGTCGGTGCCCTGGGCCTTCTTGACCTTGAACATCAACTCGCGTACGTCTGCCGGGACGGGGTACATACGGAGGGCGTTGAGTCCCCTTTCGAGCATGTGAGTCTGGATGCCGGCCTTATGGAAGGGGGCCGTCCAGAGGCGGACGCTCCTGTTGGGGTTCTCGCCGTACAGGAGGTTGACCTGCTCGAAGGCTCCGCCGTTGGTCTCGACGCGGTCGAAGCAACCCATATCGATGATGGCGGGAGCAACACGGACAAGCTGGTCGGCGCGGGGCTGATACTTGCCCGAAGACTGCCACATATCCCGGTAAACGAGTGAAAATTTTATTTCTCTTGCCATGGAGTCTTAAAAAAATCAATTCACAAATATAACAATTATTGGACTATTCTTAAAAAATCGTAAAAATATCGCACCGGGAGCACGCAGAAGCGGTTTTGGATTGTAATTTTGCAGTGCTATGAAAATATCTGAAATGAGCGAGGCGGACAGGCCTCGGGAAAAACTTCTCGCCCTCGGAGGGGCGTCTCTCGGCAACGCCGAGCTGCTCGCCATACTGCTCCGCAGCGGCCGCCGCGGCGAAAGCGCCGTGGAAATGGCCCACCGGCTCCTGTCACTGGTGGGCGGCAGGCTCACGGGACTCTTCGAATGCGACGCAGGCTACCTTGCGTCGATGGAAGGAGTGGGTCCATCCCGTGCGGCTGCGCTTCTGGCAGCATTCGAACTCGGCCGCCGGTTCATCCTGGAAAGCGGAAGCTCCGGCCTTCTCCTGCCCAACGCCCGCAAGGTATATGAGTATATGCTCCCCCGCCTCAAAGGCCTGGTGCACGAAGAAAGCTGGATCATCCTGCTGGACGCAAAAATGAGAGAAATCAAATCAGTAAGAGTCTCCGTAGGCGGCCGC
>JAEEGL013204331.1_pt1 | contig 32642 bp, 26 predicted proteins | sample 9134231 | NCBI WGS metagenome assembly JAEEGL01 (sample SAMN16246548, study PRJNA631951) | gut metagenome | biome: gut microbiome; feature: rumen; material: fiber-attached | host: Bos | place: Iran: Karaj | collected 2018-10
CGCAGAATCCCTCAATTCCAAATTGAAAGGATTCAAGGCACAGTTGCATGGCATTGCTGACATTCCTTTCTTCATGTATCGTATATGCACCATCTTCGGTTAGGCATGCCTCAGGTTTCCACGGAAGTTTTTATCTGCGCCAAAATATATTAAAAAATTGTCTGATGAAATAATTCGTGCTGACAATTATACAATTACGTATGTTATTATTGATAATCGTGGTTTGAATGATACCCTGTCAAAACTTATTAATCGAAAGATTCTGATTAAGTATTTGTCATTAGCTGCCATTTATTATTATGAGCAGAAAGATATTCCAAAGGCAGATATATTATTAAATAAGGCCAAATTTTTTTCTTTGGTTCTTCCCGATGGAGATAGGCTCCTTTTAGAAGAGCTTAACAATGCAATTGCCAAAAGCGCAGAGATAATTGGTGACACAGAAACATTTTACAACTATAAGACAGTGAATTTTACTTGTAATTTAGCAAGAGGTGTTCTCCCAACTATCGAAGATTGCTTATTGGTAAGTAATTATGGTGATGTCGACAATAGAATTACGAAGATTAAAGATGGAATTCTTTTTTATAGCAATGAACGGTATGATAAAAGCATGTTAGAGTATTATCTAAAATTGGCAGAAGCATATTTTGAGAAAGGTAATACTTCAATAGCCTATGAAAATCTTGTCATTGCTGATAGTATAATCAAATTAATGGAGAGAGATGGAGAAACGGTTTCCAATATTGTTATGAGTGATTTTTTATTATATAAAGCAGAATATGCACTTTACAAAGGAGATGTATCCAACGCCAAAAAGTTTGCTAAAAAATCCAATGAAGTAATAAATAATATTAAGGCAGTTGATTTATTAGCAGAGCTTTACAAAAAAGATGAAAGAGAACTTGATACTATTGTAAACAATCAGTTTTGCATGACCAAGAATTTTATTCAAGAAAGTTATCCCTTTTTGTCAGAGAGAGAACGGATTGTTCATTCTCAGAGTGATGAGTTTCTATGGTTTACAAATTTACCCAAATACGCAGACTACTATCCAAATGACACTACCTTGCTTTCGCTTGCATACAATTCTGCATTAATTAGTAAAGGAACAAACATAAATGTTTCCACATCTGTTATTAATAAGGCACGAGAAAGTAAAGAAAAGAAAACAAAAGAAGCATTGGACAATTATATGCAACAGACAAATTATAATGTTAATGATTCATGCGAAAGGATACGAAATAACCGTGACTTTTATATAGAAGTATTGGAAAAAGAAATGCAACTCTTTTCAGGCGTGTCATCACATTTCTTGGATAAGCATTTTGGTAATTGGAAAATGATTTCTAAACAACTTGCAAAAAATGAAATTGCCATAGAATTTGTAGAGTATGTTCCATTAAACATATCAGAGACAGACAATCTTTTTTTAGGAGCACTTTACATAACGAATAATAGAGATCCTAAAATAGTGAGATTGTGTAAGTTGACAGACATAGAGAGATTCAAATCGCAAATTAAACATGATGGATTGTCTGATATTTATAAAGTTATATGGAATCCAATTTTAAGAGAAAATCAAAATGTTAGTAGGATGTGGTTTTCACCGTCTGTACATCTTTTTCAGATAAATATTGAAGCTGCACTACCAGTTTCGATTAATGCGTATCGAGTATCATCTACTCGTAATTTATTAGATTTAAATGATGTTGCAGACTACTCGGAGATTGCGCTATTCGGTGGTTTGAATTACGATACAAAAACGATCTTCAAAAGTGATGAAATCCAGAATCACACAGCACAACACATCATTAGAGACTCTAATATTGACGAAGAAAGGGCCGGTCTGGCTTATCTTAAAGGTAGTTTGGACGAAGTTGTTTCTGCACATAAAATTCTTTCTCCAATCAATCAAAATATTCAAATGTTTGTAGATCAAAATGGTACAGAAGAGTCTTTTAAGAATCTGTCTGGTAGAGGTCTCAGTTTGCTACATATTGCCACACATGGCTTTTATATTAATAATACTAAAAACGTCCAAAATATAGGAACCAGAATAATGAGGAAATCAGGATTGTTTATGTCAGGTGCTAAAACAATCTGGAAAGGGACAAATGAAGAATATTTTGGAGATGATGGAATTTTACTGTCGGAGGAAATAGAAAACTTAGACTTTAGTAAGTTAAATTTGGTCGTACTTTCGGCTTGTGGAACGGGTCTTGGCAGTCCTACAAGTGATGGTGTTTATGGATTGCAAAGGGCTTTCAAGAAAGCGGGTGCGCAAACAATAATCATGTCTCTATGGAATGTTGATGATAATGCAACATCGCTGATGATGAAAACTTTCTATGAAGAACTTGTAAAAACTAATTCTAAACATAAAGCCTTTCAAAATGCACAGAATGTTTTACGAAAGTCATTTGATAATCCGTATTACTGGGCAGCTTTTATAATGTTAGATTAACGATATGGCTAAGCACTTATATATATTAGGTAATGGTTTTGATAAACACCATGATATTCCTAGTGGATATCAAGATTATAGAAAATGGCTTGAAGATAATGAACGATGGGCTATCTTAGAGATAATTGACAATCTATTTGGGTATACAAGTAATGATTGGTGGAAAAATTTTGAAGAAAATCTTGCTTCTGTTGATACTTTGAGGATTGCAATGAAAAAGACATTTGAATACTATCCAGATTTTGGAAGTGATGACTTTAGAGATAGAGATTGGTATACTGCGGAATTATCTGTTGAAAGATATATAAATGACGCACTTCTTGACATTAAAAATTCTTTTCGAAAATGGGTGGAAGCATTGCCTAAAGGTAACTCAACAAAAATGATAAGAATTAATAAAAGAGAAGGGATATTTCTAACATTCAATTATACAAACACCTTAGAGTCTCTTTACAAGATTCCTGCTAGCAGCATTTTACATATACACGGCAATGCGTTTTGTGATGATGAATTAGTAGTAGGGCATGGAAAATCATTTGATGATATAGAGAAACTTATGGGAGAACGTATTGAAGATGGCGATTATGTTTTGCAACGTTCAAAGGATGCTGCTGTTTCTGGCGTGTTAAACATTCGCAAGCCCATTGAAAAAATTATTGAGAGAAACGAGAGTTGGTTCCATAGTCTTGCCGATATTAAATATATTCATATATTTGGGCACTCTTTTTCTGAAATAGATATGCCATATTTTAGAAAAATATTCTCTTCTATTAATAAATTAAATACTTTGATAGAAGTAAACGCATATACAGATGATGACAAATCAAGAATAAATGCTTTTATGGTATCTGAAAATATACCACCTTACAACTACCAAATTGTTGATTTGCGTAATTTACAATATGTAAAGGAATTGTTTATAGACATTCCTAATAATGAGCGCTGAACTATTTTTGTAAATTTGATAAATGATAAAAGATATGATAGAGAAGACATTTAATATTTCTGTGATGAGAGTACTCAGCAAATGAAAAAGAATTTCGCTTCAAAACTTGATCTGGTCGTATAATAAACGCAGGGCTCGATATATGTCTTGATATACCGAGCCCCGAAACTCCTTCTGCTTACAGATGAGCGTAGCTAAGATATACTTTTTTGCTAATATTCCAAATAATAATGGTAAAAATGTTCTTTTCAATGATAAAATGCCTCTTTGTTGTTCTCTTTCTGTAGCTTTTGTCATAAAGGGTATAACAAATTAATAATTTAATCATTCTCAATATCATAATTGCAAGATTTAAGATTACTTGCACCAAAGGCAGCCTGTTGTGGAACACGCTGCCTTTTTACCAGTGGACAAAAAAGTTTGTATGGCTCAATCGAAATGTCGGGGTATATGAACTATTCACATTGAGGTGCTGAAGGTGTTAATGCTCAAAAGTTACCATAGATATCATCTATGATAATTCTACCAATTTCCAATACTTTTTGGCAAGATAATTAAGTGCCACTTGTTAATTTACAACCTACAAATTCCCGTTTTTTTTCTTTTTTCCCCAAGACCTCCCGTTGCTTCTTCTAAACTCCTAATTATCAAGGAATTGTGAAATGAATAGTTTTGAAAGACCTCACCTAAGACCTCCCGTAAGACCTCCCATAGACCTCCCGTAAGACCTCCCGTCTTGCAGACCTGATTTTCGGTTGATTCCCTTTCCGCTCGCTCATTTCAAGTGCATCAGAGAATTGCTTCATAGAACTTTATTGTGCGAACTTACACAAGCATCGACGGGAGGTGTTAGGGGAGGTCTGTGGGAGGTCTTACGGGAGGTCTTAGGTGAGGTCTTAAAAAATATAACTCGTTGATAATAATGTATTTAACTGAAAATAGGGGAGGTCTTGGCAAAAACAATTATTTTACATGTTTTACAGAAAATATGCAAATACTATTTATATTGTCATTTAGATGGTTAGGCAGTAGTTGTTCCTCGGTTATTAAATGAAAGAATGAGGTAAGAAACATGTCATTTAGGATGCATAAACCATAGGTTTAGACGATGTAAACTATAGCTTTGTTTACTATATTTTATATAATTATGACTCTTTGTTGTTAACCTTTTACTGTTTTTTATCATAAAGAGTAGAAACAAACATTAATAACAATTTTAAAATTTAATTATGGAGACTTTATTTTTCTTAGTTATTGCAGTATCATTGGCATACGCAGTAGGTTGTTGGGGTAGAACTCGCAAGATTGGTTTTGGATTGGCTTTTGTCCTCGCATTGGTGAATTTGCTTGTAGGCATTATCGCCGTAGCTTGTTCTAAGAAACTTGAAACAAATAATGAGGAAGAAAAGTTATGAAAACGACAGGTTGGATATTTATTGTGATTGGTGCATTGGCATTCTTGGGTGCTGTATCGAAAGGCAATAGTGTGTTTGGTCCTTTGTTTTGGATTGGGATGGGGTCTGTATTAATCTACTTGAAAAACGAGAAAGGAGAAATCAAAGAGGAAAAGCCTACAAAGGGAACAACAGTGCTAAGACAACCAGAGATACCTCTGCAGAATGTGGACAATACTGTGCAAAATAGCGTAGAACAATGCACGTCTGTGTCTTTTGAGCAAAAGGAAGCTGCTCTTTGCTTGATAGCATTTTTCGCTGGATATAATGATGATGTCAATACAAATGATGCAGTATACATGGTTTCCTATCAGTCTGCAATTTTCTTTGGCATTGATAATTACAAAGAGATTTTAACCGATGCTCTTCCTAAATATCAAGATGCAGATAAACTGATAGACACGATTCTGACCATCAAAGACAGAAACTCAAGGGAATTTGTACTTCTTATTTGTTATGACCTCACAAAGATGTCGGGAAAAACTGAGGCATACGAATTCTTGTATAATATAGCAAATGAAATGGGATATAACAAGGAAAGATTCAATAAGCTAATAGGTCAATACTCTGAACGTCCAGCTTTCAGTTAATAAAAAAGAACGGTAAAATCCGTTCTTTTTTGTTTTTATTGTTAACCTTTTCTTCATTTTGGTCATAAAAGGTAGAAACAAAAAAAGAAAACGATATGAATACTTTGCAGAATCAACTCGACACCCAAAACGTTGAACAGCAGAAAGCGTTCGACTTAGTGGCAAACACTAACACTTGTCTCTTTATCACAGGTAAGGCAGGTACTGGTAAGACCACATTTATCAAACGTATTCGGCAGGAGATTGATAAGAATTTCCTGGTGTTGGCTCCAACTGGTATTGCTGCTATTGCTGTAGGTGGACAAACAATACATTCGTTCTTTAGATTCCCCATGCAGGCTTTGGGACCTCATACAAAGATATCACTACCAGGTGAGAGTAAAATGATTCTAAAAAATACGGATACAATCATCGTTGATGAGGCATCAATGGTAAGAAGCGATATGGTGGACGGTATGGATAGATGTTTGCGCATGGTGTTCAATACGAATATGCCTTTCGGTGGAAAACAGGTTATCTTCGTTGGTGATTTGTTCCAACTTCCTCCTGTAGTAAAGGAAGGTAGTGCCGATGCGGAGATGCTGCATGACCTTTATGGTACAGGACTTCCTTTCTTCTACAAGGCATTTGTTTTGAAGAGGATGAATCTGCCAAAGATTGAGTTCCAAAAGGTATATCGCCAGAGTGATGAGGAATTCCTTGAAATCTTGAATAAGATGCGTAATGGCGAAGTGTCGAATGAGGATCTAACCTTACTTAATATGCATGTTGCAGAGAATACTAATAATGAGGATTATTCTGTGACGCTGACTTCCTTTAACTATATGGCAGAGAAGATTAACGAGGAGAAATTGAATGCCATCGAAAAAGAAGAGTTTTGCTATCAGGCAGATATTCACGATGACTTTAAGAAGAACGACGCTCCAGTACCTGAGTTTCTCAAATTGAAGGTAGGTGCCCAAGTTATCTTCTGCCGTAACAATCCTTTGGCTGGTTATGTGAATGGAACGATAGGTATGGTATCGAAGCTTGACGAAGAACATATCTATGTAACGCTGGAGAATGGTATGGAAATCAGTGTGGGCAAGGTTACTTGGGAGAATTTACATAGCAAATACAATAGCAATACTCATAAGATGGAGTCGGAGATTATTGGCACATTCACACAATTTCCTTTGAAATTAGCTTGGGCAATTACTATCCATAAATCGCAGGGTATGACATTCGACAAAATGCATTTTGACTTGTCGCGTGGTACATTTCAGGCAGGACAAACTTACGTAGCCATTAGTCGTCTGCGCTCTCTTAACGGTCTGACACTTAGCAATCCTATTCGACCACATCACATCATGCAGAATCCAGAGGTTCGCGCATTTGCAAATTCATATAATGATGTGGACATGATAAACGACGAACTTGCTACGGGTCGACTTATCTACAAGCACCTTTCAAATAAGGACTACGATAGTGCAGCAAAGGCTTGTTTGTCGTTGGTGGTTTCAAAGGCTATGAAGTGTGATTATCGCAATGCAGCTCTTATCGCAAAGAGAATGTTCGACATCATGCTGGATGACAGATGCTTATTGGGAAAGACAAAGAAGACAAAGTTGTTGAAGGATTGTAGCATGACGTGCAATTTCCTAAATGCCGTTATTTGTCTATATGGCAATCGCTATGAGGAAGCAATAGGTTATGTTGATATGGTGCTTAGCAGAAAGCAATGCTTGGAAGCCATGTTTATCAAAGGACGTGCACTTTACGAACTTAAAAGATATGATGAAGCTTACGAGGTGGTGTATCAGATTATCAGCATTTCACAGGAAAGTGAAGAGAAAAAGGCTATTGACAAGAAACTTTTGCTGTTTGAAGCAAGGGTCAATGAGCATATTGGCAATTCTGTAATACCTATTTGTAAGCAGCTAATTTCGCTCTGCCCAGAATATATCATCACATACAAAATGATGAGAAAAGAGTTACATAAAGCATGTAAAACCGTTGATTTTGACAAAGAGGAAGAGAATACAGAACTGCTTGAGGCTTTTAACGATAGGAACATTTCTCACGAAGATTTCATGAAAATGGTCAAAGAGAATAAAAATGAGAAGAGCCTTAAGATTATTAGACGCGTTCTTTCTAATGTGTAGGGGCATAAAAAAGGGCTCCGCCGAGCCCAACCTTTTTGTTTAACCTTAAATCTAATACCATGAAAAACTGATGCAAAGTTAGTGATTTTTGTCTTTTTGCATGTTATTTGTATGAAAATAACTCTTTTAAAAGACCACTCTTCTTGACATAAATCAATTTTGTGGTTTGTAAATCACTACTCCCAATTGTTTTTTCCCGTCCATCATAATCTTCAAAGGATGGGGGAAACGCACGTGGCGCACAAATTTCGTTTCCTCAACGGTAGGCATTTCATCAAGTAGGTCTTGACGGAAGAATCCTTGGTTGGTATTGGAATCGATGGTGAAATATCCAACACCAAACGAGGTGAGGTTTTGGAAGAAATGCGTACCTTGACTTGGGTCTACGCGATAGTTCTTCAATGCCACTTCCACGATGATACGGGCTGCACTGATGTTTGGCCATTTCACGGGAATTCCCAACCAATAATCGCTGGAACCCCATCTGCCTGGTCCAGCCAAGATATAGTTTTTGCCCTCTGCAAGAAACTTGCGGTTGATGCGTTCAATATCATCGGCAATGGCTGGGTTGTTCATGGCGGTGAAGTTGTCGTCGGTCTTCACATATACCACGTCCACCACGTCTTCGCTGATGCCATGACCAAGCGACATGTTGGAACGCATGATGCATTGTTCGTCGGGAATGGCAGACAAGTCTTCTTCCAACATTTGCTTCGAATCGACGATGGGGCGGATTTGCAATAGATAGAAGTTGCCCGTCTTGTCATCGTTGACATTACATGCAAACTCAATCTCCACGGGTCGTTTCATGGCTTCCGTACCATATTTCATCGCCATTTGAAGAATCTCTGGCAATGGCAAGACGGCTTGTTGGAGAACGCCACTGAAGGTGATGACCTTTCTGCCGCCTTCGTAGATACCGTCGCGAATCACTTGGTCGTAGGGGTCGAATGTTGAGGCAATGTAATTGAGCGACTTATCCTTGTCGGCTTCCTTCACTTTAAGCTTGAGGATATTAAAGCCATCATCCACCTTGAAGTCATTGCTCACATGGGTAAGGTCGAGCGCATAGAATTTCGTTTGCGTTTCCTTCAAGGCAATGTCCATCTCACTGGTTTGCAACACCTGTGTGGGATGATAGGGCGACACGCGCAAGGTCTGTCCACCGTCTACGATATATTTACCCAATCCCAATGCCAAGGAAGCAATACCATCTTCAGCCGTTTCATCGCCAATGGGATAGTAATTCAATGAACGCAATACGCCACTGAAATTGGGATAATATCGGTCGCCGTAGGTTTTGCCTACCACCTCTTGTAATATCACAGCCATCTTCTCTTGGTCGATGACATTGGAAGTAGCTGCCATATAGGTCTTGGAATCTTTGTAGTATACCGAAGCGTAAACGCCCTTGATGGCGCAAGCCAACATTTGCAACATGGCGTATTTGTCTTCTACGTAGGGTATCATATAGGTGGAATAGATGCCAGCAAATGGTTGGTAATGAGCATCCTCCAATAATGATGACGAACGAATGGCAATAGGCGAACGAGTGGCTTCAAAGAACGTGAAAAAGTCGGCTATCAACACGTCGGGAAGTTGTGCCCTGAGAAAATGACTGAGTATTTCCTCATCGCTTGCATCGCTCAACGCAATCTGATAGAGATTGTTTTGTTCCATGAATTGGTCGAAGAGGTCCGTACATAATACCACCGTCTTGGGAATCTGAACGGTCATGTTGGGATACTGGTTGAATTGCGGGTGTCGCTTAACCACGTTATCGAGGAAAGCCAATCCTCTTCCTTTTCCTCCCAACGAACCTTCGCCAATACGCGCAAAGTGAGAGAAGCGGTCGAACTTACCACGGTCGAACACGGCTACCACACCAATGTTCTTCATGTGTCGATATTGTACGATGGCATCATAGATAATCTTTCGGTGTGCATCAACATCTTGCAACCTATGCCAAGTGATGTCTTTCAAGAAACGGGAAATGGGGAACAAGGCGCGAGCGGTGAGCCAACGGCTCATGTGATTGCGTGAGATGTGATAGAGCATGGAATCGTTGGGAATCTTGAAGATGTTGTCTTGCAATTCCTTGAGATTTCTCACTCGTGCCACTTCTTCGCGTGTCTTTGGGTCACGGAAGATAAAGTCGCCGAATCCCATGTGTTCTTCCATCAAATGGCGCAAGTCGATATTCATCTTCTTCGAGTTCTTATCGACAAATCGGAAACCCTCCGCCTCGGCTTCCGCCCTGTTCTCTGCCTCTGCACTCTCCATGATGAGCGGTACGTATTCGTCGTTGGCACGAATGGCACGTAGGAGTTTCATTCCCGCATCAGGGTCTTTCTCAATACCTGAGAGTCCTTGACCTGAACGCGAAGGCGTGATGGATGATTGTATGGGGAAACGAGCATCGCAGATAACACCTAACGTATTGTTGGAGTATTTGGAATATAATGCCCATGCTTCCTCATAACTACGAGCGAGTACCACCTTGGGTCTTCCGCGCATACGAAGGGTGGCGGAGTGACGGTTGAGCGCTTCCGTAGAGAAATGTTGACTTTGAACCAAGAGAAAGCTATAGAGATTGGGCAAGATGGAAGAATAGAAACGAATGGAGTCTTCCACCAAAAGAATCATCTGAACGCCTGCCTCCTCGATGTCGTGCTCCAAGTTCATGCGGTCTTCTATCAACTTGATGATAGAGAGGATGAGGTTGGTGTTGCCCAACCAACAGAATACGTAATCGAAAATCGACAGGTCTTCGTTTTCCATGCGCTTGGTAATACCATGCGAGAAGGGCGTAAGCACCACGCAATGGATGTCGGGAAACTTGTCCTTGATGGCGCGCGCCACGGTGAACGCATCGTTGTCGGCATTTCCAGGCATACAAATCACCAAGTCGATATTGGTGGTTTCGAGTACGCTCTCGGCTTCTTCCGTCGTACTTACCTGCGTGAACGTGGGCGGATAGCGCAATCCCAGTTCCATATACTCATTATAGATTTTCTCCTCCACGCGTCCGTCGTCTTCCAACATGAATGCGTCGTAAGGGTTGGCAACGATAAGCACGTTATAGATTCTGCGCATCATCAAGTTGACAAATGTCACGTCTTTCAGCAAGAAATTTGTCCATTGTTGCGGGATGTTATTCTCCATATTAGTTTTTTTTATGGTGCAAATTTACTATTTTTCTGAGATAAATTCACTATGTTTTACATATATCTTCTGTTAATGTTTTATTTTCTATCATTGGTGTACATTACAATCTTTTCAGAATCATCCGCAAAGCATTACACTCGTGGAGCAATGCTTTATGAGCATAGAGCATTGAGTTGTAAAACTCAGTTAACCACCCCTAAACTTCCATTTAATTTCCATGGAAGTTAAGCATTCGATACCTGAATAATTGAATTATCACCTAATTCTTATCTATGTAGTTGCCGATAAGAGCACCTGCAATATAACCTATAGCTGCGCCGATAGCAGCACCAATAGCCGACTTACCAATGATAGAACCCAAGACAGCACCAACAATTGTGAGACACAATCCAAGTGTCAAGAACTTCATTTTATTCATACAGATATATTTTTAATAGGTTTAATTACTTATCATAATCAATCATATATACCTTTATGTTGTAAAAGGCTGATGCAAAGATAGTTAAAAGTTAAATGATATGCAAAATAATCTTGTGTTTTTATGTAATAATTCTTTTTGCATAGTAGTTGAGCAAATGTGAAACAATAGACTATTATTTAATATGGTGTTTGCAATTTGAAAACATGGTATTTACTTGTGCTAAATATGGTGTTTACGATGGCTAAATATGGTATTTACGAAATTTAAATATGATGTTTGCCACTCATTAAAAGAAAAAATGAGGGTGTTATGTTTTTATCCTACCACTTTTTTTATTACTTTTGCAACCAAATAAAATCAATGACTATCAAAATGAAAAAGAATCTCAAGAAATCTACGTTGTGTGTTCATGGTGGATGGGAACCCAAGAATGGTGAGTCACGCCAACTTCCTATCATTCAAAGTACAACATTTAAATATGACAACTCCGAAGAAATGGCCATGCTCTTCGACTTGAAGAAAGAGGGCTATTTCTATACGCGATTGCAAAACCCCACTAATGATGCTGTGGCAAAGAAGATTGCCGCATTGGAAGGTGGAGTGGGAGCCATGCTCACTTCGTCTGGCCAAGCCGCTAATTTCTATGCCGTATTTAATATATGTGAGGCAGGCGACCATATCGTTTCTTCGAGCGAGATATATGGCGGAACGTTTAATCTCTTCGGTGTGACGATGAAGAAATTGGGTATCGACTGTACGTTTGTATCGCCCGATGCATCGGAAGAGGAAATTGAGGCTGCATTCAAGGATAATACAAAGGCATTGTTTGGCGAAACTATCTCCAATCCTGGGTGCAACGTGCTTGATATTGAGAAATTTGCGCGTATCGCACATCGCAAAGGTGTACCCTTGATTGTTGACAATACTTTTGCCACACCTATCAATTGCAGACCTTTTGAATGGGGAGCAGACATCGTAACACATTCCACCACGAAATACATGGATGGACATGCAACACAAGTTGGTGGAGTAGTAGTTGATAGTGGCAACTTTGATTGGGATGCTTATGCAGATAAATACCCAGGATTGTGCACTCCAGACGAGAGTTATCATGGATTGACCTATACGAAAGCATTCGGAAAGATGGGATATATGACTAAGTTGGTGGCTCAATTGATGCGCGACTTAGGTTCCATTCCTTCACCACAGAATTCTTTCTTGCTCAATTTGGGTTTGGAGAGTTTGCATTTGAGAATGGCTCAACATTGCAAGAATGCACAAAAGGTTGCCGAATTCTTGCATCAAGACGAACGTGTGGCTTGGGTTCATTTCAGTGGATTGAAAGATGACCCGAATTATGAGCGTGCTCAAAAATATTTGCCTAACGGTTCATGTGGCGTGATGGCGTTTGGCTTGAAAGGAGACCGCGAGACAGCCATTCAATTCATGGATTCATTGGAAATGATTAGCATCGTTACTCATGTGGCAGATGCCAAGACATGCGTGTTGCACCCAGCCAGTCACACCCATCGTCAGTTGAGCGACGAACAACTGCGTGAGGCTGGTGTTGCACCCGACTTAATCCGCTTATCCGTAGGTATAGAAGACGTAGACGACATCTTGGATGATATTCGTCAGGCTTTGGATAAGATTACCAAGTAACGTTGAAACCAACGGATACGCTGGCATTGGAACTCAATGGAATCATCTCTTTGCTGAACTTACCCATGAGATGATCCATTCCGATAAAGAAATTGAAGCTTTTGGGGTGGATGTTTACAATCCATCCCAAACTTGTTGTATAGCTATTCACGGCAATGCTGGCTCCACCACTCAACCATTTCAATGGCTCGATGTTGCTACTCAATCGCATTTCCGTCCAAGTATGCTTACCTTGCAAACGAGTGGAACTTAATGCGCCAAACTTCAATTGGCGATAGGATGGCAAGATGTATTGACAAGCCAAGTTAATCGTTGCTCCAAGTGTTGTCAACCTACTTCCCTTGTCTCCCATATCCTTGAGATTGTAGAAGTCGCTCACTTGGTCGGAGTACTTATCAACTTGATGGGTGGCATGATTGTCTTTCGCCTTGATAAAGTCAACATCATGGAAACCGTCGAAAACGAAATCCTTTTCAATATTGGTTGCATACATGTCGTTGCTCCAACTGATAAATCCCAAATCCAGCAACGATGCACTTACTTGCAAGTCGTCTGAAATCTTGTAGCTTCCACCTAAGTCAACGCCAAAGCCAATACCACCGATACCGCTACCGTCGATGTCTACATCATTCACGCGTTTGTAAGAACCTGGACGCGATTCGTATTCCTTGCTTTCGCTTTTATATTTGAAACCTTTCATGGAAACGTGTGCTTGAGCATCGCCATGAATGGTCCATTTCTCTTGTGTCATCAAGTCGGCAGTTACATCGTTCATTTCAATGGATGCTTGTGCTACACCAACCAATATCTTTGCTTTCGCGCCCAATCTCAAACGTTCGTTGATTTGACGAGAGTGACCAATGGCTAATTCGGCAAAACTCTGAGCCATGAAAGCAACATCTCCAATTTGATAATTCTTGTTACTGGTATTGGTTGCCAGTTCAAAGAGTTCGTAAGGAATCTTACCGTATGCCATTCCGCGCACGTTCAATTCGATGGTGTTATATCCACCGAATTTCTTGAAACCAGCAGAAAGGATAGAGACGTGAGCTTGTGCGTTAATTTTATTGTTTCCCTTGCTGAAACCTTTCAATTGATTGTCGAGATAAGGATTCATGAAAGTAGTCAGTTCCTTGGTGCTCAGAGTGGGATAGAGTGGGTTATCGCGAACGACGTTCTCATAACCAAAGTTACCCATTGTCTTGGCATTTACGTTGCCAATGGCGGGAATGGAAAAATAGGATTTCTCGTTTTCGAAAGCTGGGTTCATTTCATGACGAAAGAGATAGCCGTCGGTGAAATAACCAGTGTGAAAACCTTGTGCCGAAACATGGAGGCACAGGGTTGTGAGAATGGCGAGAATGATATATTGTCTTTTCATGTTCATTTGCAGTTGATTAGATTAGTTATAGTCTCCGATAATCTTACCGTGTTTCTTGATTTTGATGTTCTTTAACCGTACCGTTTGCTTATAGGCATTGATGGGAATGCCAACGACGGGATTCTGTCCGTTTTCATCGCAGGCAGAACCAATCATGTGGAATTTTATCTGGTCAAGAATCTTGAATACATCATTGTCTGTTGCCATTCCGACCATTGTCAAGTGGCACTCTGTTGGAGTAACACCATCGAGAGAGGGCGGTACGACCTTATCAACCGTAAACTTCAGACGTTCGGTACTGATACTATCACCGTTTAAGTCAAGTCCGTTGGCTTTTACCGTGATGTATGCAGGCACCTTGTTTTCTACGTCAGCATCCATCTGAACGTATCCGTCAATTCTGCTTTTCCCGTTTTCTTGTATTTCCTTGAATCGCAAGTCTTTTACCCAATCGTGCATCTGTTTCAAGGTGTCGTTGTGAACGAGTTGTGCACCTTCAGCCAATGCGAGATAGTTGTTGAGTTCGTAATGGGATGTTGACGAATATTCATGTCCAAACTTCAACTTTGTCCACCCCGTACTTGCATTGGAAATCTTTACGTCCCACATTTCCACCTTACAAGGTAAGATGTGGATAATGTCAGAGATGGTAGGAATGGCTACCACAACCGTGTCTTCATTAGATTCAGCAGGTATCCTGCGTAAGCTGATGACACCACTTCCTTGGCCTTTCATCTTGAATGGCGGAACGTCCATCGAAGCAAAGTGATTGCCGAATCTGTCTGTAGCAACGAGTTTTCCTGTTACCAATCCGTCGATGGGTAAGTCGTTCGTGAAATTCAGATTTACGTGTGGGTCATATAGGTTAAGCCTTACGTCTGGGTCATCAAGGAAGTAGGGATAACGATTGATAATCAATTTTCCCAACATATCCCTATCGTAGTTGATGTCGAATTTACCGATACATCCCGTAATCTTCGTATCACTGAGATTGGCTTTGCAAAGTGCAGAGAAGATATAGGGTTCCTTAAGATAGAATACGTTTACGTCTTCCAGTTTCACCGTTCCCGAAATAACTACCTCTCCCTTGGCGTAAAGGCGTTTTCCTTTTTCAAAGATGATGTAATTGTTAGCGTCTTTCTTCTTCACGTCCATTCCCTTGAGGGTGATGTCAAGTTCTGCATATCCTTTGGCTGGAGGAACGATATCGGTGAGCGTGATGCAATTGTTCGCATCTACGCTGAATGGTTGTCCTTCGAATACGACACTTCCCACGTCTATGAACGTAGGCATGGTGATTTTCACCTCTGCCAATTTCTTCAATACCTGTACAACGTTTTCATTGAATTCAATTCGCATGTGCATGGTCGCTTCCGTATCGAGATAACTGAGTTCATTTATCATCTCGGGAACATTGTCGGTTTCGTATTCCAAGGAGGCAATCGTGCGTTCGATGGTCACTTCCTTGCGAACCTTACGAGGACGTGCATTGTTTTCTTTTTCGGAGAAGTCTTTCAAATTGATGACGATTTCCTTTTCACGTGAGATGGATGAGGAAATGGTGATGGGGTCAATGGAGGTTGACATGATGAAAGGTGCCGAATTAGTACCTGTCAGCGTGTATTTTCCATCCTCTGCTACATGTACGAAACGACTGTTCTCTATGTCGAAAATGTCTTCCAATGGAATTTCATTGGTGGAGTTGTCTCCGAGAAGGGAAAAATCATCGCCGCCAATGCCAATTGTCGAGTCTATTTTGTCTATGTCGTAATGGTTGTCTATACAACTGGAAAACAGGGCAACCCAGACAAATGTCAACGTGAATTGTACGAATTGCTTGAAAAATCTTTGATGGATGAACTTCGTCATATTGTCTCCTTATTAAAAAGTATAGCGTACATCTTTCTTAAAGAAAGAACATAAAAAACGTTTGCAAAATTAATCAAAAAATGCATAAAACATGAAGTATTTACGAATTTTTGAACATTTTATGCCCTTATCTGTTGCAAAAGTCAATTTTTTTGCATTACTTTGTGACATAAAAGGCATCTTCGAAGGGTGAAGGAATAAGCGCGAACTTGACAAAATGTTTGATTGAAATGTAAAATTGTTCGATTTTTATTTGGTAGTTACGTAGTAAAAGGCTAATTTTGTGGTGCAATATTGACTATTTGTAAACTCAAAAACCTAATTTAACATTACTATTATGGAAGTCGAGAAAATCATGCAAGACCTGCAGCGTAAGCACCCAGGTGAAACAGAGTACCTTCAGGCAGTCAGAGAAGTTCTTCTTTCAATCAAGGACGTGTATAACCAACACCCAGAATTCGAGAAAGCAAAGCTTATTGAGCGCATTGTAGAACCAGAGAGAATCATCACGTTCCGTGTGCCTTGGACAGATGACAAAGGTGAAGTTCATGTGAACTTGGGATACAGGGTGCAATTCAATAGTGCGATTGGTCCATATAAAGGTGGTATAAGATTCCACTCATCAGTCAACCTTTCGATATTGAAATTCCTTGGATTCGAACAAACGTTTAAGAATGCACTTACCACGTTGCCTATGGGCGGCGGTAAAGGTGGTTCGGATTTCTCTATTCGCGGAAGGAGCGATGCAGAGGTGATGCGTTTCTGCCAAGCATTCATGACGGAGTTGTATCGTCACATCGGACCAGATGAGGATGTGCCTGCTGGTGACATCGGTGTTGGTGGAAGGGAAATCGGTTATCTCTTTGGAATGTACAAGAAACTCACGCATCAGTTCCAAGGCGTTCTCACAGGTAAGGGACTTGAATATGGAGGTTCTCGCATCCGTCCGGAAGCAACAGGATATGGCGCTATCTACTTTGTCAACCACATGCTGGCCACTCGCAACATTGATATCAAAGGCAAGACGATTGCCTTGAGTGGGTTCGGAAACGTGGCTTGGGGAGCAGCTAAGAAAGCAACGGAACTTGGAGCAAAGGTGATTACGATTAGTGGACCTGATGGTTACATCTATGATCCTGCTGGCTTAGACGAAGAGAAGATTGCCTATATGCTTGAATTACGTGCCAGTGGCAATGACGTTTGTCAACCATACGAAGAGGAGTTCGACGGCGCAACGTTCTATGAGGGAAAGAAACCTTGGGGACAAAAGGCAGATATCTATTTGCCTTGCGCTACACAGAATGAGTTGAATGGTGTTGATGCCGACATGATTTTGGCTAACAATCCTATCTGTATTGCAGAGGTAAGTAACATGGGATGTACGGCAGAAGCTGCCGAGAAGTTCGTAGCTGCCAAAGCTCTCTTCGCTCCTGGTAAGGCTGTCAATGCAGGTGGTGTGGCTACGTCGGGTTTGGAGATGACTCAGAACTCTATGCGCCTGACGTGGAGCAACCAAGAGGTAGATGACAAGTTGCACTACATCATGCACTCCATTCATGAGCAATGCGTGAAATACGGAACGGAGTCAGATGGCTACATCGACTACGTAAAAGGTGCCAATATCGCAGGATTCATGAAGGTGGCAAATGCCATGATGGCACAAGGAATCGTATAAACCAATAACTCAAAATAGTGAATTATCGAAGAGAAGTAATTGTAATAATTATCATGTTTGTTGGCTTTACCGCTCTGTGTGCTCAATCGCAGAGTGGTAAAGCCACTTTTTATGCAAAAAGGGCTACTGGGGCAAGAACTGCCAATGGTGAAAGGCTTCATCATGATAGTATGACGTGTGCTCATCGTACCTTTCCTTTCGGTACTTTGTTGCAAGTGATGAATCCTAAAAACGGTAAATCCGTAGTAGTTAGGGTAAATGACAGAGGGCCTTTTGTGAGAGGGAGAATTATCGACTTGTCGTGGGGAGCTGCTAAGGAATTGGGAATCATTGCTCAAGGAGTGGCAATGGTTGAAGTAAAGAAGGTAGGCTCAAAGCATCCTGTTCCCTTTAAGGATGAAGAGGAGAGTCTTTTGCCCGATTTGGAGATTGCCGTTACAAGTCCTCCGTTGTTTGAGGAATGGAAAAGCGAAATGGAGGAAAGTCAGATTGAACCCAGTAAGGCTTTAGTACCAGAAAATGACCATAAACATTTGGTCAAGAAAAAGACGGAAAGCAAGTTTGTGGAAGCTTTGGAGAGAATAAAACACTTTGTCGTGAAGTAGGATGTATGAATTACGACGGATGAAGTAGTGTGACAAAGTCACAGGTTTTATGTAAGAAAGTATTAAAGTATTGAAGTTTTATTGTAAGAAGTACTTCTTCCTTTTAACGTTCATACTCGCCGAAAGGCGAAATCCTTCGTAATTCTTAATTCATACTTCATACTTATAAATCGTAAAGATATGGTTTAGCAGGCGCAAACCATATCTTTACGATTCATAAACGATATGTTTATCGAGCGTATATGTTATTTCCTTGTAGGAATGTTGAATTCGCTAACCTTTGAGATGGATTTCGTTCCTTGCAATACTGATACGCAAATGCAAACCTCACCATCCTTCAGACGATTGTCAGCCTTAATCATGGCTGTGTAGCGAATGCCCTTTCCTGGGTCTATACGTTCCACATGCATGTTGGGCGAGATGAAGATGTGTTTGTTGCCAGTAGTCTCAACAACCGTTGGCTGAACATCATAGAGAGGTTCCTTGCCGTGATTGTAAATCTCGAAGATTACCTTGCTGATTTCATTGCGGTTGATAGATCCGTTTTGATTTTCGTCTACGATGCGAGCATTGCGAATCTCGATGGTAGGAACATATTGCAAACCATGAGCTAAATCTTCAACACTTGATGACATAGGCATTACGGTATTGGGTTCCTTTGCCGTGTAGCTGCCCGTGTAGTCGCTGCTTTCGAAGTCGTAAAGACGATCGTCGCCACCATTGTTTGCGTCAAATCCACTATCAATTGCACCTTGACGCTCATAGTTTACTTGTTCGTTCTTCGACTCCTGGGCCTTTCGCTGCATCACTCCACGATAATGTTCGCGCACTTCTTCCCTGTCTTCTCTATCCTTGGCAGCACCGATGCTTCCGCCGATAACGGCTCCACCAGCCATGCCAACAATCGTACCTATATGTGAACCACGTGGACCGTTGCTGATTCCACCAACGGCAGAACCTAAAATAGAACCTAACGTGGCACCTGCATAGGCACCTGAACCTGTATAGGTTCCGCAGCTGCTAACTAAGAGAGCTGCACTTACAGCCATAATAAAAACCTTTTTCATGTCGAGAGTTTTTTAATTCATGTTGCAAAGATAAGGTAAAAATACAAAATACTAATGGCGATTTCCCTAAATAAAGTTAGGGAATTCCCTATAATTGTAAAGTTTCCTTTTTCTCGATTGAAAATATTGTCTTTTTTAATATTCGATAATCAGCGTTTGACGCGGACGAAGTTTTACGTCTTTGCTGATGTCTACTTGATGTCCCGTAATAATATCTCTTGCACTCTTAGCCCCATTCAACACCTCTTGATAACGAGCAACTTCCAATGTACCAGGTGTTTTTCTGCCATTGAGGATAGTCAGGGATGTCTTTCCGTTGTATTGTCTTGCAATCACGTATACGCCTTTCCATGGAATGAATTGCGTTTGTTTTCCCTTGACAATCACGTCGTTGCCTTGTCGCCAATGCAATAATTTGCTGAGCCAATCAAACATCATGTTTTCGGTTTTAGAACGTCCTTCCTTGGTAAAGCCATTATGCGTATCGCCAGGAAAACCACCAGGGAAGTCTTCCCTAACATGACCGTCGGTTATCTCCTTCGTTCCGTTCATCAATATTTCCGTACCATAATATAATTGTGGGATACGGTTGATGGTTAACAACAAAGCCAATGCTTGTTTCAATGCAAGCGTATCTTTGCCTTTACCCAAGAAACGGTCGGTGTCGTGGTTCTCGATGAAAGCCATGACGCTTGATGGATTTACGTAAAGATAGTCGTAAACCAAAGAATTATATATACGATTGAGTCCGTTCCACCAATCATCCGTCTCTTCGTTCTTGGCTTGACTCAGTTTTTCGAAGAATGAGAAATCCATCACCGTCTTTAGGTATGAGTTGATAGGAGACAACTTGGAGTCTTTTTGCCATGTGGCAGTATAGGCTGGTTCTGTTACCCATGTCTCACCCACCGTGTTGAAGTTGGGATATTCCGTGTCGAGTGTCTTCATCCATTGTGCCATTCCCAATCGGTCTGCGTATGGATAAGTATCCATGCGAATACCATCAATGCCAACGGTTTCAATCCACCAAATGCTATTTTGGATGAGGTATTTCATCACGTGTGGATTCTGTTGGTTTAGGTCGGGCATGGTAGGAACAAACCATCCATTCACCGTTTCCTTCAAGTCTACTTTCGAAGCGTATGGGTCGAGCACGGGCGTTAACTTGTATGAAGTCTGTTGGAATCGCGTATTCGTGGGATTGCTTGTTCCCTTTGAGTCCTCCAACCATTCAGGCAGGTTAAACCAACTCTTTTCAGGCATGTCTTTTACCCATGGGTGCTCAAATCCACAATGGTTGAAAATCATGTCCATCACCACTTTCAATCCCTTAGCATGAGCCTCATCAATGAGTCGTTTGTATTCTGCATTGGTTCCGAATCGTGGATCTACGCGGTAATAGTCGGTGGTAGCATAACCATGATAAGTAGAGAAACCATTGTCGGTATCGGGTGAGTTGTTTTCCAATACGGGCGTAAACCACAATGCCGTAACACCCAATTCATTGAAATAGTCAAGATGTTGGCGCACGCCTTCCAAGTCGCCTCCATGTCGCAAAGATGATTTCGTACGGTCTTCTTGATACGTGTTGAATCCCTTCATTGCCTTCACGTGTCCTTCCGATTGGGCGAACCTATCAGGCATGAGCATATACAATACGTCTGCATTCGAAAAACCGATGCGCTTTTCGCCACTCATCTCTCGCTCTTTCAACGTATATAAAACTTTCACTTTCTTTTTGCCAACTTGAAACGTGAGAGGCATGTTGCCAGCTTTCGCACCTTTTAAATCCAAGTAAACCAAAAGATAATTAGGAGAATCCAACTGCACCAAACTATCGATTCTTACGCCAGGGTAATCGGTAGATACCGATGCCTCACGAATCCCATGGCCATAAACCATGAGTTGTAGAGACGCGTCTTTCATTCCCACATACCAATCGGTAGGGTCGATTCTTTGTACTTGAACTTTCGTTGCGGCATTCATAGACATCATATATACTATAAATGATAGGGTAAATAATAATTTCTTCATATCTTTCACGGTTTGATTTTTCATGTACAAAGATACACATTTTCATCAATGCTTCAATGTCAATTGTTACTTTTTTTATCGAATAGAGGAATAATTAAAAAAAAATGTGTAAGTTTGCCAATGAAATGAATCATACCATCAATGTTAGAGGACGATTGGTAGCATTGGATAAGCCACAAGTAATGGGAATCCTCAATGCCACTCCCGATTCCTTTTATGAGGGAAGTCGGAAGCAAACCGAACGTGACATTGCCGAACGTGCGCTTCAAATCGTTGACGAAGGCGGCACGATGATTGATGTTGGCGCATTCTCAACACGTCCTGGAGCCATTGAGGTGAGCGAGGAAGAAGAACTGAATCGCTTGCGTTTTGCCCTTGGAATTGTTAGGCGTGAGTTGCCTGATGCCATCGTTAGCGTAGATACATATCGTCCACTTGTGGCTCGCCAATGTGTGGAAGAGTGGGGGGCAGACATAATCAACGATGTTTCTGAAGGTGGATTGACAGGTATCGTGAATACGCCGTTAAAGGAACAATATGATATGTTCCAAACGATAGCCTCCTTACGCGTACCTTATATATTAATGTCGGTAAGGTCGACGTTGCGCGAAATGTTGCTTGCCTTTGCGGAAGAAATACAACGGTTGCATGAATTGGGTGTATGTGATGTTATCATTGACCCTGGTTTTGGCTTCGGTAAGACTTTAGAGCAAAATTACCAATTGATGAAAGAGTTGGATAAACTGCTGGTGTTGGATTTGCCCTTGCTTGTTGGTGTCTCTCGGAAAAGTATGATTTATAAGTTGTTGGATGGAACTCCCTCCACGGCTCTCAATGGAACAACCGTCTTGCATACGGTGGCTTTGCAAAAGGGAGCCAGTATTCTTCGAGTGCATGACGTGCGCGAGGCTGTGGAAACCATCAAAATCGTATCACTATTATAATCAATATAGAATATGTTGCCATTTGATTTTGGAATAAAGGATGTGATTGATGTCTTCTTGGTGGCATTGATGCTCTACAATATCTATCGGTTGATGAAGGAGAGTCGTTCGCTCAACGTCTTCTTCGGTATCATGGTGTTTGTGGTGATTTGGTTGTTTGTGAGCCAGATTCTTGAAATGCGCCTGTTGGGTTCCATCATGGATAAGTTGGTAAGCGTGGGTGTGATAGCGTTAATCGTTCTTTTCCAAGAGGAAATCCGTAAGTTTCTCTATACATTAGGTGCGCACGAACGGTTTAAGTCTATCTATAAATACTTCTCTTCTTCGCATTCCAAGGACGAAGAAGCGGAGGATAAGGAAACCATCATGCCCATCGTCATGGCTTGTATGAATATGTCGAAGGCGAAAGTGGGAGCGCTGATAGTTATCGAGCGTGGCACACCTTTGGACGATATTATTGACACGGGCGACCGTATTGATGCCAATATCAACCAACGATTGATAGAGAATATCTTTTTCAAGAACTCGCCTTTACATGATGGCGCAATGGTTATCTCGAAAAAGAGAATATTGGCAGCCGCATGTATCTTACCTGTTTCGCACGATTTGAATATTCCAAAGGAGTTAGGACTAAGGCATCGTGCAGCTATGGGCATTTCACAAGATAGCGATGCAATAGCTATCGTGGTGTCTGAAGAAACAGGAAGAATCAGCGTGGCAGTTAAGGGAGAGTTCCGTTTGAGATTGTCCGCAGAAGAATTGGAAGCAGTATTGGCGAAAGAAATGTAATGGTATTTAGTGCGTGATTGATTTTGCAAAAAAATGTATATGATGCGTTTGTTTTGTTAAAACGAGTTAATTACATGCACTTTTTCCTATAAAAGTTTTGAGGGAAAGGATATATTGCTTAAATTTGCAATGTGTTTTTCATAGTATTAGATTTAAGGTTAACAAGTGGTCGCCAGCGGGCGACCTTTTTTTGTGCCATTTCGTAATATGTTAATAATTATCATTAATCATAACAATATTCTTTCCTTTCTTTATGATTCATGTTATAGATGAGGCTATGTCAAAAAGATAGTTTTCATTTCGTACATACGCAATGTACGAATGGTACAAAGCCATTATACGTTTCGTACATATATCATGTACCAAATTAAAAATGGTTTCTTGGCATTGTCTCGTTTTAATGAGTAGGTTGGTGATAAATAAAAGATGAGCCACGAAAAACATGGCTCATCCTTTGAGAGTTTATAATGATATGTGGTTTATTTCACCAATACCTTCTTTACGTTTCCATTGCTCATCTTCACGATGTTAATGCCTTTGCGAAGTACATTCTGGCGAACACCGTTGATGTCGTAGATAGCTGTTGTTACGACAGATTCGTTAGCCTTGCCAATTTCTTGGATACCTGTGTGGTGGTTCTTGAAGTCTTCATCCATCTGTTGTTCGAGAGCCTTAGAGTTCTCACCCTCGTTCATGATATAGATGTCATAGTAACCAGCCTTAGAGTTTCCGTCTGCAATACGTGTGCGAACGAATACTTCATCAGTTCCTTCGTAGCTACGTACAAACTTGGTGTAGAGACGTTGACCAGCAAGCGTACAAGTATCGCCCACTTGCTCCCAATTGATACTATCTGCAGAAACCTCAAATACACATTTGGGTGAACCACCGCTATTACCATTAGAGATGAATGAAACGATGTCGAATGGACCAGCATACTTCACGGTTGTAGCGATGATACCATTGCGTGGATAAGAGGTATTCCATTCACCGATATTGATGTAATAGTTGGTCACTAAGTCAGAGTAATCATCAACGGTAGCAGGATTATAAGCAGACCCAACACCATATTGCTTACCGGGTTTGATGTTTTCCCAAATCATCACGTGTCCACGAGAAACAATCTTCCATCCATTGCCGAAGTCAACAGTTTCTTCTGGGTTCAATTCTGTATATCCAACGATATTCTCATTACCGTCTTCGTCAACTTCTACGATTGGTTCAGATTCTGTGTTCCAATATGAGTAATCACCCTTGTTCTTACCCCAAGAGAAGTAATACTTCGTGGATGTAGAACCTTCGTTATAATCGTTGGAGTTAGCATCCATGTGAGCTACTTGGTCGATGCGAACCTTAGCGTCCTTGATGTAGATAGCTTCAGTAGCCAATTCAGAAAGAACGAATTCATCGCTCAACGCAAAGGCAGAAACGGTCTTGTTCTCTGTCAAAGTGAATGGTCCTGTGTACTTAGATGAAGCAGTAGAGTCGGAAGATTCCGTATAGTTGTACCAAATTACTGCATCAGGTGTAGTACATGTAATGGTAACGACAGCCTTTCCGTTTTCGGTAGTATAAGAAATAGCTGGAGTCTCTGCTTGTTTCTTCATTGGAACAACGATAGAGGCAACATCACTAAGTTTGTAACCCTCTGCGATAGCGGCAGCCTTCACGGTCGTTTCTTGTGTCAAGTTGAATGGACCCGTATAAAGCGTGCTTTCTGTTGTTGGTTCAGAACCGTCAAGTGTATAATAAATCTGTGCTTTTGAGTTCACGCTCTTGATGATGACATTCGTATTCATGTCCTTGAATTCCAATTCAAACGTAGGAGCAGGAACCTTGGTGATGTCAGACTTCGATGCGGCAAGAATACCGATGGCATTTTGCATCAAGGGAACAACGGTTGGTGAATAAGCATCAACGAATGCTTCCGTAGAATAAGGAAGATACATGTAACCATTGTGATAAATATTGTGCGTATGGATGGCTGTGATGTCTGGTTCGCCAAAAGAAGAAACCAGAATGTCATCGTCTGCAAAATACTCTCCAAGCTTAACACCCGTGATAGGAGTTTCATTGGTAAATACGATACCAGAAACACCTTCGTCAATCTCAGGAAGTTCAATATCCTTAAAGAGAGCGTTCTTCTTGTCGTTTACGATTCCGAATGGTGTGCTTGTTGCAACAGCCTCACCATATCCCCAAGCATTGTAAAGACTTCCGTTGGTGTTCAAAACGGGAACGAAAGGCAAAGCCTCTTTCAAAACGGGAACAATAGCGTTGTCTGGTGCAATGTTAGGAGCGATAGCTACCACGTCGAATGTTTGGAGATAGTCGCTTGTAACGGCAGAAATATCGCCAGCTACGTTGATTGGCGTAATCTTCGTATTCTCGGTAGAGAACAAAGATGTGAATGCTGGCAATTGGTCAACTGAGATAGCGGAAGCATCCAACAAGAGAGCCACGTTGGTACTCAAATCCTCGGGAGAGTCGCCTTCGCCAACGATGATATAATAGATGTGGCAACCATTCGTTGTGGTTACCGATACGTCTGTATAATCGTCAACGTCGGGAGTATCATCAGGAATGTTCCATACAACATCCTCATAATACGTAGGAACATTGTTTCCTGATTCTGGGTTCAGCTGTTCGCCATCTACGGAAATGTTAATACCGCGTGCTTCCGTGTTCTTGTGAGATTCGATACCCATCTTCAATGTTTCGCCTTTCTTCACGTTCTTAATCTTGAAAGTCAAGCCCTTACCATTGAACCAAATAAAGCTGTTGCCATAAGGGAACATACCGCTTGGAGAATTCTCGTTGGCAGCTTGTGCAAAGTTGTAGGCAATCACGAAACCTTTAGCCTTGAGGCCTTTCAAAGTCAATCCTTCCAATTCAGGGATAACCGTAGATACGCCGTCAACGGTAGTGGTAGCAAAACCATCCTCATTGCCGGGTACGCCATTATCGGCAGCCCAGAAAGCACCTTGACCTCCACCGGTCAAGGCAGCATCTTTTTCATAGTCGCGCCAATGTGATTCGCCACCAGTAGCACCATTCTGTTCCATATCGGCTTGCAAAGCGGCAATCGTAGCAGCGCTAAATCCATTTCGGAAATCCCATGTCTTGCGATACTTTTGAGCATTGGCACCTATTGATACCATCAATAGGAGTGCCAGAAGAGTAGAAATTTTCTTCATATAAAAATAGGTTTAGTTAATAAATATTGACGCAAAGTTAGTGCTTTTTTTGTTGATTATCAAAAGTGAGGTATATTTTTTTCATTTAATGAGTTGATTTTTGCATGATTCCATATTTTTTCATACATTTGCAAAGTAAAATTTTACACAAATGGAAGATAAGAAGATTGTAACGTTTGGAGAAATATTACTGCGTTGGTCGAAGAACGATTGCTTGCGATTGATGCAAGGTACGAAATTCAATGGCAATTACGGAGGTAGCGAAGCCAATGTTGCCGTGTCGTTAGCGATGTTGGGCGAACGAGTGGAGTATGTGTCTCGCATTCCCAAAGACCAAATCGGACAGGCTTGTCTCAATGAGTTGCGCTCTTACGGAATTGAGGTAAACCATGTGGAACGTGGCGGAGAGCGATTGGGAACATATTATTTCGAAGCTTCAGCTTCCATGCGCAACTCTATGGTGGTTTACGATAGAAAGAATTCTTCGTTCTATTCATCCGCTCCAGGAATGTTTCCATGGCACGATATCTTCTCAGATGCGAAAGCCTTTCATTGTTCAGGCATTACTTGTGCGGTGAGTCAAAGTGCCGCAGATGCTACGTTTGAGGCGGTAAAAACAGCAAAAGAGATGGGACTTACCGTTACTTGCGACATCAATTACCGCAAAAACCTTTGGAAATATGGTGCTGATGCACATACGGTTCTTCATGAACTGATGCAATATAGCGATTTTATCTTTGGCGACCAAAACGAATGGGAAGTGGCAACGCATGTTCCGCACATCCCCGTTAACAACATGTACGTTGATACGGAGTTTGACATGAAAGCCTATAAAGCCTATTTTGAGGAGATGCACAAGCAATTCCCTCGTTGCAAACAGATGCTTTTGGCTTTGCGCAACCAAATTTCCACCAACCATCATACGTTGACTGGATTCTTGTGGAGTGAAGGCGAGATTTATTCGGCTAAAATCTATGACATCTATCCCGTGCTTGACCCAATGGGAGTAGGCGATGCATACGTGGCAGCTTATATACACGCAACCTTGAAATGGCAAGATCCGCAACGTAGTCTTGACTTTGCGTTGGCGGCAAGTCAGTTGAAGAATTCCATATCCGGTGACTTCAACCTTGTCACGGAAGACGAGATACTTCAGTTTATGTAAAAAACAATCGTGCAACGTTATTCCAAAAACGCTGCACGATTTTTATTGTCCTTACGGTTTGCTTTCGCCTTCTATGTATTGTTGTATAAACATGTGCTCACCATCGAAGACCGCATAGGTAAATTGCCAAATCCAGTCGCCCAAAATCACCAATTCAGTTTTTCGTGACATCTTCATTTCCAATTCTATGTGTCGATGTCCGAAAATAAAATAATCTATGTTGGAATGGGTCTTCATGTATTCCTTGGTAAAAAGGATAAGATACTCCTTGTCTTCACCCATGAAAGGAGCCTCTTTGCCATCAGCACGTTTTAGACGAGAATGTTTAGCCCAATTCAAGCCTAATTGCATTCCCCACCAAGGATGTACGAAATTCAATAGTTTTTGGCAAGTGCGATTGTGGAACATCTTACGGAGGAATTTAAACTTAGCGTCTGGGTCGCCTAAACCATCTCCATGTGCCAAGAAGAAAATCTTATCGTAAATCTCAACGGTTTCCGGTTGAGTATGCAAGATAACGCCGCATTCCTTTTCCAAGTATCCATACGTCCAGATGTCGTGATTTCCCGTGAAATAATGCACTTCCACACCCATGTCGGTGAGTTCGGAAATCTTGCCTAAAAACCGTGTGTAGCCTTTGGGAACCACATATTTGTATTCGTTCCAGAAATCAAACATGTCGCCTAACAAGTAGATGGCTGATGCCTTGTGCTTGATGCTATCGAGGAATCTCACCAATCGCCTTTCTTGTGTTCGTTGATGCGGAATGGCAAGAGAACCTAAGTGTGCATCTGCGAGGAAGTATATGTTTTTCATGCTGTTGTCTTTTATCGTTAGATGTAACCCATGATACTTAAAGTTGATGGTTTCTAGTGGGTAGGATAATCCTTTGTCAGTCGAATCCCAATTCCACCCTTGCCTCTTCACTCATCATGCTTTGGTCCCAAGCAGGTTCAAAGACCAGATTTACCGTTGCATTGTGAACGCCTTCCAATGCATCCACCTTTTGTCTGACGTCTTCCATGATGAAATCAGCAGCAGGACAATTCGGTGCAGTAAGAGTCATGTCGATTTCCACATCATTATTGTCTTTTACCTCAATGCGATAGATGAGTCCCAATTCGTAAATGTCAACGGGAATTTCGGGGTCGTAAACGGTTTTCAGTACGTCTACGATACGTTCTTCAATCCATATTTTTTCTGTTTGCTCCATGAAATGAATTCGTTGTTATGTTTTCTTTCGTGCAAACTTACATAAAATTTTCGAAATATAATGATCTTGGTGCGAAAAAGTTATGTTTAGCGGTCGTAAACATATCGTTTGCGTAGCGTAAATATAGTGTTTAGGTGATGTAAACCTATAATCTACCTCTTTCATGATACGAGTAATATTGTCCGTCGCAAATGATGAGATGGTCGAGGAAATAAATGCGCATGGTTTCGCAGGCCTTCTTCACTCGTTGCGTGAGCCTGTCGTCATCAGAACTTGGTGTTGGATTGTTAGAAGGATGATTGTGACAAAGGGCCAAGATAGTGGCGTTCGACAAGATAGCTTCCTTGATGATGATGCGCACGTCAACCGCCGTTTCCGTGATTCCTCCATGACTGATGCGTTGTGCGCGGATAAGTTTGTAATTTTGGTTCATCAAGATAATCCAAGCCTCTTCCACGTCAAGGTCTTTCATCATGGGATGAACGTATTCGTAAATGGCAGTTGCAGAACCAAGGTCTTTTCGTTGTTCGGCAACCTCTTTCTGTCGCCTTTTTCCTAATTCACAGGCCGCCAAGATGCTGATAGCCTTCGCTTCCCCGATTCCATTATACATGCAGAGTTCGCGAATGCTCTTCTTGCCCAACGTATTGAGATTGTTGTTGCAATCATTCAGCACCCGTTTCATTAGTTCTACGGCAGATTCCTTGGTAGAGCCAGAGCCGATTAATATTGCCAATAATTCAGCATTGGAGAGTATTTCCGCTCCCGAATCGCGTAGCTTTTCGCGTGGGCGGTCTTCTTCTGCCCATTGATTGATGTTTAGCTTGGTTTCCATAGTGTGATTTTAGGGTTTTGGTAGGGGATTTAGGGTTTGTAGGGGTGGTAGGGAGGGTAGGGGTTATTTATAGAAGTTTTTCTCGAAAGCGGTAAATTCATCTTGTTTGAGTACGATACGTTTCCACCATGCTTTTAGGAATCCTAAACCATATCCCATGAGTTGTACGAATGCGGCAGGGATGGAGAGAATACCTACCCAAATGCTACGGTTTTTGATGGAAGAATCGACGAAGATGATAAACGAATAGAGCAACAAGGGGAATAATGCAATGATGCAGAAACAAAATCCCACTCCTTGATGCATGTTATCGGTAGGACGGAGATTGTTAGCATCGAGCCACTCACCATAGAAATACATCGACAATCCAAGAATGAAAAGCAAGACAAGTCCTATTACGCCAACGGTGAACACCATTGGGAGCATGTGAACGAGTTTCATGGTTCCAGGATGACGCTTTTCAAGATTGATGCGAGCTATTCCTGAATTGAATACCTGACGGAAAAACTTTCGGAAATCGGTACGTCTCTTATGCCAAACCCATGCTTTGGGAAACAAGCGTGGCTTATAACCAGCCTCGCAAATACGGTAAGAGAAATCAATATCTTCTCCGAAACGCATCTTAGAGAAACCTCCGAGAGTTTGGTAAACATCACGACGAATGCCCATGTTGAACGAACGAGGGTAAAACTTATCGAGTTTTGCCTTTCCTCCACGAATGCCACCCGTGGTAAAAAACGATGTCATGGAGTAGGAGATGGCTTTTTGAACTGGCGTAAACGATGGGTGAGAAGCGTCCGGACCACCGAAAGCCTCGCAAGGAAGGGTGTTTAATTCATCTTCAATGGCTTGAAGATAATCCTTTGGCAATACGACATCAGAATCCAAGATAAGCAAATACTCCCCGTTAGCACGTTCTGCACCATAGTTTCTACTTTGTCCAGGACCGCTATTGGGTTTCATGAAATACGATAGACATAGTTTTCCTGTATACTTGTCGCACACTTCGCGACATGTAATCTTTGAACCATCCTCCACGACGATAACTTCAAAGTCTTGGAAAGATTGCGAAAGTAAACTGGAAAGCAACTCGTCCACTTCGTCAGGACGATTGTACACGGGAATGACTATACTGTATTTCATGGTGATTAGAGTTTAGGAAAAGTCCACAAAGAAATTAGGAACAAGAAGCATTCCGTTCTTCTCGTTCCTAAATAGATGATACTTTTATTATTCTTTCACGCGGTTTAAGTAAGAACCATCGCGAGTGTCAACCTGTACTAAGTCGCCTTCGTTGATGAACAAGGGCACGCGAATCTCAACGCCTGTTTCCAATGTAGCTGGCTTTGTGGCATTCGTAGCGGTGTCGCCCTTGATACCTGGTTCGCTATGAGTAACGCGCAAGTTGGTCTTTACAGGCATTTCAGCATAGAGAATGGTATTGGTATCAGCGTCGCTTACCACTTCCACGATGTCGCTTTCCTTCATGTAGTCAACGCCTGTGATGAGATCTTTAGCGATGGGAATTTGATCGTATGTCTCTTGGTTCATGAAGATATAGTCTTCACCTTCCAAATAGAGATATTGGTAAGAACGGCGCTCAACGCGTACGTCTTCAAGAGCCTCACCAATGTTGAAACGTTTTTCAAGAACTCTTCCACTGACAACGTCTTTCAAAGTGGTGCGCATGATGGTGTTTCCCTTACCAGGTTTTACGTGGAGGAAATCAATGCAGAAATACAATTTACCATCCATGCGGATGCAGGTTCCTTTCTTAATGTCTTGTGATTTAATCATTGCAGTTTATCTTGATAATGTTATTAATATTGTCGGCAATTCGTTGAAATGCGGTGCAAAGTTACAAATAAAATATAAAAAAACGCTTGTTTTGCATTTAAAAATCACATAATTCTTTGTTATTTCGAAAATTATCTGTACTTTTGCATCCCGAATTGTGCGAATTCGCCTTTTTAACGGAAAAATAACAATAATAAAAATATAAAAAGATGAAAAGAACATTTCAGCCTCACAACAAGAGAAGGGCTCACAAGCATGGTTTCCGCGAGAGAATGTCTACAAAGAATGGTCGTCGCGTGCTCGCTTCTCGTCGCGCAAAAGGTCGCAAGAAGTTAACTGTTTCTGATGAGCACCACGGAAAATAATTGCGGAAAATCTCCAAGATGCAATGATTAAAAGCAGCAAAGGTATTATTTCTTTGTTGCTTTTTGTTTTTTTGTGTTTTTTTGTTTACCTTTGCCACAAATTTACGAGAATCAATGAAAGCATCAGAATTCTTTAGAAAGATAACGAGTTTGTATCTTTGGGCAAATCTCTTTGCTATGGCATGTGTAGTGGCGGTGATTTGCATCGGCGTAAAGTACGGATTAGACATATATACCCATCATGGCGAGGCGATTACCATACCCAATGTAAAGAACAAGAGTTTCAAGGATGCGCAAAACATCTTTGACCAGGTAGGATTGGAAGTGGTGGTCAGCGATACTGGTTATGTTAAGTCGTTGCCTCCAGGATGTGTGCTTGAGCAATCACCAGAGGCAGGAGAGCGCGTGAAGTCTGGTCATGTCGTTTATTTGACTATCAACGCTTCAAAGACGCCAACCCTAACGTTGCCTGATATCATCGACAATAGTTCTTTACGCGAGGCGATAGCCAAACTATCCTCTATGGGTTTCAAACTCGGAATGCCTAAATTCGTTTCAGGAGAGAAAGACTGGGTATATGGTGTCATCGTCAATGGTAAGAGTGTGGTTGCTGGCGACAAGATTTCTGTAGAGGATTCCGTTTATATTCAAGTAGGAAACGGTTTGAGAGACTTGGCTGATTCCGTGAATTACATCGACCCCATCTATATTGACGAGAACGATTTGATGGGTGGAGATGATTTTGAGGAGGTTGATGCTCCAAGGTCTTCTACTACTGAAAAGAAGGAAAAGGAAACGTCTGTAGAGAAGAAAGAGACTTCGACGGAAAAGAAATCGGAAACTAAAACAGAGGC
>JAEEGL010119309.1_pt1 | contig 32636 bp, 48 predicted proteins | sample 9134231 | NCBI WGS metagenome assembly JAEEGL01 (sample SAMN16246548, study PRJNA631951) | gut metagenome | biome: gut microbiome; feature: rumen; material: fiber-attached | host: Bos | place: Iran: Karaj | collected 2018-10
ACAAATTCAGCTCACAGATCTCATCAATCACGTCGTTCATGACCTGATTGAACTCATTTTCGCTGATGTCATCGGCAACCATAGAAACACGGGCCAAATAGCCACAACAAGTTGGCCTGTTTTCCTGTCTAGCCTTAAGCTCATCGAAACTGTACCATTCCTCGAAGTTATCAAAGGGATTGTACGGGTTATCGATGGTGGTCAACATAACCTCAAGTGCCGGATCCATTTGATTCACCTCGATTCTTTAGCTACAGTCTGAACCTGACTAACAGGAATGCCCATCATATCAGCAATGTCAGACTGCGGATAGCCAAGATTCAGCATGTTCTGAATCCTTGTACGCCTTGCTCCGGTAATCGTATTCCTTTCCCGAGGCATAGAACGCTGTTTCACATCCTTATTATCCGCGTTACGAAGCAAATCTTTCAAGAATGAGTCATGAACTGCTCCAGCCTGAATTGCTTCCCATTCGCGGTCTGTGAACTTGACACGATTCTTCAAAGCTCCTGTTACCAAACGTTTTTCGTTCAACGTTCGACCTTTCAGTTTCTTTAAAGCACCGTTGTCATTCTTCACGGATGGATTATCGTACAGATATTGTTTTACAGCCACATTCGCCAATATTAATGCCTGCCTTTCGAGGGGGGCATTTAATTTGGCCACCCTGAGGTTTGAATTCAGAGAGGCCACTTCATCAGCATATAGCTTATGCGCTTCCGGGTTGTACCTTAGATTTGGAGTTGCGACCATCTCTTTTCTTGCCTCGAGAGCAAGCGCTTTCATCTGGTTCGCATAGTTGGCATAGATCCTTTCAATCTGGGTATTGCGTTGGGATATAAGAGTACGGGCGTCTTTTGTATCCGCCATCTGAGTCGACTTCTCTGTAAGGAGTCTTCCTTGCCAGTTAGTCTTCCCTGTTTCTTCATATATCTTTTCCCCAGTCTCCGGATCAATGCCCTTAAGACGACGCTGGTTAAGATATGTAGTGCTCTTTGCCCGGGATATCAATGTGGATGCGCCGCCGATAGAACCGTCTGCACGGACCTGATACTTCTCAACCAGAGCCCGAATATCATTTTCGGCCTCCGATCTTTTCCAGTCAAGCTCGTGCTTTCTTGCATCGATTATCACCATCGAGTGTTTTATAGCCTTAATCAGATCGGAAGCAGGAGCATTTGCCACTGTCATATCCGTGATCAGGTTTGTGGTGACACCCATCATCTTTTGCTTATGCGACTCGGATATCACCTTCATACCTGGATAAGCCGGGTACTTTTCCTTTGGATCGAAATCTTTCAACTCATCAAATTGCTTCTTGAATTTGATGTCTCCTCTGGCATTAGGTATCACATATACAGTATCACCGTCGAAGTCCGCACCGCTCAGCTGCTGAGCAACTTTGGGGCTGATGCCGACAGCATCGATCGCCTGTCCGAGAATCCTTTTTGCGTCACGATGGTTGTTGTTTACCGTAAGCGAAGGAATCTCTGTGATCGAAGCGTGAGGATATCTGATCAGTACGACCTGTTCTCCGGAATTATAAGTAGGAGCGTAGATTTCGTTCTCCTTTAAAGTAGTAACAGGAAGGATTACTTTTCCTTCCTGCCTTGGGAACCCGTATGCTTTCAGGTGAACTGCGTCACTGTCGCAGCTGTCGGCGAATTCCGCCAAAAGTTTTTTTTTTACCGTTGGATTATCCAACGCCAGAATATCATTCAACTGTTCGCGTTTTGCCGCGTATGTCAGGTCAAGCTGTCGTTTGGCCAGTGCAGGAGGTTGCTTGGAAAGCATCTGGGCCGAGATGTTTTTACTCCAGTCATTCCAGTTGCCTTCCTCATTCACAATCCGTATGGCCGACTCATGCTCCACACCGTTCTTATCGACCCATGTCCTGTCCCGGGCCAAAGCAAGTTTCGTGTCATCCTTGATGTTCGCCCCGAACGGGTTCGCCGGATCACTCTTCATGGATTTGAATACCGAGTCTCCCAAATATCCTTCTTCCTTGAAGAGCGGCGCTCCTTTATGCCTGTTCGTATTGTAGACGCAGTCGTATCCCGGAGGCACATCGTCCGAATAATAGGACATACCTTTCATGAATCCTTCTTTATCACCATCTACAACCTTGATTCGGCTTTGGGCATAGTTTGCATTTCCAAGGCTCAATTCCGGAACGCCTCTTCGAAGCTCTATCGTTCCGTCCCTGTCCAACCCGCCGTCTTCGGCATACCGAATATAAACCCGATCGATCGAGATTGCCTCTGGAGGCTTACGTTCCTTGAACGTTTCGCCTTTGTCGTTGGAATAAAGTTCTGATCCAGCGGGCTTAATCTCATCCAGATGCTCATAAATCTCATGGGCATCAATATCACCCTTGGTCAGAACCTTTATTGTGGTCTTCTGGTTCGTTGCCTTGCCATATTGATCCACGGCTATGTTCCGGTGTACTTTGTAGCCTTCTTTTTCCATCTGGGTCAGAACATTGGTCAGCCTTGTTGCGCTGACGCCGAGTGCCAGCTCCACGCCAGGTCCAACATCCAGCATCCTGTTCTTTTCGAGTTCCGCTTTCAGCGCTTCTTCGGTCGCCTCAAATTTCTTTGTCTTGACCTGGGCCGACTCTTTCAGCCTGTTCCGTACGGTGCTCTCCTTTTTTGAATCCCCGTACAGCCGCATCGCGATCGCCGTGGTGCTCATGCCTTTGGTTCTCAGCTTGCGCACCATATCAACTTCGTACGCGTGAATCTGCTCTTTGTTCTGGCTGATCTTGCTTCTGAACTCGCTGGAGTTCATCTGCATGCTTTTGGCGATCTGCATATCGGTCATGCCTCTCTTCCGCAGATCCCTTACGGTTGTCTGGAAGTTCCGTACATGCTGGTATGCACTATCACCGCTGCCGTAGCGGTACCGCCCGCTTCCGATCGGGGCCCCGTCCAGCACGCTTCGTCCGACATGCTGAAGGAACTCCTCCTCATCGGCCATTACTTCATCCCAGAGTTCATCATTGGACCGAATATCACCGGGCATAAGCCTTACACCTCCGCTTTCACGTTTCTGATAATCTGATCGCTGGCTACAATAATGTTCATCAGGTCCCTTATTTCCGCCGGGTCCGGATGCTCTTCCCGAATATCATTGAACTGGTAGATACACAGGACTATGTCCTTCATCCGTTCCGGCTCAAAATGCAGTTCCTTAGGCCCAAGCTCCATCAGCCGGGCAATTTCATTATCGTCTTTTTCTTTTTTGCGATACTCGCGAACGACCGCCTGATAATTCAGGCAGAACAGCGCGGCATAGATCTTCAGCTGCGTCATGTTCGCTTCGTTTTCGCCAGTCTTCAGATCGTGAATCCGAAGGATGTTCTTGCAGTAACTGATTGAATCCGCTGTGCCGTAGCAATTGTAACTGTAGAACAGCGGCTGTTCCGGCGTCATTTTATAACCGATGGCGTCGTTGATGTACATGTTGACAGTATCCCTGTTCCGCGGCTGCATCCGGTTCAGCCGGATCGCCGTGCAGGCATACTCATGGAGCTCAGTTCCCCTTTGAACGGCCAGCATTTTCAAATATCTGTCAGCAAGCTTCTCATCACTGTAGTTAATCCAGTGATAGTTGCTTGGACTCAGAAACGCGTGGCTTCCTTCGAGCTCCGAGTATTTCTCGAAGACCATTCATTATCTCCCTTTCATTCTCCGGAAATATAAACCGCGCATAAGACATCCTATCCAGCGTTGCCACATAGTAGTCCTGATTGGGCCGATGCGCGGCTTTTCCATTTTTCTTTACTTCGAGAGCCGCCCAGTTTCTGCCTCGCAGAACCAGCAGATCCGGGAAGCCCTGTCGGTAGTTCGGGTCTGTTTTCAGCACGATCGCGTCCGGCATCTCTTTGTAGATTTTCCGGATCAGCTTCGCCTGATAGTCTCTTTCCAGAATATCCATGACCTCCTTTCACGGACAAAAAAGAGAGAGGCCTGTTTGATACAACCTTTTACCAGATCGGGTTAAAGGTCGTATTCCATTCCTTCTCTCTATTAGAGGGTCTGTTATTTTTGCGCCCTCAGCTTGCCCTTCCGGCAAAGAGACTCTCGTTGAAATTCCGTTTCTCCCTGATTGCTCTGCGAATGGCCAGGTCGATTCCGGCTTTCGAGCATAGGTGAAAGTAATATAAATCGCTGAACGGTGTGTTCAGCCGATCGATTCTTCCCGCGCTCTGGATCATCGCCTTGTAGGAATAGTTCAGGCTATAGAATATCATGGTATCCGTCTGTGTGCAGTTCCATCCTTCAGCCCCTGCGGCGTACTGCACCAGATATATCCATCGCTCTCCTTCCGGGATCTGTTCATGCCGGTGCCCGTTCCATTCCCTGACCTTAATCAGGTTTCGCTTTGCCATGTCTTTCAGTAACTCCAGCTCATAATTGAAGTTGTAGAATATCACCGCCCTCGGGTGCTCATCGAGGATGTTCATCACCGTTTCGATCCGCCGGCTGTCGCTGTTTACCGCGCGCCTCAGCGCGTAACACAATCCGGCGGCGTCCTGAATCGGTTCGTCCTCAAACGGATTCCATCGGGTGCTGATAATCAGTTTCACCAGGTCCCTGTCATGCTCGCAGAATATTGTTTCGTTGTGCGGAGTTGTACTTTTCTGATACGACATATTTACGACAATTTCCTGCCGGTGCCGCATCAGTTTTCCGATTCCCAGATATCTTTCCACCTTCGGGTATTTGGTCGTCCGGCTGTATATCACATGCTGGCGGATAAAGTCGGTCCGGTTGGCGTAAAATCCGTTTGCGATGAACACCGGCACATAGTCGAGCCAGGTATCACCGGGGGTTGCGCTCAACAGCACCCACTGGTTCTTCCTTGCGATGCGGATAAAGCTCCTGACCCATACCCCTTTGCCCACAACGCGCTGCTCGTCAAATATAAAGAACGCGTCGTGAACTTCGGTGTATTTCATGATGTTGTTCCAGCTGTCGATTGCCGCCGGCTGAATATCAAACGGCTTGCATTCCTCTTCCCAGTCATGTGTATCCCTCTTCCGGGCCGTCGTGATAATATAAAGGGGAGGGCCCGCCTTTCCCTGGCAGACCCCCTCCTTGTAGTAATATAACGCCGTCCTGCTCTTGCCGGTTCCGACCCCGCCGACCAGGATACAGCCGTTATGCATTTTCTTTACGGCTTCCTTCTGGTGAGGATACAGAATATCAGAAGTCATCTTCATCCCGGCTTTTCATGGTCGCTCTGATCGCCCGCCTCGGGGGCTTCGCCGTCACAACGAGCTCTTTCAGATATGCTTTGACCCCGGTCTTTCCATTGACTTCCCAGTTGTATGGCCGGATCTCCATATCAGCCCGCTCAATATCCGTATTGTCCAGGATTCCGACGCTGTCTTCGTTCAGATAGGTCCGCACCCCATCATGGCTGATCAGCGTGATGGTCGGCGGATACGGCTCAAAGGCCACTGCCACATCCAGCTGATGCTGCGGGTCGTCTCCTTCCCGATACGGCGGCTTGTGCTTCACAAACCAGCCGAGATCCTCCAGTTCCATCGCCGCTTCTTCCGGCAGGAAGACCGAGAACTTTCTGTCACCGGTCTTGTTGTACTCCGTCTTCTGCCCGCTGAAATTGCGGAAGCTGCCATACCCGATTCTTACGTCTTCGAGTCTTACATTTTCCCGTACCATAAATATCAATTCTCCTTTCACATTTTGTCGCATGAATAGTATTCATCGACTGTTCCTTCAAAGTTCATGTCCAGATTAATCCGCCAGTGCGGACAATCCAGGCAGTTTTCATAGGTTGTCTCACCGCAGCTGGGTTCATGCAGCCACGGTAATCCGCGGTTCGAGCATCCGGAAATATCCACAAAGTCGTCAAAGTCGCCATATTGATTGATAGCGTCCACCGCTTCCTGCGCCAGCTCGTTGTAATAATCCGTATCCACCAGCGCGCTCAGATCCCCCGTACAGCTTTCCGCCTCCAGCCATCTGTATCCGGTTGTTCCGCCGACCGCGTAATACTTTCCGTCCTTCTCGCGCATCAGCAGTCCGCCGCCGCATCCTTCTCTCACCGGGCAGAACAGGCCCACCTTGCCGATGAAAATATAATTATGCCCTTTGGCAATCATCGGCTTCAGTTCCTCAATCCGTGCCATCCACGCGTACACCTTATCCGCAATATCAATCGGCAGAATCTCGTACAGCTCCTGCATCTCCGCGTATTCCTTCAGTTCCGCAGGATTTCGCTCATTATCCTTTGCCGCTTTCCGGATATTGCTTTTCAGTTTATCCAGTTCTTTCTCCAGCGGACCGACGTCGTCGTAGCCTTCGTTCATGTCCAGATATAAAGCGGTGGTGCAGCTCTTTGTTTCACACAGATCGCTGAATCGGATCGGTTCCTTGCTGAACAGCGTCTTGAAAATATAAGGCACCTGAAACTGTGTTCCGGTCGCCGTCCATTCTCCGGGGTGTTCGTTGAATGTCTCTTCGGAATATCTCGCGATATACACGGCGTCATTCACAAGACACATACGGTCATACGTCGCTTCATGCTCAAAAGTATAACCGTACAGCTTTCCGTATTCTGTCACAAACCGGATGATCTCCGGTGTTGCGTTCGGGATCTTGATGGAATCCGTCTTAATGTGGGCCACTGTATATCCGCGTTTCTGCACTTCATGCTTCAGATTCACCATAAACAGCGCGCCGCGCTTGGCCACGATGTTGTCAACGTTCCGGATATCCCGGAAGGGGTTGTCGAACTTCGCGCTCGTCAGCCCGTATACGCTGTTGATGGCAATCTTCAGTGCTCCTGCGAGAGCTTTCGCCTGAGCGGGATCGTCAAGATAAGCTGCCATTCTTCCTCCGAAAAGATTCTTGGCTGCCTCGTAATCCTTATGCTTGATGCAGATTCGGGCTTCGAGAATATCTCGGAAATGGTCTGTATATCCGCCAAAGAGACGCTCTGCAACAATGCTTGAGGGATGCATACTGGCAATATCAAGAAGGGCGACATCTCTGTGGATTCCGGGTTCGGCATAGACGTATCCACCTTCACCAACCTCCTCCTCTCTGTATATGCTTTTTCCATGATCAAACCTGTAACCCGGGAACACCGGCTTTCCGTCTGCCGTAAACACGGTGTATTCCTCGTCGCATCCGAGTATCACCGCTTCTTCCGGAATATGCAGCGGCTGGTCCGTGTTCCCCATGAACCTGTAGTTGAATTCTCCCTGCGGTTTCCGTTCGCCGCCGAATATAATTCGCGCGCTTAAACTGTTGGTTGTGTCGTTGACTGTCATTCCCGCCAGATCCGCCAGAATCTGACGGGCTGTCCAGTCCGCCTGCCTCGCATTGAACACCGCTTCTGTGGCGAATACGTCATTATCGCAGTATTCCGCTACTTTCATCCATTGTTCTTCCGGAACCGGCTTGTCCCACGGAAGCCCAAGTTCCTGGTGATGGATTCCCAGCTCAATTTCCCATTTCTTCAGACTTTGCTTTGTTGCGCAGAAATCGTATACATCCGTGTAGCTGATGTTGTATGCTTCTCCGAACGTCGCGTTTTTGCTGCCGCTGATGATCCCCTGGGAAATATCATAAATCTCCGGAATCGTTTTGCCGATATAGATCGCGTAGAGAATATGATTGTCGTACCGCCGGCAGTTGAATCCCACCAGCTTGTACTTCATCAGCATCTCAATATCTTTCGGCTTCGGATTGATCATTCGCTGACATTGATCATCCCCCGCGAATTTCCAGTTCACCAGAACCAGGTTCGGGAAAACTTCAATGTCGAAAAACACCAGTCGCTCATCCGGATAATCCAGCACTGCCTCGGAAATATCCTCGCTTTTGAATTTCATCTTTGCCACTCTTGTCACGCAGTATTCCGCCTGGTGGCTCGAGTGGACGGCAAAGTCCAGAATATCCGGCCGCATGTCGCTTACATCATAATGAAGTCCGCTGTCATATGCGTCATCCAGAATCTTCTCGATGAAATCAATGCTCGGTTTCGTTCCGGGATGAATCTCCTTTCTCAGATTCCGCTCAATCAGATCCCGCAGTCCTTTCTCGCTGCGAACTGTGTCAAAATTGATCGTTTTCTTCGCCTCCTTCAGCGGTAAGCCGCTGGAAAGATGCGCAATCGGAATATCATTGCACCGGCTTACCCTTCTCCTGATCTTCAGTAATGTTCCATTGTCTGCCACACGTTTGATTTCGATTCCGGGAGCGAATACCCTGGCCACTTTGGAAATATCACCGTCGTAGATGTAGTGCAGATGCAGCCCCTGGCCGCCCTTGCTTACCTCCGCGTATGTCGCTTTCCATTTTGCCGCTTCCTTCAGGCAAATATCCAGGCTTTTCTTTCCGCTGTTGTCCTTCATGTCGAAGTCGATCACAATGTGGTTCTGCGGAACTTCTACATAGTGCGTTTTCTCCGTTTGAATATCCCGAAGCCGCGTTTCGGTTTCGGTCCATTTCCGTTCCGGCTTTCCTTCTTCTGTCGCGTACTGCGCTTTCTGCATGGACAGGATTGTATCGAGCACGGACACTGACAAACTGAGTCGTAGCCAGTCGGGGATATCAAATCGGACAGGCTCTCCGTCGCTTCCATCCAGATCTTTCCCATGTCCGGCGCCGGTTCCTCCGGATCCCACGGCGGAGTCGCTTTCATTTCCGCTTTTGCTGATTTCGAACTTGTCCCGCTTGAAACCGCTGAACCAGCTGCGAACCTGCTGGCCGTCAACACGAGCCAGAATATCAAACCCATCAAAATAGTTTTTCAGCTCCTCCCTGAATTTATACATGGCCATCCGGTTAATCCCGCTGTTTTCGCAGTAGTTCTTGTACAGCTCATAGGCGTTCTTCAGGCTGATGCCGTCATCCCTGGCAAATATCAGGAAATTGTTGTCCACAAAATTGTAGAACGGATCTGTCTTGTACATCATATCGATCGGTTTGTACCCGTCGTAATAATGCTTTCCCATTTCGTGATAAATATCCAGGCAATGTTTGGCGATCGCCCCGAGCTCGAACTCAACCTGGTTCATCAGCTGGAAATATCTTTTGGTCGGGATCTTCTGCATGCTGGGACTTACGTCGATCAGCCGCCGGATGATGCCGCTCTTGGCGTTGGTGATCTGAACCGGATTATTGCTGGCAAGGAACAGGAAGCAGCGCGGCGTAAAGTCATAACTGCTTTTGAACTTTTCCTTCATCAGCATTGGTTCGTGGCTCACCAGGCTGTTCAGCTTTGTGTTCTTCGCAATGTGGCTCAGTTCGCCGTCAAACTGGATTGCCACCAGCGGGTTGGTTCTGAACTGTTCCAGCGGAAAACTGCTGGTGTTGCTGGTCAGCTCGTCCGCTTCAAAGGAAGCCACATAGTCGCCGAACAGTTTCTTGATAATATTCAGGATCGTGCCCTTTCCGTATCCCGGATCACCGTAGAACACCATGAATTTCTGGATCTCCCTACTGTCACCGCTGACAACCGCGCCGATGGCCCATTCGATCTTCTGTCGTTCTTCCGGCATATACAGCGTACCGACAATCTCGTCCCAGGCGTCGTGGTTTCCTTCAGCAAGAGAATATGGAAGCCTTCTGCTGACATAATCCTGCTTGGTTACCGGCGTATCGGCGAATGTCAGCTGCGCGTCCAGCTGGTGGTAGTTGTCGCTGATCTTGGAAATATAATTTCGGTAACTGTTCCAGCTTCCGGTTGTCCAGTCCCGCATGTATAATACGCGGATGCTGTCCTCGGTTTCCCCGAGCTCGCCTCTCCGTTTTGCCAGCGCTTCATCCACGATCCGCTGAACCTCGTACTCATCCTGGCTCCACATTCCGTTCTGCTCATCCCAGATCGCATAGAATGATTTGCCACGTACCATCAGATCTTTACTCCGGCATACGCGGAAGTCGGGATATAATTCCCTGGAGCCTTTCTTGCTGCTCCGTTCTTTAATGGTAAAGAAGTCCATACCGCCTCAAAGGCTCCTCCTTTCTCGGAATATCAATCCGGTTTCTCACACCGGGGCACTCCTCCGGATCGGCGAGTTTGCAGGGACCGGCCTGCCATACTTCCGGATCTTCTGTGCCGCTTCCTCCGCTTTCTCAGGATGCCTGCGGAATTCACGTTCCTGACTCTTCCTGATGAAAGCCTTGTCCGCTTCCTTCCGGAACTCGCCGGTCAGCACACTCTTCCACATCGGCGGATTCTTCCGGAATATCACCGCAAGCTTCCGGCGTCCCTGAGCCGTCTTGCTCATCTTGGCAATCTTGATCCTGCTCGGCGCGTCCGTCTGGTTCTGCCGGATACTCATCCTGCGATTCACCTTGTCGATCTCGGCATCCTTCATCCGATTTTTGGCGATGTTCCGTTTGATTGACCTCAGCATAAAAATCTCTCCTTTCTTTCCCTGTGTGACAAAAATGCAAAAATTTTCTATATAAAACATATATATAAAAATTTTTTTTTCTCAGCCTCTTGGTAAATTTTGCAGATTTGTCACAAAAAATGCACAAACCCTTGAAATATAAGGCTTCCAGCGCGTGCAAATCTGAAATTCTGTTACACTTTTTTGTCACATTTTTCGTTTTTCGTCCGTAGCAGTCTCATGCAGATCTCGTTTTGTGACAAATATTTGCACTTTTGTGACAAATCTGAATCAGGATTTGCACGCTTTTTCAGCCTCTTTTTTCTTCTTTTCCTGTCTGTTCCGGCACTCAATATAAACGGCGTGCACCTGCGCGTCGCTCATATTGGCAACCTTCGCGACCCATTTTTTACCCGGATACATGTTGCTCAGTTCCGCCCGCTCACTGGTGTAGTGTCTGACCTCCAGTCCGTCGTTTATCATTGGGCCACCTCGCTGTCGACAAACGGATGATCTTCCCGAAGACCTTCCGTCGGCGGCTGGTCCCAGAACCGGAACTTTACATTATAGTCCCGTTCCACGTTCCCGAGCCGGAACCGCAGAAGTTCGAACTGCCCGTCCCGGTACTGGCTGACAGAAATAATCAGGCTGACGACCGTGCCGTCTTCCTTTTCTCCGTAAGCTTCAATCCAGCACGGGAAAATACCGGCTTTGTCCTCTTTCCGCTGCTCCATAAACATCATTCTTTCCAGCGTCGGATTCCGGCTTTCCGTCAAGACATTCTCTTTGATCTCTTCAATTGTCAGTATTTTTGCTTCCGTGAATTTGTACATATACTCCCTTTCTTTTGCCTCAGCAAATATCATAGTTCTCTTCCAGGTATCGGTTCATCTGGATGGCCAGCTCCGTTCTTCGCTGGTCTCCCTGAGCATACATCAGCGGAAACAGGCCGCCTTCTCCGTCCCAGTCGTATTTTCGGTATATGAATTTGTACAGCCGTTCCTGCAGAATACTGAGCTGCCCGGGATGAAATATCAGTTGCTCATCGGTAAGATCTTCGATGCCGAGATTCATAAGCAGTTCCATAAACCACTTACCAACACCGGCTTCGTACTGACTGTCCAGCATTTCATATTCCATCATTCTCGCAAGAACGACAAGCAGCTCCAGAATGGTACAGCTTCCGAGCTGGCAGTCAATCTGGTCGCAGATCAGTTCCGCTTCAGATTCATCTTTGCTGATTTCGTCGCTGTATTCCATCCGGAGCCGCATGCCGTCTTCGCTTCGGTTCTCATCCATTTCTATAATGGGTTCGAATGCAGTATCCTGAAGAATATGGCACAGTTTACCATGTGTTTCGGCATTCACCTGCACCTGCACCATCAGCCACTGTTCATAGTTTTCGATCACTCCGTTTCTGGTCATTGAATCCCTTCTTTAAACATCCTCGTCCTCATCTTCGAGGTTAATCTCCCTCAGGGCCTTTCCGACAACGTCCGTGCTGGCAGCGTCTACCCGGTCGATCCGGTACATCGTTCCGCGGGTAAAATCCTCCACGTAGAGTGTCTCTACCGGATTGTTCGGATCCCCGCCGAATCCCATCAGTGTTCCGTACCCCACATAGTCATCCGGAGGTATCAGGTCCCGGTCTTCTTCCTCGTCATACAGGACCTCGTTCTGCTCGTACCAGATCAGGTTTTTGATTTCCAGACCATGTTCATTCCGGTTGAATTCATCCTCCGTGATTACCTGGATCTGCATGGTTGCCGGATGAAACTGCGGAATATAAATCTCATCTCCGTCCGTGTCTCCTTCCAGCGGATCCTTTGGCATTTCCGGAATATCCATGGGCATTTCCGGTTCTTCGTCCGAAGCAGGCTGTCCCAGATACTCGTTCATTGTCTCGGCGACTTTCCGATGGAGTTCTTCTTCCGAAGCCACTTCTTCATCGAATGAACCAAGCTCTTCAGCTTCATGATCGTAGTATTCCTGCAGGCCTTTTTTTCGCCCGATGCTGTATCCTGCAAATATTCCGATTCCGGCGCCCAGTCCGAACCAGACCAGCGCCTTTACCGCACCGTTCATATGATTCTCCTTTCAAAAAATGAAGAGGACCGGTTTATCACCGGCCCCTTTTTTGAGTCACATGATCCTTCCCCGGGCTTCCTCTTCCAGTTTGGCCCGGTCGTTGATCATTTCAATTGTTTTGTTTGCTCCTTCGTCCATACCGTTGATCAGGGAGTAGATTACGCCGTCCGTGTTCAGAATCAGATGAAATATAATGTCCTCGTTACGGTGCGTACCCAGAATTGCCCGCAGCTGTTCTTCCGGCATCTCATCCAGCCCGAAGCTGACCAGCTTGGTCTGTCCGCATCCCATATGCTTCGGCCGTAGCCATCCAACCACACATCCGGCCGGCGTCCTGTCCACACCCAGCATATCCCGGACCTCATTCTCAAACAGATGCCCGCGGATCATCAGCATGTCGTTGGCTTCGCTTTCCTTCTGCCGCAGATAAGAATATACCTGATCCGCCGTCCAGTTCCGTTGCCATCGGTTGGAATACTGGTCAAATATAATGTAGTCATTTGCGGCATAAGTTGACTTATAATTCTTCAGGGTTTTCTTGTTACCTTCCGCAAGCTTCCGTTGCTTCTGGTCTTCCCTGGTGGCTTCCAGCTCATCCGCTTTGATGCTGTACAGCATTTGCCGGTCAACTTCTTCTCCGAACCGGTCAACAACGTTTCCGCGATACCGCTCGAACCCGGCTTCCAGCGTCTTGTATGCTGCCGCTACGCCTACATAACGGGTATTCAGAATCCGGTATCCGCTCAGCACCAGCACAATACTGGCGACGCCCATGGTAACCGTGGGAATATAAGCCTTCACGATTCCCCATTTGGTTTGAGTCTGGATGATCTTCAGATCCCGCTCAGCGTCAGCCTGCGTATACCGGTCTGCTGTCGCCAGGTCATTCAGGCAAATATCTACGTTCTCTTCCCGGCGTTCTTTTTCCTCGATCAGCTCATGGGCCTTGGTTGTCGCCTTGCATGCCGAGATTACCGTTCCTACAAAGCCGACGATGCCGGTGCCGATCAGGATTTCCGGGGCATGCTTTTTGGCGATCAGGATGCCATTTCCGCCAAGATTTCTGGCGCCGTTGGCGATTCCTTTAAATATCATTCCGATATTCATTCAGCCGTCTCTCCCTTTTCATCTTCTTTGATTTCCGCTGTGATTTCAACGGGAACCTCAACCGTGGTATCCGTCTGTCCGCGGTTCAGCGCCGTGCAGACGATCTTCACGATTCCGGATACAATGCCATCCACCAGGAAAAACGTCATCCACGGGTGTTTCAATGCAAATTCCTTCATTTTAATTTCTCCTCCTTGTCATTCATATATGTTTTTTCATCAGCTACCCGGGCCAGCAGACCGGCCAGTCCGATCGCCCCGTAAAACAGGGCAAAAATCCCGAGGATGGTCAGAATAATTCCTCCGATCCTCAGCAGTACGACCGCGATCGCGATCATGATGAACACGAAGAATATCACTCCGATCATCCCCGGCCCTCCTTAATTGATAGGTCTCGCGCTGGGCATATCGATGATCCAGCGGTCTTCCAGGTGATCCACGCATACCAGTTCCGCGTTTCGCATGCTGGTCCATCCCCAGTATTTGTCCGTGCTCCGGATCTTGTCGCCCATGCCCATGATGCTGTAGGCGTCGCTCAGGCTGGCGCTGCCGTACTTGTCAATCAGCTCGCTCAGCTGGTTGTAAATATCCCGGGCGGTTTCCTCATCCCATTCGATTTCGCTGATGGCGCCTCTCCGGTTGTATCCGGGCGTGGCCTCCGCCTGCCGGTTGTAGTTCCGGTCCCGGTATGTAGAAGCATTAGCTACATGGCTGCTGCCGGATATGGTTCTCGTTTTGGGATCCAGTCCCAGAGCCATGTTGATAGCGCTGTTGGCCATGTCGGATATCACCCGTTTTGTGGCCGGAATGAAGATCTTGAAGAAGATATGCTCGGTGATGGAGCCGTCGCCGATGCTTTCGCCGAACATTGCCTGCTTCATTTTCGTGCCGAATTTCCGCTTCTTCGGCTTTTTCTGAACCGGCCGGATTCCTTTTTCCTCGTCCGTAGCAGGCTTTTTCGCCGGCATCAGCCCGGTCTGCCTCGGATCCTGCTGGCGTTCGGCCGCTTTCTGCCGCATTTTCTCCTTCAGAGCAGCAATCTCCTCCGGAGTTCCGGTCACCTGAATATCCACGGATTCATTGTTTTCAGGCATTTCCATTGGCCTCCTTTTGTGCTTTGTGCCACTGGATTGATTCGTTGATTTCGTCGATGGCTCCGTCGAGCTGCTTCATAGCAACGTCTTCGACCGCAATCCCTGCTCCGCAGCACAACGTCCACAGGCACGCCCTTTCAACGATATTATGTCCGGCACCAAGCCGGTCGGATACTTCGTTACTGGCCACCGCTCCGCCGAGTATTACAATTCCATGTGTAACAGACTTTACTTTCTCTACCGGAGTTTTGGCCATCCACCAGGCTTTGAGGTTTGTGATCATAAATTTAATCTTACCCATAAATATCTTTCCTCCTTATTACTGTTTGATTATCAGGTTCTGAATATGGACTACGGTTTGCGGCTTTGGTTTCTTCAAAAGAAGTATCACCGCAATTCCGAGCAGTCCGATGCCGAGAACGACCTCCGCTTTTTCCAGAATTCGATCAGTATCCAGGATTTTCGGCGGGTTTTCATTGATCTCGGCCGTCGCGCCTTTGATCAGGTTCTGGCCGATCCGGTGAAATATCCCGCGTTTTTTATCCGCGGTATCCGCCGTTGGGGTAGTGGACGTACCAGTGGTCGCCGACGTCTGAGACCGGCTTTGTGGTGAGTTTATCGATGGCGTATTGGAAGAGCCAGCGGAATAAACCGTAGAGGAATCCCCTGTCAGAATCGAACTCATCTTCGAAAACAGCATCAATTCTCACTCCTTTTCCCTGCTCATGAAGATCATTTACTGCCTCCTGAGCCTGTTTATACCATTTGGACATCTTTTTCTCTCCTTTCTTGAATATCCATGATTCGGATGCCGGTCACTGCCGGTGCTTAATCCGGAAACTGCCAGAAAAAATGAAGGAGTCGTGGTCATCTGCCACGGCCCCTTCTCGGCCGGATCATTCCGTCTTTTCTGCTTCTGTTTCCTCTGCCGGAGCTTCCTCTTTAGGCGCCTCTTCGGCTTCATTGACGGGCTGAATATATACGGTTGTCGGCTTTACCGACTTCTTTCCGATCTGGTAGGATTCGTATACCGCGCCTACGACGGTAAGTGCCTTCACAGTAGGTACAATGATCCTTCCGGCTTTGCTGTACCGGAACCGATCATATCCCTTGCGAACGCCTTTGCCGACCCGCTTAAAGAATCCCTCCTTTGCCGGAGAAGTCGTGCAGTCCACACCGTTCTGCCCATTCTGTCCATTGAATTCGCTCATTGTTGATTGCTCCTTTCTTTTCTTTGGAAATATCAGAAAAGATCACGATTGATCTTTCCATACTGAGATATGTTTTTCTTGCGATTTACAGACTCGCGCTGAATCCCGGCCGGGGCGGATACGGGCGACCGTTCCGGTCCTCATATTCAATGATCAGAATCGGCCTTCCATCCGGGCCGTTGGTGTAGGATTTCCACAGCACCAGGTATTCATCCACGTTCCATCCAACCTGTCCTTCATACCCGTTGGTCTTCAGGTATTTATGGTCCGGGTCCAGCATCCAGTACAGATCCGCCTGACTGATATACATGTGGTTGATCATTTCCCGGTTGGCGTCAATTTCAGCTCGTTCAATTTTGTTCCAGTTGCTGGGGAAATACTGCCCGTCAATTACGCACCAGTCGTCCTGCCCGGGAATAATCAGTGTCGGCGGCGGATTCTTCTCAATCCGGTCGTCCTGTACCGCTTTCCGGATCTCTTTTTCGTTTTTGTCGCCGATCATTTCCACCACTTTCCGCTGGTATTCCTGCAAAGCGGTTTCCGCCGTGGAATATAAACCCGCCAGCACTGCCTGCCGCTTCAGGTCTATTCCATGGGCCGTCCAGAAACACCCGATTCCGAACAGAACCATGCCGGCCGTCGGAATATAAGCTTTCCATGTGGCTTTCACTTTTTCTGCGAAGGTCAGCCGAATATCCGTCCGCTCCCGGTCGACCCGTTCGGCGCTTTCAATGGCCGGCAGGTTTTCCTCCTCCATCACCTTGGCAACGTGCGCTTCATACAGCAGCTGTTCGGCTTTCGGCGTGGCCCTCACGGCAAATATCACCGCGGTAACCACGCTGCCGGTGCCCATCGTCATCAGGATCTCCGGGCTGTGTTTTGTGATAAAGCCGCCGGTTTTTGTGACCAGCGGCTTCAGGAATCCTCCGATGTTCATGCGTTTTTCCTCCTGTTGTACCGGTACAGTGCCTCCATTGTGATGCTCGGAAGCTTGCTCAGCCTGCGCACGGTTTCTTCCTTTCCGCTCATTCCGGTGACGCTGGTAAACAAGTCCGAATCAAAGAACTCCTCACATTCCTTCCGGACCCATCCTCCGTTCTCGGCAATTTCTTCTTTGTCATACAGCGTCCATCCGTTGGCCTGTACCGCCGTTTTCGGCCTCCGCCAGTCATTGACAGCCTGCAGGCAGATCCCGATCTCAAGGCTTCGGATCCCTTCGTCGCAGTAGTGTTTCCGGGCTTCCATGTTTTCTTCGTATAGCGCCAGAATATCCGGCGGAATCCGGTCTTTCTGCCCGGTGTCGATCAGTTTCTGAATCTTTTTGTTGGTCAGCATGTATCCGGCCGTGCTCTCAGTTCTCCTCATTCTTTCTCCCCTTTCTTTCTGCGTAAAAAAAAAGAAGAGAGGCCTGTCACTCGACAGGCACTTCTCCTCCTTTTGCCGCATGCTTTCCGCAGGTGGTTTCTTCGCATTTTTCCGTTGCTTTTTTCCGGATCGCCTCACTGATGTCGAAGAAGAACCGGCGCATCGCCTGCGCCCCGTCCCTGATAAACCATTTCAGGAACAGAAACGCGGCGTATATAGCCAGAACTCTCCAGGCAATGTTGAATACAAAATCCAGTAAAGTAATCATCGCAGAATTCCTCCTTTCAGCATTACCATGCCATTAAAGAGGCTGTTTTTCTTGCGATCATTCTTTAAAATGCAAATCAATTTCATAATTATCAATATAAGCTTTGACTTCGTTTCTTGGAATCTGATCGAGTTCGATACTCACAAGCACCTCTTTAATAACATCATCCAAACGTCGCTGTTTACTGTTATAATGTCTGGAGAATGATCTTATTCCAACCATGTTACCATGTATTGTTACTAATTGTATGGATCTTAAAACGTCATTCTTTTTCAAAAGATCATTAATCTGATTTTCAGCTTTTATAAGAATGGCCCTTATTTTTGGATCCAGTTTCTGAAATTTCTGATTTTCTTCTTCAGCCAGTTTTCTTTCCGTTTCAAAATATTTTTTACTAATTACCATAGTGGCATAATCTCTGATTGCTTTTGTAATTGTCATTTTTTATTGTCTCCTTTTTTTTTTTCAATTTTTTCTTGCGATTTTTTTACTCGCAGGGCTTACCGTTTACACGCAGTTCGATTCCGAAAATCTTCGCGGTTTCATTAAGCGATTTGATTTTGGCTTCAATTTCGGAAATCTGCTTGAGCAGCATATCCTTTTCCGCAACAAGCTCGCGGCACTTGTCGTGAATCACAAGTCCAAAACTGTCATACATTTTGTATGCCGAATCATTGACATCCTGCACAAGATCTTCCTTCTTTTCTTTAATGTTTTCGTTCAGGAAATCGTCGATGCTGATTTCATCGCCGTCCGTATCATTTCCGGAGTCCACGATATGCCTCTCCTGATTTTCCGAAGATTCATCAAGGTACTTAAGGGCATCCGCGACAGTAATCGGATGAGCAATCCGGATCAGCGTTTTTACTTTGTCGTGAATATCATTCAAACCGCAGGATTCAACCAGATCCGGATATCGTTTGATCCACGTCCATACTCTGGAGTATACGGTTGATTGAAAAGGGCTTTCAGGTCCGAAAAAGGAAGTCAGATATGTCCTGAACCGTTCTTCCGGAGCGGAATTGAGAAGAGCTTTTGTGATGCTGTTTCTTGCTTTTTCCGACGCCAGTGCGCCGGCCTTGTATGCCGATTCGCTCAGTTTATTGATTGTTTCATCGCTTAATGTACGCTTCATATACTTCTCCATTCTTTCGTTGAATTTGTCAACCGGGGTTTTTCCGTCCGGCTTTGTCTGGGCATTCAGAATATCCAGCACTCTTTTGCCGGTCGCGCAGTAATCGTTCTTTTCGCAGTCGATGCATTTCAGGTACCATTCGTTTGTCTTGTTGGCTGCCGGGCAGGCATATTTCCGCAGGGAAATCAGGTTCATATCCTTGAACGTTTCATCCTTCGGGGCTCCAAGATCGCGTACCGTCATCTTTAATCCTCCAGTCCGTCCGCTTTGCGGACTTTGTCCATCAGCTCAGTAAACCGGAAAGGCTCGCTGATTTTGTACTTGGTTTCCCTTTTCCGGTTCTGGTGAAAGTCATTCATTGCCAGTATCAGAATTTCCATCCGTTCCTTCTGAATCTGGTATCCGCATTTGCTTTCCCGGTCATCGAACATTTTTCTGGCAATTACGGCCGGAGTAATCTCATAGCCGTCCGCGGAAGTGCATCCCCATTCATTGAATAGCCGGAAGAACAGCTCCACTTCGTACATTGGGATTACGTTTGTCCGCAGAACCAGATAAGCAGCCGCAATGCTTGCCGCGTTTTTGCTCACGTTTTTATGGCCGTACGTAGTCACCCGGTAGGCTCGGTTCAGTTCGTCAATGTGCTCCGAAATATACTTCGGAGTCATTCCGTTCTGCCGGGTTCTGGAGAATTTGTTGACAATGATGTTCGCTGCGGAAGCGACCGTCGCGTTGCAGTCGATGTTCATGGCATTTACGATCTGCGGCATCGTTCTGCGCAGGCCGACATTGTAGATCTGTACATCATCTGCCACGTCCCGCACAACGACCATTTCGATTGTCTTCCCGCTTTCCACAATTGCCGCCAGCCGGTGCTGTCCGTCCTTCAGCGTTCCGTCCAGACTGAACACGATCGGTTCCCCGTTCAGCTCCCACCGGTTGTTCCGCATGTCTTCCGCATACGGTTTGTACACGCTTCGCCGGAGCGGACGGTAGTTGTGGGTATTGTGCTTTTTCAGGTATTCCGCTGCGAGTTTGGGAGTAATGGTTTCAACCGATGTTTTCAACATATAAGACTCTCCTTTCTTTATGTCAAAAAAAAAGCTGCCGGTTTTGAACCGGCGTCTCCGCTTGCGCGGTGTCCTACCTTTGAACGATTGTGGGGCTAACAGATCTTACGGGATGCCTCCCCTAGGTTTATACTCCGTCTTTTTTCATTATAGCCTTTGCTTTTTTTGCGGTGGCTCTTCTTTCTTTCTGGGGCTCATGGTTTACGGCTTTCTTCAGGATTTCAGACATGTATCCCTGCCATCCTTTTACCATATCCGGTTTGGCCATAAACAGCCCGAAATCCTCTGCGCAATCCGGACACAGGTCAATTTGTTCATCCCGGTACTGTACGTCGTTATTTGCGACGTTGTCCCCGTTCTGAAGCACATATGTGCCGATTCTGCCGAACGGCCGTTTTTCGCCGTAAATATCATAGAACTTTTTGCACCGGTCACATTTTCTTGCCTGGCTCATTCTCCTTTTCTCCTTTCAAAAAATAAAGGGAGAGGCTTATTCAGCCTTTCCCTCTGTTTCCTGCATCGCCTTTTCCAGGAGCAGATTATTCTGCCTCCGAAGTTCCCCGAGTTCTTTGTCGATTCGATCCACATGATACCTGCTGGCATGGGCGTTATGCGAAACTACATCCGCATTTTTGTTTACTACAGTCTGAAGCTCCTGGATGCATTTTTTGTGATTATGCAACACAATCGGCGTTGCCACCACAGTTCCGATGAAAGCTCCCTGAATAAACGGCGGAATAAATTCCTTTACGCCTTTTTTCAGCCTGTACCACCGCAGACTCCACTTGGTTCTGGTTTCCTCAGTCATACCAAATCTCTCCTTTCTTTGGTTTGCCATTATGAACCGTGTTTACCTTGCGAAAAAAGAAAGGGAGCCTTATTCGGTTCCCTTCCTGATCCCGAGTCCGATCAGGATCGCTGTGACCCCCGCGATCAGTATTCCGATACCATACTTGATAACCAGTGCCCCCACAGCTACAAGCAAAATACCGCCAATGATCATCATGGTTTACTACCACGCTCCTTTCGTCTTCGTCATTATGAAGCGTGTTTTCCTTGCGAAAAAGACTCAGGAGGCCTGAGTCGATTTGCGGATGAACTCCTGCATTTGATCATACTCCTGTTGTATGATCGCCTGTCTTTCATTTTCATCCATAGTTTCAAATATGTACGCCTCCTGATATTCTTTTTCAGTAGGAAAGAAATTCCATCGCCCTCCCGGCTTGTTTGTATTCGGGATCCACCCGACATAGCAGCTGTTGGTATAGTAGCCTTTCATTTCTTTCACCTCCATTATGAGGTCTGTTTCCGTTGCGAGAAAAAAAAAAAGAGGAGGAACCTTTTTACAGGTCCTCCATCTTTTTTACCATGTCAACCAGGATATTTGGGTATTCCTTGACAATCCGGTCAACGATATCCGCTTTTTTCTGGTATTCATGGTCTTGTAAACGCATCCGGTTTTCGTGCTCCATCCGCTTTGCCATAATCAACCTCTCCAGGTCGAAGGCATGTTCCCTCGCCGCCCGGTTTTCGTCGATTTTGTTGCAAATGAAGTACGCCACTCCCATTGCGATCATAACCGCCACCAGAATCATTGCCACATACGCCGTCAAAATAGTCATCGTATATACCTCCTTATTTTCTTGGTTTCCGTTAGGAGGCTTGTTTTTGTTGCGAAAAAGCCCTGAGGGCCTGCCTTTTACAGCAGGTCCCTCTCGCTTTCAATAAACTTTTTGTCCGTTTCAGACCATTCGTCTTTGTAGATCTTTGATTTTGACAGAAACGATTCCCTTACGGGGCATGTGTTGCAGCGGCCTCCATCCGGTCTGAAACAGCATGCGATACACACTTCTGTGTATCGATCTTTGATCTCCAACCAGCGAAGCCCGTTCTGCACGTATTCGCTTCCCATTTTTTTGAATCTGTTGTCTGCAGGATCTCCCATTTTGACAAACCTCCTTATCAGACTTTCGTCTGTTTATTTCATAAAGAGGCTTGTTTATCTTGCGATTCCGATTTCTTCGGACCGGGTTCATATTCAGTAATCATTATTCCTTTAGGCATCATCTTCTCCAGCTCGTCTATCTCGTTTTTGTCAAAGCTGGAATATACGGTAGTCAGTGTGATACTCTCGCCGCATCCTGTTGACGGATTATTACGCTTCCACATTTGTGTTACTTTCATCCTTATTTGTCTCCTTCTCTTCCAGGGGTTCGCACTTATCATGCTTACAATTGTTGCCTTTAAAACGGTAAATTAGTACAAGCGTTTATTGCTTTTTCTAACTCATCTGCTCTGACAACTGCCCACGATTCACCTATTGATATCCGCACTTGATTGCTTAATGTTCCATTGTCTTCGATAATCACTTTTGGATTATCAATAGGACTTTTATCTCTTTTAAAATCAAGCAATTCGCATTTCACATTCATACTCCACCTCGTTTATTGCATCATCGTCGCCTTTAAGTCGTATATTTGCTCTTCATTTTCTTTCCGCAAAATGGGCAGAAACGATAAGGATTCTCCAACAGTTCCGGTCTGCAAGTGTGCTGATAATACACTTTTCCATAACCTTCTACCCGTGTATGATGTTCAATCCATTCATCTGGTTCAGCTTCTATTTCTGTTGATTTTACTTCCTTCAAGCCTTCTTTATAGCCTTCGTTGTAAGCATACCCAACCAACGAATAGAGCGAATTTTTTACTTTCTTTGCGTGTTTCTCAAGGCAGGAGTCAAACTCTTGAAAAACATAAGTTTCTAACATTGCGTTTTGTTTCATCGTCATCCTCCAATTTAGTTATATCGTCATTGTCGCCTTTTAATCACGTCGTATTATTCCTTCGATTCAAGTCTTTCCCGCTCAAAGTGTTTCTTAATCCTATCCTTGTATTCCGATTCTGTAATCTTTTTCCACTCGCCGTCAATTTCACCATAGTATTCATTGACTTGGATTATTTCCCCGTCAGGTGTCTGAATTGAAAAATATGCTTTTGTATCAAAATCTCCGTTCTTTCTATCCGTAAGGTATTCGGCAGTATTTATCACATACTGTTTTTCAGGCGGAAAATACGGAAATTTAATAGATTTTGCATACCTATCAATAATCTCCCTTGCACCGCCACCGTAATATGTCAGTCCTGTGTTTATATCCTTACAGTAATAGTTATTTGCATGATATTTAATCGTTCCGTCAGGATGTATATCTTTAAAAAGACCGTGCATTCGTCTGCACTGGTATTCTTTTGCCCCGTCCTCATGTTCTGTAACAAGATTCCATGATTCCGGTATGTCTTCAATTGGTGTAAGCGGTTTCTCATATAATAGGCGAATCAGAATATTCCTTGTGAATCCGAAACTCATACCGCTATGACCATCTTCCATAAGGGATAGGTATGCTTTTAATGCCGATTCGTAGCAGGAACATCCATAATCCCATTCGCCTTCTTTTCGGTCTGGGTTCTCCCGTTTACATGCAATCTCTACTTCATGCTTTGCCCATTCGCTCATGCTCATATCATCACCTCATTAGCATTTAAAGCGTCATTTCTATTTCTTCTGAAAAAAAAAAAAGGAGACCGTTTCCGATCTCCTACGGACCTTAATGACCGAAGGGAAGTTTGCCCATCAGTCCGACCAGCACGTCCGCGGCTTTCCGCTTTTCTCCGCTCCAGTTTCCGCCTTTACACTCATAATACCCGATTCCGGCCAGACCAGCCAGAAGAGTAGCGCCGCCGATTACCTTAACAGCCATCTGACCCTTATCGCTCTTGTTGAAGCGACATCTCACTTCTTTTGAGCTTTCCCGGATCTTAATGATCTGGTTCAGGTTCTCCCTGGCTTTCAGATACTCTTCGGTGTCAGGATCCAGCTCCCTCATGTGTGCCATGAGCCGGCGTTCTTCGGCTTCGTAAAACGACGCCATCGACTGTGCCTTTTTCTTCTTTCCGAACATACTGTTTCTCCTTTCTTTTATTAAGGCTCCATATAGAGCCTTGTTTTGCTTGCGATCTAATTCCACCCATAAACATTTTTTAAAATCCACCGGGTTGCAAAATATCCGATCAGAAAACCGAAGACTACTTCCATCCTCAGTTCCTCCTCGCTTTCGCTTCCATTTTCCACACGGTCACTATTACTTTCTCGTTGTCTTTCAGTTCGTCCGGGTTCATACGGACCTGAAGATAAACGGTTGGTTTTTCTTCTTCCCCGGTCACAACCAGCAGTGTCCCGGCATCCCGGTAATCATCCGGGTCTCTGTTTGGGCAGAATATATATCCGATAACTACCCCGCACAAAATACCGACCGCCACAATAATCGCATAGATCCACCACATCCTCGATCTCCTTTCCGATAAAAAAAAATAGGAGTTACTCGGTAATCATCATGATCGGTTTACTTTGGTCCGAAGCCAAATACAATCACGTATTACTTTTCACTCCATATAGAAACGTGTTTTTCTTGCGAAAGTGTTCTGCATAACGATGCATAACCATTATGTCGCAAGACTTAGAACATCCCAACCGTTCTCCTTTCTTTTTCTGTTTATTGGCATACTTGTCTTTTATGGTACTGCCATTTTGATCATTTTTGCATAAAGTCCGTTTCCCATTGAATATCAATGTATATTCGCGACTTTTATGCATTCCCCCGGACTCTTAATCAGGGTGTCTAGGGTTCGAGTCCCTAATGGTGTACAAGGCCTCCGAGGTTTCGGGGGTTTTTCGTTTTTGCCAAAATGTTCCAAAAGTGATGCCTAAAATATCACCGTAAGCCTTGATACATAAGGGCTTGAGATTGTTCTGAAAGTGTTCTATGATGAATGGAATAATTATACATGCGAAAAAAGGAAAGGGCTTGTTTAACCCTTTCTTGTACAAATATAGTGATTTACCATTCTTCCCAATCTGTCCAGCAGCAATTTGCACTAATCGTTCCACGATATCTAAAGAAGACTTTGCCGTTTTTTTTCATGAACCAATATTCCATCGGATTCAGAGTTGCCCCACCGTATATGCTATCATCCGACACATAACTAATCGAATTATAGTATTTCCAATAGTGGAACCCTTCCTTTACGTTTGGAATTTCTATTCCAAGAAATTTTTCGGCTTCATCTTTTGACACCATAGAATAATTCCTGTCCATTACTTCTGAATCATAGAAATTAGTATAAATCATGGTATTAGTCACCTCCCATATGGAGGTTTGTTTAAGTTGCGAAAAAAGGAAAGGGCTTGTTAGCCCTTATCCAGAGTCATATGCTTTTTGACAACCTGCGCGCCAATCATATAAGCTTGTTTAGGATCATCGAATGATACTTGATTACCATCAGGATCATAATTAATCCCAATTATTAACACACATTCGCATGTAACACTATAATCATCCTCATAATATGGATATGTAGGATTAGGTATCGTATTCTTTTCAAAAGATAATCCATTTTCATCAGCCCAGGATTTAAGGCGAATCAAAGCGGGTTCTTTTGTAGAATATTTCCCTAAAGACATATTTATTGAATTCCAAGGATGTCTTATATAACATGGGACATGTGCATAATCTGGATACTTTACTACGTATGATGTTAAATCAATAACCTCGTACCAAACAAGTTCTGTAGCCATACGTCTCACCTCCATTAGGAGGATTGTTTTACTTGCGATGAAAGCCATTCCTCATACTCCTGCTCGGCTATTCTTGTTTTGTTTACATTTTCTTTCGTATAAACCTTTATAGCCAGATCCGGAGTTTTATGACGTAATACTCCCTGAAGCGCTTTGGGGTCAATATGCGGGCAATGGGCATTCATCATGGAAGCGTACGTAGCTCTGAAGGAGTGCGATGTCGCTCCCTTTAGATCCAGCGTCTTTTGTATTCGGTTCCACATCTTTGTGAAAGAACTGCGTGAAACAGGCCCATTAAATTCGCAACGAGAGCCTCTGATGATATACCCGGTGGAGGATTTATAAGGCTCGATGCGCTTCAGAAGCTCTGAATGCAAATATACGACACCAAAACTACCGTCTTTCGGGTCTTTTACGATCGGATTGTTTTCTCCGTTTGGAAATATTACATTACGGCGAACAGAGATTGTCTTCTTTTCAAAATCAATATCATTCCATTTAAGGCCTAATATCTCTCCCCTTCTTAATGCCGTAAAGCACAGGAAGCAGGCATAAAGGTAGTCGCAGCCCTCAAGTTTTTCCAGATTGAATATCACCGAAAGCAGATCGTCGTCCTGAAGCACGGTTTTTTTGCCTGTTTTTCTGCTTCGTTCGTACTTGAACTGCATCGGGTTCTTGTTGATCAGGCAATTGCGGCATGCCCGGTCAAATATCCCGCTTAGTACAGCTTTACTTTGAACGCTTTCGGACTTTGACAGATTCATAATACTGTTAAAGTACATCTGAATATCGTCCGGACCGATTTCTGTGATCTTTTTGCTGCCAAAGAACGGATAAATCCGCTTTTCCAGGATTCTTTTATAGCTGGCTGTTGTGGAGGGCGAGCGATTTTCTCCCATTTTGATTAAAAACCACTTCTCTCCGCAGTCTCTGAAAGTTGGAATCTCTTTTTTCACTTCAGGACTGATTCCGAATCTTCTCAGGAGTTTACGGACACATTCGTCCATTGTCGAAGAGGTAATCCAGCCTCCGCCGTACTCTTCCGGAATAGGTAATTTAGCTCTTTTAACCACTTTTTCGTCTGGTTGGGATGTTCCGTTTTCAAGGTTCGACAGTATACCGTAAATGTCATCCAGAGTATACGTTTTTTCTTCAGCCATTGTCAATTCACCTCCTTAATCGGAGGAAGATTTTTTGCGAAAAAAAAACAGAGAGCGCCTGTACATTTTGCGCCCTGAAGTCAGTTATTCATCAGTCTTCAGGGAATTCGATTCTGGTTTCGTTCCGTTCCGCATTTGTCGTTACGATAATCCGGTCGGTATATCCGATACAGAATATTTCCGGAATCAGATACTCACTGGTAATGACTCCACCTTTCCTTCTCGACAGATTATTCTGAATCCATTGTTCCTTGGGGATGTCACCCCAATCTCCGCTTCTGTGCCTGCGAACGCACATCATACAAAACATCTGGAAATCTTCTGTTTCCTCCATTTCATCTATAATGCTTTCATCGGCCGTTACACGTCCAATTTTCAGCTGCTCCATTTGATTCTCTCCTTTCGCTTTTAACCTCCTTTCAGGGCGATCATATACAGTCGCCCTCCATTATATAGTCTGTAATTTCTTCGAGAGAAAAAAATAAAACAGCTTTGCTGCTGATGCGGTTGAATCTCAAGCTTTCCGATATTCCACTTTCGGGAGATCGCTTCCTACAAAAGCGGTCTAAATACAGTTGTAGCTATACTTATTTCTAACCCTCGGCCTCGCCTTTCGCCAGTTCGCATCGAATGGCTTAATTTACCTGCTCCTGAGTTTCTTCTCATATAGAGGCGTGTTTTGTTTGCGAAAAAAAAAGAGCAGAGCTTACTCTACATCGTAAGCTCCGTTCTTCGCATTTTCGATAATACTTAAAACCACGTTTTCATACTTTGGATCTCCCTCGACTATAATATCTCCGGTTTCAGTCACATCAACTGAAAGATCGTCTTTTGACCAGATCTTGCGATATGCATCGCTGATCTGAAGCCAATTAACATACATTTTCAGCCCGGACATCACCCTGATACTAAGATCGAGTTCATTTTCTTCAAACTTTATTGTAATTTTCATAAGTACACCGTCCTTTCATTATCGGCGGTGTAAAAAATGCGAGAGGCCTTGTAAGCCTCCCGCTTTTGTCATCCGAAATAGATTCTTTTTCCTTTCCGGTTGGATACAGCTCCTACAAGCCATCCGAAAGAGTCCCGTTCGGCAGGGTAAACACGATACCCATGATCCCCGAATTCTTTCACCATTTTCCAATTGGGGCTGGTTGTATCACATTCCAGCCACTCCATAAGGTCGAATGGCGGGTATCCATTATTTGCGGTATAGTTTCCCTCCTCATCAAAGTTTTTCTCTTCCTTGAATTCGTCTTCAAGCAGTTTCCATCTTTCTTGATTCATCATTTCGAATCACCTCCGCTATCATATCTGTTTTCCTTGCGAAGGCAAAAAAGAGAGAGAGGCCCTGCCGGAATTGCGAGCCTCTCCCTGATTGTTTACCACCGCCGGGGCGGATTATAAGGCGGCATCCATCCCGTAGGACTGTGGCCACTGTCGCCGTTCATCCTGCTCATAGCCTCGGAATACCCCTGGGAATAGCCATCCATATAGCTTTCCGTTCTGGAGTTTTCCATCTCCCGGCTTGTATACTGACCGTTGGCAGCCCTTCCGCGGCGCCCGGAGGTATTGTCACCGCTATACCGCTCATACTCTTCAGGATGCTCCATCCCGTGAGTAGCCAGCATATCTTTCTTCAAATGGTAAAGAATGTCCATTTTTTGGATTTCCTGAATAGACCAGTTCCCCTCTTTACGGATCTTTTCCGCCATCTCCACAATGTCCTTGCAGACTTGTGCCTTAATGACCTCGTATGCTTCGTACTCGTTCATTTTTTGGCACCTCCTCAGGCTACTCTGGTAACCCGGACATTCAGGTTACGGATGTTGATGGCCGGAGCCGGCACGGTTGCCGGAGTTTCACTGACAGATGCGTTGACAATCGCGATCTCAGTGCAGCATCCAGCCGGCACATCGATCGTAGTATCGCCGCCGACATGCCAGTAGTCTCCCACTGCTGCCGGCGTGACAGCCGAAATAGTCAGCGGACGGGTGTATCCGCCGACGCTGATCGCCAGCTGGATTTCGCCTGCCGTTCCGCCTTCAGGAACCGCAATATTTCCGGCAAAGGCGACTGTGTACTGCGCTTTCGGATTGCAGCAGTTGGCATTGCGGACAATTCCGCGGAGTACAAGATTCGGGGAAAGATTATCGTGAACAACTAACTGAGGACATCTCATACAAGGCCGTACATCCTGTAGGAGAGCTCCCGCTCCGGGCTGCACCGTCTGAACCTCATTGTATCCATATTCTGCCATTTTGATTAAAAACCTCCATCAATATCGTTTATTCAAACGAAATCGGGATAAACCCGTTATGATTCAAGATAAATCAGGCGGCACCATAACTGCAGTTCCAGTTCTGGGAACAGCAGTTAGGATTCGGAACCACGTAGGCAGGACGGGGCGTCGGAGACAGATACTGCTCCAGCGCGTAGGTCTGCGCGGCATTGTCTGCGAGCACCTGGGCGGTCTGAGCACCCTGGGAAGCTGCGAATCTCAGGCTCTGGTTTTCGGTACGCTGGGCTTCCAGCTGGTTCTGCAGCGCGCGGATCTGACCTTCATAGTTCTGCCGTACGCCGTCCAGTTCGAGCTGGCAAAGCTTATCCATGATCTGCTGTTTGCCGGCGGCATCCGCGGCCCTTGTCGTGGCAGCTTCATTGGCGATCGTGTACTTCAGATCGGCAATACCGAGACGGTTCTCACAGCAGCAGTTCTGGAACGCGTTCTGCATGGCGAAATTGCCGGCCGTAACAGTCGAAGTCAGGTTTGTCAGAGCGTTCATAATTGCACTCTGGTCGAATCCGCGCTGGACTTCACTTCCGCCGTTTCCACCCCAGCCACGGTTTCCCCATCCGCCGAAGATCATGAACAGCACGATCCACCAGGCGCCGTTTCCGCCGAACATACCATCACCATAACCGCCCATTCCACCAGCAGTAGGCGCTACGGGCATATAAGCCTGGATTCCATTTCCATCAGTCATGTGATTAGTCCTCCAATACAAATAATATTTATCTTCAGATTCACTTCTCCTGAATTTCAGTTCGCGGCCACTAAGAAGTTCGTCTGTAAGATATCGAAATAAACAAGGTTGTTTATGTCTTCATCGCAATGACATAGACGGCTGGTGCGCCACTATCAGCAGTTGAAGAAACGTTGCGGACGGTTGCCGCTATCAGTGTGGAATCAAAATTCACGCTGACAAACGCAAATTGGTCATCTCCTGAATACCGTGGTATTACCGCAACAACAGAATAACCCGTGTCAATAAAACTGCTGATGGTTTTAGTAACGGATTTGGTTGCTCCTCCTGCCAAACTGCCCGTGTTGTCCAAATTGACAGTGTATACCTTTATCAAGTTCGCTATTTGGTCAGATAGGCAACTCCAACCTGTCCATGCGCCAGAATATAGTATGCGTTCATATGTAATCGAAGTGTTGTGTTTTGTTAGCCTTTGAATGACTGTAGTATTATTGATACCACGAACAACCTGCAACGTAAATGCAGTAGTAATAGGGCAGTTTACAAGAGAAGCGGCAATGTCATTTCTACTGCAAGCATAGTACCCAATAGTAGTATAGCTATTTAAATTTACACCGCTTGTACCAATGTCCGTTGGTGAATTTCCAATTATTGATTGATCGATATTATCATTTATCGCTTTACCCTGTGCTGCGGAAAGCGCATTGGTCGTACTGTCCGATGTCAGATTGTTTACTACGCTGGGAATTGCGCCTCTGACATCGTTTAGTCCGCCATCCGTCACTGCCGTCAGGTTCTTCCCGTTTCCGGAACTCGCAAGAGTATCACCGGAGGCAATATCAGAATCGGCGGTATACAGATCGCTGTTCCAGACAACGTACTTTCCCTGGGCGATTGCCCGTGTCGCGGTCGGGCCGTCTTGGTTGATCGCCATAAGCGTTTTCAGTTTTTTGGTGATGTAGGGTACAATTGAGATCTTTGGCATTTATGATTTCCCCCTTTCTTTTACCCCGTCTCGGGCATTACTTCGAACGCCTGTTTTTCGTTATTCATGTCCGTTCCTCCCGGCGGCGCACATGGCAAGCATGAACACACCGACAAAAACTCCGCCCATAAATGCCGCAATCAACCACCATGCAGATATCATCGGAACCCTCCTTTTATGATGCTGAAATATATGCAATCTGTGCGTAATAATACAATCCGGATGTTTGTACTTGATATGTAACTGCTCCGGTTGAATAGTTTATGTCAACTTTCCCCCATTTGACTATATCGTCCGTTCTGCAAACACCACGGACAAATTTGGTGGGTTTAAATGCGTCACTCATTGTTCCGATCGTTCCGGTTGTAGAACTTGCATAAAATGCTATTGATCCTGTGCAAACTCTTCCGAATTTTTGAATATCCACGAAAGTTGGATCGTTTGTAACGCCCTCAGTAATGAGTGTGAAGTTTTTCGTTGTTGTTGTGTTGTTTTTTGTATATTTCAACTGAAGTCTGTTCGCGCCTGGCGCACATAGTAAGGAAACATAACCGTTAGAAGCTGATGAAACCTTTTTTGATTCAAATCCATAATAATCATATGTTGAGTCAAAATATTCCTGCGGAGGAGTCAGCCAAACTGTCCATACGTTTTGCGCCCATACTCTGTAAAATACAACTGTTGGCGCTGATGCTCTTACGCCGATCTGAATTGCAAAGTCCGTTCCGTGATTGATAACCGTACACAGGAAATACGTGCTGGGCACGTTTGAGCATCCCGTCGTAAAATACCATGTTCCGCCTGTTTTATAGTCGTTTGCGTCAACGTTTGCTATTGTTTGTGCTACCGTTGCTGTAAGAATCCCATGAGCATACGCGCTCAGCGTATCCAATGCTTCCGTGATTTCTTCCGCTTCTGTCTGAATGGATACCTGACCGTTATTCAGTATGGTCAGTGCCTCGTTTACATTCGATGCACCCTGAATAACATTTGTTGAAATGTCAGCGCCGTTTAATTCGTAGATTTGATCCGCCTTTACGTTTATAATCCGAATAGTCAGCGGAAGATTGCCGGTCGGTTCATACTCCGTCTGGAAACGCACGGCATAACCTCCGGTCACTGCCACCTTGTTCGCGCTGAACGATTCAATTCCGGCACTTTCCGCCCCGTCCTCCAGAAATACCTCCACGTCGCAGTTTGCCGTAAGCAGATTGCTGGGATAGTCATACGAGTATATTCCGTTTGAAAGGGTCCAGGAAGAACTGGCGATTGTCAGCGGAATATCAGCGATTACGTTTTCAATCGCATCGACACGGTTTGCAAGCGTTCCATCCCATGTTCCGTCCCCTTTCAGGTATTTATCCTGATCACCACTCGCAGGAGCAGGAACCAGGCCGTGAGCGCCGGCTGCGGACGATGACGCTCCGGTCATATCGTTTGGAAGCGCAACGGTTCCCCATGAGCCGTTTCCCTTTAAGTATTTATTCTGGTCTCCGGCCGCCGGGGCCGGGACATAACCGTGAACACCGGCGGTACTGCTGGTTGCCCCGGTAAAATCGTCGCCGGAAAACGGAACAGGCGTTACCCGTCCGTCATTGCCGATACCCAGTGCTTTTCCGGCATCGGCGACATTCTGCTGAATCGGCACTTTTCCGGAGGCATCCAGAACAAAATGATCTCCGTTCTGGTCTGTAACTTTGAGCTTGTCTGTCGTGTAGGTATTCGGCATTGCTTATTCACCTCATATAGCCAGGCGGCGTCTGGTTAACGGCCTGCTGATAGTCATACGGCGAGCAGTATCCGTTCTGAAGCAGATACTGAGCCACCAGGTTTGGATCGTTGGAGATTTCCGGAGGAATATTCGGAATCAGCCGTCGGATAAACTCGGACGGATTCTTCATTGCCTCCATCATGGCCTGCATCTTTTGCATAGGGTTGCTGAATTGCTGAGCTATCACGCCTTGCTGCGGGCCGTACATATTGTATATAGGGTTTTGCATCACTGATGCTCACCTCTGTTTCCGTTATTCGGAGACGGAGCAGCAACGTTCGCGCCGTTCCGGTTTCTGGTCAGGCCTGCGATCATCTGCTTGATCTCTTCCAGGCCTTTATGAAGCTCTTCTTTAGTGGCATAGTCAGGAGCTATAGCCTTTGAAGC
>JAEEGL012951110.1_pt1 | contig 32635 bp, 26 predicted proteins | sample 9134231 | NCBI WGS metagenome assembly JAEEGL01 (sample SAMN16246548, study PRJNA631951) | gut metagenome | biome: gut microbiome; feature: rumen; material: fiber-attached | host: Bos | place: Iran: Karaj | collected 2018-10
ACTAAATAAAATTTTGGATTGCAGCGATATTTATACGTATACTTTGGCTAGCACCGTTTTCGGAGGGATCCCTATGAGTTTCACCAAATCGAATAAATTGGAACATGTTCTTTATGATGTTCGTGGTCCTGTTGTAGATGAAGCCGCACGAATGGAAGAGCTTGGCCTTCAGGTTCTAAAGCTTAACATTGGCAACCCTGCCCCGTTTGGCTTTCGGGCTCCCGATGAGATTGTTACGGATATTCGTGCCGCCATCGCCGACTCTCAGGGGTACTCTGATTCTCGCGGAATAGTTGCGGCAAGAAAAGCAATTATGCAGTATGCTCAGATTAAGCATATTCCAAACGTCAGTATGAAAGACATCTATACGGGAAACGGAGCCAGCGAACTGATTCAGCTTGCGTTAAATGCCCTTTTGAATAATGGCGATGAAATACTGATTCCTGCACCGGATTATCCTCTATGGACTGCCTGTGCAAATCTGGCAGGCGGGAAGGCAGTCCACTATATTTGTGATGAGGAATCCGATTGGCTTCCCGATCTCGCAGATATTGAATCAAAAATCACAGATCGGACAAAAGCAATTGTTGTCATAAATCCAAATAATCCAACTGGAGCCCTTTATCCTAAAGAGCTTCTTCTGCAGATTGTTGAGATCGCCAGAAAATACGGCCTCATGATTATGTCTGACGAAATATATGATCGTCTGGTTATGGACGGTGAAGAACATGTATCAATTGCATCTTTAGCACCAGATCTGTTCTGTGTTACCTTCAACGGTCTTTCCAAATCTCATATGGTATGCGGCTTCCGCGTCGGCTGGATGGTTTTCAGCGGGAATAAAGATCTTGGCCGCGATTATTTGGAAGGCATTAATATGCTTTCAAACATGCGTTTGTGCTCCAATGTGCCGGGGCAGTCGATTATCCAGACTGCCCTCTGGGGGTATCAAAGCGTTAACGAGTATACAGTTCCAGGTGGCCGGATCTATGAACAAAGAGAACTGATCTATCAGGCTCTGAACAGCATCCCCGGAATCTCGGCCAAAAAGCCGAAGGCAGCCTTTTATATTTTTCCAAAGATCGATACAGAACGTTTCAATATCACGAATGACAATCAGTTTGCATTGGATTTCCTGCGTGAGAAACGGGTTTTAGTTGTTCCCGGAACCGGTTTTAATTGGCATAAGCCGGATCATTTTCGAATCGTCTATCTTCCAAATCTTACAGTTCTCGCTAAAGCAGCAGAACAGTTGCGTACTTTCCTCGAATCCTATCATCAAAGCAACTGATGGTTCCCTCTCGATACCTGCCAGGATAACCCTGGCCTTTTTGTTATGTACAGTTGAAAACTGATGCACATAACACAAAGACCACTTCTATGATCTGGTATTTTTCGGAAACACTATTCCATCTGTCCTGATGAATGCCGGCAATTCAAATATAAGCTTCAATGTATATTGGGGTGTTGTCCATTATTCGTCAGAATCTTATGATAGAATTTATACAAACAGCTTTTCGTCAAACGCCGTCATCGTCATTGGTTTCAACTGCTTTGGAGACTTATCATGTATGGATATAAGAATTAAAAAAACACAGCAAGCAGTTTTCCGTTCATTTGCGGAACTTCTTTATACAAAGCCATATAGCCAGATCACGATTCAGGATATCCTGGATCATTCCAAAGTTGGAAGAAGTACTTTTTATGCACACTTCCATACCAAAGAAGACCTGCTTAGGAGTATATGTTCCGACATATTGCTCCCGTCATCCGATTCTGAAATCAATACGCAAAAAAGAGTTCCAAAGGCAGTTCCTGCCGTTATCCCGGAATTCAACAAGCTGATCAGAAACATTCTTTATCATATTCAAACGAAGAATTACGAGTTGAAGGCCATTGTTGGCAACGAATGTAAGCCTTTATTTTTATCCTATTTTGATGAACAGCTTTCAACAATACTGGAACCCTTAACAGACTATTTCCCCTATAAAATCCCCAAAGAGTTTCTTCTGAGTTATCTTGTCAACAGCTTGTCAGGATGTATTATCTGGTGGATGCATCATACACAGTATTCCTGTGAAGACATATGCGTTTTTTTCTTGTCCTTAAATTCAGAATGGAATTAGATTATTCATTCCATTTTGTGGGTTATCTGGTTCAGCGCAACTCATCCCTGGAGGATATATGGAATATAAAGAAGAACAGCTAAAGATACTCGGCACAATCCTTGACATCGGAGCTGAAATGATTCGCAGCGGCGCCGAAACCCATCGGGTAGAAGATTCCCTTTACCGACTCGCATCTGCCTATCATTTCTCCGCACCAAATTTCTGGGTTGTTCCAACCAATATCCAGGCTACTGTCACTTCAAAAGACGGTCAATGCTTAACACAGATAAGGCATATTCGCAATTCCGGCATTATGTTTGATCGCTTGAATTCTTTGAATGATCTTTCCCGAAAGGTCTGCCGCACCCCTGTTAGCGCTGATGAATTTGAGCGTCTGTTCCGCTTAATCTTAGAAAAGCCAGTACAGCCGTTATGGAAGAGTGTTTTTGCAGGAATACTGTCAGGTGCAGCATTCGGCGTCTTTTTCAACTGCAATGCACTTGATACAGTTGCGGCAGCAACAGCTTCACTGGTCATAACTTTTTCCCGAAAAGCTCTGATGCCCCAGGAAAACAACCCATTGATTCTTAATTTCCTGATAAGTGTCCTAACAGAGCTTGTAATTCTTCTTTGTGTTTTCAACAGAATCGGCCAGCATACCGGTGCGATAACTACCGGTGTAATCATGCTTTTGATCAGCGGACTCGGGGTAACAAACGGGATCCGGGATCTGGTTCATCTAGACACGTTCTCCGGGCTGGTTAATCTAACCGCATCCTTTACCGGAGCTGTTGGAATTGCATTGGGCATCGCCCTCCCTCTTTTCCTTCTGAATGCTCCTGGCAAAATGGAATTGGCTGGTTTGAATCCAAATCGATTAATTGCTCTTTTGGCGGCAATGGTCGCATGCTTCGGCTTTTCTGTTTGGATGGATGTCAGAGGCTGGAAAACTGTTGCTTGCGGTCTGGGAGGTCTTTTATCATGGTGGGTTTTTCTCCTTTTGGATTCCCACGGATCAGGGATATTCCTATGTTCTCTTGCTGCATCTGCTGCATGTGCTGCTTATGCGCAAATTATGGCCCGCGTTTTCAAAGCACCGGCAACTATTTTTGTCACTGTATCACTGTTTCCATTAATTCCCGGTGCTGATCTTTATCGCATGATGTACGGTATCGTTATAGGGAATTATTCCCTTGCCCATGATTGCGGTTCATCTATGCTTTTAACTTGCTTTGGTATTGTACTTGGGATCATGATAATCGAGACATTGGAAAAAGCACTGAATCACCGATGCAAAGCATGATGCAGTCGCAGGGCAAAAACCTATTTTGTTTTCATGTAAATAAGATTTGCTGTAATTGCCTTCTTTCCGGACATTTCCAATTTCCCTGTAACGTTGATGAAAAACAGTGTTTTCCCCGCTTTATCGACTTCTGCCGTTAATATGTATTTTTCTCCAATCGGAATGGCACGTAAGTAATTGCAATTCATTTCTACAGTTACAGCATCGTTGCTTTTAATCAGGTATTTTACTAGAAGCCCAGCAGTAATATCTACCGCGGTTGCTATCATTCCTCCATGAAGAAACCCGCTTGGATTTGCTTGCCATTCTTGTGTCTGAAAAAGCAAGCTTAATGATTGATGTTCAGCATCACAGGAATAAAAAGCAGGTGCCATCCGTTCATTGATCCTTTCTTTCTGTGCTGCAGCATCTGTACAAAACTCCTGGAAAAAACTTTCCATATGACCTTGTTCATTTTCCGGAAGTATTATTTGTTTCTGGAGCATCTCAAATCGGGAATAATCCATGTCTTTCTCCTTCTCTATCTGGATCCAAGTTTTTATTCAAGAGCTGAAGGATCTGTGCCAGCAACGGTTTTCCCTTCTAGAAGTATCAATTTCTCCGCAAGCAGCCTGGATAGTCCGCTCATGATTGCTGTTCCTTCAATCATCTCAACTGTATTTCCCATTGTAATTTCGTCTTGAACATCGTGGTCAAGAATCCGCCCTGCAGCAAGTTTGACCTGTTTGATAAAATAATTGCAGGACCTTCGATGTATCTGTGAATAAGTTGTATATATCTTATAGATTTCTTCTTCCGTCAAACCGAACGGAATAAGAACCTGCAGCATTGCAATGCTGAGACATTGTTTTAATGAACAAATCATTATCAAATAAGCTATATGAATCCTATAATACTTTTTCCTGACAGGCTCCGGCATGATTTTTTTGCGGACATAGTTATTGATTGTTGCAGGCGTTATAATCTGATCATCCTGAAGCTCTGGAGGAAGATAATCCAAGTATTCCTTTAAAAGGATGATTACCTGCTCCATATATAAACCAAAATTCGGAATGCTTTCCCATTCAGGGAGGCTGTATTGTTCAAGATATTTTTCCCATCTTCTTAGTTTTTTAGCAACAAGCTCCTTTTCAAATGCCATCAAGTTATCCTCCATTCCGCAAAACAGTATGCACTTTTAGCCTCATCTAGTCAAACATGCACCGAATACTAATAAAAGACCGCTGTATGTAATCCATAAGGCAAGATACCCTCGTACAGTAATTGATTGCGATTGCATCAGCTTGAACGTGGAGGTGATTCTGGAATGCTTGAAAGAGCAATTCATGCTATAAAGATCAAAATCAATATCTTTGCAGAATGATTTTTTATTCCAGTATAATCCTTGAGCTTTATATTATTGGTCATATAAAAGCTTCTCTCTTTTACCCCTTTACTTGGTAGGTAATTGCTGTTATACTGTTTTCTGCAAAAAGGAATCATTCCCTAGTGGACAGTTTTTGTTCTGCGGATGTAACGATTTCCAAAGCGAGATTTCAACAGCCAGTTGATCCTTCGCTATTCCCTGATGCAGGGAACAGGCATTTATACATCGTACTGTATTCTAATCATTGGCATTTTCATGCCCGGAGGCTGCAATGAAAAAGATTTATGCGGATAATGCTGCAACAACCAAAATGAGTCAAAAAGCGATCAATGCTATGCTTCCCTTCATGGATCAGATTTACGGAAATCCATCCAGTTTGTATTCTATTGGCCAAGAAGCCAAAGAGCATCTGGAATCCGCTCGTTCCAAAGTTGCTTCATGTTTAGGGTGTGATCCTTCAGAAATCACATTCACTTCTGGAGGGAGCGAAGCTGATAACCAAGCAATAGTTTCTGCAGCAGTTCTCGGAGAAAAAAAAGGAAAAAAGCATATCATATCGACATCCTTTGAACACCATGCGGTCCTTCATACTCTGGATGCTCTTAAGAAACAAGGATTTGAAATCACGTTGCTGGATGTTCATTCAAACGGCATTGTTTCCCCGGAACAAATCAGGCAGGCTGCTCGATCAGATACATGTCTTGTCACAGTTATGTATGCAAACAATGAAATTGGTACAATTCAACCTGTTTCAGAGATCGGCGCTGTCTGCAGGGAATTGGATATTCCCTTTCATACCGACGCCGTTCAAGCTGCCGGTCATATTAAAATTGATGTAAAAAAGCAGAACATTGACCTTCTTTCCTTGTCTGCACATAAGTTCCACGGTCCAAAGGGCATTGGTGCATTATACAGCCGGCGCGGTATACGGCTTTCTAATATTATCTACGGCGGCGCTCAGGAACGCGGAAAACGTGCCGGTACAGAGAACTTGCCTGCAATCCAAGGACTTGCAGCGGCATTAGAAGATGCCTGTGGTTCCATAGAAACAAATTCTAGCCGATTGATCCCGCTTAGGAATCGCTTGATCACAGGGCTGAGGAATATTCCTTATTCAGCATTGAATGGAGATGAATGCTCCCGTCTTCCCGGGAACGTAAACTTCTGTTTCGAGGGAATAGAGGGTGAATCCTTGCTTCTATTATTAGATGATAAAGGAATCTGCGCTTCTTCAGGTTCGGCATGCACGTCCGGCTCCTTAGACCCCAGTCATGTACTATTAGCTATAGGCCGTCCGCATGAAGTTGCGCATGGTTCTCTTCGCCTTTCCATAGGCGAAGATATAACCAGCGAGGAAATTGACTATATCATTCATTCTGTCGAAGATGTTGTTTCCTATCTCCGGCAGATATCACCTTTCTGGCATGATCTTGAATCCGGAAAACGCCCGCATGTGTTTGCAGAAAGAGAGGAAAAATAAATGGCACTCTACAGCGAAAAAGTTATGGATCATTTTCGTCATCCCCGCAATGTTGGGTGTATCGAAAATGCAGATGGAATAGGAGAAGTTGGAAATCCCGTATGCGGAGATATCATGAAAATCTATTTGAAGATTGAAAATGATACGATTGTAGACGTAAAATTTGAAACCTTTGGATGTGGAAGCGCAATTGCTTCCAGTTCGATGGCTACGGAACTGATTATGGGCAAACCTCTTTCAGAAGCACTGCAGTTAACGAATAAGGCAGTAACTGAAGCACTGGATGGTCTCCCCGCTCATAAGCTTCATTGTTCTGTTCTTGCAGAAGAAGCAATTAAGGCAGCAATTGAAGACTATTATAAAAAGAATGGGATTCCTTACGATACTTCTTTGTTTTCAAAGAAAGAAGACTGTGAACACTGCATGGAGCATTAAAGCGTTTTTCTAGATCATTAATGGCTTTTGAACTTCAGGATCATAAGGTTCATTGCTCCATAATGACTATCGTGTTATTCTTCATGCTGCATGTTTTTTCAAAGGCAGAATAGCCATAGTGACAAAATCAGAAAAGGTGGGATATCATCTTCTGGAACCCACCTTTTTATTCTGCAGTTTTGCTGCTATTGACATATTTCATATGAATGTACGGGCAATAGCTTTGAAGGATGCATAATAATGAATTGATTCCTATTGTCCTGATTGATTTGTCATTCCCTGTCCCAGCATTACAACTTGCAGCATATATCTCTGCTGATATACCGGAAATCTCTCTTTTCCAAGACCTATGCCGTGGAATATTAACTGTTTTCTATCGGACATATGAGTAGCAACGTTCTTCCCGGGGTTCATTATCATCGAAATTCATCATCTGGTTTCTATTTCTGAAATCTGTGCTAGAATTCTTTTATATTTTGCTTTCATTTGCTAATTCAATCAAATTGCCTGAGGAGTTTTTCTTATGTTGCTAATTCAAAATGCTCATATTCTTCCTATCACCGGAAAAGAAATCCGAAGCGGTTCTGTTCTCATTGATCAAGGTAAAATATCCGCTATCGGCAATTCGATTTCTTATCCCCCTTCCGCGGATATCATTGATGCAGGCGGCCGTCTGTTAACTCCTGGTTGCATTGACGCACATTGTCATATTGGTCTTGACAATGAGGGTATGGGCTGGGAAGGTTCCGATTTTAATGAAATTGTCGACCCCGTCACACCGCAAATGCGCGCTATCGATTCCATCAATCCTGTCGATGAAGCATTCCAATACGCGATTCGTGGCGGAGTTACGTCTGCTTGCACCGGTCCTGGCAGCGCAAATGTTGTCGGAGGGACGTTTGCAGTAATTAAGCTCTTTGGAAAACGTGTAGATAAAATGGTAGTAAAAGAGCCTGCTGCTATGAAATGCGCCTTTGGAGAAAACCCAAAGAAGTGTTATGGAAAAGATAATCATAAAGCTCCCATGACCCGAATGGGAACTGCTGCTCTTTTACGGGAACTTCTGCTCAAATCTTTTCAATATTATCAGGAGAAGCAAGAAGGAAAAATGCCAGCTTTCGATATGAAGCTGGAAGCAATGATTCCCGTTGTTTCTGGAAAAATTCCCCTGAAGTGTCACTGTCATCGGGCTGACGATATCTTTACTGCAATTCGAATCGCTAAGGAATTTGATCTGAAAGTTACGCTAGATCATTGCACAGACGGTGAATTAATTGCCGATGAATTATCCGAAGAAGACTATCCCGTTCTGATTGGTCCTTCATTGGGGCATAAATCGAAAATAGAACTTGCTCATAAAAGCTTTTCAACACCTGGAATCCTTTCCAAAGCCGGACTCTGTGTATGTATTATTACGGATGCTCCGGTAATTCCTCTGCAATATCTCCCGATGTGCGCAGGCCTTGCTGTCAATTCTGGAATGAGTCCTCAGAAAGCATGGGAGGCAATTACCATCAACCCTGCCCGTGTTCTTGGAGTCGATAACAGAATCGGCAGTTTGGAACCTGGAAAGGATGCTGATCTTGTAATCTGGACAGCAGATCCTCTCCGGTCCATTGGAGGTGAGTCTTACATGACACTGATAGATGGGAATATTGTTTATCGGAAAGATAAATAAGGTTTGTCCGATATTCCTACTATATTCGTCGGAATACAAAGGCAGAACACTTATACAGCCCGATGTTAATTCCTTGTTGTATATTTGATAATTGTTTCTGTTCAATGATATGCCGCATTGCTGTATTGCATATTACAATCATATTCCTGTAAAGCTATAGAAAAGACGGATCCCAAAGGATCCGCCTTTTTCATGTCTGCTAATATAAAACGTTTTTCATTCCGATAAAAACAAACTTCTTCTCCGCTGGTCAATCTGGTCTATTTTTCCAAGATATGTATTATAGTCTTTCCCGTTGGCAACCCTTTCAATACGGGAACCGTCTTTAGAAACCCACTTGGAAATTGCTCCTGCTCCATGCGCCATGATCGGAACTGTTTCCTCCATCATATCAATATTATATATGGATTCTTTTTTATATTTAGCATATCCCACATTTTCCAGATTGCCAGACATATATTTCTGGCGATACATATAATATGGTCCCAGTCCTACTTTCTTAGCTGAATCTCTTGCGAAATCAATCATTTCAGATACTTCCGCAGGTTTTGGGAGCGGATATTTATCCAGTTGCATCTTTAATTCAGCGGCTCTTTTAATAGAAAGAGAATGAACGGTTAAGTTTTCTGGCCGAAGTGCAAGAACTTTTCCAATAGAACGCTCAAATATTTCCACCGTCTCTCCGGGAAGTCCGGCTATCACATCCATATTGATACAGGAAAAACCCATTTTTCTTGCAAGTACAAATGAATCGATAATCTGCTCTACAGTATGAGATCTCCCAATTCTGGAAAGCGTTTCATCCGACATCGTTTGAGGATTGATGCAAATTCTGTTAGTTCCAGCATCTGCAATTACCTTCAATTTTTCCGAATTAATCGTATCTGGTCTTCCAGCTTCAACAGTCAGTTCCTGTCCAAAGCCTCCGTATTCCCTCATAATAAAAGAAAATAGTTCCTGCATCTGCTTTGCAGACAGGATAGTAGGAGTGCCTCCCCCCATATACATTGCACGTATTCTTCTTCCTGACTCCCGTGCAGTTTGGGCTCCCAAGCGGATATCCTCTTTTAATGCCTCCAAATAGGTTTCCAAAGTATTTGATGACGGAAGAACTTGTGCCGGGAACGAACAATACAGACATCTTGATGTGCAGAATGGAATCCCTACATATACATCAAAATCTTCTGGTTGGACAGATGCGATTATCGGTGCTTGCCGTTCAGTTATCTCAGCAGCAAGCGCAGTTTTTTCAATGGATACATCATAGAGATCTAGAAATTCCCGAACAGCAGTTTCTTCATCCGATGCATCTTTTATTTCCCGGAATAATTTCGTTGGTCTGATTCCTGTCAATGCTCCCCAGGGAGTTTTCACTTCCGGAAATACTGATTTCAGAACTGAATATGTCAGGAGTTTAATCTGCCTTTTCTCTACTTTCTTGATAGTCAGTGCATCTTCTGCTTTAAGCAGAAAACTGCTTTTGAGTGACTTTGCCCCGCATGACACGGAACACATATATGCATAACCGGTTTTTCTCAAATAGGCATCTATCTGAATCTGGGCAGAAGGATCAGGTGCAGAACCCTCCTCGGCTAATTCAACATCTGAAAGCCCTAAAAAAAGCCGGATTTCCTCCGCTACATCGTTAAAATATTCCGGCCGATTCATGCGGACAATGATTCTCATAGAAAAAAGCTCCTTCTTGATACGATCGGATTCCATGCCTGCTCTTCAGAAATGACTGTTGTTTCTCCGTGCCCTGGATAAACGATCGTATCTCTATCTAGAGAAAACAAACGCTTCACTATGGTTTCCTTTAAGTCCTGCATATTCCCCCCCGGAAGATCTGTCCTGCCAAAGCTTCTTTTGAATAGAGTATCTCCGCAGAACAAAGCTTTCTGCTCTCTGAGATAAAATGAAGCTCCGCCGGGAGTATGTCCCGGGCAAGCAATTACTTCAAATGAAAGCCCTGCAGCACTAAGAATTTCTCCATCTGCAAGAATCCGATCCGCATATAATTCTTTCATTAAGGATTGTCCCATCACAGCAGACAAGTTCATGCTCTGATCTCTAAGAAAAGGCTCTTCCCTGTCCAGAATGCACAGTTCTGCTCCAGTCCAGTTCCTTACCGTCTCCGCACCACCAATATGGTCATAATGAGCATGGGTCAAAAGGATATGCGAACACTTTTTACCGCTGTTTCTAAGTGCCTCCTCCAATCCTTCTGTTCCGCCAGGATCCACAATAACACAACTGTCAAAATCAGGATCCCATACAAGGTAAGTATTGACCGAAAGAGGTCCCGTCTCTAATGTTATGACATTCAACAATTCAAAACTTCCTCCTGCTGTCCAGCAAAATGGTATGCGGTCCACTATTCACAAGACTGACCTGCATCTCCGCTTGAAACTGTCCAGTTTCGACAGGAACTCTTTTCTTGATTTCCTCTATGCAGTATGAATAGAGCGGTTTTGCTTCTTCCGGCCTTGCTGCATGTATATAACTTGGCCGTCTCCCTTTTCTGGCATCTGCGCAAAGAGTGAACTGAGATACCAACAGGATACTGCCTCCGATTTCATCAACAGACAGATTAGGCACCCCTTCTGTATCATCGAATACCCGGAGGCCTACTGTTTTGGAACAGATATAATCTGCATCAGTTCTGGAATCCCCTTCTTCTATACCTAAAAAAACGAGAAGTCCGGGACCGATCTCGCCAACAACTTTATCCTCTATAGAAACTTCTGCCCGAAGAACGCGTTGAATTACTGCACGCATACTCCCCTCTTTATTTAATGCACCACGCGGTACACTTCATTAACACTGTTTAGTGATTTCAGTTTCTTCATTATGACATTCAGCTGTTCTGCATTTGTAACGGCAAATGTCATAGTAATAACATATTTCCCCTCGGTATGTGTCTTCCCTGCAATGCTTCGAAGACTGATGTTCAAGGAACTAAGCATCGATGTAATCTCTGCAAGAGAACCCGGCGTATCATTCGCATGAATTTCCACAGACGCCTCGAAGGAGGAATTCACATTAATGGCCCATTCTACATCAATTATCCGATCAACGTCGTGTCGTAATTGGGTGACATTAGGACAATCTACCCTGTGAACAGAAACACCTCGTCCCCGGGTTATGTATCCAACTATCTCATCGCCAGGAAGCGGATTGCAGCAGTTTCCGAAACGGACCGCCATGCCCGGGTCTCCACGGACTATTATTCCATTCACAGGAACATGTGAAGGTTCCCGCACGTTTCTGCTCTGCTGAAGCTGGTCTTCAAGCTTTTCCGTTTTCTCCTGTTTGCGCTTGCATTCAATCAGTTTATGAATAACTTGTCCGGTTGTTATTCCTCCAAACCCGATTGCAGAATACAGGTCATCAAGTTCAGGAATTCGATACCGCTGAAGAATAATTGAATAGTAATCCGGTTTAAGCAGATCGCTGAGCCGTTCTCCTTCCTTCCTCGCTGCATCTTCCAGCATTTCCCGGCCTCGTTGAATGTTTTCCTCCCGGTTTTCCTTTTTAAACCATTGCCGTATCTTGTTCCTTGCAGACTGTGTTTTAACAATTTTCAGCCAGTCCCGGCTGGGACCCGGCTGATTATTGTTTGTAATAATCTCTACTACATCGTTTGTCTGAAGCCTATAATCCAGTTTTACCAGGGTCCCATTTATTCTTGCACCCTGACAATGATGCCCGATATTGGTATGAACGCGGTATGCAAAATCCAGAGGCGTACTTCCCATTGGAAGGTCAATAATCTCGCCCTTTGGAGTCAATACGAATACATAATCGCTGAGGAAATCTTTTAATATATTCTCAACAAACTCCTTGCTATCCTCTGTAGTATCTTTTGCCTCTACAATTTGCCGCAGAAAGCTTGTCTTTTTATCCAGCATACTAGGTGCTGAACGGCCTTCCTTATACATCCAGTGGGCAGCAATACCGTACTCAGCTGTCCGATGCATCTCCTGCGTTCTAATCTGTACTTCAAAAGGAATCCCATTCGGTGCAAGCAACGTCGTGTGCAAGGAGCGATACATATTAGGCTTTGGGGTAGCAATATAGTCTTTAAATCTTCCTGGAATCGGATGCCAGCCTGCATGGATTACCCCCAATGCCGCATAACAGTCGTTTACTGAGTTCACAATAATCCGGATTGCTATAAGATCATAGACCTCGCTGATCGGCACATTCAGGCGCTGCATCTTACGATAAATGCTATAAATATGCTTTGGCCTCCCGCTGATGGATGCTTCGATCCCGGCCGCTTTAAGCTGCTCCCCGATTTTTGTCATCGCATCATCCAGCGTCTGTTGACGTTCGCTTTGCAAAACGTCCAGTTGCTTCTTGATCCGATCATATTCATCAGGCATAAGGTATTTAAAGGAACGATCTTCCATCTCGCCTTTAATCGTTGCCATTCCGAACCGATGGGCTAATGGTGCATATACATCAAGAGTTTCTTTGGCCTTTCGATATTGTTTGGCTGGGCTGCAGTATTCCAGGGTTCGCATATTATGCAAGCGGTCTGCCAGCTTGATAATCACGACCCTGACGTCAGCCGCAATTGCCAGAAACAGTTTGCGAAGGTTTTCTGCTTGCTCCTGTTTTTTTGCAAGATACGTCTGCTTCCCGGAAACAGTCAGCTTGGTTACTCCGTCTACCAGCTTTGCCACTTCCGTACCGAATTCCTTTTCGATCGTTTCGATCGTTACACCTTCCCCGTCTTCAACCGTATCATGCAACATGGCGGCAATGACACAGTTCGCATCCATTCCCATGTCCATCACCATGTCAGCAACTGCTTCCGGATGTACAAAATACGGCTCTCCGGATTCACGCTTCTGTTCCTTGTGCACCCTTTGCGCAAACTCTACCGCTTTCTGAAACTGTTCTGTCTGCTCCGGCGTATATTTTGCCGCAAAGCGCTCCACAATCTTTTCCATGCGATCCTCCTTCCCCGTACGCTTATTATCAGGATAAAAAATCAACGGATAATCCGTTGATTTAGATGGCGCGTTGATAAAAATATCAGTATTTCACGATGGATTCCACATCATACCCGCTCAAATTGGCTCGTCCGTCAAATTCATCTGTCAGTTCAATTGCGAACCGAATTGCCACGACCTCTCCTCCGGCCTGTTCAACCAGTTTAACTACGGCAGCTGCAGTTCCGCCGGTAGCAAGAAGGTCATCAACAATAACAACTTTCTGGCCTGGCTGAATTGCATCCTTATGAATCTCAAGAATATCCGTTCCATATTCGAGCTCATACTCATGCTGCAACGTTTCGCATGGCAGTTTTCCAGGCTTGCGTACAAGAACAAATCCAGCATTCATAGCATAGGCAAGTGCTGCACCCATTACAAATCCGCGAGCTTCGGGTCCAACTACCAGATCAACCTGCTTCCCGTTTAAGGATTCGACAATCTCATCAATCAGCTGATGATATGCTTTCGGGTTCTTGAACAGCGTTGTGACATCCCGGAATAGAACGCCCGGTATTGGAAAATCGGGAATATTGCGAATTGTCTCTTTCAGGTCCATACTTCGCCTCCTGTTTTATTCAGGCAAAAGCCTATATATCACAAAGAATGAGTATACAGGATGGAAATAACTTTTGCAAAGGTCTTATATACAGACAGCCCATCTGCAGGTTATTCACTAACCCAGTTTATCCGTTTTTCTTCCGTAGCCGGAGTGCATTAAATAAAATCGGCCAGACTAAATCCGCCGGAGAACCCATTGCAAAGAAGCGTAAAACTTCATGCCGAAACGGGAACGGATCTAGTCTGACCGAAATGTGATTCTTCTGTTATGCTTTTAGCGGAAGTATTTCCGCCATGTCATCAAGCCCTCCCGCTTGAAGCAGGGTCTTGCGGGTTGGGTAGAATGTGTCCGGATCGCATCCAAGAGCTCGGAAAAACCGGTCGGCAAGGACAGCGCTCTCGATTGTGACTCCCTTGGTCACACCGCGTGGAAGTTTTGGTATTCCAAGAATTCTTGGAGACGCGGTATAATCCTCTTTCTTCAGCCCTTCCCGAATGTTATAGCAAAGCCGAGTTAAGAAAGAACGCCTTCCGAATTCAACCAGCTCGCCATCACCGGAAATCGACCAGCCTGTTACCATGTCATAAACCGGTTCATACATGGAGACTCCATATACGCTGCAGAACTGGCATATACCCACTGCATTTTCAAATTCCCCATAGCTGGCAGACTCAACATCAATTATTCCGTTATGAGGCCCTTGTTCAGAAAAGTCATACTTATCATCCGTTATCGTCCAAGCAGTTCCGCCCTTGACATGGCGTCCTGGGGTCGGATCATATTGATATGTACGTGCCAGTCCGGGGAGAAATCTCGGATCGTGCATCCCCGGCTCGATTCCAGAAAAGGTCACCAGCTGTTCTTTTCCCTTTCCCCAGGTCTCAGCAGCATATTGGCTTCCGTGTACCAAGACAGCGCCGCAGCCATCACAGGTTCCCATTTTTTCAATCAACTGTACAGCTGCATCTCCATTTCCCCAGGTAGCCTCAATTCCATCGAGATCTTCTTTTGTCAGCTCCCCATTGTCATACGCGTCGAATACCCATGCCACTGTTGCACCGGCAGATATCGTGTCAAGTCCATATCGATTGCAAAGGTCATTGCATTTGATCACAGGCATCGGGTCCTTATTCAGCAGCATTGAGCTGAACGCCGCCTGTGTCTCATATTGAGGCCGCTGCGTAATCCCAACCGGCCATTTCCCGTCTTTCACATCATAAACAGCACCACATCCAAAGGGGCATGCGTAACAGGCATATTTCTTTATCTTATATTTGGGGTCCATGGATTCAGATCCAACGGCAAAAGCCTCTTCTTCCGTATAATAGTCCTCTGCGGGAGAAGCCCAGTTCTTGATACTGGAATCATTTGTCATAATGAGTGCCGGTGTATCATTTCCAGTTCCATGATCTCGAAAACCAGCATAGTCGTCGGATCTGGCAGTCTCAGCAACCGCTTTGTTATGCTCTTTTAGTTTTGCAGAATCAAACACAGGAATTTTCTCTGATCCGCCAGCAGCAACCAATTTCACATGTTTGGAACCAAGAACCGCGCCACCGCCACCACGTCCAGCTGCATGATGCGTGTCCGCCATTACCGCAGCAATATGGCTCAGATGCTCTCCAGCCTGCCCAATTCCGGATACTGACACTTTGATTCCATGTTTTTTCAGAATTTCTTCCTTTGCCTTTGCCTCAGCTTCCAGATAATCCATTCCCCATAGATCAGGAGCTTCAATGATATCTACAGTATGATCATGAGCAAATAGATATACCGGTTTTTCAGCTATGCCGGTAATAAAAAGCGCATCCAATCCTGCATGCTTCAGGTCAACTCCAAATGTGCCGCCGGCATTCGCATCATTAAAGCCGCCGGTAACAGGCGATTTACATACAAATGTAAAGCGTCCCCCGAAAAAAGCTCCGGATCCGGTCAGCGGTCCTGTTACAAATCCGCAGACGCTTTGCTCATCAAAAGGGCCAGTCCCTGCAGGCATAAAATCAAGGAGCATTCTTGCTCCGAGCGCAGGACCGCCAATGAAAAGCTTGGCATAGTTTTCATCCAGTTCCCTTGTCTCACAGGTTTTCCGGGATAAATCCACAAAAGCATATCTACCCATGTAACCGCCCTGAAACATTATGAAACCTCCTGTATACGAATTCATTTTCAGCCTATCTTTCATTTGTTCTTAGTGCAAACATCATATATAACAAAAAAGAATCAACGGCATATTTTCGTCATGGATCCTCCATTCGTGCATCAGACAGCTGGAATTCAACCTCCTTGCACCACGTTAATCAATGTCAGGCGATCCCCATCATGCAAATCCATATGATCTAGTGCTTTTGAAAGCCGCATCGTATTCATCCCACAATGTGCAAGGATCCGTTCCGAATTCAGGAGTTCTTCCTTAAATCCTGCCAGTCCAAGTGCTTCCCGAACACTAACTGGTCCTTTGTTTTCAATGAGGAACAGATTTTTATCCGTCTCCAGTTTCCTCTTTACAGAGCCAAATAGCACGATTTCGATCATCTTCATACCTCCTGCGGAATGTCGAACATCTTGATCAGATAGTCCCGGTATTTCCTAGCTGTCTCGGACAGATGCTTTTCTTTTCTGAAACATATCATCATCTGACGGGTAAACCTTCGATCCAGAACCGGAATCAGGCGAATCAACCGGCAGCCAGAATACAATTGACTCGCTCCCTTTGGCAGTAACGCAGATCCGATCCCTTCCTCTACCAGTTTTCTCTGTATTTCACGGGAATCTACTACAGCCGCGGTCCGTATTGGAAGAAGCATCGCTTCGCAAATCCTTTTCGGATAATCTGCTCCTTCTCCGCTTCCACTCAGCCAGATTAACGACTGGTTTTCTAGCATCCGAGGAGTAATGACTGCTTCCTCCGCAAGAGGGTTTGAATAATGAACCGCAAGTAAAAACTCCTCCTGATAAAATGGATAACCCTGAAAAAAATCGTATTTTGCATCCGCAGGATATACGAGTACATCATATTGCTTAATGTCTATCTGTTTTTCGAGATCTACAGTGGCACAAATCTGGAATTCTGCATCCATCCCGTCCCCCCTAAATCCCGCAATACTGCGCATGATTGCATCACAAGGTCCAAAGCTGCCTATTCTGATTGTATTTGAATTACCATGTTTCATGGCAGCCAAGTCGGTTCTGCAAAGATTCCACTCGCCTAGGATCTTTTCACAACTCGCACGGAATCGAGTTCCGGCTTCATTCACAGATATTCTTCTTCCATTGCGATCAAAAACAGAGATGCCAAGTTCTTCCTCTATTCTGTTCATGCTTTTGCTCAATGCGGGCTGGCTCACTTTCAAATAATCTGCAGCACGGGACATATTGCCAAGTTCTGAAATAGTCAGAAATTCTACCATCTGGCGCAAATCCATCTTTTCATTCCTTCTCTATATTCCAAATTGGAATTAAAAACTACAGCCATTATAATTGTTTATCTATCAGGAAAAAAGCATTTCTGTTGAAAATTCAGCCGTTATGATCATCAAACGGCTTCTGATGAGGCTTAGCTGAATAGCTCTGAGCAGGGTCAAGGTAAAACTCTGATCTGATCGTATCGTCATTTATGATCATCATAAACAAATGTGACCATATCCAATATTGATAACCGGTCCGGAACGTCTACGGCTGTCTCTGAAATGTCAAACGATCATTTTCGATGTTGTTTCCTTTTCTCAGCTTCTCAAGACAGTTTCTTCAGATAGAAGGGTTTATCAAGTTCATTAATATTCTAAATATAACTGTACATTGATGTAAGCCGAACCTCCCGATATAATGGAAACCGGATATTGAGAACCGGTTTCCATTTAGGGGGGTCCGATGACTTCTGCAGATTCAATTCTTTCGGCTGCTACCGATCTGTTTAGAGAACGAGGTCTTGCTTTCACCATGCAGGATCTTGCCGACCGTCTGCACATCTCGAAAAAAACCATTTATAAGGAATATCCGTCCAAGGAGTCGCTTCTCCTTTCTCTGACAGAATATGGCTTCAACCGAATCCAGAATTGCAAGAAGGCAATTTTGAATTCTTCGATGAGCCTTTCCGAAAAACTTGGTGCTGCATTAATTGCTCTCCCGGATGATTATCAAACATTAGATTTCAGACGGCTCGGTGAATTAGGCGAAAAGTATCCCTCCGTCCTTGATTCCATTATGAGAAACCTTAAAAGCGGTTGGGAGCCAATTTTTGCCCTGTTGGATCAAGGCATCCAGACCGGTCTGTTCCGTCCTGTTCCGCATCTCGTACTGCAACAAGTCGTTACTTCTTCGATTGACGCTTTTCTAGATGGCCGTTCACTGCATCAGGCTGGATTAACATATCAGGAGGCTCTTGAATCTCTGTCCATCATTCTTATGAAAGGAATATGCATATGATCTGTCTTAACAACAACTGGCAATATACGCCTGAATGGTCGGAAGAATTTCTTTCCGGCAAAGGAAATCCGATTTCAGTGCGAATCCCGCATACTGTATCAGAACTTCCTCTTCATTACGCCGATCCCCTCGATTATCAGAAAATCAGCGGTTACAGGCGAATTTTACCCATCACTCCCGATATGAAGGGAAAACGGATCTTTGTACAATTCGATGGTGCTGCTCATATAGCAACAATCTACTGCAATGGAACGGAAATCGGGAAACACTGTTCCGGTTATACTGCGTTTAGATTCGAACTGACTGACTATATTCTTTGGAATGCTGATAATCTTCTGTCTGTTCAGCTCGACAGCACTGAGAACCCGTCCGTGCCCCCCTTTGGCTATGTCATTGATTATCTTACGTATGGTGGCATATACCGGGATGTTTGGATGGATGTCCGTCCGAAATCATATATTCGCGATGTATGGGTGCATACTCCTACAGTTCACCAGGCGGTTGTCGGTTTGGAACTGGAAGAAGCAAATCCGGAAATGGAGATCCGCATTCGGATTCTGGATTCCGCGCAGAAAGAAATCGCGACGCAGCTGGCACCATATGGTTCTAAATCCGTTTGTATCAACGCTGAAGCAGCCATTCCTTGGGATGTACACTCCGGAGTGCTGTATACTGCTGTGGTTGAATTGATCCATGAAGGGAAAATTATAGACACATTCGATAGAACATTCGGATTCCGCACCATTACCTTCAATGAAAACGATATACAGATAAACGGGAAAAATGTATTTCTCCGCGGTTTGAATCGTCATCAGTGCTTCCCCTATCTAGGCTATGCAGCAACCGCATCTTTGCAGAGAGAAGATGCTCGGATTCTTGATGAAGAATTGGGTGTCAATACGGTTCGAACCAGTCACTATCCCCAGAGCCAGGCATTTATTGATGAGTGTGACCGCCGTGGCATTCTTGTAATAACTGAAATTCCCGGCTGGCAGCATGTTTCATCCGATGAAGGATGGCGTAATCAATGTATTCGGAATGTGGAAGAAATGGTACGACAGTACAGGTCGCATCCTTCCATTTTGCTCTGGGGCGTAAGGGTCAATGAAAGTCAGGACGACGACGCCTTATACACCGAGACAAACAGAATTGCGCATGAGCTGGATCCTTCCAGGCCGACTACCGGTATCCGCTTCATAGAAAAGAGCAGTTTGCTTGAGGACGTCTATGCGTATAATGATTTCTCCCATAATGGAACAAATCCAGGCGCAAAGCCAAAAAAGGATGTAATGTCCGATGCTGGCCATCCGTTAATCATCAGTGAAGCAAACGGCCACATGTTTCCGACTAAATCCTTTGATCCCTGGTCAAAGCGTCAAGAACAGGCACTTAGACACGCTGAAGTGCTTTCCTGCGCTTTCAAGGATGGAACTCACGCCGGTGTTACACAGTGGTGCATGTTTGATTATCCAACGCACAAGGACTTTGGCAGCGGTGACCGCATTTGCTATCACGGAGTCATGGACAGTTTCCGAAATCCAAAGACCGCTTCCTACGTTTATGCCAGTCAGTCCGACCGCAGGCCGGTTCTTGAAGTCGGATCGTCCATGGATATCGGCGACTATCCGGTCAGCCAGATCGGTTCGGTATATGCTTTCACGAATGCGGAAGCGATTGACCTTTATAAAAATGATGCTTTTGTAAAGCGATTTATTCCAAAAGCTGGAACGGGGCTGCAGCATCCTCCTGTCGCAATCGATGATACAATTGGTAACCTTCTTGAAAGCGAAGAAGGTATGGATCCCCGGCAAGCCTCTCTGATTCGTGACTGCTTGCTTGCAGCCGGAAAATATGGTATGCCCAATCTCCCGTTCCGTTACAGAATAAAACTGCTCTGGGTCATGCTTCGTTATCACATGAAATTCGATGATGGCTATCAATTGTATGGGAAATACATTGGAAACTGGGGCGACAAGGCGACCATATGGCGATTTGATGGTATCTATGGAGATAAAGTAGTTTCCTCTGTAACTAAATCTCCTGCTCAGCATCTGCATCTCGAAGCAGTTCCGAGCAGTACCGAACTATTAGAAGGAGATTCCTATGATATGGCTGCGGTACGGCTTCGCGTCCGGGATGAAAATGGAAACATCGCATCCTATGCCCAGCTGCCTGTTAGTTTTTCCGTTGAAGGCCCAATCGAAATTGCTGGTCCGTCAGTCTCAACTCTGGAAGGCGGAATGGGCGGTTTGTATCTTAGAACAACTGGTTTAACCGGTTCTGCTACGTTGACGGTCTCATCGCCTGCAACAGAGCCTCTTACTATTCAATTCACGATCAGGGGGAATCATTAATGCATTACACGAAAAGACAAACTGTTGCATATGGGTTGGGGGCAGTCGGCAAGGACATGGTATATGCCCTGTCAAGCGCATATGTCATGTATTACTACAATGAGATTCTCGGAATCTCTGCTGGGTTTGTCGGTTTGATTCTCATGATTGCGAGGGTCTTTGATGCCATAAACGATCCTTTCATGGGTATTGTTGTCGCAAAAACCCGTACCCGCTGGGGAAAATTCCGCCCTTGGATTCTTTCCGGCTCGGTGCTCAATGCGCTTGTTCTTTATGCGCTGTTTGCTGTCCCCAAAGGCATTCATGGGACCTCTCTGCATATTTATTTTGCTGCCATATACATCCTCTGGGGCATCACATACACCATGATGGATATCCCTTACTGGTCGTTAATTCCTGCCGTCACAAAAGAGCCGAAAGATCGCGAGAACATGTCAGTTGTCGGCCGTACCTGTGCAGGAGTTGGGAATGCGCTGATTACTGTATTTGCCATGCGCTCCGTACAATTATTGGGAGGAGGAATTGACCGTGCGAGTGAACGTTCCGGCTTTGCCTCTGTCACCTTGATCGTTGCGGTTCTCTTTGTTCTCCTTGAAATCATTCTTTTCTTTTCCATCCGTGAAAAAGCATTGGACAAGCAGGAGAAAATGGAAACAGCGACCGTACGCGAAATGTTCCATTCACTTTTCTCCAACGATCAGGCGATGACTGTTGTCCTCACGATTGTGCTTATCAATACTGCTCTCTATATCACTTCCAACTTGTTGATTTACTTCTTTAAATACGATGTCGGCGGAGAAGGCTGGGCCAGTTCCCACATGGTTTTCAATATGGTCGGTGGCGCATCTCAGATTTTTGCCATGATGCTGCTCTATCCTTTGCTTCGAAAAAAACTAAGCAACGAAACCATCTTTCGGATCTGTCTGTTTTTTGAAATAGCTGGCTATGTACTGATTCTCAGTGCCTGCTTCCTGGGACTTGCCAATAATATGTTGATCATATGCGGCGCAGGCCTGCTTGTATTCTTGGCAAACGGAATCCTGACCGTCCTTACCACGGTATATCTTTCTGCTTCAGTAGATTATGGCGAACTGAAAACGGGGAAAAGAGAAGAATCCGTCATCTTCTCCATGCAGACATTTGTTGTCAAGCTTGCATCGGGTCTGGCGGTTTTCCTCTGTGGAATTGGGTTGGATTTAATCGGACTGGTCGGAGATGACAGTACGGAAGGAATAATTGTGGCACAAAGTACCTCTACCATCGCGGGACTTCGTCTTCTCATGACGATACTGCCGATCATCGGGTTAATTGCGGCTGTTATCCTCTTCAATCATAGATTCCATTTGACTGACGCTAAAATCGAAAGCATGAATGCAGAATTAAAATCCCGCAAACAGGAGGCCTGATTGATGTCTGCTCTTGAATGGACTGTTCGCGTATTGGAGCAGAACGGGAAAGAATGTTTTCTTTCCGGAACGGAAGAAATGATTCCGGGGACACATCATATACATGCAGACCTGCCATCTGGGATAATTCAATCCATACATGCGGAATTTCCCTTGAAGATACTTCCAGGAGACAGGATTTTTGAAAACGGTTATCAAACATGGACATATTGTCCTGAGTATTCTGCGCGTCAAAGAATCCGCGGTCTGAGACGTGTTCCTCACTTTATTGTCCGTCGGTTTAAGCTGGATCGATATGGTGATTATCACTTTGTTCATTACCCGTATCATTCCGGAATAACACATGGCATGTCCTGGTGTTATTTCCGGACCGGCAAAGAATACCAGCTTCTCGCCTCGCTCAATGAAGAGCCAGGCTACACTCTTTTTACATATAATGCAAAATTGGGAAAGCTGGCTATTGATCGAGACTGCGCTGGAATAGAATGCGGTGGAACCTATCCGTTATTTGATCTTATCTGGAAATCCGGAACCGAGCAGGAGGTTTTTGACGCTTGGTTTTCCGCTCTACCCTTTAAACGTCTTCCTGCCAAGCCGCTCTATGGTTATTCCAGCTGGTATAATCGTTATCAGAATATTTCAGATTTATCCATCCGTCAGGACCTTTACGGATGTAAAACCATTTTTCAGTCCGGTGATCTGTTTCAGATTGATGACGGATGGGAGTCATTTGTTGGAGACTGGACAAATCCTGACCCTGAAAAATTTCCATCGGGTCTGAAACCCATTGTAAACGAAATTCATGCATCCGGTTTTCAAGCTGGCTTATGGCTTGCCCCGTTTGTAGCTGAAACAAAAAGCAGCTTGTACCGCAACCATCAAGACTGGTTCCTAAAAGTTAATGGTGAAAACTGGTTCTGTGGTTCTAACTGGTCAGGGTTCTATTCTCTTGACCTGGATCATCCTGAAGTACAGAGATATCTTCACGATGTTTTCTGCCGCGTTTTCGATGAATGGGGATTTGACTTTGTCAAGCTTGATTTTCTCTATGGAGCGGCCCCTTTCGGATCGCGTTTAGAAACACGGTCTGCAAGAATGATCCGCTCGCTGCGTTTCCTTAGAAATCTTTGCGGAACCCATCCTATACTGGGTTGCGGTGTTCCGGTAATGCCAGCCTTTGGATTAGTTGAATACTGCAGAGTCGGTTGCGATGTCGGTCTCGACTGGGATGATATTCTTCCGATGCGTATTATTCACAGGGAACGCGTCTCTACAAAGCAGGCAATTGGAAACACTGTTTTTCGTAGAGAATTGAACGGACGTGCTTTTCTTTCAGATCCGGACGTATTCTTTCTTAGAAAAGAAAATTGCCGTTTGAATAATAATCAAAAAAATGAACTTGCCACTATCAATGCGTTGCTCGGAGGTATGTTGCTGACAAGTGATGACCCTTCGTCCTATACGGAATCAATGAGATCACAGTATCAGCAATACCGTCATCTTTCAACAGCAAAAATCCTGGATGTTCAGATCGATCATGGGGTTCAGATTACTTACAGTCTGGATGGAGAAATCAAGACGGTCTCGTTCAAATAGTTGTATGTAAAGTGTAATATATGGTTCGTAACAAATGGTATTCTTGAAAAACACAAATTCTGGTGAAAACTTATTATTCATTGTCTATAATAACGCCTGAGGGTTTCCAATGAGTTGGGTATCCTCTTCATTCCTTATCGCATATAAGGAGCCAGTTTTCCCTAAGGCCTGAGTCTTTCTCATGTCAAAAAATGTTTGATTCTTATCATTCGGAGGTTGTTGATAAATGCCCTTATTCACTTTTCATTGTACAAAATGCGGAAAATCTTTTGAAGTGCTTACAAATGCGGGAACCATTCCCGAATGTCCGTACTGCGGCAGCAAAGAAGTAGTCAGAGAATATGCCGGGCATGGACTCTGTATAGGCAACCGTTCTGGTTCCGGATGTTCCGGGTCTTGCAGCACATGTAAGGGGTGCGGAAAATAGCCTTTTCTGGTTTTATTCGCCTATCTACAGGACTTATTGAATATAACGCCATGACCGTTCTTACTCGGCCATGGCGTTCCTTTCTGTTCTATATTCATTTAATCTTCAGTTCTTGTCTTCAGCACACCATTTCCGAACCAGACTCCAGAATGCCGACGCAAATCAGTTCCAGATTCTTCTGACCGCGATATGAGTTCAGATTCAGCTTCACTAATAGATCATAACTGGAATTCATTCTGATATTTTCAATGTAGTCCCCCTGTCCAAAGGCAACCACTCGGATTTGTCCCCCATCCTGTTTGGCATAAAAAGCCAAGTGACTCCCATCTCGCCCCATCCTTACAGGAGATAAAACAGAAACCCCTTTTATCAGGCAGACAGGTTCCGGATTATCCATTCCAAACGGTGCAAGCATCCGGTACTCTTGTGCAACCTTAATGTTCACCTGTTCTATGGCCAGGCTTTCTTCGTAATAACAACAAGGCTCAAAACAAGATTCGTCAAATCCAGTAAGTGTTTTTTCGAACAGGTTCTGAAAACAAGCATAGTTTTCTGTTCGTATCATCACGCCTGCAGCCCCCGTATGCCCTCCGAAACGTTCACAAACGTCGCTGCATGCCTTTATGCACTGATAAAGGTCGATGCCTTCCGGACTTCGGCCCGAGCCGGTCATTCGCCCATCTTTCTCAGAAAACAAGATTACCGGGCAGTGCATCCGTTCCGATAATCTGGCGGCAACAATTCCCGTCACACCCGGGTTCCACTCAGGATCCGAAAGGATAATGGATCTCCCTCCGGGACGAATTCTAGCAGAAGCTGAAGAAAGGATTTCTGATTCCAATTGTCTACGAAGCGTATTGCAGGCTTCAATTTTATCTGCAATCTCCCGAATGCATGATAAATCATCCGACAGCAGCATTGTAACTGCAATGCTGGCGTCGGAAACTCTTCCGGAAGCGTTAAGTCTCGGACAGATCAAAAAAGCAACCTGCTGCTCCGTTAATTCCTGGCCTTTCCATCCCGCGCGGCTCAGTATTTCACGAAAGGCTTCATTCTTGGAAATATGCGGCAGCCCTTTAGCAATAATCATCCGGTTTTCCTGGCATAAGGGAACAGAATCTGCAATAGTAGCAACAGCCGCCAAAGCATATAAATCCCAGTCTTTTACTCCAGCCAGCAGGAATCTTGAAATCTGCAGTGCAACGCCTGCCCCGCAAAGATCTCTGTGCTTACCGGAAGCATCTGCTCTGGATGCACATACAACAGCGCAGCAATCGGGGATCGTTTCCCCTGCAGTATGATGATCGGTTACGATCACATCCATTCCAAGTTTTTTTGCCAGTGCAACTTCTTTCAGTGCAGTAATCCCGTTATCTACCGTCACAATTAGTTTTGCACCTTGCTGCAGGATATCATATACAGCCTGCTCGTGAAGTCCATAGCCGTCTCCTTGCCTGGATGGCAGCTTCCATATCACGTCAGCCCCAAGTTTCATCAATGTCCGAACAAGAATAACTGTTGAGCAGATCCCATCCGCATCATAATCTCCATATACACAGATTCTTTCATGATCGCTAACTGCTTTTCGAATTCGTGCGCAGGCTTTTTCTATATCCGGCAGTTCAGAATAATCTGCAGGCGTGCATGTTTCGGGGTGAACGTATTCAACAGCTTCATCCGGCTTTGTTACTCCTCTGCGAATCAAAGCCCGTGCAAGCAGCTCACCGCAGCTGAGGCGATTCATGATTCCGTGCAGTATTTCTGTATTATAGGAGTTTTGATAAGCTGGGAGTATCCTCATGCTTCTCCATGTTCCTTTAGGTAGATTCCAATCGCACACGCATATCGTTTTTTCATCAGTTCACAGCTGATGCTGTGAGGTTGATCCAGTCCGCCTCCATATAAGCATGCATTTGCCAAGCAGCCTCCAGAGCATCCATATTTCGCCCAGCACCCTTGACATTTTTCTTTCGTACACACATTGCATTTAGCAAATCTTGAAACCAGGTCTTCCCTTGTAATCCCTTCGGTCAAACTGCCAATCTTCCAATCCGTCATCCCAACAAACTGGTGGCAAGGATATAAATCTCCATCGGGAGTTACAGCTGTATACTCAAATCCTGCGCCGCATCCGTTAATCCGCTTTCTTAAACATGGCCCACCTTTGGGATCAAACATAAAGTGGAAAAAGTTAAACCATGTTTCCGGTTTTTTCCTGGATTCAATATAAAAATCCGCCACTCGGTCATATTCTTCCATGATTCTCGGAAGATGCTCCTCTCGAATGCTGTATGGGCTTTCTGCAGGAAGTACAACAGGTTCTACCGAAATCTGTCGGAATCCCAAGTTGAGAAGTGCTTTGACATCTTCCAGAAAATCAAGGTTTTTCCGTGTAAAAGTGCCTCGTATATAGTATTCTTTGTCTCCGCGAAGCGATACAAGTTTCTGGGCTTTCTCTACGATTCGATCATATGACCCATTCCCGGCGACAGTCGGTCTGAGAGCATCATGTATTTCTTTTCTCCCATCCAGGCTGATAACGACATTATGCATTTCACGGTTAATCCAGTCGATGATCTCATCATTCAGAGCCAAGCAATTGGTCGTAATTGTAAAATGGATTTCCTTTCCCCACTTTTTTTCCAGTTTTCTCCCGTATGCTACCACTTCCCTGCACACCGGAAAATTGATCAGCGGCTCTCCGCCAAACAGATCAACTTCAATATGCCGCCTGGATCCGCTGGCTGCCATCAAATAATCAAGCGCCGCCTTTGCAGTTTCAAGGGGCATAATCATCCTGGAACCTCCAAATCCGCCGGTACCCGCAAAACAGTACCGGCAGCGAAGATTACAGTCGTGTGCAACATGAAGGCACATTGACTTAATCGCTGCGCCGCCTTTTATTTCGGGGGCTTTCTGAACCGGGCTATTGTAACTTCCGACGGAAGCTAGTTCTTGAAAATCCGCGAGGATTTCTTCCGTTTCAGAAGTGCTTAGACCAGCCTGATAAGGATCCATACCTTTCTCTATAGCTTCTTCCACTTTGGCCGCAGCATCATCAAGCGTATGGATAGCACCGCTTTCAACATCCATAAGGATATTCAAATCTTGAAAATGAAATAACTGATTCAATTGGCTACCTCTTTAAAACATGAAAAGAGGCCGTACCGAATACGGCCCCTGATCCAACTTTAGTAATTATTTTTCTTCCTTTGCACATTTCTGATTGGCTACAGTGCAGGAAGTCTTGCAAGCGGACTGGCAGCTCGCCTGGCATTCGCCGCAGGCGGTATTCTGATCGACACGGATGCAGGGTTTCTGTACGGTCTTCACGTGTTTCATGACTATCCCTCCGAAATCATTACTCTTCCAAAAGTATATCAGTACTCTCTGCCAAGCGCAAGTACAGCAGTATCACGCGCAATGGTCATTTCTTCATCAGTCGGAATCACAAATACCTTGACTTTGCTGTTCGGTTTTGAAAGCTCCACTTCCTTGCCCCGCGGGCAGGTCTGGTTGAGTTCATAGTCAAAATCAACACCAAGATATTCGAGCCCGGTAATGATCTGCGCCCGCATATCCCTATCGTTCTCACCTACACCTGCGGTAAAAACAATCGCGTCTACTCCGCCAAGCGTTGCTGTGTAAGCACCGATTGTTTGGCGAACCTTGTATGCAAACATATCAAGGGCAAGTTTGGCGCGCTCATTGCCTTCATCTCTTGCTGAGCACAAATCTCTGAAATCGCTGGAAACACCAGAAATGCCGAGCATGCCGCTCTTTTTATTCATATATGTATCCATTTCTTTCGGTGTCATTCCAGTATTATTCATTAAGAAGGGTATAATTGCAGGATCAATGCTTCCACAGCGGGTTCCCATCGGAACACCTTCAAGCGGAGTAAGTCCCATGGAGGTATCCGCGCATTTTCCCCCGCGGACAGCACTAAGGCTTGATCCGTTCCCCAGGTGGCATGTAATAATGCGGGAATCCTCTTTCTTAATTCCTTTCGCCTCCAGCAGCTTTACAGCACGGCCGCTTACATATCGATGGGAAGTTCCATGAAATCCATACCGACGGATCTTATACTTCTCATATGCTTCATATGGGAGTGCATACATATAAGCTTCCTTAGCCATGCTCTGGCCCCAAGCAGTATCAAATACGGCAACCATCGGTACTCCGGGCATAGCTGCCATACATCCGCGAATACCCATTAGGTTCGCCGGATTGTGCAGCGGTCCCAGAGGAATGCATTCCTCAATAGCCGCAAGAACTGTATCGTTGATGAGTGCAGGCTCGCTGAATTTATCTCCTCCATGCAGGACACGATGTCCTACTGCTGCAATAGACTTCATGTCTTTGATCACGCCGATCTCTGGATCTGCAAGAACTTCCAGAACCAGTTTAATCGCGGCTTCATGCGTGGGCATGGGAGATACTCGTTTATATTCTTCTCCTCCAGCTGGTTTATATCCGATAAAGGACCCATCGATGCCGATACGTTCACAGTTACCTTTCGCAATAACCGATTCAGCATCAATATCAATCAGCTGATACTTAAGGGAAGAACTTCCGGCATTAATAACAAGAATATGTGTCATACAATAACTCCTCTTACTTTACAGATTCTGCGCCTGAACTGCGGTGATGGCAACAACAGAGATGATATCTTCCACGCTGCATCCGCGCGAAAGGTCATTAATCGGATACTTGAATCCCTGGCAGATAGGTCCAATCGCTTCTGCACCTGCCAGACGCTGCACAAGTTTATACCCAATGTTTCCTGCCTGAAGATCGGGGAAAATGAGGACATTTGCATGTCCTGCCACGGCACTGCCGGGGCTCTTGAGCTGACCGACCTTTTCAACAAGTGCCGCATCCGCCTGGAGTTCTCCATCAAGGTCCAAATCCGGAGACAGTTCATGCGCAAGACGTGTCGCCTCGACGACCTTGTCCACCAGTTCATGCTTCGCGCTTCCTTTTGTCGAAAAGCTGAGCATGGCAACCTTTGGGTCGATTCCGCATAATGCCTTTGCAGAAGCAGCAGTTGAAACAGCGATTGCCGCAAGCTGCTCAGCCGTCGGATTCGGATTTACGGCGCAATCGCCGAATACCAGTACTCCATTTGCACCATATGCAGGATTCGGAACTTCCATGATAAAGCAACTTGAAACAACCGATATGCCAGGAGCCATTTTAACAATCTGAAGCCCAGGGCGAAGCGTATCCCCTGTCGTGCAGACCGCCCCTGCAACCATACCATCCGCACGGCCTTCCTTTACCATCATTGCGGCGTAGAACAGCGGGTTTTTCATGGTTTTGGATGCTTTATCCATATCCACGCCTTTGGCCTTACGCATCTCGTAAAACTTTTCAATATAGGAATCCAAGTCAGCGTCTTTCAGCGGATCAACGATTTCGACACCGTCCAGTGAAGAATGAAATTTTGCCGCAGATGCTTTAATCTCTTCCTCATTTCCAAGGAGAGTAACTTTTGCAATTCCCTGCTCTACAATCTTTCCTGCCGCCTGGACAGTTCTCTCTTCCGGCCCTTCCGGAAGAAGAATATGCTTTACATCCTGTTTTGCCTTAAGCCTGATTGAATCCATCAAAGACATAATTCAGTAGCCTCCCCTGTCGATTTTTCTGAAAAATTATACCACAAGGCAATGGTGAAAGGAATGGAATCTCCCAATAGCATATATGCAGCATGTGTTTTCGATTGGAATCAGCTTAACCATCATATAAAATACTCTCCGGCAAATAATCTTATATGTGACTATTCTTCCAATAATTAACTATCTTTCAGCTTCATCATGTTATACTTTTGGTTAGTAAGAAGTATTTAGTAAAGGTGTCCTTATGCAAGTAGTCGGAATCATTGCAGAATACAATCCCCTTCACAACGGCCATATTTATCATATTGAAAAAGCTCGTTCTCTTAGCCACGCAGATTATTGTGTTGTAGTGATGTCCGGCAATTTTGTCCAGCGTGGAGAACCAGCTTGCACGGATAAATACACTCGAACAAGATGGGCCTTGCAAGCAGGCGCTGACCTGGTTCTGGAACTTCCTAGCCTTTATGCGAATGCCAGTGCGGAACGGTTTGCAGTTGGAGGCGTATGCACTCTTGCCGGAACTGGTATTATTACCCATCTCGCATTCGGATGTGAGGATAGTGACATCCAGACGCTTTACCAGCTGGCTGAAATCATCTCCTCAGAGCCTGCAGGATACAGGGATGCCCTTCACCGTCATCTTTCTGCAGGTAAATCATACCCTCGCGCCAGGGCGGATGCACTTCACGACTATGGGGTTCCGGAAGAAATGATCCTTGCGCTTGCAAAACCAAACAATATTCTTGCTGTGGAATATTTGAACGCAATCAAGCGATATGCGCCTGGAATCCAGCCAGTTGCCGTGACACGCATAGGCGGAGGATATGCTTCTGAGAATCTTACAGGAGATTTTTCAAGTGCAACAGCCATACGCAACGCATTAAAAACCGGTAACTCCTCCGTCCTTTCTGCCCTTCCGTCTTATGTAGGAGGTGCTTTGGTTTATGATGATCAGTTTCCTATCACCCTGGATTGTTTTTCCTCAATGATTCTTTACGCACTCAGAAATATGTCGCAGCACGATATGGCATCTCTCCCGGATGTAAGTGAAGGAATAGAAAACGTGATATACAGGACGGTCCCGAAATCTGAAACGCTTGGGGTTCTTCTCGAAGAAGTAAAATCAAAACGCTATACCATGGCCCGTCTCAAACGGATCTGCATCAATGCTTTGTTAGGTATAACCTCTGATCAGGTTCAATCGTTAGTTTCTTCAAAAGAAAAATCCTATCTGCATATTCTTGGATATTCGAGCCGCGCTAAAGGTCTTCTTTCCGCGCTTGGTAAATCTGCATCTCTGCCGCTAATTCTCCGGAACTCGGATGCGATGTCCTGCCCTTCTTATATTCGAGCTTCTCTTGAAACAGATGCGCTCAGCACTGACCTGATGTCATATGCATCCGGAATTCGGATGCATCGGGATGCAGAGGGTTGCATAACCAACTAGAAAATCCGGCTCGTTGTACCTGTTCCCCTCTTTGTTAAGTAAAGGCTGCCGCAAATAACGGCAGCCTTTTCCGCAATCTCTCAGAGAAGTTCATTCCACAGGGCTCAGTTGTCTTGTGATAGACAGAACCTGATTCCTGAGCAGGCTCCTGTCAGCATCAAATGTTCCTGCTGACATTTCTTGCAAAGCCCGCACAGTCAGCAAGGCTATCTCTTCTGCAGTCTCTAACGTGCCTCCACGAGTCATGAGGAACGGTGTTCCTATCCGGATCCCGCTCGGATGGATTACTGATTTATCAAATGGAACAACCTGTTTATTCAAACAAATACCGATCGATTCGAGGTTCTCTTGCGCACAAGCACCATCTATCCCAAAGTTTTCCAGAACATTGGCAACAAACAGATGGCTGTCGGTTCCGCCGCTTATAACGTGACATCCGGATTCAGTAAAAACACGAGCCATTTTTGCAGCGCTGCGTTTAACAGATGCTACATAGTCCGCATAGCTTGGTTCAAGTTCCTCCGCCGCACAAACTGCTTTTGCATAAACCATATTCTGCTGGCATCCCCCCAGCATCCCGGGGAATACTGCGCGGTTGATTCTCGTCTCAAATTCTTTTTTACAAAAGATCAGTGCAGAACGGGGCCCACGAAGGATCTTATGCGTAGTAGTCGTAATAAAATCACCATATAAGAAAGGATTGATAAACTCTGGATCCGTAATAAATCCTGCAACATGTGCTAAGTCTATCAGCAAATAGCTGCCACATTCCTTTGCGATTTTATAAAACTTTCCATAATCAATAAATCTGGAATAAGAAGACGCCCCGGCAACAATCATCCGAGGTTTAACCTTCATGGCTATCCTCTCTACTTCGTCATAATCAATCAGCTCCGTATCCGGATTTACGTTATAGATTTCAATGTTATACAGTTTTCCTACCAGATTATGCTGGGAGGCATGGCTGAGATGTCCTCCTGCATTCAGATCCAAAGCGAGGATTGTATCACCCGGGTTCAATACAGATAAATAAACAGCTTGATTCGCCTGAGTGCCGCTTGATACCTGAACATTTGCACTATACTCATTTTCTCTATGATCCCTTGTACAAAAGAATTCAATCCAGAGCTGCTTGCACAGGGTTTCCATATCGTCAATATTAACGCATCCTCCGTAATATCGCTTTCCAGGATAGCCTTCACTATACTTGTCCATGAAAATCGATCCTGCCGCCTGCATGACAGCCTTGCTCGGCAGATTCTCAGATGCGATCAGATTGATCGTATCATTCTGTCTTTCATGCTCCCTGCGTACGATTGCATGGATCAATGCAAAATTATTCTCTTTCGAACTCATTATTCTTCTACCTTTCCAATCAGACAGATTATATCGAAAACCTTGTATCTGCTCATACTTGAGGCCACAGC
>JAEEGL014245784.1_pt1 | contig 32634 bp, 27 predicted proteins | sample 9134231 | NCBI WGS metagenome assembly JAEEGL01 (sample SAMN16246548, study PRJNA631951) | gut metagenome | biome: gut microbiome; feature: rumen; material: fiber-attached | host: Bos | place: Iran: Karaj | collected 2018-10
CTTCCCTTGCAAAATGACTCTCAAATTGCGTTGCCACTATTGTTTCCGTTTTGCCATTATAATCATAGGTCGATAAATATGCCCCCTCCATCTTTTCGCCCAATTTTCCATGATAAATAATCACTATTTTTGCTGTGTCTCTCGGTACTTTATATATAATTAGAACATTATCTTTTACTTCAAACTCAGCTTTTTCATCACCTAGCAATACTTCATCAATGGTTAAATCCACCGCGTGAAACTTCACCGTTTCATCTTTTACTTCACCGACCACTGCAACTGTCCCGCCAATTGTTTTTTTATTTTTGTCAATCAACAAATCAAGATTATACCTTTCCGGTACAAAATAATCCAACAATCTTTCCATTTTAGACTCCTATTTGTGAAGTTTTACAATTTCCGGTAGTTTTGCATCCGCAAGTAATGGTTCTAATTCTTTTTCTTCCAAAGTTTCATGTGCCAATAATTCTTCTGCCAACTTATCAAGTACCTTTTTATTTGCCTTCAATATTTCCTCCGCACGCTTCGCCGCTTCATCAGACAATTTCCGAATTTCCACATCAATCGCTTCCGCAGTTTTTTCTGAATAGGGTTTACCTGTCGTAATAGTATAATATCCCGTCGTCTCGTCAGGAAATACCATATTTCTCAAACCTTCACTCATACCCTCTTCTATTACCATCGATTTTGCAAGCTCCGCAACATTTTTAAGATCAGAAGATGCACCGGTCGTAATCGCATCGTTTCCGAAAATTATCTTCTCGGCCGCTCTACCACCCATAGCGCGCGCCAAAATGTCCTTAAGCTCGTAAATATTCTTATAACTTCTATCTTCCGGTGGCAAAAACCAAGTTACACCACCAGTTTGTCCACGTGGAATAATAGTTACTTTATGTACCGGGTCCGAATCCGGCAACACATGCCCCACTACCGCATGACCAGCCTCATGATAAGCTGTAATCTTGCGCTCTTTTTCATTCATCACCTTAGACTTTCTTTCTGGCCCAATCGCCACACGCTCAAAAGCCTCCGTAAGGTCATGATTTGATATTGCCTTATGTCCTTCACGTGCCGCTGTAATCGCTGCCTCATTTGCCACATTGGCAAGGTCAGCACCAGACGAACCAGCCGTCTTCTTAGCAAGCGCCTCGAGATCAACATCTGCTTCAACCGGCTTGCCTTTAAAATGCACTTTTAATATCTCTAGGCGATCCTTTCGTTCTGGCAAAGTCACATTCACGTGCCGGTCAAAACGACCAGGACGAAGAAGTGCTTTATCGAGCATATCTACACGATTAGTTGCCGCCATTACAATCACACCACTATCATTATCAAATCCATCCATCTCCACCAAAATCTGATTTAAAGTTTGTTCATCTTCACGCCCTGCTCCACCTCTCGCATCACGTTTGTGCGCTACCGCATCAATTTCATCAATAAAGATAATTGATGGAGCATTCTTCTTTGCCTTTGAAAACAAATCACGCACACGAGATGCACCTACGCCTACAAACATTTCTGCAAATTCCGAACCCGAAATTGAGAAAAACGGAACATCGGCTTCACCTGCTACTGCCCTAGCCATCAAAGTTTTACCAGTACCAGGGTCGCCAGCCAGAAGCACACCACGCGGAATTTTCGCACCAAGTTTTTCGTATTTTTTTGGATTTTTCAAAAAATCCACAATCTCCGTCAAATCCTGTTTTGCAGCCTCATTACCAGCCACATCATTAAAAGTTACTTTTTTCTTATCCGGACCATAAAGTTGCGCCCTCGCTTTACCAAACGACATAGACTGATTATTAGCTGCTGTCGCCTGCCTCATCATCCATGAAAGGAAAATTACGATGGCCACAATTGGAAGTATCGTTAATGCAACGTCAAACACAATTCCCCACGCATCAACATTCTCCTTGTATTCAATCGTCGGATATTGTTCCTGACATTTTGTTAACTCTTCCCCCTCCAAATCTTTACAATGATTTACCAAACCTTGATCATACAAAGTTCCCGACGGATCTTTTCTAGAAGTTTCCGTTGCTTCCGTCTTACCCTTCAATACAATATCGAGTACTTCACCAGTCACTGTAATTTTTGCAATATTCCCCTCCGGATCATTTGCACGCTGAATGACGTCAGAAATCGGAACCTCAGTTTTTTTATTATTCTCACTGCCATTCATGTTCACAATAAACAATCCGGCCAAGCATAGTATAAGAAGCGCAAAAATAATACTCCTAATTGTATTAGACCGATTTGCGTTTGCATTCATATTTATATTCGGTTTTTGTTCCGCCACGTTATTATCTCCTTAATATATCTATTCTATCATATTTTGACATTTTATGATATAATTAGTGTATACCTGGGTGTAGCACAGTTGGTAGCGCGCGACGTTTGGGACGTCGAGGTCGCAGGTTCAAGTCCTGTCACCCAGACCATTTTTATATATATACCTGGGTGTGGCGCAGTTGGTAGCGCGCAGCGTTCGGGACGCTGAGGTCGCCTGTTCAAGTCAGGTCACCCAGACCACAAAAGACTACTGGGATTGGCGCAGTGGTAGCGCGCACGCCTGGGGGGCGTGAGGTCGCCAGTTCGAGCCTGGTATCCCAGACCATCTATCCCCAAAAACCGCGCTTTTTACTTTTCTTGAACTCTTCTAGGAGTTCTTTTTGTTTCTTAGAAAGATTATTTGGTGTTTCGACAATTACAGTGACAATATGTGGACCCCTATCACCATCCGCCCTAAACGGCACCCCATGTCCAGACAATTTAAATGGCGTACCAGATTGCGTGCCAGCAGGCACTTTCATCGTAATCATACCATCTACCGTCTCCACATCAATTTCACACCCCAAAGCTGCATCTACCATATCAATCTTTTGTTCAGAAAGAATAATTGAACCCTCTCGCGTCAACGATTTGTGTGGTTTCACTCGTACTCTTACATACAAATCACCCTTCTCGCTACTACCTTCAGGCGCCGGTCCGCCTTTTCCTCGTAATCTAACTGACATCCCATCGTCTATACCTGCAGGTATTTTAACCTTCAACTCTTCGCCCTCTACCGACACAGTTTTAGTCGTTCCAAAAATCGCTTCTTCAAATGTTAAAGTCACATTCGTCTGATAATCTGCTCCCCTTCTCGCACGACGTGCTCCTCCAAAACCAAACAAACTTCCTAAAATATCATCAAACGCCCCACCACCCCCAAAATCGAAATTAAACGCCTGACCATTAAAGTTGAAATTACCACCCGCAAACGGATTGCCAGAAAAACCACCACCCGCCGCTGAACTGCCTACGCCAGCATGACCAAACTGATCATAACGCGCTCGTTTTTGCTTGTCAGACAAGACCTCATGCGCTTCTGAAATTTCCTTAAACTTTTCCTCAGCCTCTTTATCTCCAGGATTTTTATCTGGATGATATTTTACCGCCAACTTTCGATAAGCTTTCTTAATTTCATCATCTGACGCATTTTTACTTACGCCAAGCACTTCATAATAATCTCTTTTTCCTGCCATCTTCGTTTCCTATATATAATATATATAATATATTATATTATTTTAGCACTTAAGAGTCAAGAGTGCTAATTACCACTTCTTTTCCAGCAATAGTTTTAATCCAATTTGATAAAGTGTCCACCATTTCCTCTTTCGCCATCACAAAGCCAGCCGCATCATTTTCTCCGCTCAAATAAATAGCCAAATAATTCTCGCCAAAGAGCTCATCCATTCTCACGGTAACAATATAAAAACTTTCTCCATTAATACCCACCTCAAACTGATAAACTAAATCCGCCTCGGAAGCCAATTTGGTCAAACTGGTCTCATCAATTACAGCCCCTATTGAAACATCATCGATTTTATCCTTCCAATAGTCTCCTAAAGCATCGGTTATTTTGTATGAAGTTTTTAGTCCAAACGTGTAATCTAATTGATATTCATTCTCCCAACTCACTGTTTTTTCCGCAAAATCATTACATTTAAAAGTCTCGTATATAATTTGCGACTTTGGAACACATGAAATCATCACTGGATATCCACCCAAATATTCACTATTGGCATCTGGTGACCACTCAAATTGGACACTATAGGATTGTTTTACGGCGGCAATGTCCACTACGAATCTACCATAATATACATTTGTCTTATCATTATAATCATACTCATTCACGTCTTCTCGCACAAGTGCTCCGTTCGTCGGTATTTCACCGGCCATATTATTTGAGATAATAGTATGGAGTTGGTGAAATATTAAATCCTTTTCATTCTGCGGAACATTATTATAATAGGTCTCAAAATTATCAATTCTTGTTTCATCACCGTAAGAATTAGTTCTAAGCAAATTCTTTAAAGTTATTACCAAAAAAACAATCAAGATAATACCAAGCAAAAAACCACCAATCATAAATGGATTTAACTGTTTTTTCGATTCATTATTATTAGGCCCCATTTTACCTCCTAGTTACCAACTATATCGAGCAACCTGCCCATATTCAAAATATTTTCAAGATAAGTAAAACTGACGCCGTATTTAGCATTCGTGAAATAACTAATATCACGCTTTTTTACGTAAGCCGGAGTAGAAGGATAAGCCGCCTCCACCGTGGTCACCATATTGCCATCCACCGCCACTACAATGCCAGTATGTCCGCAAATGTATCCATCATCACACACTGTTGAACCAGCCGTCACCGAAAAAACTGCAAACGGGCTAGCCTCTTCCCCTTCCGGTAAACCATCTGACCTAGACAAATTATGCGCTACATCCTTACCATTTCCCCATCCACGCGATGTTCTACCTATGCTAGTAAACCACTGTACAAAGAAAGCCGAAAAGGAAACGCAGTTTGTCTTCATATGCAGTGGCAAATCAAAAGCATTTACCGCCCCACTATTATAATAATCTGCCAACGCCTGTGCCTGCGCATCAGTAAGTCCACCATTCTTTGCAATATAACCCGAGCACATCGAAACCATACTCGAGGATGCCCCCACCGTATTTGATATTACGGTTGCAAATAATGTTTGACCAGCAGCATTCGGATGAATTCCGTCTTCATTAAGATATGTTGACTCTTGTGACTGTACGACAGACTTCCAATCTGCAACTAGTACATTGGAATTATCATTCTTCATTTTCTCGTACACATTATTGTTTGTAGTGTAATCACGTTGAGTTGAATAATTCGTTACAAAAACGACCTTCCGATTACTACCAGCAGTTTTAACAACTTCTTGTGCTTCTTTCGAAGTCACGCTGCTATTTGTGCCGAGAGCATAAACAACAGTATTCTTTAATTGATTATTATCATTTAACTGTTTTAGTATTGTTATCCCACCTGGATTACTCGAAGTACCAGTATAAAATTGTTTACTTTCTTGCGCATATATATCTGCTTCTGGTAGCATTTTCTCAATTTCAGACCTACTACCCACCGTAATAGAATCACCAATAATAGTAACATTACTGCCGTCAACCGTAGAGGCACTCGTTGGGCCAAACGAATTACCACCCATACTGCGCACATATTCCAACCATTGTTTAGCCCTTTCACCACGACCCTTTGAGGCAGTCTCCTTATATGCGGGCCGCTCCATAATCCACACAAAAATCCTTGCCGCATCTTCTGGCGAACGCGCTGCGTCCATCGCTTGATGGGCAGTCATATCGTCGTCGATATAATCGAGACCCATCGTACCACCACTATTTCTATAAGTACCTACCCTTACGCTTTCAAATTGGCTATTGGTGCCAAGGAAGAAGTAATCTAACTGTACAGCCAACCACGCATCAATTACATCCATCGGAACCTGTTCCGTAGGATATCCAGTACTCGAATCATATCTCGTATATTTTACGTCAAAATACTCATTGAAATAGTTTTCTGTCCTAGGATCCGACCTAAGCTTCGGCAATATTGGTGAACCATCTATGCCACCTGATCCGGTAAACTGAGCTATGCCATAGCCTGGCCCACTTGATTTATCTCCCTCAAACCTAAATGGATTAAAACCAGACTCACCTTCAAAATTTGCCAAAATCCCTGCAATCCCATTTTCGGACAAAACCATATTTTCTGAATTATTGCCAGACAAATAACTCACCACCTTTGCCATGATGGTGTCACCGCTCATATTACTTGCATAACAAGTTCTTTTATTACCCGGATTATACAAGTATATATTATTGCGCGCAAAAAATTCCAATTGCTCATTTGTCAACGCCACAGCCGGCATCGGGGCAACAACACCCATCACGACAACTAACAAAGCAATCACAAGCTTCCGCAAAAACTTCATATGTTAATTATAACATATCATTTTGAATTCGGGTTCGTTGTAATTAAGCCTTCTTCAGTCTCACTAGCGATAATTTGAATATGCACGTGATTTTGTCCAGCAAAGAACAAACCTTGACCAACTGGAAAGTTTGCAAGTCTCCTTTTTTCTTCTTCGGTCAATTTAAATACATCCGACAAGACATCAACCGCCGATGCAGATTGTTTCAAAAGTAGCTGCATCGATGAGTTAGCCACAATCGCCCTCCCCATCTTTGTTCCCATGAAATCTTCCACATCCTGCGTAATTGTCGTAAGCCCAAGATAATACTTTCTTGCACGTTTTGCCAGCGAAAATAGAAAGTTAGCCGAATCTTCATATTGCATCAATTGCCATGCCTCATCCACAATCAAAAGACGCTTCTTTTGTTGTGCTCTTACTACATTCCAAATATGAGACAACACAATATACATCGCTACAGGACGAAGCTCATCTTCAAGATCTCGAATATTAAATACCACCATCTGGTTATTAATATCCACGTTGCTCTGTTGTGAAAAAATCCCTGCGAAAGTACCCGTAGTGTATTTACGAAGTCTCTGTGCAAGTTGCGGACCAGTCCCCTCCATATGAAGTAATGTGTCATACAGGTTCGCAATCGTTGGCGGCGTAGATTGATGTGTCAAAGGATCCGAAGTAATACCCGCCCTTGCATAAGTATCAATCAATGCCTGATCAAGATCAGCTTCCTCGTTTGGCGTAAGTGCTGGCGCCACCTGCCCATTTGAACCAGCCTGTACCCCACCACTAAGCATCAACCTAAACAAACCATGTAGTGTAACCAGATTTGCCCTCAACGAATCGTCTGCATCTTCGGAATCCACCACTTTAGGCAAATCAAACGGATTAATCCTAACATCAGAGTTAAGCGACAATCTGACATACGTACCCCCAACTGCATCACAAAGCTTCGCATATTCATTTTCTGGGTCAATAATCAAAATCTCTGCCCCCACCATCATTGAACGTAATGCCTCAAGTTTCACCGTAAACGACTTACCTGCACCAGACTTAGCGAACACCACCATATTTGCATTTTCAAGACTAAATCTATCAAATATCACCAAACCGTTGTTGTGCATATTAACACCATACAAAATACCCTTGTCCTGCGTCAAATCAGCAGATGTAAACGGAAAACTTGTCGAAATTGCACCAGTATTCATATTCCTTCGAATCTGAAGCTGATCAGTACACTGCGGCATAATCGAATTAAGGCCTTGCTCTTGTTGCGATGATGCCACTTTTGAAAAAATCATTTGGCGTCCAAAAATCGTCTCCACTTTTTGTTGCACAAACTTCAACTCATCTAAAGAATCAGCCCACAAAGTCACATAAAGCCCAAACCTAAAGAACCTTTCTGCACCCACCTGAAGTTGATCGCGCAATTCCTCAGCATCATTAATTGCTGCCTCAAGTTCCGGATCCCTAACTTTTCCCTTCTCAGCATTCAAATTCATTGATGCTTCAAGCTGAGTCACCTTTGTTCTCAAATTTTTCATCACTACCGCAGACTCAACCGGATAAATATACATTGACACATCAACCACCTCATCCATATTAATAATTGGCGAAATCCAACCAGTATAAAGAGTCCTCGGATATCCATACACATACATTGTACGGCCATATTTTGTACCAAGTCTAAAATAATCCGAATGAATTTCAATTGCCGAAGGAGAAATCAAATCACGCAAAGTATTCGTACCTTGTTCAAAGGCTTGTTGAATTTGGGCCATTTCAGCCGCTTCAGCCTGCGCCGCGATTTCCGCCGGTGTCAATTGTTTTTTCTTAGCCATTTTGCTCCTCCTTCTCTCCCTTTTTCACATACATAGTCGCCACTTTATTAAAATCTACCAGCGGTTCCCGTACAGCCGTATCTGGATTATTAAAGTTATAATAAAGTTCCGCAAGCTCCCTTGTATTCAATCTCACAGAATTAATGCCAATTTGGAACAAACCAGAAATCACTGAATCAACTCGGTTGTTTAACTCAGTCAAAGCCTTATCATATGTCGCCCTATCAATCCTTGTCACTTCAGTCGGCTTCACCTTGCTAAATGATTTAAAGAAATTCTTCGTCTGCTGCAGCACCTTCTCGGCATCCGGAGACGAATAGTACGGTATTATAATAAAGAATGATTTATCCATAATATTTGCTTCTTGTGACAGAATATCAATAAAGTTAATATAATCATCCATCAAAACACCAAGCAGCAAATTATCATTATTGCGCCTAATTTCATTTAGTCTATCAATATACGGACCAATATCCACCCTCTGCGACCGTATTAGTATCTGTGTTGTAAACCTTAAAGAATTTAGGAAATTCTGGTACGAATATTCAATTGCATCACGCTCCACATCACTCATAAGATCATAATTGATTGATCTACAGGCCACCACAGCTCGAAATGACCCATCTTTCATAATAACTACGTTATCACGAAGCTCAGATATAAGAAGTGTTGCCTGCGTCGAAGTCGGTAATTCCTTATTTGGCGAAACTGGAGCCGCCACCTGTGCGTTCATAGCTAATGCACCCAAATTCTGTGCTTGCATCTGCTGTTGTTGCGTCATATTTTGGCCAGGCATCATAACCTGCGCTCCAAATTGCATGTTCTGCATCGGAACGCCAACCTGTTGCATGTTCTGCATCGGAACACCAGGTTGCGCGTTTTGCATCGGCATACCAGGTTGCATAGCAGGATTTTGCGCATTTTGATTTGGTAGTATTTGTTGTGGCTGCTGTGGATTCATATTATTTAATGCAACGACACAAAAGTCTCGTCCTCATCCTTTCTATTTATTCGATTAGCTTCCTTCGCGATTGTCGCAACAGTATAATCAGGATTATTCGCTAATTCCATTATACTATCATTTACTGGATTTGTAACTGGATATTGTGCTTGCGCTTGATTTACTTCCGGTACGGTTCTTGGAATAACCTCTTCAGTTTCCTGAACGTTTCCCTGTCCACCAGCTCTCGGGCGGAGTTCAATTCCATGCCCCTTCACAGTTGTTTCCGGCTCACTCTCAAACGATGTGTTATTGCTCTGAATTGCCTCTTTCATTTCACGAATTGCTTCCTGATGCCTATCAGCCTTTCCTTCTTCAACTGCCCTCGCTAGAGCTCCAGAATTATAACTATCAAACATATCGTCCATCGCATTTGCTTCCGCAATTAAATCTTCCCTCATTGAATTATTCACAGAACCCTTAATTGCAAAACCTTCACTATCCACAATATCTGCCAAGAAAGATAATCTATGTGTAGCCTCCTCACCAGAAATATTTCGTGTTCTCACATCTTCCACGATTTTTGGTGCTGTAATTAAAATTGTAGATTCTTTTTGACCAGGTTTCCACAATCTTGTATGTGGTTTTAAATAATAAGAAACTACCGCCGCAAGATATGTTTCCATCGGCTGATCCTTCTTTAATGGCAAAGCTAAGGCCAAAAAGAATAGTGCAAATGGGATTGGCAAAATAGCAAGCAATGGAAAAAGTTGGAACAAACCAACAGTAAGAGCAATCAAGCCACCAGCAATCAAAAGATAAACAAACTGCCGAAAATTAAACGGCCCTATAAGTTTATCGTCCGCCTCAACATCCTGAGGCACTTTGTACTGCGCCATATATATATTATATCATAATGCCACGTCAAATAAACATAAACAAAAAACCGCTCTTTTAAAAGAGCGGTTTTTCTGAGAGAATATTTTAATAATTATCGGCATCCCTCAATAATTCTTCAAGATAAGTCCTAAGTACATAATTATCTGCATATGGATCATCTCTATGAAATCTTCTATATTGCTCCGCAATAAACGATTTCTTGCCCAACTTTTCCTCTATATAGCCAAGAGACTGCTCATAGAATCCCTCATCATCATCACGATAATCCTGCCACAATTCTTCAATGCGACCTATGAATTCGGTCCTCGTAGACTCATCATATATTTCTACTCTAGGCTCACCTTCATCCGCCGCATCACCTTCAGCCGATTTCTTCTCACCCTTTTCTCTTTCATATTCTTCCTTCAACTTCTTTCTATCATTTTCAAGCTTCTGGGTAATCACTACTTCATTATCAAGATCAAGCCATTCGCGCACCCAGTCTTTTGCATTGTTTGCAGCACCAGATCTACGAGTTCTGTAAATCTGGTTCAGCTTACCTTTCGAATCAAGTAACTGCCTAAACTGCGCCCCAGCCATTTTCTTCCTAAGCGCGGCCATATCTTTTTCGCGTTTTTCCTTAGCTTCCTCTGCCGGCAAATCACCATATCTTGTCTGAATATCTGCTTCTTCCTTGATTAATTCTTCACGCTCCAAAATCGCTTCATCTGACCAATCATCCGTTTTAGCAGTCTCATATTCACTCACGAGATGGTTAAACAATGCGTCGCGATAATCTGAGCGAAGCCCCAAAATTTGCGATGGCGTCTGATCCTGAATATACTTCATCGTCTTCTTCCTAAAGTGCTCTTTGGCCTTTTCGCTATGGTATAAAGGATCATCCTCATTTTCCCACCTTGGGCCCTTCTCTACGTCATAACCAGTCAAAAAACTTACTGCATTCTTTAGTTGCTCGCTACCAGACAAATACTTTAAGCTTGCTGAAATGAATTGCGGCCCAATTGCTGTTTCAATTTCTTCACGCTTTGCAAGATAGCCAGCCTCATCAAACACACCATTCTTTGTATAGGTTTTTAGAAGCATCTGATCCAAATTGCCATATGCTGTTCTTTCCACATTATCAAGCGAAGTACCTTCTACAAGTACCTTCATTGGGCGTTTCGATTTACCGACTTTCTTTATCTCTGGCTGACCAGGCTCCCAATCTTCATACTCACCAGTAATATATTCCTCAAGTGATACATTAGCATTCTGCCTCTTATTTTTATTGTAAGTCTGCGCCGTCTCAAGATTGATATATTTACCAAAACGTCTGAGAAATGGATCATTATCTTTCACTTCAAACATCAAGAAACTTGCAATCGCCTGTGAAGCATGCGTACCAAGTTGTATACCTCGTTCACTTTCCAAGACGTTCTCAAGTTGCATACGCAGCAAATCGGTATCGCCACGTTGATTCAAAATTCTAAGACCGGAAATAATTGCATCGATGTTATTTGCCGCATCAGCTTTCTTAGTCAGCTCAGCCAACCGATATTCCACATCCTTCGTCGGTGGCGTCAATTCAAAATACTTCTGCATCTTATTTTCAACAATTTTCTTTTGCGTATCATATGCCTGTGATGCCGAAGCTGCCGCAAATTGTACACCATATTCACTGCCATTCATCAACTTCAATAATTCTTCATAACGCTTCTCTGCCGTTTCACGATCCGCTATCTCATGTCTTCTATAGTCAGACCTACCAGCATTCTCATTATCAAAATGCGAATTAATGGCATCTTCATATCTCTTATGCCTGCTCATCGCGTTGCGATATTGAATATCTTCACCTCTTGCAATTTCCGCCGCCGCAAGATCAGACTCCCTAACCATCTCTCTATCAAGCGTATCAAGCCTTGCCTTTCTAGCTGCATTTCCACCACTTAATCCACCCACGCCTTCTTGCATATTATCTTTATGACGATTCACAATTCTACCATAACGAATATTTCTAATAATATTTCTATACGTCTCTTCACCTTCACGCGATAAAATTGTACCATCTTTATCCTTGTAATTTCGCATTGCTCCATATGCCAAACCTCTATTTTTCACAACTTCATTGTGCTCTCTCATTTCCTCTTCACGAGCAATCCTTCTATCACTTAAAAACTGCCTTAATTTGAGAGATGGCGTATACACATTATTTGCCGCCAAAAACTTCGCATTTGTCGCCTGCCTACGCGATTCTGCCCAACTCCGATTTGCCGAAAGCGGTCTCGCCATAAGACCAGTAAGCCTGGCATTGATCGTTCCAAGCACCGTACCGCTCATCTTCATCAAAGACCATGCAAAGAATAACGGGAATATTTGCACCGCCATACCAAGTATCAGACCAAACGTATCTCTCGAACTTGCAATAATTGCCCAACCAGCCAGCGAAGAAGCACCAAATAGCAGCGAAAACATCGGATAAAATATCAACATCTTTATGAGTAATTGCTTCCATTTATTAAACCACTGTTCCGTATTTGGCAACATATAGGCCACAATCGCTAGTGGAGAAATCATAATCAAAAGTGCCACCACGGCCTGCCTCATCGCAATCGTCACAAGACCAATTACTACTGCCGCAATTGCACCTAGTACCGTTGGTATCAACATCCAGATTGCGCCTGTTTCAACTGCAATTGTTCCGGCACCCACAGCAAGTATAGTACCATCCGCAAAAGCTCCATACACACTAGACATCTTTACTCCACCCGAAATATTCGCCATACCCAGCGTAGCTTCCTCAACCGTCGTAAACAATCCCCTGAGGCTACTACCTATAATGTTTGACAAATCCACAGCTAAAAGACAGATCACAAATGACAAATTCACCAGTATTGCTGTCACTATCAACTTTGGCAATGCCTTCTTGATTCCATAATTAGTAATCCCAAATCCCGTCAATTGTGAAATTACAACAACCAACATAAAGATAATGAAAACTATATTCGTAATGCCGCGTGCGTACTTCCAAATCTCATAAATCGGCGTCCCGTCCTTCATTTCTACAGGGTTAATCACCAAAATCGTCTCAATTTTATCATACAAAAAATCTACCGCTTCTGATATTTTACCTGTTGTCGGACATACAAACCAACCAATTGCGCCCAAAGTCTCCTTACAGGAGGCTTTGTTTTCATCATCTTTTTGAGTTAAACCTGTTTGCTCACTAGCTTCAGGCTCATCATCACTATCAGCTTGCGCCTCTTGTTCATGCTCATCCGCCTCAACTTCCACAACCTCGCTGGTCTCACCTGGCACTGCGTACACAGGAGTAGAAGGGCCAAAAGCACCAAAAAGCCCAGTTAACAGTCCCATAATAGCAAAAAGACATCCAAAAATGGCTTTTTTCAGTTTATTTTTTGTAAGTCTTTTCGCTATCATAATCGGCCAATAGTAAAAACCGCCTCCCTTATTTAAGGCGTAAATTAATTATAGCACGCATAAGCGTTTTTGTCAAGGATAATCTAGAAAAAATTTGGCCTTTTTTGCTAATTATGCTACTATTGTATTAACATAAATAAATGGATCATTAAATGAAACAGTTTTTCAGCAAATTATTCACAATAATAGCAATCTTTTTTGCTATCACCAGCTTTTCCGTGATAGTCCCCACAAGCCAATCAGCCTATGCTGACCCACCCACAGGTAGTAGCAGTGACTGCAGCAGCCGAACCATCCTTGGGCTCAAACCATGGGACTGCAATATCAAATCTTGGGAAAACGAAGACAACCTCAAAATGAATATCTGGATCATTGCGACCAACGTAGCCAACGACATCACCGTTATTGCAGCCTACCTTGTACTGGGCTATGTCATTTATGGTGGTTATCTCTATATGTTTGCGTCCGGCGACTCAAGCAAAGCCGCTAACGGCAAGAAAACTCTTACTCGTGCATTTATTGGTCTCGCCATCGTAATGTCTGCCACCATTATCGTCAATACTATTCACATTGCGCTTCTTGGAAGTTCCGGCGCCTTCACTGGAGATTGCGTACGCACACAATGCGTCAAGCCGGAAGTTCTCGTCACGAACCTTATTCAATGGGTCATCGGCACAGCCGGTATCGTCGCTGCCATTTTTGTTGTTGTTGGGGGCGTCACTTACATTACAGCATCTGGAGACCCTACTAAAGTCCAGAAAGCCAAGACCACCATTATCTATGCACTTATCGGACTTGCCATTGTCGGACTCGCAGAAGTTATAACCGCTTTCGTTAGTGGCATGATTCGTGAAGCCGACAATAACGGACGTATCGAAACAACAATAATCGCAAAGGAGATTAATGAAAAATAAAATATCAACCAATTTAACCGCACTAATAACAACTGCACTAGTAGCCGGGCTCCATGTTGTAAACCCTATTTCCGTACATGCAGTTACCAATATCTGCGAAGATAGCAGCGTCCCGCAAGACGTCAAAGAGGCAGCTAACTGTTTTGGTAACGGCGATCTCAAAAACGTTATCGTCAATATATTAAATGGTGTCATCGGTGCACTTGGCATAGTTGCCGTAATTTTCATTATCATCGGCGGCATCCAATACATGACCTCCCACGGCGATTCTGCTAAAACCAAAAAAGCTAAAGACACTATTCTCTATGCCTGTATTGGCCTAGTCGTCTGCGCTCTCGCCTTTATAATTGTTAACTTCGCCATTGGCATCATCAACAAATCTTAATTTGGAGTCAAAATATAATATCCCTTTGTCTCATGAAGGAAAGTTTTTGTCACCATTGCTCCATTAAAATAATACTCTACATATCCTTTTTCTAACAATTTTTTATAAATATCTTCAAATGCTTTAAAGTCCCATCTGCCTATCACAAAAACAGCATCCTCTTCCTCAAGCAAACTCGCATCTTGAGTATATCCATTGTTCTCTTTAAACTGCCAAAAGCTTTTTTTCGAATGCAAATTATCATAAATATTATGATCAAAATATGGCTGGAGTGCCACCGTATCAAACCCTAAACCAAATACTTTTTTATATTCACCTTGTTTTATAAATTCAGCTGCATTTTTTGAACCAGAATAATTTGCAAGAATATCGTAATTAATACTCGCTCCTGACCATACTATTTGCACCAAGCACATAATCACCAAAGTGAACTTTATTATCATATTTTTATTAATCATATCGTTCATCATAAATGCCGCATAAATCAAAAGTGTGATAATACCAATATGCCATATTTCCGACTTAAGTAATGCATGTTCCGCGAACAGTGGCAAAAACAGAATTACTAACCAAATCGTCTTTTGTTTTGAATCCTCTTCCCTGGACAAAGCGAGCCCTACGGCCAAGAAAAAAACACCAGTAACAAAAATCGATCCACCCAATGAAAATCTTTGCAGCCCAAAAGTTGCCTGATATATTATACTAAATAAATCTCTTGGATGATGCGGGTTAAAACTACAATCCGCATTTGGGCATATTAGTGCGAAAGTACCAACGAGCGCCAAAAGCATTATAGATAAAGCAATAATATTCTTTTTCTTATATTTTTTTTGTTTTATCATTTTAATAAAATCAATAAACCACAGCGAACCAGCAATTAAAAGCGTATATGAACATATACTCATCAAAAAGAGCAACGCTAGATTATAAGAAATCACCCTCTTCTCTCTATCCTTATAAACGCTCACTATCCACATCAAAGCTGGAAAAATCATACAATAACTCCGCGCGACTACAGTATACTGATATAGAATAAAAAATGTAAACGGCAACAAAACCTTGATATACCATGGAGTTTTTACTTTAAATTCCAGTATTATTAGCCCAATCACCGAAAAAAACAACGGTAACAAAAATAGCGTCTCATAAGTTCCGCCGAACAATAAAAAGAATTTAACAATAACAAACCACATCGGTGTAGTTCCTTCATATTTAGCCTGCGTTATTATTTCTGGTAAAGAATTATCCCTGGCTATCAAAAAAGACTGCGCCTCATCACTCCACCTTTCATGTACATTCGACATCAAAATAGCAATCAGCACAAATAGTATTATCACTGCAATTTTACACACCAAATGTTTTCTTTTTGTTTTTACATCATCCATTTCAATAATCTAATAACTCCCATTTTTGCATTCCTCTTGTGTGCCGAAACATTATCTCTCTTTTCAATTTCCTGCCTATTATCATGATAGTATTTATAGGCTTTCTGAAGCATCTCCTCATTTGTCAGCGTTGGCTTAAAGCCAAGCTCTTTTCTAATTTTTGACGTATCAAAAACAAAATTTGACGAAATCATCTTATATTGATATGGGCCCAACGGAGAAATGTGCAGCAAAAAACACGTTTTCATTGCTAAAACCATTGGCGCCTTTGGAAAATGAAACAATTTAGATTTCGATCCAGATTTTTTAATAACATAATCATATACATCATTAAATGACTTAACGTTTTCAGAACCGATATTAAATATGGCAGTCTTATCATACGCTAAAGCTTTCTTCATAGCCTTTATCATATCCTTAGCATAAATAAACTGATACTTGTTATTACCATTTCCCACAATTGGTATTTTTTTATTATCATCAATAAACTCAAATAATAAACTAAGTAACCCCAATCTTCCCTCATCTATAATTGTTGGGCTCCGGATAATTACTGAATTAATCTTATCCTTATACCTTAGCAAAATCTTTTCACCTTCCCACTTAGACCTACCATAAATCTCCACTGGCGCAGGCTCTTCGTCCTCCGTCACTAAATAATCAAAACTCTTCCCCCACAAACAATTGCTCGAAATAAAAATCAACTTTTTACATTTATTCTTCACTGCTAGTTTTGCAATATTTTCAGTTCCATCTACATTTGAAGTCCACAATTCATTCTTATCTTTAACATCATGCGCAAGAAATGCTGCACAATGAAAAATAGCATCAAATTTGTATTTTTTATTAATTTCATCAAGCAGCTTCTTATCCCTAATATCACCACGTATGGGTACAAAATGTTTATCAGTATAGTCATCTTCTTCTAAATCTATACTGACAACCTTATTCCCATCTCGAACCAATTCCTCCTTAAGAATACTTCCAAAGAAACCAGACCCTCCCGTTATCAGATATGTATTTGCTACTCGACCCATGCATTTATTATATCAACTGTTCTTATTTTTTAAACACTTTTTTAGAGTAAAATAGTGTTGCTTTTTTAAACAAAACGTTATAGAATTAGATTAAGGTAATAAAAGGAATCAAATGAAAGATATTCTTACTAAATTAGCAGTTGTAAACATTAACCCTGTCGGACCAAACAATGGGGAAGACAACAATAATTTAATGGGCAACGTCACTAACATCTTAAACATTGTTATTGGCCTACTTGGCATCATTGCCGTAGTAGTTATCATCATCGGTGGCGTCACTTATATGACCTCATCTGGCGATTCTAGCAAAGTCAAAAAAGCCAAAGACACAATCCTCTATGGTGTTATTGGGCTCGTTGTTGTCGCACTTGCTTTCGCGATCGTTAACTTCGTCATCAATGGCATCATCGGTGGTGCCAGCAGTACTGAATAATCGATTTCACTTTCTTTAGTCCCCTCTTCATGAGGGGACTTTTTATTATCTTACATGTTCGAACACTTTGATGTCGAGGTCATCACCCTGAAATAGCAAGCGGTAATCATCTCTATCCATTACGCTCATCTCACCATCAAAAGAATTTACCACCAAATAATCAAAATCATATTTTTCTAAGAAATCTTCAGTTTTAATATCACCCCTACGGAAATCATTCCATTCCTTCAAAATATCCTCTTTACCATTGTTCACTTTTAAAAAAATCTCTGCCCTCGGATCGAGATAAGCCTTATAACCTCTAAATTCTACATAACCTCCCCAATTATAGCAAACATAAATCTTTAGTTTTTCTTTCTCTTCGCCTTTCTCTTCAACCCTTGCGTCTAGCGCATCTATCGCCGTCACCATCGTATAATTCGGATGACTTTTTACTCCACCTACCACAACTATGAACATAGTTATCGCCACGCTAATCGTTATGATTCCAGACCAAACCATCAACGCCCGCCTTGCCTTTGCATCATCTATTACTTTTTCAATTCTAACTCTTCTATATATTAATACCACCGGTAAAAGCATTACCATAATAAATTGGCTCATGCCTTTTATTGCGATAATACCAAGAAGCAGAAATCCCAAATATAATACATTGTATCTAAACCTAATATCCTTACCCTTCCTAAATAAATCTACTACCATTGCTGCAGCTATTATTAGGTATAATATTGTCATTACTACGGGCACCACCGACCTAACAGTAATGAGACCAAACACTGCAAATATTGAAAATAAGATAATATACCTCTTTTTTACACATTTATCATCTCCAGACATATATAACGCCGCTGAAGTCAGCAATGTATAATAAAGTACTATGTTTAGATCTTTTGCATAATTAAACGGTTTCATCTCGTCTACCATACATGAAATCTCACTCTGTCCAAAACTTGTAAAAACGTACGTAATCATTTTAAGACCATAAGGATTCAAAAAACCCACAAGCAAAGCCACTAAGCCAACAATTGCAATTGGCTTTTTCCGATATCCCTGCAAACGAATCTTTTTCATCCGAATTCCATCTATAAAATAGGTGCCCATGATAATAAAAATCATCCACCACACCGAAGCATGCATATTTATTTGCAAAAGAGACAATAATGGTATCCACCATAAATATTTTGACTTATCTGTTTTAATATATAACTCCATTATGTATATTACCGCAAGAAAAATACAATAGCTCACCATCTGCGGTCTCGTCCTTACAAAATCTATCCCGAGCAACACATCGGCTATAATCATTGCGAATAATGACAAATTCACATTCTTCTTAGAAATAATCATGAATATCTTGTAGAGCAGAATCATCACTATCACATTAAGGCCCAGCATCATCACGTACAATCCAACGCCACCAAAAGCAGAATAAATCCACCAAAAAAACACCGAAAAACCATATTGCTGCATAGTTACCTCAAGCCCTTCATGCATCGAAAGAACATCGGTATAATAAACACCATTCTCAGCAATATACCGTCCGCTTGTTAAAAGAAACCATGTGTCATTATCAAGAAAATGAATCAGCATAAGAACTACTATAGTTGGCAACAAAAAAGCTGTTGCATATTTTAAAATCGTACTTATCTTATGCCATTTCATAATTCTTTCCCCATCCATAGTGACAACAGAAAAACAACTCCCCCAAAGGAAGAGTTGTTTTTTCTAAATTACTGAATTGCAATTTTCTTTGGAGCTTCTGTCTTTTCTTTTTCAAAAGAAATCGTCAGAACGCCATCTTTGAGCTCTGCCTTTACGCTGTTTTCATCCTCACGAACCGGTACCGGCAAAGCAATCGTACGCGAAAATTCACCCCAGTAACACTCTTGTATGTGCCACTTAGTAGTTTGTTCTTCTTCACCACCAGACAAAATACCCGAAATCGTCAAAATATTATCGGAAATACTAACATCAAGATCAGACTTTGAGATGCCAGCAGTCCTTGCTTTAACTACTAATTTGTCGGCGGTCTCATAGACATCTACAGCGAGTTGTCCTGGGAAGTCGTCGGCATTTTCCCACTCATCTTCTGTTGGTTCGCTAGCTGGAGCCGGCGCCTGTTCTTCAACAGTTTCAACAGGAGCTGTAAGATCTTCATCTCCGCCCAAGAAAGCTGCTGCGAGGTCGTCTTCCATCAGCAAATCATCGCTATTTGTACGAGCCATATTTCCTCCACTTATATTGTTATGCTTTATTATAAGGCATTCTTGTAGTAAAATCAAGAGAATTATGAGTTTTATTGTAAAAAATACAACATTTCCAAGCCCTCTAGACCTACTTGCGCCACACTACTGTAGAGGTTGCGGGCGGCTTGGCGAACCACTTTGCGACCGTTGTAAAAAATACATCATAGACAACCACATAAATCTTTGTCCGAACTGTAAAACAAAAACCAAGAACGGCAAATGTCAAAGATGCAAAACAATCCCACCGGTATACTCAATCGGCCCTCGCGAAGATCTCTTAAACACTCTAATTCATCACTATAAATATGACTCCACTCGCACTATCGGTAAAGAGTTTGCCGCAATTTTAAACTCTATTCTTCCAGACATCAATAATGCAATAATTGTTCCGCTACCCACATCAACCAAACATATTCGCACCCGAGGTTTTGACCATACCCTTTTCGTCGCTAAACATTTAGCCCATCTTCGCCATTATCAAATTAGAAAGCCACTCCTCCGCGCTAAAAATACCGTTCAGGTTGGAGCCAACCAAAAAACACGGCTTTCTCAAGCCAAAAATGCTTATTCTCTTAATCCAAAAATCAAAGTCAGCCCAGATCCAACCTATATTATTTTTGATGACGTTTGGACCACTGGAGCATCTATGCGCGCAGCAACCAAAATACTCCAACAAGCCGGCGCTAAAAAGATAATAATTGCTCTATTGGCAATTAGCAGAATCAGAGATTAAACTTACCTGTTTGCTCGTTGGCAAAGCAGATATTACAAAATTTACAATCGCAAACGCGAGGAAACAAACAACCAAACCAATAATGGCATAAAGAACCGTATTCTTTGCATCAGTTACTTTCTTTGAGTCACCACCAGACACTACATACTTAATACCACCAATAATTAGCATAATAACCGCAATAATACCCACTATATACAAAATCACATTGGTAACCTGACGAAATACGCCCATGTCACCAAAAAGTTCTGACGGACAACCGTCACACTGTGCCGCCTGCGCACCCTCTTGCAAAGTTAAAGCCGACGCATTTGCCATTGTCGCAACAGCAAAAACCCCGCATATTAATACCGGTAAAATAATCTTTAACATCTTTTTCATAACCCAATTATATCACATAAACAAAAAACTGCCAAGACTGACAATAAAAAAAGCGGAGGGTGGGAGATTCGCACCGAGCGCGCCAGCGCGAGGTCCGATGTCTCGCTTTTTGATGTTTTTTGTCCCACAAAAAAAGCGGAGGGTGGGAGATTCGATTCGAGCGAAGCGAGAACGATATCTCGTTATTTGTGTGCCCCCCTCCGGGGCATGGCGGAGGGTGGGAGATTCGAACTCCCGCTCCAGATCACTCCAGACTAACGATTTAGCAAACCGTCCCCTTCAGCCACTTGGGTAACCCTCCATTCCCTCTATTCTATCACAAAATCTGGTTTTTTGTTAAATTATGCTATAATAAAAATATGGCAAAAGCACTTAAATCAGTCTCCTGGGAAGCCGGAGAATACATAGCAAGAAATCATAACGTCGGTTGGTACATCGGCCTATTTATCGTTACCGCCGCTTTTAGCGCGCTAGCAATTTTTCTCCAAGGATGGACTTTTCTAGCTCTCATCATCCTTAGTGCTATCACAATCCTAATCTATTCTCTTCGTCCACCACGTAAGATTCACTACGAATTAACAAGTAAAGGTCTCACTGAAGAAAAAACCTTTCATCCATATAGTGAATTCCGCGCCTTTGGGATTTTGCAAGAAAGCGGCCATTATTCCGCAGTTCTCATTCCCAAAAAACGCTTTGGACTTGGCGTAAAAGTCTATTTTCCAGAAGGCAGCGGTGAAGCTATCGTTGACCAACTCGGTCTACACCTTCCCATGGAAGACATTAAACTTGATTTTCTAGATAAAATCGTAAATTTCTTGCGCATTTAGAAAATCTGTGATAGAATAGATACAAGTATAAGCATTTTAAGTAAAAGGTGGGCAAATGAACCAAAATGATGAAGTCGATAACGACTTACAAAAAGCAATTGATGATATAACAAAGACAACTAACCAGGATCCAGTTTTTGCTGATCCAGTCGCAGCACCGTCTTCTGTACCAGAAGGCGACAACGGCGAATTGGCCGAATCGGTCGGGCCTTTTCCAGCTCCAAAACCAATTCCGCGACCTCCACGTCCACCGCGACCACCAATGCGTCCTGCAAGCTCCAGCTTTACTTTGCCAACCCCTCCGCCGGCTATGCCAGATTTGACGCCTATTGCTCCACCACCAGCACCAATGCCAACAATTACAGAGACTGCTGCCGTAGCTGCCGAAACCAGCTATCCAATGGGCCACAATATGCGAGAGGTCAAAGCCGCAGCTCTTCGTGATCTTGCCCCACTCGTTGGCAAAATGGATTTGCCTGCATCTCAAAAATTCGGTATCTATCGTGATATGTTCGAAAACCTTCACGATCACACTGTTATCGAACCAGCCTATCAAGCCGCTAAAAACATCCAAGACGAAACAGAACGCGGCGAAGCTCTCCTCTATCTCATCGAGTCTATCGATAACATGTAAATCGCCTAAAAAACAACCCCGAGCAGGGGTTGTTTTTTTTATTCCGCCCATTGGACCGAGAATAATTCTCGGTCCAATCTTCAAAGCATTTAATACCCCATCCCCATATCAGGTGCCGCCGGCTTTTCCTCCGGTATTTCGCAAATTAACGCCCCCATTGTTATTGCTGTTGCAGCAATTGAAACAGCATTCTTCACGGCCTCTTTTGTTACCTTTGCTGGATCAATCACGCCAGACTTCTTGAGATCAATTAATCCCTTCTCCGGAGCCATCACATCAACGCCAAATCCTGGCTTTGCACCCTCTACCTCAGCGAGAAGCGCCTGCGCATTAAGACCCGCATTTTCCATAATATGCACAAATGGAGATTTCAAAGCATTCTTCACAATCCTCGCTCCCGCCTCTTTTTCGCTAAGCTTCGTTGAAAGATTCACTAGCGTCACCCCACCACCAGCCACAATACCCTCGGAAAGTGCTGCTTTTGTTGCTGCTACTGCATCATCAACCCTAAACTTCTTTTCATCAATCTCGGTCTCCGTTGCGCCACCAACCTTAATCACGGCCACCTTACCAGAAAGCGCCGCTGCGCGTTTTTTAAATTCTTCTCTCTCATAATCTGATTTGGCAAGCTTTGCTTGAGCATTAATGAGCTCAATTCTAGCCTTCACGGCATTCTTAGCACCAGCCCCCTTAATAATAGTTGTAGAATCCTTCTCGGCAATCACCTTCCCAGCCGAACCTAGCACTTCTAGTCCAACCTCTTCAAGCTTCAAACCCTTATCACCCGATACTACCGTTGCATCCGTCAAAATTGCAATATCTTCCATTATTTCCTTACGCCTCTCGCCAAATGATGGAGCCTTAAGTACCAAAGAATTAAACACGCCCTTGAGTTTATTTAACACTAACAGAGACAAAGCTTCGCCTTCAACTTCTTCGGCAATAATCACTAAATCCTTTTGCCCAGCCTGCGCACATTTTTCAAGAAGTGGCAAAATATCATTAGCTGCCGAAATCTTCTTATCAGTTACAAGCACCAAAGGCTTCTCAAACACTGCCTCCTGACGATTTACATCCGTAATAAAGAACGCCGAAGCATAACCTTTATCATAAGAAAAGCCCTCCACAATTTCCTGTTCCATCTCAAGACCCTGGCCAGCCTCTACCGTCACGACACCATCTTTGCCAATTTTTGAAATCACCTCAGCAATCAGCTTGCCAATCTCAGCATCGCCAGCCGAAATTGTCGCAACCTCAGCCACCTTACTTGAATCACCTTCAATCTTCTCTGCAGACTTCTCAATCCCAGCCACAATTTCCGCACCCGCCTTTTCAATCCCACGGCGAAGCTCCATCGGATTCACCCCAGCTGCAATTAGTTTATTAGCCTCTGCCAAAATATTATAAGTAAGAACAGTCACAGTAGTTGTACCATCACCAGCCACCTTATTAAGTTTCTGAGCTGCCGTCTTAATTAGCTTCGCCCCCACAGCTTCACCCAACTTTTCATCTTTATTTGGAAGCTCCACCGCTTCTGCAACTGTTACACCATCATGCGTAATCACCGGTGCACCATAGTCTTTCTCTATAATAACATTTTTGCCCTTCGGACCAAATGTCACTTTTACCGCATCATATAATTGTTTTGCACCAGAAAGCACCTTTTCACGCGCCTCTGCTTCATAAAAAATCTTCTTCGCCATAGTTTATAATGTCGCCAGGACATCCTCCTCTTTTAATATAATATAATCTTTATCATCCAGCTTAATCTCGGTCGTAGAGTATTCCTTATAAACAATCTTTTCACCCTTTTTTACGGACTTCACCTCTGGACCTACAGATTCCACCACCGCATAAGCCGGTTTTTCTTTTGCCTCGCCAAGCAAAATCCCCGACGAAGTCTTTTCAAGTGGTTTTTCCACCACTGCCACAATTCTGTCTTTTAATGGTTTGAGTGCCATATTATTACTCCTTTTCTACCCTTATTATAGCACAATTTCTAGCACTTACAACATTAGAGTGCTAATTACTTATTTTTAATTATTATTAAACTCTTAAAAATTTCAAACGGCAAATCCTTCACCCACTCATCTACTGCCTTTTTAACTCCAGGAAGTGCTACATTTCCGTAATCATGCACGACAATGAGGCCCCCCTCCACCATCCTGGGACCAACCAGTTTCAAAGAATCTCGAATTGATTCATAAAAATCTCCATCAAGAAATGCCAAAGCTATTCTTTCAGGCAAATCCTCATCCCCCAGTTCATTAAACCAGGCTTTTTTAATAATAGGTAATTTAAGACCCGCCCTCAAGAAGCGCTCCTTTACTTCTCTTTTAGTCACCAGCAGTTCCCCCTGTTTAAAATCTATACCAATCACCGATTCGTCTAAATCACTTTTTTGAGGCAGCCCCTCAAAAGAATCATAAATCCATAATTTGTGACTCGTGTCACCTTGAATCACTTCCGCTAATGCAAGAGACGTATCTCCCTTATAGCAACCCAGCTCAACAAAATCTCCCTCGCACGGGAGCATTTCACGTGCGAGGGCAATTATTTTCTCTGTTTCCTCTTTAGATACCTGATCGTTCTTAAAGCTCATCTTAAGCGTCCAAAAGCTCGCTAGCCTTCTTAATCATATAGGCAGCTTCATTGGTTGGGATTACATAAACCGGCTTTGAACCTTCTTCGGCCACATTAGTGTAACCTTTAGTCTTATCCATTGCCGCATCATTTTTGAGTTTAAAGCCCATAAACTCAAGTTTTCCAATTATTGAGCTCCTTACTGGAATTGACCTCTCGCCAATCGTTGCGGTAAAGACTATTGCATCAATCCCGCCCATCTTTGCAGCAAATTCACCAATTTTACCAGCCACGCCATCTATAAACATATTGTATGCCAGAGCTGCATCCTCTGCGCCTTCCTCTGCTCCCGCAATAATCTCGCGCATATCATTTGAGCCAGCAAGTGCCTGAAGGCCAGACTGTTTATTCATTAACTTAATTGCTTCTGCCGCACCAAATTTCTCGCCAAGCAAAGCTCCTACTGTCGGGTCAATCGAACCTGTTCTCGTCGAAGACATCAAACCTTCAAGTGGCGTTTCGCCCATCGATGTATATGCCGGCTCGCCATCAACTAGTGCCGTCACCGAACAACCTGAGCCTAGATGACAAACTACCATCTTCTTTTCGAGAATACCGAGATCCTTAATCTTACCCATCATATAGCCATAAGATGCACCATGCGCACCCCAACGACCAAGGTCAAACTCTTCAATTATTTCACGTGGCAACGCATATTCAGTATCACGCCTTGAATCTTTCGTCAAAGCCTCCGAATCACTCATTATTAACACCGGCACCCCAGCAAACGTCTCTTGCGCATTCTTGATACCTCTCTCAGTACCAGGCACGTGCAAAGGATTTGTCACTTGGACCTTCTCAAGTTCCTTCATAGTCTGCGCGTCAACAATATGATTTTTCGAGAAATACTTTCCAGCTGCCACTACCCGCACCAAAATACCATCGAGCGGATGCGCCTCATTGATAAAGCCTTCCTTCTCAAAAATCGCCTTTGCTTCTTTAAATGCAACATCTAGAGTATCCCAAGTTTTATTTACCTTTTCCTCTGAACCATCCGCCCTCGTAATCGTACAAATAAACTTCTTCTTTCCTTTTTCCTCTACACCTTCAAAATAAAGTGAGCAAACTTCATCCTCACCTTCATAAAGCGAAAACTTCTCACTAGATGATCCAGAATTAAGTACTAAAAATATTTTTGTGATATTTGTTGCCATAAAAATAACTCCTTTACACTATTATACCAGATTTCAAGAAATATGCCTATCCCCTCATTATATCACGCTTATGCTTTTTTGTCAAGATAAGCCCGTAAATACTCCCCTGTTGGCGTCTTTGCACTCTTTGCTAAATCCTCTGGCGTACCCTCGGCACACACTTCGCCACCTTTAAGTCCACCCTCCGGGCCCATATCAATCACCCAGTCTGCCGACTTAATCACATGTAGATTATGTTCAATAATAATCATCGAATTTCCACCATCCACTAGCTTATTCAAAATCCCAAGTAGCCTCTTAACGTCATCTGTATGGAGACCAGTTGTCGGCTCATCTAAAATATACAAAGTTTTACCCGTCGATCTTCTCGCTAACTCCGTCGCAAGCTTTATTCTCTGCGCTTCACCACCACTAAACGTCGTCGCCGGCTGCCCCAATCTAATATAACCAAGCCCCACCTCCTGAATTGTTCTCAATTTTCCTACAATTGCCGGAATATTCGCAAAGAACTCCACTGCCTCATCTATCGTCATCTCGAGCACCTGTGAAATATCTTTACCCTTATATTTAACCTCAAGAGCCTCCGCATTATAGCGCCTACCATGACAAGCCGGACAAGTCACATAAACATCTGGCAAGAAATGCATCTCAATCTTATTAACACCATCACCCTGGCAGTGCTCACATCTTCCACCCTTGACATTAAATGAAAATCTTCCTGCTTTATAACCCCTAACCTGTGCCTCAGGCTGCGCCGCATAAAGTTCCCTAATTGCATTAAACACTCCAGTATAAGTCGCCGGATTTGATCGCGGTGTCCGCCCAATCGGCGATTGATCAATTACAATCACTTTATTGATTTTGTCAATTCCTTCAATCCTTTCATGTGTCCCCGATACCGTCTGTGCACGATGCAGTCTCGCTAAAAGCTCATTCGCAAGGACAGAATTCACTAAAGTCGATTTACCCGATCCAGACACACCAGAAACCACCGTCATTACTCCAAGTGGAAAATGCACATCTATATTCTTTAAATTATTTTCCCTGGCCCCCACTACCACGAGCTCGTGTCCTTTACGAGTTTTTCGTCTCTTTTTTGGCACCAGAATACTCTCTTTTCCAGACAAATAACGTCCCGTTATTGAATCCGGATTTGCCGCTACCTCAGCCGGCGTGCCACAAGCCACTAACTTACCACCATTTACCCCAGCGCCAGGGCCAATATCAATAATGTAATCCGACGCCCACATTGTGTCTTCATCGTGTTCTACCACCAGTACGGTATTTCGCAAATCACGTAAATGTTTTAGAGTCGCAATAAGTTTATTATTATCTCTCTGATGCAACCCAATCGATGGCTCGTCGAGCACATATAATACACCAGTTAAGCCCGACCCAATCTGTGTCGCAAGTCTAATTCTTTGCGCCTCACCACCCGACAACGTATTTGCCGCTCTTCCAAGTTCCAAATAGCCTAACCCTACATCCTGCATAAATTTCACTCGTTCCCTAATTTCTTTTAGAATCGGTCTCGCAATCATCTCTTCCGATTCCGAAAAACCTAAATCTTGCGACAAAACCTCAAGCGTCGCATCCACATCAAGGTTACACATATCCACAATATTGAGGTCATGCACAGTCACCGCAAGTACTGCTGGCTTCAACCTCGCCCCATGGCAAGTTTGGCATTCCCTTACCCTCATAAATCTCTCGATGTCGTGCTTTGTAAACTCCGAAACCTTCGGATCATTATAACGTCTCTCAAGCATCGGGATTACGCCCTCGTAAGTCGTTTCATAAACCGTCCCATCCGCAAACCTTCCCGACCCACTAATTCTCATCTCATATTTTTCCTCACCCGTGCCATATAAAATCAAATGTTGAATGTCTTCGGAAAGCTCCCCAATCGGCGTATATATATTAAAACCATGTTTCGCCCCCACTCCAGCCAAACGCTTCAGCCACCATGAATCCTGCTGCACACGATTAAACGGTCTTATCCCACCTTCAGCAATTGTCAGGTTTTTATTAAAAACAAGCCCCGGATCGACCTCCATTTTGGACCCAAGCCCCGTGCAATCCGGACAGGCCCCCTCAGGCGCATTAAACGAAAACAATCTAGGCGTAAGCTCCGGAATCAACTCATCAGGATGCTCCGAACACGCATACCTTTGTGAATAAGTAAGGACTTCCGTATTATCAGACCCAATCCGATTCTCCCCCACCGCCGTAGAACTATCCGTCACTCGGAGTAGCTTCACAATTCCCTGGCCTAGCTCCAAGGCCTGCTCTATCGAACCACTAATCCTAGAATAAAGATCCGGCGATAGCACAAACCTATCTACCACTATTTCTATATCATGTCTTTCATTCTTATTTAGTTCCGGAAATTCATCTAGCGCATAAATTATCCCGTCTACTCTAACTCTTGAAAAACCCTTTGCAATGTATTGATCGGAAATATGCAAAAACTCACCTTTTTTCGAAGAAACGATTGGTGCAAGACACATTAGTTTTGAACCAAGTGGTAACTTCATTACTTCATTTACAATATCCTCGACCGATCGCCTCGACACCTCTCTATGGCAAATTGGGCAATGTGGCACCCCAACTCTCGCGAATAGCAAACGCAAATAATCATATACCTCTGTTACCGTCGCCACCGTCGAACGCGGATTCCTTGACGTCGATTTCTGATCAATTGAAATCGCCGGCGAAAGACCCGTAATCGAATCCACCTCTGGCTTATCCATCACGCCCAGAAACATCCTCGCGTAAGATGACAAAGATTCAACATATCGCCTCTGCCCCTCCGCATAAATCGTATCAAAAGCCAAACTAGATTTACCAGAACCAGAAAGCCCAGTGATAATCACTAATTTATCTCGGGGAATATCCACATCGAGATTATCAAGATTATTTTGTCGAGCCCCCCTCACCCTAATATAATTATCATTGCCAAAAATCTCCCCCTCACCAGTATTTTTTAAGCTCTCATCCATAACCATAATCTCGTTTAACTAAACATATATTATATACCAAAAGTCAACTTTTGTCCACCTCTATTATTTACTCTCATGATATTCTTTTTCGGTATTTACATTCCAAACATTTGATTTATCAGCCACACCGCCAATAATATTTTTTACCGCTTCAAACGCAGTGCACATTGAGTGGTCTATATTATTATACCTGTGCTGCCCATTTCTTCCTACGCAGAACAAATTTGGTATCTCATCTAGATATGACCTCAACTCATCAATCGATTCGTACGTATCAAAATATGCCGGATAGGCTTTTTTTACTCTCTCCAAATGGCTATCAAGCACCGTCTCATCTGCACCAAGTACCCCAATTTGCCTCATTTCCTTTATTGCCATCTTCGTAAAATCTTCATCCTTCATTTTCCACATTTTATCACCCTCGTTGCAGAAATATTCCAACCCCACCCAAACGGTATTCTCGACATCCTTCACGAGATACGGTGACCAGTTATTAAAAATCTGAAATCTCCCCATCTTAACATTTTTATCATGCACATAAACCCAATCATCTGGTACCAGCCCATTAAATGTTTTTATATTAGTTTCATTTTTGAGTGCCAATTTTGGTGCCAACACACCTACAGTAATATAATCACGATAAGGTAAACCCTTCGCAATCTTCGCAATCTTTCTTGGCACATTATCCATTGCTCCAACCAAATCCTTTAACGGCATTGAAGAAATCACAATATCGCCACTTATTGATTTCTTTTTTCCGTTTTGCTCATATTTAACACTAGAAATTTTATTATTCTTATTTCGCTTTACTTCTATCGCCTTTGCATTAAACACTATTTCCCCGCCCTTTTTCTCAATCTTTTTTGCTACCACTTCCCACAATTGGCCAGGACCCAATTTTGGATATTTAAATTTTTCAATCAAAGAAGTTTCCACTTTGCGATTTTTCTTGTGAAATGTCTTTCCAAAAACATCTTTTAAAATTGCCGCGATGGATAACCCCTTTACCCTTTGTGCTCCCCATTCTGGCGAAATATCCCTCGGATGTCTTCCCCACAAATTTTCAGTATAGTTTTCAAAAAACATCGAATATAGCTTCTTGCCAAATCTATTTATATAAAAATTTTCCAATGAATCTTCCGGTTTCTTTATTAAAGTACTTTTCATATAACTACCACCAACCTTAATTGTTGTCACGAGCCCCATATCCTTGATTGTCCCCCATTTTAACGAAATCGGATAATCAAAGAATTTTGAATCAAAATATATTCTTGATAGCCTGCCCCTCGTCAACATCACACGGTTAGTTTTTTCTGGATCCGGTCCGCCTCTCTTGAGTGTCACCTTCCTTTTTAACTTCTTATCGTCATACGCCGGCGCTCCTGCACTTGGCATCATTTTCTCCCACCAATCATTTACCTCAAGTATCTTCGAAAAAAACCTATGTCCACCCATATCCATCCGATTGCCTTTATAATTCACCGTTTTTGCTATTCCCCCAACCATATCTGACTCTTCAAGCACCACCACATCATACAAATCAGATTGTGTCAGCAATTCGTGAGCCGCCGTAAGCCCAGCCGGACCGGCACCTATAATAATTACCTTCTTTTGTGTATTCCTCGCCATTGTTCCTATTATTATATCATAGAGTGATATAATAATAGAGTAATGAAGAGACACCGCACTATAAAATTCGTCATTGTTGGCATTACCCTAACTCTTATTAATTTCGCCATCTACACTTTTCTCGCACGTATTGTTATGAGCACCAACGAGCTACTCTGGCTCGATAGTCTAATATCATATTTTTTGACCACCTTTGCAGCTTTTTTGCTTCACTCCAAAATAACCTGGAAAGAACGTCGCCCTACCGAATTCGGTGTTATCAAATTCTTTCTATGGAACTTTCTTACCGCACTCTTAATTAGCCCATTTTTCGCTTGGTTTTTTAAACAAATCACTCCTCTTTATGAATCCGTTTTTAACTTAACATCCGCCATACATTTGCCACTTGATTATAATTTTATAGAAAGCACCGGCGTTTTTGTCCTTACCACCTGTATCACTATGATCCTTAATTTCCTCTTTTACGATAAGCTCGTTTTTGGAAAAGAAACAGAGATCAAATCCGCCCCACTCGCCACAAACGAAAAAAACAAAGTTTCGGTCATTATCCCAATTTATAACACAGAAAAATATCTCAAACCTTGTCTAGATTCCATAATTAACCAGTCCTATCATAATCTTGAAATCATTTTAGTAGACGACGGCTCCACTGATGATTCCAGCAAGATTACCGACGAGTATGCCAAAAAGGATTCCCGCATCAAAGTCATTCATCAAAAAAACCAAGGTCAATCCGTCGCCAGAAATCAAGGTCTCAAAAAAGCAACCGGAGACTTTATCAGCTTTATTGATAGCGATGATAAAATCGCCAAAGATTTTGTCGCCAAACTCCTTGCTCCATACGAAAACAAAAACACCGCCCTCACTGTCTGCGGTATGCATTACAAACGCCTCCGGGCCAACACGGCCGAAGACACCTATATCAATTATCTTCGCCCAAGGCAAAAACACGAATCAACCAAAGCCTACGTTCTCTATTTACTCGCCACTGATGGCCGCATGTACTCGTCCGTCAACAAGCTCTACCTCACCTACGCTGCCAGAAAATGCAATTTTGACAAAACTCTTAACTTCGCCGAAGATACCAAATTTGTCCTTGATTATCTTTCCCACGTTAGAGGCGACATTAACTTTATCCTCGAACCACTCTATATTTATAACTTTGGCACCGAAAGTAGCACCATCAATCGTACATCCACCAGCTGGGCCAACTGGCAAACCGCCTACCAAAATCTCAAAACCTGGTTAGGCCCTCACCCAAGCCTTAGGCAAAAATTCTGGCTCCACCTCGTTCACCTCCGCTGGCGTATTTCTTTCGTCCGCTCCAAACGCCGCGCCAAATAATTAATTCTTCTTACCCTTAAACTTTTCTTTAAACCAATCAAACCGTACATCTAACCACGAATTTAGATACTCAATCTCTTCATCAAAATCACCCTTATTCCATAGTTTCGCATCTTTTTTTACCGATATATTAATCTGCGCAGCCCTTTCATTTAAATAGCTAAGTATCTGCTTTTTCTTATCATATAATTCTTCTCTATAAATAACACCAACTAGCTCCCTAAATTCTGAAAAGTTTAGCAGCTGACACATCGTTAACGAAACATCAACCGTTTCTACTAATGTTTTACTTTTGTCATAACGACAATATTCATTCGTCGCTTTCTTACCATAAGCATACTCTAATCTGTTCAAGTCAAGCGTTGGAGAGTTAAACTCCTGTTGCCAACCGCTCCACCTTCGATTTCCAAAAGCTGCATCAAAATCCCACGCTAGCCCAGCATGGATTTTATCATTAACCCCATTTTTATACATAAACCAACTC
>JAEEGL011681224.1_pt1 | contig 32630 bp, 25 predicted proteins | sample 9134231 | NCBI WGS metagenome assembly JAEEGL01 (sample SAMN16246548, study PRJNA631951) | gut metagenome | biome: gut microbiome; feature: rumen; material: fiber-attached | host: Bos | place: Iran: Karaj | collected 2018-10
GTAATACCAGCTGGTGAGCCACAATAAAAGTGAGTAGAACAGAAGCGTTGTGGTAATGATCTTTGGAACCACAAGGCTTCTTTTTATAAAGTTTCTGATAAGCAGTTCCGTTGTCAGTGCCCAGCCTGCGATTATCAGGCTGTAATGCTTTCCGGGATTTAAATTGAATTTGAAATCCAGGAAAAGGGCGATTATGGTAAGGGAGATGACGATGAAGGCCTGTATCTTAAACAATGATACCTGAGCCTTTAATTTATCGCTCTTGGGCCAGTTGTCCACTGTGTCCTCTCCCTTTAAGGAGCGCTGGCACAAGGGACATTTGTCCACATTTCCTCCCACATTTACATTGCAGTTGGGGCAGATCTTCATATTGTTTTTCCTCGTTATTTTATGACATCCGTTGCAAAAACGGTAACTTCGGTACCTGTTTCCTGAAGGGCCTTTATTAGCCTTCTGGGAATGCCGGTTCCCGAGTAAGCGGAAGCGATACCAAGGACCAGATCGTTTCCGTAGCTTGTGATGGTTATGAATAAGCGGTCTGTTGAACAATAATCCGTGAAATAGTCGATATAGGGCTTAAGTTCATCCGGAACCTTGATGGGACCCAAGTTTGAAAGAACTGCGGTGACCATCTTGGATTCTTTTCTTGCGAAGGCCCGGACTACAGGCTGCTTGATGAAAAGCGGAACCATGCGGATGAAGAAGAGCTTCTCTATACTCTGGTAGCGGTTCATCTGAAGATCTATGTATTCCTTGGTCAGATGGGACTTGAAGGTTGCATCGAATTCCTTTGCAAGGGTATCAAGGGTCTCGCTGCCGTCAAAGGTGTGGGAAACCTCAACATTGTTGAAGAAATTCCCCATGGTCTCCGAAGGGTAATAATTTCTCAAGTTTACCGGAAGGGAGATGGTTATGGGCTTATGCCGCTGAATAAAGGGCATTTCCGCATAAATGGAGAGCATGAGCTGGGAACCTAAATAGCTTGTAAGGCTGACTCCCATGCTCTTTGCCGCTTTAAGGAGCTTGTCCGCTTCGAAATGAACCTCGAAGAACTGAAGTTGATTGTAGGGAAGCTTTCTGCTCTGTATGTGATAGGCTTTGTTCTTTTTCGTAAGGATATTGGTGGGGGTTGCGGTGTTTGAGTTCGTAAAGAACTGATCGTAACCGTTCCTTGAAGTTTCGTCCGCGGAAACCGTTCCCAGAAGGGATACATCATTAAGCTCCTCGGGATGGGCGAGCCTTAAATAGTTTGTTACCAGCATCCTTAAGAAAAGGAAAAGCCCCGTTCCGTCACTGATGGCATGGAAGAGGTCGATGTTTATTCTTCTTCCGAAATAGGAAACCCTATAGTGGAGAACACCGACATAGCCGTCTCCGTAGAGTCTGGGGCAGGGGCGCCCGCTTTCTTCAACGACTACGGGCTTGAAGTCCGTTTCCTCTATGTAATTCCAGAAAAAACCGCGGCGGACGCGAACCTGAAATCTGGGGATCTCCTCTATGGTCTCGTCCAGGGCAGCCTGAAGCAATGCCGGATCGATGTCCTCCTTAAGAGTACAGCAAACCCGCATTGTTTTTGGATCTCTGTCCGTATGTCCGGCAAGGAACACCTTTGCCACGTTGTCTACTTTGTACCAGTTGCTCAAATCATTACTCCGAATATATATTATCGTTTTTATCGGCCGTGGCCGTTTACTGCTCGGTGATCTTTGTTATGAAATCCCTGACGGAATCAAGGGCGTGGGCAGCCTTGGGGATGGGCATCTGCTGGAAAACGTGCCAGCCCCCGGTATAAACCTCAAGCTTTGCATAGGAATCGGCTTTCATAAGCTTCTTTGCCAGCTTCTCGCTGTCATCCCTGAGTATTTCATTGCTTCCTACCTGAATAAGGGTGGGAGGGAAGCCTTCCAGATCCGCAAAAAGAGGGCTTAAGGCGGGATCTTCAAAATCGGCTTCGGGTCCGGCGTAGGCGCTTCTTACGGAAAGGACATAATCCTTTGTTATGGTAGGATCCTTGTCCTTAAGACTCTCATAGGTTGAACTTTCGGCCCGCATATCCGTCCAGGGACTCATAAGGATCAGAGCGCCGGGAAGGAGTCTTCGCTGTTCCTTAAGTTTAAGGACAAGCTCCAGGGCCAGATTTCCCCCTGCGGAATCCCCCGCAAGGAAAACATTGTTTGCACCGTATCCAAGCATCATGAGATGATCCCATACCTTCAATGCATCCTCGATCTGAGCGGGATATGGATTCTCGGGAGCCAGTCTGTATTCGAAAGAAACGGTCTCGATCCCTGTATGGGTTGCAAGTTTATTGGCAAGTATCCTTGCGTATCCAAGCTTTCCGCAGGTATATCCGCCGCCGTGACAGTAAAGGATCACTTTATCCTTTCTGTGGGGATACTCGGGAGAAACCCATTCACAGGGAATCTCGCCCACGGTAAAGGACTTTACGTTAAGCATCAGCACCGGGGTTACGAGCTTTGAAAAAAGCTCCATTTCAGAGCGCTGCCTCGAAAGCTCCTCAGGAGTCATCAGCGCGGGATTTCCCGCCGCCTGATGCACGGCTTTGATGGTCTTCATAAGAAGAGTCATCTCCTCCGTATTCTCGGCTGCTTTATTCGCTTTTTTATCGGGCAATATGGAAGTAAATGCTTTCATAACGATTTATTTTAACACACTTTGACTTGGTTTTACAGATGGAGAGATGACTTTGTGATCAAGATGTATCGACCCGGCCTGTCCGGGCCGATACATGTGTGAAATTCTGTTAAGCGGCTTTGGATTCGGGAACCTCTCCGTTGATGATACGATTGATGTTTTCGACGATGAACATCTGGGCGCTTTCGTTATAGATGAGAGAGTAGTATTCCCGGCTGTTGCGGCGGTCAAAGCCTTTTGTCATGCTTATTCCAAGGGATTCGCCTGCAGCCGTGGGCTGCTTGTCCTTTCTGTTCGTGGAGGGATCGGAGATCTCCTCAAGAAGACCTGAAGCAATCAGCCATCTGTTTACGCTGACTGCCGTTATCTGCTTGATACCGCTTTCCTTAACCGGTGCATAGATCTGCTCAAGCAGCTTTGTAAGAGACTTGGGCTTGTCAAATTCAAACTTCGCAAGTGCCTCCTCCGGCAATTCCTCGGGGGCTTTCCTGTCGCTTGTTTTTGCCGAAAGACTGTTTTCAAGAACTGCGGTCAGGATATCCTTGATCAGGAACATCTTTCTGATCACCTCGGGATGATTCAATAATGTATCCTCATTTTCAATCGCTCCTGTCAGAGGATTGATCCCCTCTGCCAGCTTTTCAGTAAATGCTCTTGCTTCTGTAATTTCGCTTTTCTTAAAACTTCTCATTCTTTTTCCTTTCCTGCCACGCACGCATACTTCGGACTGTTTACCAAATACGGTGCTGACACATTGTGAATAGTAAATTGGGTAACTTTGCCCGAAAAGGGCATAAAGAACTGCTCGGCAAGATACCGGGCTGATATGAAAAATGTAAATGGGGGGATTCAATAAAAAGATTTTCCTGGTTCCGAAAACGATAGATGTTTCAGATGTGCTGATGGTATCACAGGAAAAAGATGGATGTCAATTCTTTCTTTTTGCTTTCTGATTATTTCATTAAGAAACCTTAAAGTTGTGGCAAGCCGGGGCCAATCGTGGTAAAATCAAACAGTGTATGGGTGAAAGTATGCCCACGGAGGTGTTTAAATGGATAAACCCGCGATACTTGGCGGAATTCCCGTCAGGGACAAGGAACACAGGATATTTTACGGACATCAGTCCGTTACGGAAGAAGATATAGAAGCGGTAGCGGAGTCCATAAGGACTGAGTACCTTACGGGCGGCCCCGGTATCGGAAGGACCGAAAAGAGACTTTGCGAGATCACGGATGCTAAATATGCGGTGCTCTGTGCCAACGGAACCGCTGCGCTCCATCTGGCATGTCTGGCCATAGGGATAAAGGAAGGGGATGAAGTCATTGTTTCTTCCATCACCTTTGCAGCCAGCGCAAACTGCGTGCTTTACTGCGGCGGAACTCCCGTTTTTGCGGATATTCGCCCCGATACCTACAACATAGATGTTGAGGATGTAAGAAGAAAGATCACCGACAGGACGAAAGCCATCGTTGCGGTGGATTTTACGGGTCAGGCGGTTCAGCTTGATGAACTTAAGGAGATCTGCAAGGAGCATAACCTCTATCTCATTGAGGATGCGGCTCATTCCATCGGAACGAAATACAAGGGCCGTCCCGTGGGCTCCATTGCCGACATCACCACCTTCAGTTTCCACCCGGTAAAGACGGTAACTGCCGGCGAGGGCGGAGCGTGCATGACAAACGACCCGGAACTGTATAAGAAGCTCCATCTTCTTGTTACCCACGGAATAACAAAGAATCCCGATGAGATGGAAAGGACCGCAGAAGGCCCCTGGTACATGGAGCAGATAATGCTTGGCTTCAATTACAGGATAACGGAATTCCAGGCAGCGCTTTTGATGAGCCAGTTAAATAAACTTGAAGCCTTCTCAAAGAGGAGGAAAGAGATAAGAAAAGCCTACGACGAAGCCTTTAAGGATGAGGAGTGCCTGTTCATTCAGGAGAGTATCCCCGAGTCCGATACAACACAGCATCTGTATGTGATAAGGCTTAACCCCGAGAAGCTTTCCTGTACGAGAAGAGAATTCTTTGATGCTCTGACCGCCGAGGGAACCTGTCCTCAGGTTCATTACATCCCGGTCTACAGACATCCCTATTATGAGCATCTTGGATACAAGAAGGGTCTTTGCCCCAATGCGGAGTACTACTACGAAAACTCCATGAGCATTCCCTTCTATGCCGCAATGACCGATGAGGATGTGGCCGATACCATAAAGGCCATAAAGAAGCTTTGCGCATATTACAGAAAATAAAAACCGTGAGGAAATAAATGAAATCAGTATCTTTTGTCATTCCCTGCTACAGATCGGAACTTACCATCGGGAAAGTGGTGGAGGAGATAAATGACACAATGGAGAGCCTCCTTGACTACGATCATGAGATCATTCTTATCAATGATGCTTCTCCCGACAATACCTTTGATGTGATAACCGCTCTCTGTGCGAAGTATCCCAATATCACCGGGATCGACTTTGCAAGGAACTTCGGCCAGCATTCCGCACTTATGGCCGGGCTCAGAGAGGCCAAGGGCGATTATGTGATCTGTCTTGATGATGACGGACAGACTCCCGCCGACGAAGCGGGCAAACTCATAGATGCCCTTGATAACGGAGCGGATGCGGTATATGCAAGATATGCTCACAAGAAGCACAGTATCTTCAGAAACTTCGGCACCTTCATGAACGAGAAGATGGCCCAGCACCTTTTAGGCAAGCCTGCGGATCTTTTTGTTTCGAGCTATTTTGGTGTAAAGCGCTTTGTTGTTGAGGACATGATCCGCTACGAAAACGCATATCCCTACGTTATCGGCCTTGTTTTAAGGGCAACGAAGCGGATAGTAAATGTCGACGTAAACCACCGCAGCCGTGAGGTCGGAACTTCCGGCTATACCTTCAGTAAACTCTTAAATCTCTGGATCAACGGCTTTACCGCCTTTTCCATCAAGCCCCTGAGATTTGCCACCGCCATGGGAGCCATCCTGGCGGGCCTGGGCTTTATTTACGGTATTTACACGGTGATCAAGAAGTTTGTTGTTCCGGGTGTACCTACGGGCTATTCGGCTCTGATGAGTGCCATCGTGTTCATCGGAGGAATGATGATGCTGATGCTTGGCATGGTCGGCGAATACATCGGAAGAATGTACATCAGCATGAACAGCTCACCTCAGTATGTGATCCGTTCAAAGATCGAGCACGGATCGGAAGAAGAAAAGGATGAAGAATAAGATTTTTACATTGGCGGCCGCCGCTGTACTTGTGGCCGCTGCGGTCCTGTACGGTATCTTTGCGGGACCGGTTAAAAATATAAAGACGGATGTTGTTGTATTTGGCGACAGCCTTATAGGAAACGACAGAACGGAGGATTCCGTTACCTCGCAGCTTTCAAAGCTTTCCGGTTTGTCGGTATACAATGCGGGGATCGGCGGAACTGCCATGAATGCAGGCTCCGAAGAGATATCCCGGTTTAAGAATTACAACATGGTCAGCATCGCAACGGATATTGCAAACGATGATTTTTCGGCAATGCTTTCCGATATCCCGACGGCTTATATCCAATATTCCAACGTGCTTGATTATGCGGCGGATACCATAAAGGACATCGCACGCATCGATTATGACAGCGTTAAATATGTGGTGATCGAGCACGGTGTCAACGATTATCTCGGAGGTGTTGCTCTTGACAATTCCGCAGACAGATATGACACGACCACTTTCTGCGGTGCTTTACGCACAAGTATCGAGAACCTGAAAAAAGCAATGCCCGACGCACAGATCATTGTTGTTTCGCCCTGCTTTACCTGGACACAGGTTGGGCCGGCGGACACAACGGATCTCGGATACGGAACCATAGACAGTTATGTTGAGGCCGAGAGGGCCGTCTGCGAAGAAGAAGATGTCACTTTCGCCGATTTTTATAATGAAAGCGGTATAAACCGTAAGAATTACGAGGCTTTTTTATATGACAGCCTCCACGTGAATGAAGCCGGCAGCAGTATAATGGCCGATATCATTTACAAAAATATGAAATCTCACTGAGGATTGACCTGATTATATGATCACACCTGAGGAAACCTTAAAAAAATTCCATAATGCAGTGGGAAGCAAGGGAAGGCAGGCGTTTTTTGCAGCTTTCGTCACCGGGCTTCTTACCCATCTCGTCATTCTCACTTCGGATATACCCAATCATGACGGCCTTGCCAGCATGTATTTTGATCAGAACATGATAACTTCGGGAAGATGGTTTCTGGGTGCGGCTTGCGCTCCCACTTCTTTTTATGCCCTTCCCTGGCTCATCGGCCTTGCGGCACTGATCTACATCGGCCTTGCGGCAATGGTCTTAAGGTCGATCCTTAAGATAGAGGAACCGCTGCTTGTTGTTCTTTCATCGGCACTTATCGCCGTGTTCCCTTCACTGGCTTCAAACTTTGCATACGTTTTCACCATGGACGGATATATGCTGGGAATGCTCCTTTGCGTGATCGCGGTCTGGGCAGTCGGAGCAAACGAGAAGTTCGGCTGGATCGCCGGCGCGGTACTTCTTGCCTTCGGAATGGGCTGCTATCAGGCATACATAGCGATTGCGATGCTGCTTTGCATATATAAGGCCTGTGAGATCCTTTTTGAAGAAGAAACCCCGGGAAAAAAGGCTGTAAAGATCGGAAAGTACGCCGGAATGGGCATATGCGGCGCGCTTCTTTACTATGTACTTTTAAAGATCCTTCTTGTTATACAGGGAAAAGAACTTGATACATATCAGGGCATTAACGGCATGTCCTCGGGAAACGGCCTGGGCCTTGTGGGAACCGTAAAAACAATGTACACCGACTTCCTTTCCTTTACTTTCGGAAGCAGAGTCGTGATCTCAAATGTGTTGACGGGCATTGCATTGGCCCTTCTTTTTACGGTGGCACTTGTTTCCTTTATAAGGCTGGCGGCTGAAAAGGGAATGTTCAAAAAGCCCCTGTTTTATGTTTTTGCAGCCCTTGTACTTATCGCGCTTCCCTGCGTGATGAATGCGATATTACTTATTTCGGCAAGTGTGAATTATCACGTGCTCATGCGCTATCAGTGGGCATTTCTTATTGTGCTTCTGCCTGCGATCATCGGAAGGTGCGGGAAGAAGGATACATTGGCTGTCGGTGGCCTCTGGGTCGCAACGATTTCCATGGCTGTGATCTGTCTGTCCTATATGGTTACGGACAATATCGCCTATTCAAATCTCCAGAAGAAGTATGAAAAGACTTATGCATACTGCTTAAGGCTTGCAGACAGGATCGAGCAGACGGAAGGCTATTATGAAGGCATTCCCGTTGCTATGGTCGGTGTTGTGGGAAACGAATCCTATCCCACCACGGATATCACGGATGCTGTTACCGCGGATCTTCTTGGAATAAGCGGGGACTATCTTATTTACAAATCGGAAAATTACGAGCAGTTTTTCAGATATTATCTCGGGATAACTTTTAACATGGTTTCATCGGACAAAGTCGTGGATTTCTATGACGAGGATTTCTACGCAAATATGTCCAGCTTCCCGGGAGAGGATTCCGTCTTATTGCATGACGGTGTCATTTACGTCAAAACCGAGAATCGCAGATAGGAGTAAAGAAAGCATGGCATTACTTTCAATCGTGCTTCCCTCCTACAATGAAGAGGGAAACATAAAGAACACTGCGGAAGTCTTATCGAGCCTTCTTAAGAAAAACAACATAGAGTACGAGCTTGTTTTTGTTGATGACGGAAGCGTTGACGGAACCTATGAACTGATAAACGAAGCAGCAGCGAAGGATCCCAATGTCAAAGGCATTTCTTTTTCAAGAAACTTTGGAAAGGAAGCCTCAATTTTTGCGGGACTTTCGGTTGCAACCGGCGACGCTGTGATAGTGATGGACTGTGATCTTCAGCATCCTGCGGAGATCATTCCCGAGATGTACTCTCTCTGGCAGCAGGGCTACGAAGTCGTTGAAGGGATCAAATCCTCCCGAGGCAAGGAGGGGCTGTTCCATAAAATGGCGGCAGGCATCTTCTACAGTGTCATGAGCGGACTTATCAAGATGGACATGAAGTCCACCTCCGACTATAAGCTCCTTGACAGAAAGGTCGTAAACGTGCTCCTTTCTCTTCCCGAGAAGCGCACCTTCTTCCGCGCCCTTTCCTTCTGGGTAGGCTTTAAGACCGCAAAAGTTGATTACGAGGTTCAGGAGAGAAAATACGGAAAAACAAAATGGAACTTCACAAGCCTCATGCGTTATGCCATAAACAATGCCACCAGCTTTTCCACCCTTCCTCTTCAGATCGTGACATTTCTCGGGTGGCTGCTTCTGATCTTCAGTCTGATCCTGGGAGTTCAGACACTGGTTAAGTATTTCTGCGGAACGGCGGCCGAGGGCTTCCCTACGGTCATCCTGCTTGTTCTTCTCATAGGCGGTATCATAATGATAAGTCTCGGTATCATCGGACATTATCTTGCCAGGATCTATGAGGAAGTTAAGGGAAGGCCCAAATATATCATTCGGACCCATACAGACAATATCAAAGGAAATCTTTAATACGGAATATGGAATCGGTTAAGGAAAATACGATCTTTTCCAACAAAATATACACAGAGGTAACCAAGTGGCTTTTTCCCGCCATCCTTGTCGCCTTCTCCTTTGTGGGGGTAAACCGCGGCATCGACCTTACGGATACGGGCTACAACATGGGCAACTATATTTATCTTTCAAAGCTTGACGGAATGTGGTATTATTCCACATTGTTCTCAAACTTTGTGGGATGGCTGACAGTGAGGCTGCCCTTCGGTGCGACTTTGCTTGGGGCAAACATTTACATGGGGCTCATAAAGGCTTCCTTCGGACTGTTTGCATATTACTATTTCACAAAAAGAAGGGGTTTTACCCGTGAACCGGTATTTGCTGCGGTATTTATCTCTTTTGCACTCTGGTGGATACCGAATGCGGGACTTTACCACTACTTAAGCTTTTATCTGCTGGCAGCGGGAACGGTCCTTCTTTGCGAAGGCCTGTTCAATGATAAAAAGAACTGCCTGTTTACAGCGGGCGTTGTTCTTGCGGCAAATGTGTTCGTACGCTTTCCAAACGTTACGAATGCGGGAATGATAGTTGTACTTTGGCTGTATTGTTTTCTGAAAAAAGAAAGCGTGCGTGAATGTCTCTCAAAGACATTAAGGTGCATCGCGGGCTATGTGTCGACCCTTGTTCTTGTATTCGGGATCATAGCTGCCTGCGGTAAGCTTCCCAATTATGTCGCGGCCATCAGGGAACTCTTTGCCATGACGGACGATGCTCCGAGATACGGTCCCTTATTTATGCTTAAGAACCTGGTCAATTCATACACATGCGTATGGTACTGGCTTGTTCCCGTAGCATTGGGCCTGATCCTGCTGATCGCGGTTTCTTTTCTTCCGGAAAAGTTTAAGCCCTTTGGAATCGCAGCTTCCGTCGGCGGATTTGCCGTGATCTATTTCTGGGAATACAAGAAGGAACTGTTTGACTACAACTTCAGATCCTACAGCTCCATCTACCTGTTTATGGTGGTGATACTGATCATCAGTATGCTTCTTCTTGTGATGGGGCTCTTTATAAAGGATCTTCCCATTGAGGTCAGGACCTGGTGCGGTGCGGCGATAATGATCCAGCTCATCACGCCCATCGGCAGCAACAACAGCCTTTACGCGGTGATGAACAACATGTTCTTCATACTTCCGGTTTCCCTTTACGTGCTGGCGAGACTGTGGAAAACAAAGCGTTTTATGTATCTTACGCCGGGATTGTGGCTTTTTATACTTCTGTTTTTGTTCCAGGGGATCTGCTTCAGATGGGTTTATGTTTTCAGGGACGGATTCTTAGGAGATATAGATTCCGGGGTTTATAACAACAAAACCCTTGCCGGTATGAAGACGGAAGCGGTGAACGCAGCATTTCTTACGGAACTGAGTGATCTTTGGGAAAAGGAAGGCCTTAAGGACCATACGGTTCTTGCCTTCGGGAACAACCCAGGTATTGCCTTCGTGACGGGCTCCGCTCCTGCGATCTCGTCCACCTGGCCCATACTTGAGTCGTATTCTTCGGAGAAGTTCGCAACGCAGCTGAAAATGCTTGAGAAACGGATGGAAGAAGGCGAGAGTGTTGTTGTTGCAACTGATGCGACACTGGATATTGAAGGTCGGAAACAAGAGATTCTTAAGGATTTCTTACAAAAATACAAGTTTAAATCCATATATGATAAGAACGATCTGAAAATATGGATTTTGGAGGAATAAGCAATGATTCGTTTTAACGTTCCGCCTTACACAGGTAAGGAGATGGATTACATCAGACAGGCCGTGGAGAATATGAAGATCTGCGGTGACGGTGATTTCACAAAGAAGGATAACGAATGGCTGGAGAAGAAGACCGGAGCAAAGAAGGTTCTTCTTACGACATCCTGCACACATGCTCTCGAGCTTGCGGCACTTCTTGCGGACATCAAGCCCGGAGATGAGGTGATAATGCCCTCATATACCTTCGTTTCCACCGCCGACGCTTTTGTTCTTCGGGGAGCAAAGGTTGTATTCGTTGACATTCGGCCCGATACCATGAATATCGATGAGAAGCTCATAGAGAATGCGGTCACTGATAAAACAAAGTGCATCGCTCCCGTACACTATGCGGGCGTGGGCTGTGAGATGGACACCATAATGGACATTGCAAAGCGCTATAACCTTTATGTTATCGAGGATGCGGCTCAGGGTATCATGTCAACCTATAAGGGCAAGGCCCTGGGAACCTTCGGTGACTTCGGAGCCCTTTCCTTCCATGAGACCAAGAACTACTCAATGGGTGAAGGCGGAGCACTTCTGATGCGTGATGAATCCCATGTGCTCGATGCGGAGATCATTCGTGAAAAGGGTACGAACAGAAGCCAGTATTTCCGCGGCCAGATCGATAAGTACACATGGATGAACTACGGTTCTTCCTATCTTCCCAGCGAACTTAATGCCGCATATCTCTATGCTCAGCTGGAGGTTGCGGATGATATAAACAATGCGCGTCTCCACATCTGGAACCGCTACATGGAAGGCCTTTCCGACCTTAAGGATGCGGGCAGGATCGAGGTTCCCTTCGTCCCCGAACATTGCACTCACAATGCCCACATGTTCTACATAAAGGCTGCGGATCTTGAGGAAAGAACAAAGTTCATCGACTTTATGAAGGCAAATGATATTTTAAGCGTATTCCATTACGTTCCTCTTCATTCTTCACCTGCGGGACAGAAGTTCGGCCGTTTCTCCGGCGAGGACCGCTATACCACAAAGGAAAGCGAGCGCCTTGCAAGGCTTCCTCTTTACTACGGTCTTGAGGATGAAAAGGTTGATTACATAATCGACAAGATACATGAATTTTTTAAAGGATAATTCGTAAACATGAAGGATTGGCTTTTTGGCCTCAACAGAATATACCTTGCCGCCGTAACCTCGATACAGGCCATATGTGCGGCCATCTGGCTGGTTTTAAGGATCAGGGCCGGAGAGAAGATCTCGGTCATTGGTCTGGTGGTGGCTCTTTTGCTCATCGCCGCCATCGGCGCATTTATTTTCGGAAAAAGAAAGCTCTGGATCGCTTCGGTGATGTTTGTTTTTACCATGCCCTGCGTATTCCACACCGCGGTTTCCGGGAATATCGCTCTTTTGCCGGATGCGCCCAGGGGCAGTATTTCCAAGCTGCTGGTGCAGAGACTGTCATGGCCTAATTTCTATAAGATGGGCTACACCTATTTCATCGAGGGTGTTGACGACGGAAATGTTATAGGACTTACCACTTCACCGGAGAAGCTCTGGACTGATTTCTTCCCCAGGGTCGAAGGCTTTTACGGAACCTTTTCTCCCGAGATCTACAAGGAGTTTGCCAAGACCTCTCTTGCAAGCTTTAAAAAGGAGATCGTGTGCGATATCCTGATGGACTTTACGTCCCATATTTTTGCCCCCTTCACAACGGAATTCACTCTTTTGGGTCTTTCGCCGGGAAGCAATAACGGAAAGAATTACAGGGACTTTATCGCGGGAGGAGATTTCGGCAGGTTCTATCTGCATTTCGGATATGCCGCCTTTATCGGACTTTTTGTTCTGGCAGTGATCTCGCTTGTGATCAGGACAAAGAAACCTACCGCTCATGCAACCCTTCTTTGTGCGGAAGGTGTGGCTTTGATCGCATTTTATGATATCTTCTTCCCCTTAAGGGGCTTTGATTATATGAATGGGGCGTGGATAATCCTTATCTGGGGATTCTATCTTCTTTACGCCATGAGGGATGTTAATGCTGACGGTTAAGATCATCTTACTTTGCATAACCGTATATTTGTCCTGCTATCTTACAGGGGGACTCATTTGTCCCGAGAGGGACAGAAAAACCCCGGGACTTAAGATCGTTTACGGTCTCATGATCCTTTGGGCGGTTTTCTTTGCAGTTACGGTGGTGTTCGTTCTCTTTCAGAAGCGGGTATATGAAAGGGGATTCACTTTCGATGCGACTCCTTTGTGGAACGCATCGAACCTTGTCACCGTCTATTTGGCGCTTGCCTTAATTCTTTCCGTGGCAGGGATTGTAATGGGGGTACTTCGTTTGCTGAAGAATGCAGAAAAAACAACCGACGAAGAAAGAAACGCCCCGCTTGTTCTTGATCGTTATGAGATCATGATTCTTGGCCTGTTCATCGCACTTGTTCTGTTCCAGATCATAAAATCCGTGTTTTTTGCGTTTGCGGACGGAGATGATTCTTATTATGTATCTGTAGCTCAGCTTATGACGGGCGGTGAACAGACATTGTATATGAAGGATCCTTATACGGGGTATCCTACCTCAGTTCAAATGCGTTATGCGCTTGCTCCTTTCCCTGTCTGGGTTGGAACTCTTGGCTGCATTTTCGGACTTAATGCCGCAACGGTAGCTCATATATGCATGCCCCTGCTCCTGATACCAATAACTTATGTTATTTATAATGCTGTCGGGAACCTCCTGTTTGGCAGCAATAGAACAGGTAAATATATGTTTCTTTGCCTGGTTGCGATTTTTGTAATGTTTTCGTATTATTCCATAAATCCTTCGGAAGTGTTTTTTCTTACCAGAACAAGGCAAGGAAAGGAAGCGTTGGCAAATATCGTGATACCGATATTGTTTTACGATATGTTCAGACGTGCGTCTTTGGAAGCACTGAAATATGACACGAAAAATTACATCCTGATTATATTAATTGAACTTTCGGGAGCGCTGACATCGGTATTTGGCAATATCCTGATACTGATCATGTTGTTTGCAAACTTCATTTATGCATTTTACAGGAAAGCAAGTCTGCGTTATAAGTTTATGAGTGCTTTGCTTGCTGTTCCTCCGGTGCTTATTGTTGCTATTTACTATCTGTTATAGGAGTTAGGCAGGATGCTTGAGATCATAAAAGACGGCTTAAGAGCCACACTAACTTCATACAGAGATTTTCAGGGAACGGGCCTGATCGTAGCACTTTTTCTTTTTTTGCTGGTTTATCTGGCATTTTCACAGCGGAACAGATATGTAAAGGATGCTCTTGTAAAGTATCCGGTTTATGTATTGCTTGTTTTCTTCTGCCCGGTATGGTACGTCTATGTTTACTATTTTGAAGATTATGAAATACTATATCGGATATTGTGGCTGCTTCCGCTTGGCGTTGTGATCTGCTATACCTTAACGGAGGTTGTTATGGGCCTGAACGAAAAGTTCAGGATACCGGCATTTATGGTTGCAATCATTGTTCTTGTGATCTGCGGCAAGTACACCTATTCAAGCGAATATATAACTCTTGCGGAAAATGAGTATCATGTCCCGGATACAGTAGTGAAGATCTGCGACGAGATCAGCGTTGACGGACGAGAGATACGGGCGGCTTTTCCGGATGAATTTCTGATCTATGTAAGGCAATACACCTCAAAGATCTGCCTTCCTTACGGCAGAGAGATGTTCATGAATTTCGGAAGCTGGGGCAACGAACTTCAGAAGACCGTAAATGCGGATGTGATCGATTCGGAAGCCTGCGCTTTCTGGTTAAGGGACACTGAAACTCCTTATCTCATTGTTTCTTCTTCCAAAAAATTCACGGAGAATATATCCGCGTATGATTTTGTTTATGTGACCAGCATAGACGGTTACGATATATATCTTGACAATAATGCCTACATTGGCAGCGACTTTGATTAAGGACAGAGGAGATTAAAGCTATGGACCGTATCGCGGTTTTGATTCCCTGCTATAACGAGGAGATGACCATCGAAAAGGTGGTCAAAGATGCAAGGGCCAACCTTCCCGATGCAGTGATCTATGTATATGACAACAACTCCACAGACCGTACAGCCGAAATTGCGGCAAATGCGGGGGCAGTGGTTAGAAAGGAACATCTTCAGGGAAAAGGAAACGTTATAAGGAGAATGTTCCGCGAGATCAATGCGCAGTGCTACATAATGATTGACGGTGACGATACATATCCTCTTGAGTTCGCACAGGAGATGGCGGACCTTGTTCTTAATGAGCAGGCAGATATGGTGGTGGGTGACAGGCTTTCATCCACATACTTTACGGAGAACAAGCGTCCTTTCCACAACTTCGGAAACAGCTTTGTACGCTTTTCCATAAACAGGCTTTTTAAATCCGATATCAAGGATATAATGACGGGTTATCGTGCTTTCAGCTTTTCTTTTGCAAAGACCTTCCCCGTACTTTCCAAGGGCTTTGAGATCGAGACCGAGATGACCATTCATGCGGTTTACAACAATATGGATGTGCGTAACGTGGTGGTTGAATACAGGGATCGTCCGGAGGGAAGCATATCCAAGCTTTCGACTTACTCCGACGGTATCAAGGTTATCGGAACCATCGTCAAGCTCTTTAAGAACTACAAGCCCTTTGCCTTTTTCAGCATCATCGCGCTGATCCTGGTGCTTGTTTCAACGGGATTTTTTATTCCTGTATTTGTGGAATATCTTAAGACGGGTCTCGTAGAGAGATTCCCTACACTGATAGTCTGTGGCTTTGTTCTTCTTGCGGCCATTCAGTCGTTCTTTTCCGGAATGATCCTTTCGACGATGGCCAACAAGAACCGCAGGGATTTTGAACAGACACTGATAAATATCCGTCTTTTGGAGGATAAGTGATCGAAATGGAAGAGAAAAAAGGCCTCGGCTGGAAACTGCATATTGTTGTTGTGGCCCTGATCCTTGTATTTGCCGCTCTGATCATGATCACGCTGATAAAGTGGGACCGTTCGGGTAAAAATGTGGTTCTTGAGGATGTGGAAGAGGGCGAGTTCGACTATGAAAGTCTGGATTATGTTTTTATAGTGGATCCCGAGACTCTGGCGGCCCATGGACCTGACGATGGTATAAACAACATTCTCTGCATAGGTGACGATCTTCTGATAAAGAACGATTATGTGGGCGGCGATTCGCTTTTGACCATTATGCAGCGCGGCATTCCGGATTCACAGATAACGAACCTTTCTCTGGTTGGAACAAGGATCGCCGATACACAAAATGCATACCTTAACAACAATGTTACCTACTGGCAGGCGGCCAATCTTTACGATGTGGTGCACGCTCTTTGTACACAGGATTTCAGCCTTCAGAAAGAAGCTCTTGATAACGATGCCATAATCTCGAAGGAGTATTATGACGCACTCACAGCGGTGGATCTTGACAAGATCGATACGGTCTTTATCATCTATTCCTCGGTGGACTACATAAATGCAAGCAATCTGTACGATCCGGAGGATGATTACAATACCGCCACTTTCGACGGGGCTCTTCGGGCTTCCATAAAGACCTTGCAGTCCGCATATCCTCATATCAGGATAGTAGTGGGATCCCCCTATCTTCACGGAGTCATTCAGGGGACGGAAGTCCTTCCCGCCAGCACGGTAAACTACGGAAACGGAACCCTGTCCGAGTATGTGATGAGATCCTACAATGTGGCTATGGAATGCTGCGTTTCCTATGAAGACAATTATTTCGGACTTATAAACGAAGGCAATGTGAATGATTACTGTAACGCCGATACCCTGTTAAATCCCGGTATAGATCTTATAGGCAATCACATAGTCGAATATTTTAAACGAAAATACTGAAAATCTCCCGGAACCTGCCTTAACACCATGGTTTCCGGGCTTTTCTTTGCCTTGTCATATAAGGCATTTTTTGGTACAATATCATAGGTATTTTTTGAGAATGAATAAATAGATCAAAGGGATATAAAATGGCTGATAAGAGAAATTATTCCGAGCCCACCGGGGATACGGAAGAGATAATCCTCGACGATGAGGAATTCGAACTCCTTCTTGCACAGGCAGAGGCTGCGAAGCGCTCCAAGGAAGTTGTTTATGAAGAGCCCGAGGAGTATGAGGACGAGATAGAATACATCGTCGAAGAAGAGGAATACGAAGAAGAACCCGAATATGCTGAGGAACCCGAATATGCTGAGGAACCCGGGGAGGAGCCTGCGGACGACATCACGGTGATGTTCGATACAAGGGATGTCAATGCGGGACTTAAAGACAGCAGGGCGCCAAAGAAGCCTCATCGCATCCGCGAGGATGAGATCAGAGATTACTACGACGAAGACGAGGAAGAAGTTGCCGTAGCGGGATTTTTCAAGGACGGACTTGCCGATAAGCTGGTTTATCTCGTCGGAGCGATGATAGTTTTGTTCGTTATCGTCATCGGGGTTGTTTTTGTAACGGGACATAAGAAGCCCTCGACCGCATCATCTGCGGAAGTGGCTGATATCGGACGTGACGTTGCAACTATCGGTGTTATCGGAGAAAAGGGCCTGACAGGGGTCTTTGACGCAAGGGCCAAGGCTCTTGAGGAACTTTACAGTGCTTCCGAGACCATCGAATATGACGAGATCGATGAGGAAACGGGGCTTGTAAATGTAAGCTTATCCTTAACCTCCATTTTGAGGGACCTTAAGATCAAGTTCCTCAATAAGAACAACAAGCTCATAGCAAATGTGCCTTTTGTGGCCGAAGTTACGGATCCCAAGGGCAATGTCACAACATATACGGATGAAGACAAGGACGGTATCATCTACGTCAAAGATCTTGCGGGCGGAGCATATTCCGTTAAGATGACATCACTTGATGCCTATAAATCACTTTATTCTTTCAACACTTCCGCATCTGCGATCCAGGTCAAGAACGAGATCGAATATGTGAAGGTTGACGTGTCCAACGAGGTTAAGCCCGACAGTGAGGCAAAGCCCTCGGAGGATTCCAAGGCAAACGATACCGCTCAGGAAGGAAGTCTTCAGGATACGGTTGAGTTTGTTCTTTCAACAAGGACATCGGTTACGAACGAATCGGGATATGAGGAAGTGGCAAAGTCCAAGGTTCCGGATCCCAGAAAACTTTATGACGCAAAGGATGCTTCGGGAATACCGACATTCAGGAAGTTAAGCGGATCCGTGAATCCTCTTACCGAGGATGGTGACGAGACCGAGACTTCCGTTAAGATCGAGGACAGTCCTTCTTCAATGCATGGCGGGGATTCCATAACCATAAGTGCATCTGTCACCGGTGATGTTTACAAGTACGAATGGAGTTCTTCCGACTCCGATGCACTTTCGCTTCCGGATGACACAAACAGCAGCAGCGTAACATTAAAGGCCAAGGCTGTTTCGGAAGACAGGTCGGTGACTGTTACCTGTCGGGCATTCTGGGGCGAAGGTTCCGAGGATTATGTACAGGATCAGGTAACGATAACGGTCAAGAAGACGGAAGATAAGTCCTATTTCCATGTGTCATTCGAACTTCCTTCAAGCATGACGCCCGGAACCACCTACGACTTCATGTCCAATGCTACAGTCGAGGTTAAGGACAAGGCGGGCAACAGCCTTTCCGCAGGACAGTATACCTTAAGCTATGAGTCCAGCAAGTCCAAGGTTGCTTCCGTGGACGGCGGTGTGATCAAGGCCAAGAAGAAGGGAAGTGCCACCATCACCATCACCTGCTCGGCGGACAACATGACAACGCTTCAGCAGAGCTTTGATGTGAGTGTTTCCTCAAATGAGGTTACGATAAAGTTAAATTATACGAAGAAAACCATATTTACCAATGACAGCGAGGGCGTGACTCTTACCGCTGCGGTAACGGGAGTTTCCGATGAAAGCGTTACCTGGACATCCTCAAACGAGGGAGTTGTCAAGGTTGACGGTAACGGAAAGCTCACGGCTGTGGGCACCGGTGATAAGGATACGGCCAAGGCCACCATTACCTGCACCAGCACAGTCGATACAAATGCTACCGCCACCTGTGAAGTTACGGTTGTTCTTAACCCCAAGGAGAATACGGTAACACTTCTTAAGGATGCGGACGACAATCCCCTGTATGTATACGACTCTTCCAAGAAAAATTACAGGGAAGCCAAGTATGCGGATTACTACACCGCAGACAAGTTCTATACGGCAGTTGCGGTTACATACAAATACACCGGCTGGTGGACATTAAGCGGCAAGACATATTTCTTTGATAAGAACGGAAACAAGGTTACGGGCGAGCAGGTCATTCTGGGCACCAAGTATACTTTCGCTTCGGACGGTGCGCTGGTAAACGGCTCGGGTTCCTTCGGTATTGATGTCTCCAAGTGGAACGGCACCATCGACTGGGCCAGCGTAGCCAAATCCGGCGTTTCCTTTGCGATAATCCGAAGCGGATTCAGAGGTTCCACCGAGGGCGGCCTTTACGAGGATTCCAAGTTCTACACGAATATAAAGAACGCTACCGCAAACAATATAAAGGTCGGCGTATACTTCTTTACACAGGCAACAAGCGAGGTTGAGGCCGTTGAGGAAGCATCCATGGTACTCGGACAGGTTTCGGGCTACACCATCTCCTATCCCATCTTCCTGGATGTGGAGAGCGCAGGAGCCGGCGGCCGTGCCGAGGGACTTTCCGCAGCACAGCGTACTGCGGTGATCAAGGCCTTCTGCAAGACCATTTCAAACGGAGGCTACACGGCAGGTGTTTATGCAAACAAGAGCTGGTTTGAAAACAAGATCAATACCGGGGAACTTACCGCATATAAGATCTGGCTTGCCCAGTACAACACTTCGGTAACTTATACATCTACAAGATACGATCTCTGGCAGTATTCCTCTACCGGTTCCATCGGCGGGATAAGCGGTAATGTGGATCTGGACAGAAGCTATCTGGGATATTAAGAAAGTCATAAAGAAATGACCATTAAATTTTCAAAAGACTGTTGTAATATCTTTTTCGATGTATGACATATATCAAACGGGCCGACGGGTCCGAAAATACTGAGAAATGGAATCTCCCCGCCAAATAGTTCGGGGAGATTTCCGATATTTCGGAAAAAAGAAAGGGATCATATATGAAAACATATCTTGTGACCGGAGGAGCCGGCTTCATCGGCTCAAACTTCATTCATTACATGTTCGGCAAATACGGCGACGATATCCGCATCATCAACGTGGACAAGTTAACCTACGCAGGTAATCTTGAGAACTTAAAGGATATCGAGGGCCGCTCAAACTATACATTCATAAAGGCAGACATTACCGATGCCGAAGCCATCGAGAAGATCTTCACCGAGAACGACATAGACATTGTTGTTCACTTTGCTGCCGAGTCCCATGTGGACCGCTCCATCAGAAACCCCGAAGTATTTGTAAAAACAAACGTACTCGGAACCTTGGTTATGCTTAACAATGCCAAGGCTTCATGGGAAAATGAAGACGGAACCTATAAGGAGGGAAAGAGATTTCTTCATGTTTCCACAGACGAGGTTTACGGTTCCCTCGAAGAAGACGGCGGCTATTTCTACGAGACAACACCCTATGCTCCTCACAGCCCTTACTCCGCAAGTAAGGCAAGCTCAGACATGCTTGTGAAGGCTTATATGGATACATATAAATTCCCTGCAAACATCACAAACTGCAGCAACAACTACGGACCTTACCAGTTCCCCGAGAAGCTTATTCCCCTTATCATAAACAATGCTCTTAACGGAAAGAAGCTTCCCGTTTACGGTGACGGAAAGAATGTGCGTGACTGGCTCTATGTTATGGATCACGCAAAGGCCATCGATATGGTCATCAACAAGGGAAGACTTTTCGAAACCTATAATGTCGGCGGACACAACGAGAAGCAGAACATTGAGATCATTAAGATCATCATCTCAACCTTAAGGGAAATGCTTCCCGATTCGGATCCCAGAAAGGCAAACATCACCGAAGATCTCATCACTTATGTTGAAGATCGTAAGGGACACGACAGAAGATATGCCATCGCTCCCGACAAGATCAGGTCTGAGATCGGCTGGGAACCCGAGACCATGTTCAAGGACGGTATCAAGCTTACCATCAAATGGTATTTTGAGCATGAAGACTGGATGAAGAACGTTACCAGCGGAGATTATCTTAAGTACTACGCTCAGATGTATACAGTCTGATATAAAGGAGAAAACGGATGAAAGGTATCATTCTTGCCGGCGGTTCCGGCACAAGACTCTATCCTTTGACAAAGGCTATCTCCAAGCAGATCATGCCGGTATACGATAAGCCCATGATCTACTATCCCCTTTCAACATTGATGCTTGCGGGGATACGAGAGGTGCTCATCATTTCAACTCCCAGAGATCTTCCCGTATTCGAGGAACTTTTCGGAGACGGAAGTCAGCTTGGAATGAGTTTTTCCTATGCTGTACAGGAGTATCCCAGAGGCCTTGCGGATGCATTCATAATCGGCGCCGATTTCATCGGCAACGATGCTGCCGCTTTGGTTCTCGGAGACAATATATTCTACGGACAGAGCTTTTCAAAGGTGCTTCGTGCAGCCAAGGAAAGAAGCGAGAATGAACCCGGAGCCACCATCTTCGGATACTATGTGCGCGACCCCAGAGAGTATGGCGTTGTGGAATTCAATGAAAACGGCAAGGCTCTTTCCATCGAGGAGAAGCCTGCAAATCCCAGGAGTAATTACGCTGTTCCGGGACTTTATTTCTACGATAACGATGTTGTCGAGATCGCAAAGAACGTTAAACCCTCTGCTCGCGGAGAGATCGAGATAACAAGTATAAACAATGAATATTTGAACCGTGGAAATCTTCATGTCGAGACCCTTGGAAGAGGCTTTGCATGGCTTGATACCGGCTCACATGATTCATTGCTTGATGCGGCAAACTTTGTTGCTACATTCCAGAAGAGACAGGGACTTTACATTTCCTGTATAGAAGAGATAGCTTATAAGAGAGGCTTTATTGACAAAGAGCAGCTTTTAAAGCTTGCGGAGCCTCTGATGAAGACCCAGTACGGCAAATATCTTACAGAGGTAGCAAATGGACTATAAGTTCAAGCAGGGAACCTTTACCCTCGCCACAATGGCCATACTGATGGTCATTTCCGTGGTGGTGATCGTAAACTGGCAGACCATTTCAAGAAGGATAAACGGTTCTAAAAAGCTTTCCGAAGCGGAAATAAGCGCTGCGGTGGAATATGCCGAGGAAGCTTTTGAAGCTGCGGAAACGAAAGGTAATTTTAACGGTACGCAGATCGGAAACGACCTGTATGCCTGGATGAATGATAAGGACTTCTTTGATTCCGGTGATCGTGTTGAGATCATGGAACAAAGGATAGTAACCGAAAAAACTCCGGTGAAGAAGATCAATAACGAAGGCACCGGACGGGAGGAACGATAATGGGAAAACTTACTGTAGAAACCTGTGAAATTGAAGGCGTAAAGGTCATCACTCCTCAGGTATTTCCCGATGCAAGGGGATATTTCATGGAGACCTATCAGAAGAAGGATTTCGAAGAGATAGGGATCGATGTTGAATTTGTTCAGGACAATCAGTCTGCATCAAAGAAGGGAGTCATCAGAGGCCTTCATTTTCAGAAACAGTTCCCTCAGGACAAGCTTGTCCGTGTTATAAAGGGCGAAGTTTTTGATGTATGCGTTGACTTAAGAAAGGGTTCAAAGACCTTCGGAAAATGGTTCGGCGTTGTTCTTTCCGACGAGAACAAGAAGCAGTTCTTTGTCCCCAAGGGATTTGCACACGGTTTTTTAGTACTTTCCGATTATGCGGAGTTTGTTTATAAATGTTCGGACTTTTATCATCCCGGCGATGAAGGCGGCCTTGCTTACAACGATCCCGAGATCGGAATCAAGTGGCCCATTCCCGAAGGTACGGAGCTGATATTCTCCGAAAAAGATACGAAGTGGGGCGGATTATCCTCATATGTCTCAGAATGATCAGAAGAAAAAAAGATTATTTACGTTGCCCGGCGAGATCATAAGAAACCGGTCGCTGATATGGAAGCTTGCGAAGAACGATTTTAAAAAGCGCTACGCAGGCTCCTATTTAGGTGCGATCTGGGCCATGGTCCAGCCCGTGGTAACGGTTTTGATGTACTATATCGTCTTTGACAAGATCTTTCAGTCAAGATCCGAAGCTATGGCGGGTGATATGCCCATTCCCTACGTTTTGTTTTTGACGGCAGGTCTTGTTCCCTGGTTCTATTTTTCTGAAGCTCTCAATCACGGAACTCAGGCGTTAACGGAATACAGTTATCTGGTAAAGAAGGTTGTTTTTAACATCAGCATCCTCCCTGTGATCAAGGTGGTTGCGGCAACCTTTATTCATGTTTTCTTCGCCTTTGTTCTGCTTATCATGGCTTCGGTCTATCGCTATTATCCAAGTGTTTATACCATACAGCTGATATACTACAGCTTTTGTATGTTCATGCTGACGCTGGCTCTTTCCTATGCGACGTCAGCCGTTGTAGTATTTTTTAAAGATCTGACGCAGATCATTCAGATCGCTCTGCAGATAGGAATGTGGGCAACTCCGATTCTTTGGAACGTTGGGAAGCTGGGACCCACGGCGCAGTTTATCATAAAGTTAAACCCTGTCTGCTATGTGGTGGAAGGTTACAGAAGCTCGCTCTGCCTTAAGGAATGGTTCTTTACGGACTGGCAGTACACCCTGTATTTCTGGGGCTTTGTACTGGTGTTCTTCCTTATCGGGCGGCATATATTCAACAGATTAAAGGTGCATTTCGCTGATGTCTTATGATGAAAAACAAAAAGAACTGAATAATGAGAACGTGATCTCCATCAGAGGACTAAAGAAGATGTACAAGCTCTTCAACAAGCCCTCGGACAGGCTTTGGGACGCATTCGGACTTAAGAAGAACTGCTACAAGGAGCATTATGCGTTAAAGGGTATCGACCTTGATATCAAAAAGGGCGAGACCGTCGGCATCATCGGAACAAACGGATCCGGAAAATCAACGATCTTAAAGATCATAACCGGTGTACTTGCTCCCACCGAAGGCAGCGTTGATGTTACCGGAAGGATATCGGCTCTCCTGGAACTGGGCGCAGGCTTTAACCAGGAATATAACGGTATTGAAAATATATACTTAAACGGTACCATGATGGGCTTCTCCAAGAAGGAGATCGATAAACGTATGGAGGATATCCTAAGCTTTGCGGATATCGGAGACTATGTTTATCAGCCGGTCAAAACCTATTCCAGCGGAATGTTCGTCCGCCTCGCCTTTGCGGTAGCCATAAATATCGATCCGGAGATCCTTATCGTGGATGAAGCCTTAAGCGTTGGCGATGTGTTCTTCCAGTCGAAATGCTATCACAAGTTTGAAGAGTTTAAGGCAATGGGCAAGACCATCCTCTTTGTTTCCCATGATCTGAGCTCCATTGCAAAATACTGCGACAGGGTTGTGGTTCTTAATCAGGGCGACAAGCTTGCGGAGGGTGCTCCCAAGGAGATGATAGATCTTTACAAGCAGGTGCTTGTGGGACAGTTTGCACATGAGAAGGACGAAAGGCTTTCGGAACTTCCGGGCATGAACACCAATGGCGAGAATACGGATCTTTTAGAGTATGGTTCAAAGGATGCGGTCATAGAAGAGTTCTATGTAACGGATTCCAACGGCTTAAAGACCAATGCTCTTATAAAGGGTTCGGAATTCACCATTCATATGAATGTTGATTTTATCAATGCCGTCAGGAAACCCATCTTTGCCTTTGCCATAAAGGATGTAAGGGGAACTGAGATAACCGGTACAAATACCATGTTTGAAAAGGCCTTTCTTGAGGATGCGGAGGCAGGAACAAAGCTTGCCATAACCTTTAAGCAGAAAGCGGACCTTCAGGGCGGTGAGTATCTGATCTCCTTTGGCGTTACGGGCTATGATGAGGATACCTTTGTGGTTTACCACAGACTGTACGATGCCCTTAACATCTCCGTGATATCGGATAAAAATACGGTTGGTTTCTATGATACCAACTCAGTGATAGAAGTAAAAAGAATTTAAATCCGGATTTAATAGTATGAAGAATAGCGAAAATACTGCAAAAATTGAAAAGGTCGGAAAGGTCACCATGGATTACTCCATGTACTCGGGACAGGATCTTTACTGCGACGGAGCGGTGGAGGATGAACTCCTTGAGATCTCAAAGAAGTATGTGGAAGTGGAATTCCCGGGAGTGATCGAGGAAAGAAGCGACTGGCCCACACTGTATCATCTTTCAAGTGCCAGGGAGAACATCGTAAGATGGCTTCCCATTACCAAAAAGGACAAGGTTCTTGAGGTGGGCGCGGGCTGCGGCGCTGTGACGGGTGCCTTTACCCGTCTTGCCGGGGAAGTGGTTTCCTGCGATCTTTCAAAAAAGAGAAGTCTTATAAATGCAAACCGTCATATGGATGCGGATAATCTTACGATCCATGTGGGTAACTTCTCCGATGTTGAGAAGGAACTTCCAAATGATTTTGATTACATCTGTCTGATCGGAGTTTTTGAGTACGGCGCATCATATATAAAGTCTGAAGATCCCTATGCTGAGTTTTTAAGCCTTCTCATGAAGCATTTAAAGCCCGGCGGAAGGGTTATCATAGCGATTGAGAACAGACTCGGACTTAAATATTTTGCCGGCTGCAAAGAAGATCATGTCAGCAGATATTTTGCGGGTATCGAAGGCTATCGTTCAAACGACGGGGTTCGGACCTTTTCAAAGCCCGGCCTTGAAAAGATCTTTAAGAAGCTTGGAATAGAGGAATACAGATTCTTTTATCCCTATCCCGATTACAAATTCATGCACACTCTCTTTTCCGATGAAAGGCTTCCTTTCAAGGGTGAGCTTTCGGATAATAAACGGAACTTCGATCAGGACAGGATGGAACTCTTTTCGGAAAAGGAGGCATTTGATTCTCTCATTGCAGACGGACGCTTTGATGAGTTTTCAAATTCCTTCCTTGTGGTCATCGGTCCGGATGTAAATATCGATTATGCCAGATTCTCAAATGACAGATCGAGGGAATATGCGATCTGTACCAGTATAGAAAATGTGGATGTTGGCAAATGCTTTGTGAAAGTTGTAAAAAAGCAGGCGTTATTTGATGAAGGAAAAGAACATATCCGTAACCTGGAAAAGTATTACAACGCCCTGACCGAAAGATATGAAGGCGGAGACCTTTCAGTTAACCGCTGCGAGGTCATCGGTGAAGAAAATGCTCCCTTCGCCTGCTTTGAATATATCTCCGGAAAGACGTTGCTTGAACTTATGGATGAATGTCTTAAGAAGGATGATATCGACGGATTCTACAAGCTATTTGACCGATACGTGGAGGTTGTGGGCTTCCATGACGATATGGCGATCTCGGATCAGGATGTTGTCTTTTCGAACATTCTTATAACTAAGGATAAATGGACACTTATCGATTATGAATGGACAAAAGAAGCCAGAACGCCCATAAGAGAGACTGCTTACAGAGCGATCTACTGCTATCTTTTGGAAGATAAAAACAGGCAAAAGATAAATCTTGATATAATTTTGGAGAAACTTGGGCTGTCTTCGGAGGCGGCTGAGCTTATAAGGGAAGATGAGGCTGTTTTCCAGAAGAGAGTTACCGGAAAGAACCTCTCAATGCAGGAATTACGGGACAGGATCGGAAAGAAGATCACAGATCCCATCCGCCTGACGGAGAAATTTGACGATCCCAATGGTGTATATCAGTTTCAGGTTTATCCCGCCGATACCGACGGAGGCTTTTCCGAAGATACTTCGTACTTCTACAAGGATGCATACACAAGCGAAACCTGTGCTGATGTAAGCATTCCCGTAACCCCTCAGGACAGAATGGTACGTCTGGATCCTTTAAGAGGGGCATGTATCGTTACGATTACCGAAGCTTTGATCGATGGAAATCCTTATCCCGTGGATTCAAAGAAATTCCTGCTTTGTAACGGGCGAAGGATAGGTAATGACAGCTTTGTTTTTCCTACCGAAGATCCCAATCTGATCTTTATGCTTGAGGGCCTTGCAAGAAGCGAGGACAGCGTTCTTGATGTTAAGATGGAAATAAACAGATTGCCACTTGAAACCGCAGAAAAGGTATTTCAGAACATTAAGAGGATTTTTTAGTTTATGATGCTTAAAAGCCGCATTAAGGAACAACTTAAGAAACGTTGCGACAAAGCCTATTTAAACCTTCTTGATCTAAAGAGAGTGCCGTTTGATTCCTGGATCAGGGAAAAAGAAGAGGGCCTTGAACGTTTCGACATGCGCATCGAAGGACAGGCGGATGCCGGTCCGGTGGTGTCTTATGCGGCCAGATATGAAGGCTTTTCGATAAGGATACTGCCTTACGAGGCTATTACGGCAGGTTATTCCGTGCAGCCTTTTCTTGAAGATATAATCATATTTGTAAACGGTGAGCTGACTGACCGTGCTATACCGCTGATCGTCAAGGCCTTTCGTGAGAATCCCGATGTTTCGGTGGTCTACGGAGATGAGGACAAGGCAGAACTCAGAGCTCCCGACGTTAATGCAAACGAATCGGAAGTTTACGGCCGCACGATCTTCGGAACAAGAACGGACCCTTATTTCAAGCCCGACTGGTCACCCAATGCTTTTACCGCTCATTTTTATTTTTGCAATATAGTTGCCATAAGGCGCGTGACATTCAGGGATATTGAGTGGAGCCATGAAAGAAGCGGCGCGGCTGCTTTGTACCACACCCTTCTTAAAGTGATCTTTGATAATGAACTCAATTTAAGAAAGAGCGTATATCATATCTCCGAGGTGCTTATTCACGTTTCCGACTACGATTGTAATGACCTTAAGGAAGAAGAAGCAGAACGGCTTACGAACCGTTTAAAGGTGCGTTCCTACGGGCCTGAAGGATATCAGATCCTAAACAAAACGATGCTGTCGGTAGTCATTCCCTCAAAGGATAATCCGGAGCTTCTTGAAAAGTGCCTGTCCACTATGACAGATGCCTGCCCGGGTTTTGTTACCCTGCAGATGATCGTTGTTGATAACGGAAGCTCAGAGGAGAACAAGGATAAGATAACGGATCTGTCCCTTAAGTACGGATTCAGATACGAATACAGGCCAATGGAGTTTAATTTCTCCAGAATGTGCAATATAGGCGCATCAATGGCTACGGGTGAATACCTTCTTTTGCTAAACGACGATGTTTATTTTTCCGAGCCCTATGTGCTTGAGGAAATGCTCAAACAGGCTTCCTATAGATTCGCGGGAGCCGTTGGTGCAAAACTGCTGTATCCGGAGACGGGAAAGATCCAGCATGCAGGCGTGATAAACGGCCGCATAGGCCCCGTACATAAGCTTCAGTTTGCGGATGACAAAAGGTCGTACTATTTCGGATTTAACCGATATACGGTCAATGTTATGGCGGTTACCGCAGCATGTCTGATGCTTCGGACCGAAGTCTTTGAGAAGATCGGAGGCCTTAACGAAGGACTGAGGGTAGCTTTTAACGATGTGGATCTTTGCTTCAGACTGTTTGAATCGGGCTATTACAATGTCTGCTGCAACAATGTTGCTCTTTGTCATGCAGAATCCGTAAGCCGCGGCAAGGATACGGACCCCGAGTCCTTAAAGAGACTTCTTCGAGAGAAGGATATGCTTTATTCCGAACATCCGGTGTTTAAAGCTGTTGATCCCTTCTTTAGTAAATATCTGCTTAACGACTGCCTTGATACGCGTATCGTGCCGGCAAACGAGTATGAATATACTGCGGCAGATTCTTTAAGCCGTGATGTGAAGTCTGTGAAGCTTGATAACGCCAGAGAGGATGCCTGTGTATTACTGAACGTGGAATATGCGGGAAAATATGCGGATTATACCTACGAGAAGACTGAAGACAGCCGGTATTTCATCGAAGGCTTTGCCTTTGTCACGGGTTCGGACAATGCCTGCTTCAAGGGAAGCATAATTTTAAAGAACGATCGTGATTGTTTTGAAATAAAGTATAACCCTGTTTTAAGGGAGGATGTTGCCGCAAACTGCCCCGATCAGGAACACGTTGAATTATCGGGATTTGCAGCCGTAATTGATGCCAAAACCCTTCCTGTGGGTAACTATCGGATAGGGATCATGCAGTCCGGGAAGAACTCCCGTGAAAAAATATATTGTTTCTCCGAAAGAGAACTGGTGGTGGAATGATGGATTACAAAAAAGAGTATGAGGATGAACTTGAAAGAAACGCCCTTCTGGCCGAGCGAATAGCGGAGCTTGAAGAAGAAAAAGAAGAGCTTTCCTTTAAGTTAAACAGAATAAAGACCAATCCTCTCTGGAAGGCAAGTGCCCCTGCAAGAAAGGCATTTCACTTCTTTAAGCGGAATATCACCCGCGTAAAGAATCTCGGAGGTCCCAGAGGCATCGCGAGGAAGCTTGACTATAAGAAACGTGAACGTGAAGCCATGAAGCAGTACGGCACGAAGAGTTTCCCCGATGAAGCAAGGCGTAAAGAGGAAGAAGAAACAAAGTTTGCTTATTCTCCCGTGATTTCCATTCTTGTTCCTTTGTACAACACAAGGGAGGATATGTTGAAGGAGATGCTTGAATCTGTTCTGTGGCAGACCTATAAGAACTGGGAACTCTGCCTTGCGGACGGATCGGATGAAGCCCATTCTTACGTTAAGACCGTTGTAGACAGCTACAATGAGCCCCGTTTCAAATACAGAAAACTTGAAAAGAATGAGGGTATCTCCGGAAATACAAACAAGTGTCTTGAACTTGCAACGGGGGAATATATCGGACTTTTCGATCATGACGATATCCTTCATCCCGAAGCATTGTTTGAATATGTAAAGGTGATAAACGAAAAGAACGCGGATTACATTTACTGCGACGAGACCACCTTTAAGAGCGGCAATATAGATCATATGCTCACGATGCATTTCAAGCCCGATTACGCCATTGATAATCTTCGTGCGAACAACTATATCTGCCATTTCAGTGTCTTTAAGAGAAGCCTTCTTGAAGGAACCGAACTTTTCAGAACGAAATTTGACGGAAGCCAGGATCATGATATGATCTTACGTCTTACGGACAGGGCAAAATGCATTGTTCATGTTCCGAGACTCCTTTATTACTGGAGATGCCATTCAGGCTCCGTTGCCTCCAATATCTCTGCCAAGGAATATGCGATCGCGGCTGCAAAGGGAGCCGTTGCGGATCATTTGAGAAGCCATGGCTATACGGACTTTAAGATCACGAGTACAAGGGCTTTCGAGACGATCTTCAAGATCAGATACAAGATAAATGGAACGCCTCTTATTTCCATTATCATTCCCAATAAGGACCATGTATCGGATCTGGAAAGATGCGTTAATTCGATCCTTGAGAGATCGACATACACGAATTACGAGATCATCATTGTTGAAAACAACTCAGAGGATCAAAAGACCTTTGAGGCCTATGAGGATCTTAAGAAATTATCCGACAGGATAAATGTTGTAAAGTTTGAAGGTGAATTCAACTACTCCGCTGTTAATAACTTCGGTGCTTCTTTTGCCAAAGGTGAATATCTCCTTCTTCTTAATAACGATACAGAGGTCATCACCGTCAACTGGCTTGAGGAGCTTCTGATGTACGCTCAGAGAGAGGATGTGGGTGCGGTAGGTGCAAAGCTGTATTATGCGGACCGAACGATCCAGCACGCAGGTGTTGTTATCGGCCTTGGTGCCCACAGAACCGCCGGGCACACTCATTACAAGCAGTCCAGAGAAAACCTGGGCTATATGGGGCGCCTTTGCTACACTCAGGATGTTACCGCAGTTACCGGTGCCTGCCTCATGGTGAAGAAGTCTCTTTGGGATATGCTTGGAGGCCTTGATACCGACTTTAAGATTTCGTTAAACGATGTGGACTTCTGTTTAAGACTCAGGGAAAAGGGATATCTTAACATATTTACTCCTTTTGCCGAGCTGTATCATTATGAATCCGTATCAAGAGGCCTTGACGACAAGGGCGAAAAGGCTGAACGTTACAATCGTGAGTCCGAACATTTCAGGGAAAAATGGAAGAGTGCGCTTGAAGCGGGGGATCCTTATTATAACCCCAACTTCTCTTTGGACAGAAGTGACTTTTCTTTAAAGATCGATCAATAGAACGGAAAACAAAATGGCAGTTTTAAAGGACAGAGATTATAAAAAAGAATATGATCTTTGGCGCACGGATCCTGCGTTTGACGAAGTGACAAGACTTGAACTTGCGGCCATTGCCGGAGACGAGCGTGAGATCGAGGACAGGTTTTACAAGGATCTGTCTTTCGGTACGGGCGGTCTTCGTGGCGTAATGGGTGCGGGAACAAACCGTATCAACGAATATACGGTAAGGAAAGCTTCCCAGGGACTCGCAAACTATATAAACAAAACGGGCGGAGCCGCAAAGGGTGTTGCCATTGCATACGACTCAAGAAGGCATTCGGCCGAATATGCCGAAGCTGCGGCACTGTGTTTTAACGCAAACGGAATAAAGACCTATGTGTTTGATTCCTTAAGGCCCACGCCGGAACTGTCCTTTGCAATACGCGCAAAGGGATGTATCGCCGGTATCGTTATCACCGCAAGCCACAATCCGAAAGAATATAACGGATACAAGGTCTACTGGGAAGACGGTGCTCAGATCACACCTCCAAGGGATGAGGAGATCATCCGTGAGGTAAATGCCGTTACGGATATAAAGGCTGTAAAGGCAATGGTTCTTTCGGAAGCCAAAGCAGCGGGACTTTTCAATATGATCGGCGAAGATATCGATGCTCTGTATATGAGTGAATTAAAGAAACAGATCATTCATCCGGAGATCATCAAGGAAATGGCCGGGGATTTAAAAATCGTCTATACTCCCTTAAACGGCGCGGGAAATATTCCTGCTAGACGCATTTTGCAGGAACTGGGTTTTGAAAACGTATATGTGGTAAAGGAACAGGAAGCCCCTGATCCGGAGTTTCCGACCCTTGAGTATCCCAACCCTGAAGTTGCAGAGTCTTTCGACCTTGCATTAAAACTTGCAAAATCTGTGGGGGCAGATATAGTCATAGCCACCGACCCCGATGCGGACAGGCTGGGAGTATATTCCTATGATACGGAAACCGGTGAGTATGTGAGGTTTACCGGTAATATGTCCGGAATATTAATAGCAGAATACATTCTGCGGGAACGTAAGGAAACCGGCACATTGCCAAAAGTTCCCACACTGGTTAAAACAATAGTTACGACCAATATGGCCGAGCCCATATGCAATAAATACAAAACGGGCGTTATTGAAGTTCTTACGGGATTTAAGTACATCGGTGAGCAGATAAAGTTCTTTGAAGAGAGCGGTTTAAATGATTTTGTGTTCGGCTTCGAGGAAAGCTACGGCTGCCTTGCCGGTACCCACGCAAGGGATAAGGATGCGATAGTGACCCTGATGTGCCTTTGTGAAGTGGCTGCCTGGTGCAAGAAGAACAATATGACCTTATGGGACAGGATGAAAGAACTTTTTGATGAGTTCGGTTACTACAAAGAGGATCTGTATACACAGACCTGTAAGGGCGTGGAAGGGGCAGAAAGGATCCGACGGATAATGGCTGATCTGAGAAAGGATACTCCGAAGGATATCGGAGGCA
>JAEEGL012785913.1_pt1 | contig 32627 bp, 32 predicted proteins | sample 9134231 | NCBI WGS metagenome assembly JAEEGL01 (sample SAMN16246548, study PRJNA631951) | gut metagenome | biome: gut microbiome; feature: rumen; material: fiber-attached | host: Bos | place: Iran: Karaj | collected 2018-10
AGTACCATCACTAAATTCTGGTATTTCATGTTCAAATAATCTTTTAACGAAACCATAATTTTTTCTTGAAACAAGAATAAGTGGTCCTTTAGGTGTACTTTCTATTTTAGTTATATATACTTTAATAGAATCTCCCATAGTTAATTTTTCTCCAGGAATAAGTTCACTCTTAGGAAGTATACCACGTGCTTTACCCAAATCTACATAATAGTTTTTAACATCTTCCATAGCTAAGAAACCAACCATTAATTCATCTTCTTTATCTTCAAATTCACCCATTACTTTTTCACGTTCAGCTTCTCTTATTTTTTGAAGAACTACTTGTTTTGCTACTGAGATTGCTACTCTACCAAAATCATGTGGTGTTACTTCTTCTAAAATTTCATCACCTATTTGATAATCTTTATTTATTTCTTTAGCATCACTTATAGTCATTTCATTTAAATAATCATGTTTAACTTTAACTTCTCCTGTTTCTGGATCCACATCATCATCATCGTCTTTATAATCATCAACGATTGTAGTAACTTTAAATACTTTAATTTCACCAGTATTTCTATCTATTAAAACACGAGATGCATAATCTGCTTTTTCATTTTTTCTAAAAGCTGTTGATAAAGCTGTTTGCATTGCTTCTATAACAACATCTTCATCAATTCCTTTTTCTTGAACAATGAAGTCTAATGCCTTTTTAAATTCTTTTGCATTTACTCCAGTTTGTACTTCCTCAGTTTTCTTTCTACTCATCTTCACTCACTCCTTTACTTCCTACATCTAATACATAATTTTCTAGTTCCAAATCTAAACTATCAATTATTGGATCAACAATTCCTGTAGCTTTTACACATAAATCTACATCAACACCATTTTCACTATCAATAGTGACAAATAACGTATCTTGTCCATCTTCAGTTCCAAAATGAACGCCCACAAGTTTAATATTTTCTTTTTCAAGTGGTTCACGTACTGCATTTGCTATTTTTTCTTCCATAAACACCTCCATTTATAATTAAAGAGTGAAGCTTACGCCTCACTCTTCGTTGTCACCTGTATTATAGCACATTAAATTATATGATACAACTATAAAATCATTATTTTTAAAACAATATTAATTGTTAATATATTGACTTTCACCAATAATGTAGTAAAATTAAAAGCGAAAAGGTGTTTGTATGAAAGAAAGAACAATTCTTAGTATTGATCTTAAAAGTTTTTTTGCATCATGTGAATGTATTGAAAGAAAATTAGATCCATTCAATACCCCTTTGGTCGTTGCTGATACCATGAGAGGTGGTGGTGCTATGACTTTAGCGGTATCTCCTTACCTTAGAAGTAAAGGAGTTCCCTCAAGAGGAAGAGTTTTTGAACTTCCTAAAAATTTAAATATTATTTTTGCTAAACCAAGAATGAAATTATATGAACATTATAGCAATAAAGTAAGAGATATATTTAAGAGTTTTTTTAGTGAAGAAGATATACATTTCTACTCTATTGATGAAGCATTTATGGATGCTACTGATTATTTAAAATATTATAAGATGAATGATGTAGAACTTGCTAAAAAAATAATGAATACTATCAAAGATAAAACTGGTCTTACATCTACTTGTGGTATTGGACCTAATATATTTTTAGCAAAAGTTGCAATGGACTATGATGCTAAAAATAATAAATCTTTTATTTCAAAATGGACATATAAAGATATTGAAAATAAATTATGGGAAATAACACCACTTTCTAAAATATGGGGATTTGGTAGTAGAACAGAAAAAAAACTTAATAATTTAGGTATATATAAAGTAAAAGATATTAACAAATATAAAAAAGAATTTTATATTAAAAGATTTGGTAATGTTGCTGGTAATGACATATGGTGTAAAGCTAATGGAATAGATTTTACAACCATAAAAGATTTAAATGAAAAGGAACATAATAAATCAATGAGTATGTCTCATATATTATATAGAGATTATAATATTGAGGAAACAGAACTTGTTGTTAAAGAAATGAATGATATATTATGTGAAAGACTTAGAAAAGAAAAAAAGACTACTAGATTAGTTTATTTAGGTATTAGATATTCAAGAGATTTACATAAAAGTTTTCATGAAACAATACTTCTAAATAATGATGAAGATATTCCCGAAAATATATTTAAAGTTCTAAAATATATTTATGATAAAAATATAGAAAATTTACCTATAAGACAAATAGCTATAGCTTTTTCAAAATTAAATGATAAAAAAAATAGACAATTAAGTCTATTTGATAAAAATGAAATTAAAACAGATGAATATCACAAAATAATAGATCAAATAAATGAAAAATATGGAAGTACTTCTATTTTAAGGGCATCTTCCCTACTTAAAGGTTCAACTATAAAAAATAGAAAAAACTTTAAAAATAAAATTTAAAGTTTTTTTATATTTTCATCATAAAATGGTTTTAATCCAATCTTTTTATTTAAATATTCTGGTATTTGAGCAAAAGTATAATCTACCCATTTATTAGCGCTTATTAAAGCTACCTTTTTAGATGATATCATAAAGTTCCATTCCACTTCAAGCATTTCTTCTGTATCTTTAGCACATTTAATTGCGGCATTTATTGCTTTTTCAAATAAAGGTATTTCAAATCCAACTATTTTCTCATTTGTAACTGGATGTTTTTGTATTATTTCACCATATCTATCTCTGCCTCTATGTTTAATAATTCCAGAATTTAAATCTACATAAAAATTTAAATAGTTACTCTTTTTATAATCATATTCAAAACTTGTACTAGTTCCAAATTTCATAATAGCACTAACAACATTTATTTCATTATTTATTTTAAGTGTTGTAATACTTAAAATATTTATATTATTTGGATTAATTGTTTCAATTTCTTTATGTTGATTTAGTGTTTCTTCTAATATCGGTAAATTATTCTTATTAGCATAATCTAATAAAAAAGCCGGACTTCTAAAATTTTTCACATCTAATACTTCAGTATTACTTTCTTTCATATTTGATGATTTGCATACTATTATCTTTTTTGTTGTTATTAATTCTTCTAATTGTTTAAAACTTAAATTCTTAGAATAACATATATCTCTATTTAAATATTTATCATATTTTTTATAAAATTCTCTTCTATCATTTAAATAATCTATATTTTTCTTTTTATATAATTTTCTTTCTAATTTTTTATGATGAAACTTTGTTAAATATGTTGATTCTAAATTTCTACCAATTATAAATAGTTCAAATATTCTATATTCATTGTAACTAGCTCCATATAATATGTAACATCTTATAATATCAAAAAGAATATAAATATATAAGTTACCAGTATTTTTTCTCACATACACTATTGTTTTATTAAGACCACATATATGTTTTTTTAAATATTTAAGAAATTTCACTAACTTTTTTCTCATAAAACCACCTTACAATTTAATTATATATTGTTGTAAAGAAAATATCAACATTTTACCTTGACTTAACAACTGATGAAGAATTATAATAAATATTAACTTTATATTTGAGGTGATATTATGAATGATACCAGCAACGTTTTAGCTATACTATATAAAAGAGTTGATGCAGATGACGATGAAGAATTATTAGATGATGAAAATTCAGAAAAAGAGTCCGATGAAGAAGATTCTATGAGGCATTTCATTTTAACACCTCTAGAAATAGTAGATGGATATGAAACAGAAGTAAATGGTCATAAAGTGTTTGTTCCAAAAAATTCTAATTATTCAAAACTATATATGATTAATGATCCTTTATCCATAGATGAGAAATTTACATATGCATTTCCATTACATGTGGATGATTATACAGATAGTGATAAACGTATATTAATTAGATCATTAAAAAATGACAGATTATATAATGTAATGTTATTTCAAAATTTTAAAAAAGATACTACAGATGAATTAGAGACATATACAATAGATTATTTAAGAAAAGAAAATGTTATGTTCATTGTTGATCCAAATAACTATGATGAAACTGAATCAATGCTTGAAGTAGATATAGACGCTCTTAGAACAAACAATCCTCACGCAGAAAAAATAATATTAAGGCCTTCTAAAAAAAATACAGATCCTCAAACTAAAGAGCAAGCAGAAGAAGTAAACGATAATACTAAATCAAATAACGGCAATTTTGAAATATATGCTGATGCATTATATAATGAAATAAAAAAATCTGTTTGCTGTCAAGATGAACAAGTAAAAGAAATTGCGTCTATAATTACAGAAAATTATCTTTCAGATACTCCTGATTTAAAAGGGAATTTCATATTATGTGGACCAACAGGTGTTGGTAAAACACTAATATTCGAAATATTAGCTAAAATATTATCATTGCCAATTGTAGAAGAAGATTCAACTGAATTTACCGCAGCAGGTTATAAAGATAGAACTGTTACAACTGTTCTTTATGATTTACTTATTGCTGCTGGAGGAGATGTTGAAGCTGCTCAAAATGGAATAATATATTTTGATGAAATTGATAAAAAAGCTGGAAATGATTTAGAAGTTACTAAAATTGCGGTTATTCAAGCTTTGTTAAAAATGATTGAGGGACATGTATATACTATACACATGCCAAATGGAAAAGATGTAAGATTTGATACATCAAAAGTTACATTTGCCTTTGGCGGTGCATTTGATGGAATTGAAAAATACTCTAATTTTAATGGTAAAGATATAGGTTTTGGACGCAATAGTATTACTCCTAGAAAAGAAGATATATATAATGAACATACTCTTAAACATTATGGATTAATTTCTGAATTTGTTGGTAGAAATAATATTATTGTTATGAATAGTTTTAAAGCAGCAGAACTCTCTAAATTAATGAGAGAATCTGATATTGCATACCTAAAATTATATAGAGATTTTCTTCTTAAAAAAAGAAATATTGAATTAATTTATAGTGATCCAACTATAGATGCTATAGCAGCAAAAGCAGAGAAACTTGGTGAAGGCGCTAGAGGAATTAAAAAAGTTGTAACAGAAGCATTGAAAATAGCTAGATATCAGGTATTATCATCGAATTATAGGCAATATAGTCAATTAATATTAACACCTGAAACTATAGAAGATAGTAGAAAATTTATTTTAAGATAATAATTTATTAATGTTAACTATATTGTATCCTTTACTTTCAATATAATTTATTGTGGCAGATAATTCTTTTAAATTAACATTAGATTCTTTAATAAAGATAATTATTCCTTTATTAAGAATCTTTTTTGTTGTACTAAGTAAATCATTATAAATATAATTAACTACTTTAATAGTATTTATATTTTTTTTCATACAATCATTTATTATTTCATAATCATTTGTTTTTACACAAAATATTTCATCATGTAATATGCCAATAAAATTGTTAAGTTCACTAGCATTATTACCTTTAAAAAGTATATTACTATGGTTTTCAATATCATCTAAATAATTATTTAAATCATTATAATTGATTAATAAATTTAATTCGATATTTTTATTATTTGCTATTTTAATCATCTTTTGAAAATATTTTCCATTGTCAATATCAATAACCAATGAAATATTATTAGTATATTCATTTCCACTAATAATGTATTTATCTAAATTATTTTTCTTATTTAAAATACAATTATTCTCTTTATATTCTATTAACTCCTTTTTAAATCCAATCCCTTTCATATTTGAATAACTTTTATCTTTATCAACTTTTAATCCAGATAAACCCAATATAATCCCATCTTCTGTAATACTACCTTCCCTACATTTATAATCAAATTCAGAAGCATATTTATTTATAGAAGTTAAAATTACATTATTTTTTTCAGAAAATTCTATAACTTTATTAGTCCAATAGAAACTAAATAAAGCTATTAAAAATATTAAAAAAATTTTTATATATTTATTCATACTTTATTATATGAAAAAAGATATATATTTTATACTAATATATATCTATTTAGTTGTTTTTAATATTAATCTTTTTTGTGTTTCTTGAATATATGGTAGTAGATGCTTACCTTCTATAAAATCAGAATATGATATACCAAGGCTTTCTACACTCTGTCTAAAATTTCTTTCTTTTCTTAAACATAAATAATTATTTAAATCTTTTATAAATCCTTTTTTATCTTCCCTACTTCTGATTAGCATATTTATACCAAGAGACATACCAAGAAAATAAATAATATCATCTCTTACTGGATAATCTATAGTTCCATCTTGATTTTGTAAATAACAATCTATATCTATGTAATGTTCATCAATTTTTAATCCTTGATATTTATTCATTCTTTCATTATTAACTAATATATTATCATTTAATAATAGTTCACCCACATGTGACTCAATATGATGTTTCATCATATATTCATAAAATGAAAGTTCAAAGAAGAATGAGGGAGTTTCAAGTAATAAATCCTCAACAACAGAAAGTTTTTTCCATTGGTTTAAATATAGTCTCTCATAATCAAATGCATGCCCTAATTCATGAACAGCATCAACTAGTGCATAAGTAGATAATTTACTTTCATCTAATGCTACATAACCAGCATTTGCTATAACAGAACTAGCATAATATGCACTTGAATATTTAGTCCATACATCAATCCCTATTTTTGATTCTTCAAAATATTTTTTAGCTAACCTATATGTATCATTACCATATTCAGAGTAAAATGAAAGGACTATGTCTTTAAAATCTTTTTCACTAAATAGTTTTAAACTTTTATTAAATTTTGAACATGCTATTTTAAAATAATAATCAATATAATCTTGATATGAATCATTAATACTAGCAGATAACCTTCTTAAATCATCTAAATATGAAACTGTGAAAACTCCTACTTTTTTTGAACTAGTAGCGTCGTATTTATCATATAATGCTTGCATTCTATCTTTATCCAAATAAAAATCTGCTACAAATTCTACACCAGTTAATTCTTTATATAGTTGAGCAAAAGTTTTATATTCATCAATTGCTTGCATAGAACTTGCTTTTTCATGCTTCATTATATATCTCACAATTGCAAATATATCATCTCTTATTTTCTTTTCATCTAATTCCATCTTACCCCCCAAAAATACTATTTTTCTATTTTAGATTTACCACCCATATAAGGTCTTAATGCTTCGGGAATAGTTATACTTCCATCTTCATTATAATTATTTTCAAGTAAAGCTATTAACATTCTTGGAGGTGCTATAACTGTATTATTTAATGTATGAGCAAATTCTTTAGTACCATCCTCTTTTTTATATCTAATTTGTAAACGTCTAGCTTGTGCATCAGTTAAATTTGAACATGAGCACACTTCAAAATACTTTTGTTGTCTAGGACTCCATGCTTCTATATCACATGATCTATATTTTAAATCAGCAAGATCTCCAGAACAACATACTAGTTTTCTTACTGGTATATTTAATGTTCCAAATAGTTCTACACTATAGTTCCACATCTTCTCATACCAACTTTCACTATCCTCTGGTTTACATACTACAACCATTTCTTGTTTTTCAAATTGATGTATTCTATATATACCACGTTCTTCTATACCATGGGCACCCACTTCTTTTCTAAAGCAAGGTGAATATGATGTCATCGTTATTGGCAAATCACTTTCTTTTAACAGTTGATCTTTATATTTAGCAATCATAGAGTGTTCACTAGTTCCAATTAAATATAAATCTTCTCCTTCTATTTTGTACATCATATTTTCTTTTTCTGCAAAAGACATAACACCATCAACGGCATCACTATGAATCATATATGGTGGAATACAATATGTAAAACCTTTATCTATCATAAAATCTCTTGCATAAGTTAAAACAGCAGAATGTAGTCTTGCCATATCACCCATTAAATAATAAAAGCCATTACCACTCACACGAGCAGCAGCATCTTTATCAAGTCCATTAAATGAGACCATTATATCAGCATGATAAGGTATTTCATAATTAGGAACTTTAGTTTCACCAAACACTTTTTCTTCTACATTTTTAGAATCATCTTCACCTATTGGAACATCAGGAGCAATAATATTTGGAATTACCATCATTATTTCTTTTATTTTAGATTCTAATTCTATTTCTCTTTTTTCTAGAGTTTCTATTTCGTTTTGCATAGAAGAAACCTGTTCTTTAATTTTATTTGCTTCATCTATTTTTTTATCACGCATCAATTCCCCAACTGATGCTGATAATTTATTCTTTTCACTTCTTAAGTTATCACCTTTACTCTTACATTCCCTATATTCAACATCAAGATTATATACCTCATCAACTAAAGGTAATTTTTGGTCTTGAAATTTCTTTTTAATGTTTTCTTTTACTAAATCTTTATTTTCTCTAATAAGTTTAATATCTATCATAAGAAACACCTCTATCAAAATAATAACACTAATTTCAAAAAATAAAAAGTAATTTCTATAAAATATAAATAAAAAAGAGGATTAACCTCTTTAATTAATTACCATCCTTGAATAGTTCCAAAAAGTATAGCTAAAAGGATGAATAAAATCAATATTATAAAGAAAATATTACTACCTTGGTTACAACCACAAGCATAATTCATATCTTCGCACCTCCTTTTATTAGATAAAAGCACCTAGTATGATTACTAGTAAAATAAATAATACTAAAGCAAAAGCAGCTCCTGAAATTCCATTTCCTCTTCCACAAGTTGTATTCATAAAAACATTCCTCCTTTTTTATCTTTACACTCTTATAGTATGTGAACTTAAGAATTTTGTGTATGATAATTACTTGTATTTTAGATATTATTTTGCTATGATATTAAGAGTTAGGAGGATTTATGAAAAAGAAATTATTATTAGGATTAATTTGTGTTCTAGCATTATCTGCTTGTGGACATGTAAAATTATCAAATGGGGAAAATGCTATAGTAGAATTTAAAGATGCAGAAGGTATAAGTTCAGATGATTTATATAAGGAATTAAAAAATAATTATGGAAGAGATACGTTAATAAATATGATTGATTCCAAATTATTAAATACTTTATATGAAACAAGTAACGAAGAAACTACTTATATAAATCAAGTTGTCAAAAACACTAAGGATACTGCTTCTAATATGGGCGTTGATGTTGAAACATATTTAAGTTATTATGTTGGTGTTAATTCATTAGATGCATATAAAGAATATCTTTCATTAAATTACAAAAGAAATCTATGGAAAATAGATTATGCTAAAGAAAGCGTAACTGATAAGCAGGTAAAAGAATATTATGAAAGTGAATATACTGGTGATATTGAAGCTAAGCATATTTTAATTACAGTAAATGTTGCAAGTGATGCATCTACAGATGATAAAACCAAAGCAGAAACAGATGCATATAATAAAGCAGTAGAAATTATTGATAAACTTAAAGCTGGAGAAAAATTTGATGAACTTGCTAAAAATTATTCAGATGACAAAACCACTTCTTCAAATGGTGGTACACTTGGTAAATTAAATGTTGGTGATTATGATGCTGATGTATTTGAAGAATTAAAAAAACTTGAAGTTGGTGCATACTCTACTACTCCGGTAAAATCTTCATATGGATATCATATTCTTTATAAAGTTTCTCAAGATGAAAAAAGTGAACTTAATGACGAAGTAACTGATTTTATCAAAACTATTATTGGAAATGAGATTGCTAGCGAAGATGGATTTTTATCAAAAGCATTAATAGCATTAAGAAAAAAATATAATATGAATATAACTGATAATGAATTAAAAAATTCATATGATGAGTATATTGGCAAATAAAAAGATCTTTTTAAAGATCTTTTTTATAAATTACAATTGTTATAAATTGATTTATTTAATGAATTATCCGTACTATAATCTTCTCCACAAAATAGATATGTCTTACCATTACTATATCTTTCATCAGAGCCTTTTTCATAAATTACTAATCCTTTGCAAACAGTACCATTATATTTAATTATATCTATGTAGCCTTCTTCTTGTATATCTTCTAGACATACATATTTTTGTTCTCCTGTAGCATATCTATATGAAGATGGACATTCATTAATATTACCACTTATACTTTTTTTACAAAAATCAGTAACAAATAAATTGGATGCATCCAAAATACTATTTTCTTGAGTTTTTATTGATTTTAGTTTACTTCGATTAAATAACTTTACAGCATTAGGGACAACCATAAGAACTAATACAGCTAGTAAAACAATTACAGCAAGCATTTCTGCTAATGTAAAACCTTTATTTTTCATATTACACCTCTCTTAATCCATTTCGTTTAATATTTCTTCATAGGAATATCCTTTTCTTAACAATGAAGAAATTATTTTATTTTTATCACCATTATATTTTTTACTTAATTTTTCCATATCTTTTGATATAGCATTAGATATATATTTTATACTTGATAATTTACTATCAATAAGTTCACTTTCGTATCCCATATTGTATAAATCATTTTTTAATTTATTAATAAAAATATAATAACTCTTATTATTCATTAGATTCTTTTTTTTATTTATTATTTTATCCAATTTATCATTCCATACTTTTTTATCTATCTTATTTAAATATTTATTTATAATACTTTCATCAATATCTAAATTTAGTAAGTAATTTCTTATCTTATATGGACCATCCAATGTTAAATTAATCTTATCATTTATGTAAGCTTCAGCATATACTTTATCATCTAATAGTCCTAATTTATTAACTTTTTCAATAGCATAATCAATATACTTATCATCAAACCCTTTTCTTGTTAAATATTCAATTAATTCCTTTTTAGTTCTAAGTCTAGATTCTATATAACTAAGGGCTTTATCATATGCATCATAATAACTATTTTCACTTATTATTTCATCTAATAAATATTCATCTACTTCTTTTATAATTAATAAATTATATTTTAAAATAATATCTTCGTATAGTATTAATTCAGTATTATCAAAAAATAATTTATATTTATTATTACCCACTTTCTTAAATTTATTTATTTGCATAACATACCTCTATGTAAATTATAACAAAAAGTAGTTAAATTAACTACTCATTGCTATAATTTGTGAAGTATCTTTGAATAAATACAACTGGGGTTCCTTTGTCTCCACTACCACTAGTTAAATCACAAAGACTTCCTATTAAATCTGTATAACGTCTTGGTGTAGTACCTTGAGTAGCCATAGAACCCTTTAATTCTTTATCTTTCATCTTGATTTCATCTATCATTGCTTTCTTTAATTCTTCACCTTTTAAATCTTTAAATTTATTTTCACTAAAATATTTTAACTTTATCTCATTTGGACTACCTTCAAGTCCCTCTGTATATGCAGGACTTACTACTGGATCAGCAAGCTCCCAAATTTTTCCCACTGGATCTTTGAAAGCACCATCACCATAAACCATTACTTCAATAGTTTTTCCTGTTTTTTCTTTTAATAAATCTTGTATTTTGTGAACTAATATATCTCCTGTCCTAGGAAATAATTTAACTCTGTCTTCAGTAGAACGATTACTTCCTAAAAGCCCATAAGGGGAATATCCGCTACCATCAACACTTTCATTTAATATTTCACTCATCATAAGTACATGGGCTTTTTTATCTTTCTTTAATATTTTTTCCTTTGTTTCATGTCTTGTGTGAATATCACATACAATAACATCTTTAGTATAATTTAAAATATCTTCTGGTTTATTTGAAAATACCATTTCAAATTCACAGCCTTCTTTTAATACTAAATCTTTATACACTTCATACATATTTACACCAGTAAATAGATGTTTAAAGTGAATAAATTTTTCTTTATATTCTTCTTCCGATATTAAATCTGTTGATGGATTAATACCATACTTTACTAAATCATCTTTGTATAAAATATCGTTACCTACTTCATCAGAAGGATAACTTGATAGCAAAGTAATCTTTTTTGTAGATCTTGCAAACGCAGATAATAAAACTGCAAATCTATTTCTACTTAATATTGGAAATACTATACCAATATGTTTTGAATTATTTAGTTTGTTTTTAATATCTAAAGCAATTTGATCTAATGTTGCAAAATTACCTTCACTTATACCTACTACTGCTTCTGTAACAGCAACGATGTCTCTATCTTCAAATTCAAATTTTTCACTCTTACTTGCATTAATTAATGAATCAACAACAATTTGAGCTAAATTGTCTCCTTTTTTAATTATTGGGGTTCTAATACCTCTAACAACTGTACCTACATTTCTCATACAACACACTCTCCTACTATACAAGTATAACACAAAGAAAAAACTAATTATACATAAAATACAATTAGTTTACATTTCATTTTAAAAATCCTTTTATTATTGTTTCTTCTGCTTTTTTCTTGGATAAACCCAATGTCATCAATTTAATTAATTGTTCACCTGCTATTTTCCCAATTGTTGCTTCATGTATTAATCTAGCATCTATATGATTTGCAGTTATTTTAGGATCACTTGTTACACTAGCACTATCTTTAATAATCGCGTCGCATTCGACATGTGCAAAACATTCATTATTACCAATTACATTTGATACAAATTCTTGATGAGATTCTTCACTTGCTACACTTCTAGAAGTAACTTTGGCGCTTGATCCTTTTCCATTCAATTCCACATTAAATATTGTTTTGGCTGTTTGATTTTCATGAGTCATTATTTTCTCATTTATAACCAACTTAGCACCATCATCTAATTTTGCTTTAGTATTTCTAATAGTTGAAGATACACCTTTTATTTGCGCAGTATCCATTTCTAATGTTGCATTTTTTTCTAAATATACTTCAGTTACTGGATCTAATATTTTTTTACCATCCCCATCACCTTCTCCATAATGTTTTTCAATATATTTAACATAAGAACCTTCTTTAATATAAAATCTATGTATTCCATTATGAGAACTATCTTTATGAGCATCATTATGTATTCCACATCCAGCATTAATAATTACTATTGAATTTTTACCTATATGAAAATCATTATATACTTTATCGCTAAAACCACTTTTAGTAATTATAACAGGTATATGCACATAACCATTTATTGTTCCTTCTTTAACATAAATATCAATGCCATCCTTATCCTTTTTAGATTCTATTTTAATATTGTCTGTGGATCCTCTTTCAATACTTTTACCATCTTTTCTAATATTATAGGCACTATCTTTTTTAGTTAGTTCTTCATTTATAATTTTAAGAATATGACTATCTAAATTATTCATTAGAATCACCTCCCACTTTAGGACAATTAGGAATTGATACTATTTGTTTTAAATAATCACTTGATTCAATTTCATTTACTTTTCCATTATCTAAAAGAACTAATTTATCAGCTATATTAATAATTCTCTCCTGATGAGATATAATTATTGTCTTGCTATTATTCTTTTCCCTCAAGTTTTTAAATATATTAATAAGACTATTAAAACTCCATAAATCTATTCCTGCTTCAGGTTCATCAAATATAGTTACTTTTGAATTCCTAACTGATATAGTAGCTATTTCAATTCTTTTAAGTTCTCCTCCAGATAAAGAATTATCTATTTCACGATTAATATATTCTTTAGCACATAAACCCACTTGAGATAATACTTCACATGCATCATTTATACTCATTTCATTACCACTTGATAAATTGATTAAATCATGAACTGTTATTCCCTTAAATTTTACAGGTTGTTGAAAAGAAAAAGATATTCCTTCATTTGCTCTTTTATCTATACTCCAATTTGTAATATCTTCACCATTATATAGTATTTTTCCACTGGTTGGTTTAATAATCCCCATAATTATTTTAGCCAATGTTGATTTACCAGAACCATTTGGTCCAGTTATAACAGTAAAGTTACTATCGAATTTTATATTAACTTTATCAAGTATTTTTTTATTATCAACCTCGTAACATATATCAACAAGTTCTATCATACACTTCCTCCGAAAATATTATAACATAATAATTGAAAAATAATATATTTTTATGTTATAATTAACGCATGCAAGAGTGGCGGAACTGGTAGACGCAGCAGACTCAAAATCTGCCGGTAGTAATACCTTGAGGGTTCGATTCCCTTCTCTTGCACCAAATGTTATCTAATCAAACTTTTTAAGTTTGATTTTTTTGTTTCAAAAAAATTTGAAATATTATTCTAACACACTAAACTTTTTTACATTAGCTTGAAACTTGTATGAATATTTATTTTATTCACTAATAAAATTTGAAAAATAGAAAATTAAAACTTAAAACTTGTATAGCTTTTATAATTATGGTATTATATAGTACATTTGAAAGGAGAATATTATGCCAAATATAAAGGTATCAAATGTTGTTAAGCCAAAATTAATTAGTGAGTCAAGAGCTCTACAAAGAGAATATAAATTAGCTAGAAAAAATATTAAGATACATCAATTAAAACAACTTCTAAAAATAAGGTATCAAATAACTGATGTATTAGAACCAGAAAGAAATAAAAATTTATTCAAAAAAAATAGATAATATTGTTTATCTATTTTTTATTAATAATTAATCTCCTTATAATTAGATTCATATAAATCAGCATTTTCTATTTCTACTTTTTCTTTCATTATTATTTCAGGTAAATCTTCCTTTGAAGAAAGACCAAAATAATCTAAGAAATCATCTGTTGTTTTATATAAATTAGGTTTACCTATTGTATCTTCTCTACCGCATATCTTTATAAAACCTCTTGCTAATAATCTACGAACTATTTGAGATGAATTAACGCCCCTAATTTCATCTATTTTAATTCTAGTTATTGGTTCATTATATGCTATAACAGCTAAAACCTCTAGAGAAGCACTTGATAAATTAATATTTTTAGTGTCAGTCACTAATCTTTCATAATATTCTTTATGTTCTTCTTTTGTAGTTAATTTGAATGAATTCCCCAAGTAAGATATTCTAAGTCCTCTATCTTCATGCTCATAATCTCTTTTTAATTCCATTAGTAATGATTTAATTTCTTCATCATTTACCTCTAATATTTTTTTTATCTCATCAAGTGTAATGCCCTCATCACCAACTATAAATAATATTCCTTCAAGTATTGCTTTTTTATTCACATTAATCCACTCTTTCCAAGTATATATCTGAAAAATTATTGTCTTGTTTGATATTTATTTCTCTATTTTTAACCATTTCTAATACTGATAGAAATGTTACAACAACATATGGTTTTGAAAAGTCATCAAACAATTCAATAAATTTCATTTTCTTTTTTTCCTTTAATACATCTCTTATTTTAGCAATTCTTTCTTTTACTGACAACTCTTTTCTAGTTATTTTGGTACTAATAGGTTTATTGTATTCTTGTCTTTCTAATAATTTTTTAAATGCATCTAATAAATCAAATACATCAACGGTTCCATCATTTTCTAATTTTTCACTCGAGTATTGTTTTAATGATTCGGGTGCTTTTGTATAATAATTAGCACGTTTTTCTTCTAATTCTTTAAAATACTGTGTACTTTCTTTATATTTTTTATATTCTAATAATCTCTTCTTTAATTCTTCTTCTGGATTTTCTTCTGTTTCCTCTTCTTCTTCATCAGTTTTAGGCAATAGTTTTTTACTTTTAATTTCTATTAATTCTGCAGCCATGACTAAATATTCGCTTGCAATATCCAAGTTCATATCACTCATTTCCTGTATATATTTTAGGTATTTATTTGTAATATCTGAAATTTCTATTTCAAATATTTCCATTTTTGACTTTTTAATTAAATGAAGAAGCAAATCAAGTGGTCCTTCAAAATCCCCTATTAAAAACTTATCCATTATTATTTCCCTTCATTTGTCTCAATTTTAACTAATGCATAAACCGTTGAATCATATGTATTATTATCTACTAAAATTTTATACTGTCTTAACGTTATTGCTTCTATTGTTCCAACAACATTAAATTTTTCACTAAGTAATTTTTCTTTATTTTCATTATATAATTCTATAGCAATATTAAGTGAATTTGAGTTAGAATACGTTTTATCAGAAATATAACTTATAAATATAGCTTTATCTTCACCTTTTTTAAGAGAATGAAATTTAATACCTTTAATTTTTATATATGAACTATCCCCACTGTTTATTTTAATATAACCATCAATCAAATTAGCACTTCCATTTTCATCTGCTTTTGTATCAACTACAGGAGTAAAATTTTGATTAAAATATGCTAAAACGTCATCTATAAAATAAATAAATAAACCAATTAATATAATTACGATAAATAAGAATAAATGTCCACCTCTTTTTTTACCTGTGTTGATTACATTTTGTGTTGGTGCAACAACATTGGATGAATTTGTTGCAGGTTGTACAAAAGGTGTTTGTTGTGGAGTAACCACCTGTTGTGGTTGTACAACTGGTTGTACTGGTGTAGTTGATTGAATTACTTGTTGAGGCTGTGCAACTGGTTGTTGTGGCTGAACCACTGGCTGTATTGGCACAGATACTTGCTGAGGTTGAACCGGTGGTTGAATAGCATTTTGAATAGGTGTAGCTTGAATAGTATTTGGAGTAGCAGGCATTTGTGATGAAACTACACCATTACCACTTGATGGCATTGGTGTTGGTGTAACAGAAGTTGCACTGATATTTTGAATATTATTTACACTATTCCCTTCATTCATACTATCACCCTATTCTTATTTCTACATAAAATTATATCAAAAAAAAATATAAATGTACACAAAAAATAAAAACCCAATTAATTTTTTGGGTTTAATCTCTAATTCTAAATAATAATGAATTTATAAATGCACAAAATACAGCAATACTAATACCACCTGATGCATTAACCAAAACGCCCTTAAATAGGCCCATTATTCCGCCCACTTTATATCCTTCACTGGCGCCAGTTACAAGCAAATGTCCAAAATTAATAATAGGTACACTAGCTCCCCCCTCAAAAATTCTTAATAGAATATCATAAATGCCAAAACCAGATAATGCACATCCTATCACAACTAAAAGAGTATTCATGTGTCCTGGAGTCCACCTCGTTTTTTCTAATATAAATTGTGATATTGCACAAATAATTCCGCAAAATAAAAATGCTTTAATATAAATCAATATGTCACCTCCAAACTAATAGCATGGCTAATACCTGGCATAGGAATTTTTAAATTAGAACTCAATACTGAATGCAATGATCCTGTCCCAACGATCAATATTTTCTTATACTTTTTTAATGGTAATATATAATCTAATAATATTAATGGTAGACAAACAGGTCCACTGGCACCAGCATATATATTTTTTTCTTTATAAAAAATTGTTCCTGAATCAATCACATTTTTGAATGATATATTATATTTTTTATTTAAATATTCTTTTACTATTTTAATTCCATATTCACCCAAATCGCCAGTTAATATTAAATCATAATAATCATTTTTTCTTTTAGTGTCTATAAAATGCTTATATATTACCTCAGCACAAGATGGTGCCATTGCACTTCCCATATCATTAGCATCTTTATGATTTGTCTGTATTACTTTACCAATAGTTGCACTTTCTATTTTAATGTTTGAACTTTTATTAGATAAAAGTACACTAACTCCCCCAGTAGCAGTACATGTGTTTACCATTTTTCTAATTGAACCATATTCAACTGGAAATCTAAATTGCTTTTCACTAACCAAATTATGTGATGAGGTTGTAACTATAATATTACCAGAATTGTTTTCTAAAAACATACTTCCAATACACAATCCTTCTACAAAAGAAGCACAAGCAGAATATACTCCAAGAGTGGAAATGTTAGCATGAGATGCAGCTAATGAAGAAGCTAATATTTGATTTTGCAAATCCCCACTTATCAATAAATCAATATCTTTACTTGTTAAATTACTTTTTAAAAGTAATCCTTCAATACTATACAATTGGTATTTACTTTCAGCAAGTTCTATTGTCTTTTCATTTAAATAATAGTTATGCATTGATTTATCAACCTTATTTTTTACAACTGGATTATATTTCGTTGAGGCTAAAATTGAATACTTATTGTTTAAATAAACATTATTAAAATAATATGTCATAATAAAACACCTCGTATGAAACCAAATATTATTCCAAATATTATCCCATATAATATAATACTTCCAGTTAATTTAAAAATAGATGCCCCTATTCCTTTTATAAATCCCTCATTTCTAGTATCCATAGCACTGCTTGTCATAGTATTTGCAAATCCTGTAGATGGAACTATTAGTCCGCACTTACATATACTTAATAATTTATCAAAAAAACCCAATCCTGTTAATAATGAACCAATAACTATAAAAAATGAAAAAGTAAAAAAGTAAGCGTCATTTAAAGTAATATTAAATGTTTTCAAAAATACATTTGTAATAAATTCAGCTAATAGGCCTATTAATCCTCCACTTATAAAAGAAATTAATATATTTTTTAAAGGATTTTCTTTTTCAATAATACTTTCAATTAGATTTTCATACTCTTCATTATTCATTAATTTCACCTAAATATATTTTTAACTAAAAAAATTTTATAATACAAAAATAGTTTTAAAATATTAAAACTTATGATATACTTTATATACGGCCCATTGGTGAAATGGTTAACACATCGCCCTCTCAAGGCGACATTCATGGGTTCAAATCCCATATGGGTCACCAAATAAAAATAAAACTACTTTTGAAGTAGTTTTTTTGTTTTATTTATAATAAATATATTAATTACCAATGTTAGAATAATGCACAATAGTACAATGGATATAATTATTGTTTCCAAAGGAACGGTTGATAATATCATTCCTATAGAAAGTGATATAAATACACACAGTAATTGAATCATTGTAAATATACAAGACACTATATCCAATTTATAATTCTTTGACATAAATGTGGGTAAAGATATTATCACAAACATAGCAGCTGATATAAGCGTTACTAAAAATATACCCAACCACGAACCAAATGTTAATCCATCATACCCTACAAATAAAAGTGTAAATGGCATTACGAAGACTAAAATGAATACTGCAACAAATGCACCAATTATTCCATAGACTGTTCTAGCTATTTTAAATCCTAATAATACTTTTTCTTCTTCAGTTAATACTATTTTATTTTGAGACTTTTGTACTTTTCTTTTTGGTGCTTTACATCCACACTTCATACATATTATCGCGTTTTCATTTAACTTATTTCCACAATGTTCACAATACATATTAATCACTATCCTTGATATAATTATAGCATATTCATAACTTTATTTAAATGAAATTTTGGTATATAATATAGTTAGGTGATTAATTATGTGGAAAGCATTTATAATACTTACATGTAAACTTACAAATAAACTTAGTAAAATTACTGGTCATGGTGGCAGCACTATAGGCGGAAAAATTTCTTTAAAGTTATCTAAAAATATTTTAAGAAAAATTAAGCTTCCTAAATATGTTATTGGAATAACTGGGTCTAGTGGTAAAAGTTCTTCTACCGAACTTATATATAATATTCTAACCAAAAATAATATGAAAGTTATTTATAACAAAGAAGGAAGTAATACTATTACTGGAATAGCTTCATTAATATTAAATAATTCTAGTTTAAATGGTAAATTAAAAGCAGATGTATTACTTATGGAATTAGATGAACAATTCTTAAAGCATATATTTAAAGAAATCAAACCTACTCACTTAATGATTACAAATATTACTAGAGATCAACCGCCAAGAAATTCACACCCAATAAAAATATTCAAAGCAATTAAAAATGCAATACCAGATAAAACACACATTATATTAAATGTTGATGATCCACTAGTTAATAGAATGAGAATTAATCACAAAGGCGGAGTTACTACTTATGGAATAGATAATAATGATTATTCATTTAAAATTAATTTAAATAATTTAGATGCTGCTTATTGTCCAATTTGTAATTCTAAATTAGAATATGATTTTTATCATTATGGACATATAGGTAGTTACCATTGCCCTAAATATCATTTTAATAGAGGGAATCCAGATTTCGAAGCAAAAAACATAGATATAGATAATAAAAGTATTACTATAAATAATAATAAAATTAAGTTGCCATCTGATTTCTTATATACCGCTTATTTTGTAACAGGTTGTTACGCAATATGTAAAACAATTGGTTTAAAAGATAATGATATATTAAAAGTTTTAAACGATGAAAATATTAAAACAAAAAGATTAGAAATATATAATTTTAATAATAGAAAATGGCAACTATTAGTGAGTAAAAACGAAAATAATTTGAGTTATAAACAATCTCTTGATTATATAAGACATCAAAAAGGAAATAAAACAATTGTACTTGGATTTGATAATTCAAGTAGACGATATAAAGAAAATGATATTTCATGGATATGGGATATTGATTTTGAAATATTAAATGATTCTTCAATTAATAATATAGTTTTAATTGGAAGATTCTGCTACGACATGCTACTTCGCATGGAGTATGCAGGTATTGATTCAAGTAAATTACTGTTAGTAGAAAATATGAATGATTTATCAAAAACTATTAAAGAAAAAACAACTGGTGATATTTATTCTATGAATTGTTTTGACAAAGAAATAGAAATTAAGAAAATAATTAAGGAGGATTGTTCTAATGATTAATATATTACATTTATACTATGACCTTCTAAATTTATACGGAGAAAATGCAAATACTAGATGTTTAGTAAATAACTTAAAAAGAAATAATATTAAAGTTAATGTTGATTTATTAAGTATAAAAGATAAAGTGGACTTTGCTAAATATGATATTATTTATATATCATGTGGAGATGAAGAAGCAATTGAAATTGCTCTAAAGGATATTCTAAGATTTAAAGATGAGTTAAAGAAATATATTGAAAATGATAAATATTTAATATTAACTGGTAATGCAATGACATTATTTGGAAAATATATTTTAACCAATGAAAAGAAATTAAATGCACTAAATATATTTAATTATTACACTGAATATATTACAACATCAAAATTTAAAAATGCTTCTACAGATAGAATTGTTGGTGAAGTAATGGCAACAACAAAACTAATTAAAGAAAAAGTTGTTGGTTTTCAAAATAGATGTGATTACATATATAATGTTAAAACCCCACTATTTAAAACTAGTAATAAATTTTCAAATAGTGGTAAGGATAATAATGAAGGGTTTGTTTATAAAAATGTTTATGCAACTCATACTATTGGACCATTATTAATAAGAAATCCATATTTTACAGATTATTTATTAAATAAATTATGTGAAAGTAAAAAATTAAAATATAAAGTCGTTGAAGATACTGCTAAAAAAGCATATAAAAAATACTTAAATATTGATTAAGTATTTTTTATTTAAGATATTTATTACCTATCTTTTCACCATATTTCACAACTGTCTCAATATTGTCTTTAGAATTTGCCATTATATCTTCATCTAATATTATTGTATTTTTCTTAAATAATAAAACTATAGTAGATCCACCAAACTCAAAATATCCCTTTTCTTCCCCTTTTTTAAATGAAATTTCCTCATGATAATTGTTAATTTTACCAATACAAAGAGCGCCAATATCGATGTCAATTACTTTATCAAAATTATTTGTATATAACTCTGTCCATTCTCGAGTATTGGTTTTATAAAAATTATAATGTTTTAGTGATATAGGTTGAACAGTATGAAATGTTCCTTTAATATAATAATTTTTACTTTTAGTTCCACTATCAATATAGCAATATCTATGATAATCATTTGTTGAAAGTCTGAATACTAATGCATATCCTTCTTTATATTCATCTAAAATATCTTTATCAATCAACGTATTAATATCATAATAAGCGTCTTTTATTTTTAAAGTAAGATTATTATTTATAGTATATACTGAAAGTTTAGAATCACAAGGTGAAATTAAAACATCCTTGTTTGAAAATATTGGTCTCTTAGAATATTTTATTTTTCTTATAAAGAAATCATTATATGAAGTATATTCTTTATAAACATAATCATTCATATTTATATTGTTTTCTTTAATAAATTTATTAATTCTATTTAATGATAATTTACTATTCATATATTTACCTACTATATTAGTAACAAAATTACTTGTTAATAGTTTAATAAATAACCTACCAAAAAAATTATCATAAAAAAAGTTAAGAGTATGACTAGACTCTATAACAATTTCATCTTTTTTATTTCTTTCTCTTACTATATATTTCATACAAATCTTAACCTTGCCACTGTAATAATTAATAATATTTCAATAACACCAATAATTATAAATAATATCATAACCTTAATACTAGGTTTTTTAATTTTAATTGGACTAATAAATAGTATACCAACTATTGCTAATAACAAACCATAAACTAATGGGAAATAAGTTCCTATAAATTTCTTAAATATATATATAAATGGGAATATCAATGCAGATGATGTTATAGGTAAACCTGTATATTCTTTAACTGGTTTAGAACTATTTCTAACTATTTCTAACATATTAAAATATGCAAGTCTAATAAGTCCAGCAAGTGGAAATAAAATTACTAGTGGAACTAAATAAGTATGTTTAATTCCAAGTGAATAACCTATCAGTGCAGGTAAAACACCAAAACACACTAAATCAGATAAAGAATCTAGTTGTATACCAAATTGTCTTTCTTCATATGTTCTTTTCTTTTTTGTTCTAGCAACCTTACCATCAAACATATCACAAAGTCCAGAAAACATCAAACACATAATTGATCCAAAAGGATGACCTAAAATAGATAGGTATATACCAACCATACCTGATGCAAAACCAAGGTATGTTAATAAAACTGTATAATCATAAAACCCTATCATATTAACACCTCAAGTTAATTATACCTATTTTTTAAATAAAAAGCAATTTTTATCATATTAAAAAAATAATACTATAATTAGTACTATTTTATAAATCAGATGTATTTACTATTAATACTGGACGTAATCCGATTAATGTACTTTGAACACTTCTTACCATCGATTTATTATTCATATAATAAACACCTGTTGAACCATGATAATCTTGGGATGTTCCCATCCAATATTTATTTTGTGCATCAAACCATTCTGGAACTGAACTACAGCTATAGCATAAATCACTATATACACATCCTAGTTTTGTAGCATCACTTGCTATTAATAATCTACCACTTATTGTAGATGCAGCACCATATGTCTTTAATTTATCTATATATTCTTCAACATAATAAGCTATAGAATAATTATTATTTGTTATAGAACAATTATTATAGATAGGAGTTTCATTATAATTACTATTATAAATATTAGAACTATTAGACCAATATATATTTTTTGAAATTGGCACTATTCCTATACTATCAGAAGTAGATGAACTTTGTAATCCATATTTACTATCAGAATGAGGAATTTCGCTACAAGTAGCAGGAGAGCCATCATTACGTATAAGGCCTACATACAAATTATATTAGGCAAAAAGTATTGTTTGAGATGAATTACTATCAATAACAATAAAATGTTCATTTGCTATTGAAACTTCATCTCCTGGTGTTATAGAATTTAAATTTTGCCTAGTTACAAAATTAAATGGATTAAATTTAATTTCAATTATTTCTTCTTCTTCAATTTCACTTACTATATCCACATCATCCCTATTGGCAACATCTATTCCACTAGGTTCACTTACATTATATTGAAATTCTCCATTTGTTACTTGTAATTTTGTTATTTTTCCACTATTATTCATTTCCACTAAATATTTTAAATTAAAGTTCCCTGTTAAATTTAACTTATTAGTTGAGCCATCCGCATTTGTATATGTTTGTGCTTTTCCTCCATCTAACAAGTATTGTTGCTTTGCTGTTCGTGTTATAGTATTCACTTCATTACTAAATGAATCTATTCTTGCTTTATTATACATTCTAAGTACTGCAGGTAGTGCCATTATTACTAATATTGCTAATATTGCTATTACTGCTAAAAGTTCTACTAATGTAAATCCTTTCTTCTTTATATCATCACCTAGTGTAATTATAGCATTTAATAATCTATTTTCAACAAAAAATAAGAAGAAAACTTCTTCTTATTTTATTACTAAGTTAACTATTTTATTTGGAATAACTATTTCCTTAATTATTTCTTTTCCTTCTAAATGTTTTGATACATTTTCTTCTTCTTTTGCTAATTTTAACACTTCATCATTTGGTGTATCTTTATTAACTAAAATAGTTCCTCTTAATTTTCCATTTACTTGAATTGCAATCGTAACTTCAGCATCTTGAACTTTTTGTATATCAAATTCTGGCCATTTGTCATCTATAATGTTTCCACCAAATACTATTTCATACATTTCACTAGTAATATGAGGAGCTAAAGGATTTAATAGAATCAAGAATATTCTAAATTCTTCTTTAGTTATAAATTTATCTTTTCTAACAATATTAAGAAATGACATTAATGAAGCAATGGAAGTGTTTAATTTTAAGTTCTCTATATCCTCAGTAACTTTCTTAATTAATTTATGTATATCACTTGCATGTTCTTTTGATACTTCATCTTCTCTTATAATATTTTGTAAATCCCATACTCTATTTATAAAACTTGTAATTCCATTTATACCATCATATGTCCATGGAGTATTATCTTCATATCCGCCCAAGAAATGAACATGTAATCTAGCAACATCTGTTCCATATTTATCAATTACTTCAAGTGGTGAAACTCCATTAGCAGAACTCTTACTCATTTTTCTACCAGTATCATCTAATATTAATCCGCTACCCATTTTTTTAATAAATGGATCTCTTGTTGGTACAGCACCTATTTCATATAAGAAGTTTTGCCAGAAAAATGCATAAAGAACATGTCTAGTAATATGTTCAGTTCCACCAGTATATACATCTACACTTCCCCAATATTTTAATTTTTCTATATCAGCTAAAGCATTTTCATTATGTGGATCACAATATCTTAACCAATACCATGATGAACCTGCCCAGTTAGGCATTGTGTCTGTTTCTCTTTTAGCATCCATACCACATTTTGGACATTTACAATTAACCCATTCTTCTATTTTTGAAAGTGGTGATGAACCAGTTTCATTTGGTAAATAATCATCAGTTTTTGGCAATGTCAATGGTAAATCTGAGTCATCTATCGATACAATGCCACAATTATCACAGAATACTACTGGAAAAGGTTCTCCCCAATATCTTTGCCTATTAAATGACCAATCTTGCATTTTATAATTAATTTTCTTTTTACCAAATCCTAATTCTATTGATTTTTCTATTATTTTCTGTTTTGCTTCTTTAACTGACATTCCATCAAACTCTTCAGAATTCATCATTTTGCTATTGTCTTTTAAATAATCATATTTTTCATATGCTTTTGTACTTACATCACCTTCAATAACTTGAATCATTGGAATACTATATTTCTTAGCAAATTCATAATCTCTTTGATCATGAGTTGGAACGGCCATAACTATTCCAGTACCATAATTCACAAGTACAAAGTCAGATATATATATATCTACTTTTTTACCATTTATAGGATTTATAGCATATATTCCATCTAGTTTACAACCAGTTTTTTCTTTTTGATCGGAAATTCTATCAAGCTCACTTCTATATGCAGTTTGTTTTTGATATTCTAACACTTCATCATAATTTGTAATATAATCTTTTAATTCTTCAATCATATGGTGTTCTGGAGCCATTACAAAGAAAGTGATTCCATATATAGTTTCAATACATGTGGTAAATATTGAAGAAGATTGTAATTTTTTACCTTTACTATCAACTATATCAAAACTTACTTCCATACCTTCACTTTTACCTATCCAGTTTCTTTGAAGTTCTTTAAGATTTTCGTTCATGTCGATTCTATCAATATTTTCAAGTAATTTTTCTGAGTATTCTTTCATTTTTAAAAACCATACCCATCTTTCTTCTTGAACTACTTGACCATGGCATCTATCACATATTCCACCTTGAGAATCTTCATTTGAAAGAACTGTTTTACAATTTGGACAGAAATTAACAAATCCTTTTTGCTTATATGCTTTGCCTTCTTCAAAAAATCTTTTAAATATCCATTGAGTCCATTTATAATATTTAGGATCACTAGTACAAATAGTTCTATCAAAATCAAACGATAGGCCTAATTTCTTAGATTGTTCTAGTACTCTATCCATTCCATTTTTAACAAATTCTTCTGGATTTATTCCAGTTTTAATTGCAGCATTTTCTGCTGGTAAACCAAATGCATCTCCTCCAATTGGGAAAAGAACATTATATCCTTGTAGTCTTTTCATTCTTGATAATGCATCAGCAGGTATTGTTCCTTTTAAATGTCCCATATGCAAATTACCACTTATATTATAAAATTCATATAACACATAATACTTGGGTTTGGTTGGATGAAAATCTATTGCTTTAAAACTTTTTTCATTAACCCATTTATCTTGCCATTTTTTTTCTACTTCTTTAAAATTATACATATTACTTCTCCTTCTTCTTAAAATATTTACCAGTTATTTCATATAAACCATATAATAATATAAAAATTGTTATAAAACTTATTATTATAGACCATACTAATCCATTTATATTCATATATACTATAGTTACCACTGCTATAATTAATGAATTTATAAATGTTAAAGTTCTTAAAATAGTTTTATACTTTGTTTTTCTCATATCTAGATTATATCTAGCTATATATGATTTTATTGGGTCCTTATCTTTTAAATCTTTATACTCTTTTTTATTCCTGTTTATAAACAGAGAATATACAAGATAAACTATTAAAAAAACACATAGAAAATCTATTAAGTTTTTAAGTATTAATGCTTTCATGAAATCCTCCTCAAAATAAAAACTTTATAACTTAAGGGTGAGCTTATCCCACGGTACCACCTTAATTCATAAAGTTTTATGCAGCTTTCATCTTTATCGCAGATCTGCGTTATTTCTAAAAAAGCAAGTTCAATTATAATTTATTTTAGTTTTCACCAACCACTAAATCTCTAGTTATAAATTATTAATTTACTACTCTTTTCATCACGGAAACATGAGTAAATTATACTATAATTCTGCTATATATTCAAGTAGCTTTAAAAACATTTTAACAAATACACTATCAAGACCTCTTCTACCCATTTTTCTAATAGCGATACGCTTCTTATTGATTGGTAAATTGCTAAATAATACCTTATCTATTTCCTCTTTTAAACTTGTTGGTATTTTTAAATCACTAATGATACTCTCTAAATCTTCATTTATAACACGTACTGCATCTATTTCGATATCACTACCTTTACAGTGTACATATATCTTACTTGTAGTTTTAATATTATTGAATTTAACAACAAAATCAGTATCATCAACATAACTTTCAAAAGGAACATTTATCTCATCAGCAAATACTTGAACTCCTTTAGTATACTTAGTATTTCTAAATCTTATTTTATAACTACGTTTTTCTGGTAAAACAGTAATATTTCCACCTTCAACAGGTTCTATAGATACAGAAAAATCATTTTCTTTATAATAATAATTAATTTCTGTTACATGTCCAAAGCCTTCTTTATACATAGAAGTAACACCATCATCTTCATATAATTTGTATGTATTACTTCTACCAGGGAATATTTGAATTTCTAATGCTTTAGGATTGGATGTATCATTAAGATTCTCTGGGTCCAATATAGCCATTGGTATGATGGCTCCAGTTCTAGCATATACTGGATAGTCTTCATCTTTATAAAAAGTAACATATCTACGGCCACCAGGGAATTTCTTACCAGTTTTAAAATCATACCATATTCCATTTGGCAAAAATACAGAATGAACAACTCTATTCATAACTGAATCTTTTAATTCTACTATCGGACTTACAAATAGTTCAGTTCCAAAATAATATTCAGTTCTATAATTCTTTTCATCATATGTTTCAGGATACTTATAATATAATGGTTGAATTAAGGTCGCTCCATAACTAGTATATTTATATGCTTCACTATATAAATAAGGAATTAATCTATGTCTTAATCTTAGGTAATCTTGAACAACTTTGAAGGTTTCTGCATCCCATTTCCATGGTTCTCTTTTATAATATTTACCAAATGTACTAGAAAGTCTTAGTACAGGACTATAAACACCAAGTTGTACCCATCTCATATATAATTGGCCATCTTCAGTTCCACCTTCAAATCCACCTATATCATGACTCCACCAAGAAATACCTATATTAGATGAGTTAGCATTATAGAAAGGTAAACTTCTTAAAGTTTTCCAACTAACATTTATTTTTCCTGAATATAATATTCCAAATCTATGGCCTATATATCCAAAATTTCGACTCATTAACAAATTTCTTTTAGTTTTATTTAATGTCATATTGTTATATAAATAATAATTCATTATATAATCACGCAAGTAATTCTTTTTATTATTATCATCTATCCATAGAAAATCTATTCCACTATTTAAGAATGGATTTATAATTGTTTTCAAAAAAGAATCAACTAATTTACTATCATAAACATTAATTGGAATACTTTGATTGTTACCATATAATTTAGCAAATTCACCAAAGTTTGCTTCTTCATTACTTAATATACCATCAGTTTTTATATTACATCCTAAATAAATATGTTCTTTTTTTAATTCTTTACTTAAAGCTTCTGTAGATGGTATACCAATTTTATTTAATGTGAAACTTAAATTTGAATATTGATTTCTAGTTCTTTCATACTCGCCAAGCAACATTACTGATAATGGTAATTCATTTCTTTTAAAATTATTTACTAAAGTTTGTATTTGAGTTATGTTATAAGCTTCATTTTTATTCCACCATACCCCAAGAGCATATCTTGGAATTAAAGGAGGTAAACCTGTAAGTTTAAAATAATCACGTAAAGCAGTACCAAAATCTTTATTATAAACAAATAAATAAGTATCTACATTTTTATAATTAGGAGCTACAATATTGCCATTTTCATCAATAACTGGAGTTCTTGAATCATCAAATGATACAAATCCATCTAATGAAAACAATCCCTTATTTAAATCAGCTTCGCCTTTAACGTTATCTAAACTATAAAAAGTGCCTTTTAAATTACGAACTTCAGGATGGTTTATATACCATACTTTATCAGTTCCATTCATTATAACTTTTAAATATTGGTCAGGAGCAAATCTACTTCCGATAAATGGCTTATCTTTCATATATTGAATTTGGAAAAACGCACTTGATATTAATAATACATTATCATCTTCTTTAAATGTTATTTTAGGTACACTAAAAGATCTGTTAGTTGCAAAGAACGTAGGATAATCATTAAATGATCCAGTTTCACTATATTCAAATCTAACAAGTACATCAGATAATATACTAATTCTATACTTTCTACCCATAAAAACATATGCTGGAGCAGTTTTGCTTTTATTTAAGTCGACATGAAAGTGGGGTCCAAAGTCAAACATATTTCCTCCTATAAATTATTTATTTACTTTCACCATCCAATTATTATATATTTCGCAGTTAGCACTAGTTGGTGGTGGATCTGCTTTTTCCATTTTAACAATCATTGGTATCTTAAATATTCTTCCGAATGCTACGCATGTACCAGGTTGAAGTGTTTTCTGTTTTTCAATAATATCCTCACTCATATTAGGTACTGATTTAGCAATATATTCTAAGTCAGCAGGATGATTTATTTTAAATATTAGAAAATTTGCACATTGACTAATAACATTTTCGTTTATATCAATTGGTCTTTGTGTTATTAAATCTAATAATAGACCATATTTTCTTCCCTCTTTAGCAATACGTTCAAATATATTATAGCCAATCAATGATTTATCATCACTTTCCATGACATATCTATGTGCTTCTTCTAATATCATATGAATTGGAAAAGATGCTCTATTTTCTAATCCTTTTGTATATTTCATAAACATTCGGCCAAATATTTTAACAACGCATCTTGCAAATCTATCATCTACATCTTCTAAATTAAAATTAACAATTTGGCTTTTTTTATTTCCATTCACTTGTAATTGTTTAATATATTCTTCAATAGTTATATATCTATCTGCAGAAAAGAAAATTCCATTACCTCTATTCGCTAAATCATGTAATTTAACTTTTAAACTCATAGCAGCATCATACATATCATCATTTAATAAATATCTTTCGCTATATAAAGTAAAATTTAATGCTATTTCTAAATCATGTAATGAATAATATACTCCATCTGCTTTAAAATCCCATTTTCTATCATCATCTATAAATTGTTTAATATAATCTGATATTATTTTTCTTTCGGCAAATCTTCCTTCACTATCTATATCAAAACAATTTCTAAACATACGAGTAAATCCTATTCCAGGAACTTCAGTTTCAAGAGACAATTCTGGTGTATTAGTTTCACTTAATATTTCAAAAATTTGATCCCTTATTTTTGATGATGTTTGATTTGTATACATAATATTTATAATTGCTCTTGCTAATATATGATTTTTATAATCATGTGCCTCATTATCTTCACGTGCAAACATTTTTACATACAACAATGCTGTTTCAACCATAGCTATTTGTGAAAACTTAGTGGCATCCAATAAGTTTAATACATCATCTAATTCTAATAAACAAACAGGTATGTTTAATTTCTCATATGATTTATTCATATTTGTAGTAATTACTTTAAACGAATAGTATGGATTGCTTTGAGATAATTTTGAAAAAGCATTTATATATTCACCATAAGAATCAAATATAAAGAGATTAGATTTATATGGAATAATACTTGAATTATCAAATACATTTTGAATAATTCTACATATACCATACGTCTTACCACTACCAGTATTACCAAATATAGCAGTATGATTTGAAAATAATTCGTCAATACTTACATTTAATGGTGTATCTTTATATAAAGGACTTACCCCTAATCTAACATTTCTATTATCGGGACCAGTTAATATTTTTAATTCTTCTGGATTAATTATTCTAATATTGGCTTCTAAGCTTGGTTTTGTTATTAATCCACCTATAAAATCATTATCTTTAATTTCACCTAAAAAATTAACTTTAATAGTATCTTCTTCTATAGAATCTATTTCTCCTATTATTTTTCTTTCATCATCTTCAAAAATAACATGTAAATTTATTAAGTCTTTGATTTCATTTTTTTTCTTGTCGATTGATACTAAAGCACCAGTTTTACTGATGGTTAAGATTTTTCCAAGCATAATAAAAACCAACCTTCCTATTCTATAAAATAATTTTATCACAAATATAAATTTCACACAATATTAAAATAACATTTTATAAATTAAAAAAAGAATTAGCAAATTCCTTTTTTAATTTATATTTAATATTATTTATATGCATCATGTTCTGGTAATCCTGAAACTGAAATATTATGAACTAAAATATAATTATCTCCGACATAGAAGTTATGATTATTTTCAACTTCAATATTATATACTGGTTTATTATAACTTTCACTTGTTTTCATAATTATATTATGAATAGTATTATCAGCGTATAATACTTTGTCTCCAACTCTTACATCTTCTGCTCTTACATATGATGAAACATTATTTCTAATAATATATACTCTATGTAGATGTGTAATTTTTAGTTTATTGCCATCATCAAATTTCAATGTATATAAAGTTTCATTCAAGTTTTTATATTCTAAATGATGTTTAACACGACTATATTCTTGTTTACCAGTTTTTATATTATATGTTAATATGAATGTTCCAACTTTTATTTCATCAATATTCTTAGGTCCTAAAATAGTCATTATCTTTGTTCCTTTTGGAAAACAGCCATTTCCACCTGATGAAGATTCATTAACCGTAATAGTTTTTGTTGCTTTCTTACCACTTCCATCACTAGATGTTGCTTTTATTGTAACTGAGCCAGCAGATTTTCCTGTTACAATTCCTGCATCGGTTACTGTAGCTTTTGATGTATCACTACTTGACCAAATTACTTTTCCGCATGTTGCATTCGAAGGACTTACTGTAACGCTTAAAGTAATTGTACTACCAACATCCACCGAACTGGATCCTGATAAACTTACACTTGTAACTTTGGTATTTGTACAAGTTGAATAAGTTTTAGTAGTGTCTTTAGAACAAATACCAGGACGTGGATCACTAGATGCCCATACATATTCAGCACATTGAGCATTTCCACAATAATAACAGTCACCAGCTTCATTTATTGTTATTTTTTTATTTCCACAATCTTTTGTATTATGGTTAGAATCTCCTTCTACTTCTACATACACGGTTGTTGTACCTACATCGGTTCTATATGGTTTTGTTGTTGTCCAACTTCCTGATGTACTTGTTCTATATTTAATTGTCCCACCGCTTCCACCGCTTACAGTGATTGTGTGGCTAGATCCATCATAAGTTCCTGTATATGCTGCTAGTGTTGGACATGTTGCATTTACTTTGTTAATTGTAATAGTATATGTTGCTGATTTTTCAGATCCGGAATTTGAATCTGTTGCTTTGATTGTTAATGTATATGTATTAACTGGTGTATTTGCTTTGATTGTTAAATTTCTTCC